>SDGW01001510.1_pt1 | contig 10714 bp, 8 predicted proteins | sample 2873831 | NCBI WGS metagenome assembly SDGW01 (sample SAMN08132700, study PRJNA421101) | hypersaline lake metagenome | isolation source: celular fraction 0.22 microns magnesium sulfate-rich crust from ephemeral... | place: Spain: Penahueca Lagoon, Toledo | collected 2011-07
AGGTCAAGCGTCGCGCCCTTGAACGCGCCCTTGGGGATCGAGCGCTCCAGCTGGGAGGCGATCTGCCGGTGGTTCTTGACGTAGATCTTGTCGGTGATGGCCACTACCGGCGGCTACGGCGTTCGTCGGCAAAAGCCCCTCGCTCCCCTGCGTCGACGTGGCACGGACCCGGGGATGTCGTAACGTATTTCCCTGAAACCGTGGTAGGAATCGGTGTGTCCGGGCTGGGGTAGTGGTATCCTTCAGCCTTGTGGGGGCTGAGACGCGGGTTCAATTCCCGCGCCCGGACCTCGTTGTCTCCGAGCAACTACGCGAGGAGACACGAGTCCGTCGAAGGGAATTGAATCAGGGAGTGGAGCGAACGGAGTGAGCGGAACGACCGTGGTTCAATTCCCGCGCCCCACGCCACTCGTTGCGGCTCGGAACGAACGTGAGCAGCCGAAGGTCCGTCGAAGTAAGTCCACGCGCTCGCTCCGTCGGCTCGCGGGTCGTCGCCGATTACCGCCCGAACGGCGACAGGTTCGGCCCCATCGACTCGCCGGACGCGGCGCCGCTCTGCTGGATGATGTCGAACGCGGTCATCAGGTCCGTCCGGGAGACGATCCCGCAGAGCTCGCCGTCGGCGTTGACGACCGGAAGCCGCCCGACGTTCTGCTGCTGCATCGTCTGGAACGCGTCCATCGCGTCGGTCTCCGGCGTCGCGGTGTACACGTCGGTCGCCATCACGTCGTCGACGCGCATCGCGTCGCGCTCGACCTCGTCGACCGACTGGGCGTCGCCGAGCGTCACCATCCCCACCAGCGTGCCGCGGTCGACGACCGGGTAGCCCGTGTGGCGCTCGCGGAACATCCGCCCGATCAGGTCGGCGACGCTGTCGTCCGGCGAGACCGTGTGGAGCTCCTCGCCCGGCGTCATCACGTCGGCGACCGTGACGCCGCGGAACGCCGCCTTCAGGACGGTCTGCTGGGCCTCCCCCGCCGCGCCCATGTAGATGAAGAACGCCAGCGCGAGCAGGTAGAGGTTCAGCCCGGTAAAGAGCGCGAACAGCGCCAGCAGCAGCGCGAACCCCTTCCCGACCTCGGCGGCGATCTGGGTCGCGCGGGCGTGGGTCCGTGTCCGGGCCAGCAGCGCGCGCAGGACGCGTCCGCCGTCCATCGGGAACCCCGGCAGCATGTTGAACGCCGCGAGCACGACGTTCGCGAGCATCAGGTAGCCGAGGACGAACACCAGGACCGGCTGCCCCCCGCCGGCCAGGAGCGTGAAGCCGGCGTAGGCGAGCACCCCCAGCGCGACGCTGACGATCGGGCCGGCGATGGCGACCTGCAGTTCGATCTTCCAGTCCTCCGGCATCTCGGTGAACTGGGCGACGCCGCCGAGCAGCCAGAGCGTGATCGAGTCGATCTCGTAGCCGTAGTACATCGCGACCACCGAGTGGCCGAGCTCGTGGAGGAGCACGCAGGTGAACAGGCCGACGGCGGCGACCGTCCCCAACACGAACGGGGTGGAGCCGCCGGTCAGCGCGGCCGCGTCGATCCCGGCGCCGAAGGCGGGGTTCAGCACCTGATCGACGAGGGTTCCCACGTCCGTACCGATCAGGTACGCCAGCAGCGGCAGGATCAGCAGGAACGTGACGTTGAGCTTGATCGGGATCCCGAAGATGCTCCCCAACCGGATTCCTCGCATACTCCCCGGTTCGGGGTACGGAGTGAAAAAGGCGCGGCGCCGTCGGTACGGTTTATGCCGTCGGCGCCGAACGTCGGCGTATGCGCGACACCGACCCCGTCGTGAAACGCAGTGGGGAGATCGAGTACGAACCGGTCGACGCCGCCGAGGGGCTGCGGAAGGGCGTCCTCGTCGACGACTCCGACGGCGCGCCCAACTTCGCGATCCGGCGGTTCGAGCTCGACGCCGGCGCCGAGGTGCCCGAGCACACCAACGAGGTCGAACACGAGCAGTACGTGCTCGCCGGCGAGTACACCGTCGGTATCGGCGACGAGGAGCACACCGTCTCCGCGGGCGACTCGCTGCTGATCCCCGCGGGCGTCGTCCACTGGTACCGCAACGAGGGCGATCAGCCGGGGGCGTTCCTCTGTGCGGTGCCCAACGGCGACGACACGATCGAACTGGTGGAGTAAGGGAAAACCGCGGTTCTCAGCCGTTTACGCCGGGTGACAGTTCCCGCCGTGATCAGTCGCCCGCCACGACGGCGTCGACGCCGCGCCCGCGCAGGGGCCGGCGGGTGATCGTCGTCCCGCAGTCCGGACAGGCGAGCGTGAGCCGCCCGCCCAGCTCCGTCGCCGCCTCGGACTCGTCCCAGTCGCCGTCGGGCGGGCTCTCGTGGCCACACACCGGACAGAACAGCGTCGTCTTCGAACGCGTGGAGGAGTTCATTACCGGAGCCTACCCGCTCCGGGGCCCTAAAGCCTCTGTGAGGCTGTGTTGCACCCGCACGCCACCGGTTGACGTGGGAACGGGCCGGGCCGCACCGCATGGCTGAAGTACCCGTTTCGCCTACGGTCACTCGTGTCTCAGCAGGTCGCCCGCGTCGACACCCTGTTCCTCCACGAGGCCGGCGACGACTACACCGTCGTCGTCCAGCGCGACGGCTCCCGGGTGTTCCGCGGCACGCTGGAGCTGAAGGAGACCGACGCCGGGCCCCGCCCGCGGCGGTTCCTCCAGTCCGACGACGACGGCGGCGAGCCGATGCGCCCCGAGGAGTTCGTCGAGCTCGCCCGCCGCGCCGAGCGCATCCGCATCTCCGAGCAGACCTCCCCCGAGGGCCGCGAGCGCCTGCAGGCGATGCTCGACGGCTACCAGCTCGACGCGCTGGTCGTCCGCACCTGTCGCTACTGCGCCAACGCCGGCCGCTACTCGCCGATCACCGAGGAGACCGCGATCTCGGCCGATCGGGACTACATCTGCCAGGACTGCGCCGTCGAGGAGCTCGAACGGGAGCTCGCCTACAAGGGCCAGTTCACCGGCGCGGCCCAGGAGCGCCTGGAGGAGCTCCTGCTCGACGTGGGCGACCTCGACCGCATCACCGACCTCCTGCAGGGCGAGCTCGACCCCGACCTCACGAAGTTCGACACCATCTCGGCGACGACCGACGAGGTCGACCCGTACCCCACCAGCGATCTCGACCTCCACCCCGAACTCCAGTCGATGATCGAGGACCGGTTCGACAGCCTCCTCCCGGTCCAGAGCCTCGCCGTCGAGAACGGGCTGTTCGACGGCGACGACCAGCTCGTCGTCTCGGCGACGGCGACGGGGAAGACGCTCGTCGGCGAGCTCGCGGGCGTCGACCGCGCGCTGAAGGGCGAGGGGAAGCTCCTCTTCCTCGTCCCGCTGGTCGCGCTCGCGAACCAGAAACACGAGGACTTCGAGGAGCGATACGGCGACGTCCTCGACGTGACGCTGCGGGTCGGCGGCTCCCGCGTGACGGATTCGGGGGCGCAGTTCGACCCCGACGCCGACGTGATCGTCGGCACCTACGAGGGGATCGACCACGGGCTCCGGACGGGGAAGGACATGGGCGACATCGGGACGGTCGTCATCGACGAGGTCCACAGCCTGAAGGAGGGCGAGCGCGGCCACCGCCTCGACGGGATGATCTCCCGGCTCAAACACTACTGCGAGCAGCGCGCGAAGGAGCGCTCGGGCTACGACGGGGCCCAGTACGTGTATCTCTCCGCGACCGTCGGCAACCCCGAGTGGCTGGCCGAGCAGCTCCGGGCGACCCTGATCGAGTTCGAGGAGCGCCCCGTGCCGATCGAGCGCCACGTCACGTTCGCCGACGGCCGGGAGAAGCTCCGGATCGAGGACCGACTCGTCAGGCGGGAGTTCGACAGCAAGTCCTCGAAGGGGTACCGCGGGCAGACGATCATCTTCACCAACTCCCGGCGGCGCTGCCACGAGATCTCCCGGAAGCTGGAGTACGACTCCGCACCCTACCACGCCGGGCTGGACTACGGGAAGCGAAAGCAGGTCGAGCGCCAGTTCGGGAACCAGGATCTCGCGGCGGTCGTCACCACCGCCGCGCTCGCGGCCGGCGTCGACTTCCCGGCGTCGCAGGTGGTGTTCGACTCGCTCGCGATGGGGATCGAGTGGCTCTCCGTCCAGGAGTTCTCCCAGATGCTCGGCCGCGCGGGCCGGCCGGACTACCACGACCAGGGGAAGGTGTACCTGCTCGTGGAGCCGGACTGCAGCTACCACGGCTCGATGGAGGCGACCGAGGACGAGATCGCGTTCAAGCTGCTGAAAGGCGAGATGGAGGACGTTGCGACGGTGTACGACGAGTCCGCCGCCGCCGAGGAGACGCTGGCGAACGTCGCCGTCGCCGGCAAGCTCGCCAAGCGGCTCAACGACCGCATGATCGGCGACGTGCCGACGAAACACGCGATCGGGAAGCTGCTCGAGTGGGAGTTCATCGACGGGTTCGAAGCGACGCCGCTGGGGCGGGCCGTGACGAGCCACTTCCTCTCGCCCGACGACGCGTTCCTGATCCTCGAGGGGATCCGCAACGGGAAGAGCCCCTACGAGCAGGTCGCGGCGCTCGAACTCGCCGACCAGGAGCTGTAGCGAGCGCGGCCGACACGCTGAACCCGCACCCTTTTGCCGACGCCCGGAGACCGGGGTTCCGTGGCAGCGATCACGCCCGGAGTCGTCGTCGTCACCCTGATCGTGCTGGCGGCGCTGGTGCTGTTCGCGACCGAGCCGGTGCCCGTCGACATCACCGCGCTGGGGGTGATGGTGACGCTGATGCTCGTCGAGCCGCTCAGCGGCCTGCTCGCCGACGCCGGCTACCTCGCCGCCCCGGTGACGATGATCACGCCCGAGCAGGGGCTCTCCGGCTTCGCGAGCTCGGCGACGATCACCGTGCTGGCGATGTTCATCCTCAGCGAGGGGGTCCGGATGACCGGGATCGTCCAGACGCTCGGGGAGTACATCGGCCGGGTGACCGGCGACAGCGAGACCAAACAGCTGAGCGCCGTCGTCGGCATCGTCTCGCCGGTGTCGGGGTTCATCAACAACACCGCCGCGGTCGCGATCCTGCTCCCGATGGTGACCGACGTGGCCAACCGCGGCGACACCTCGCCCTCGAAGCTCCTGCTCCCGCTGTCGTACGCGTCGATGTTCGGCGGGACGCTCACGCTGATCGGCACCTCCACGAACGTGCTCGCCAGCGACGTGGCCGCGCGGCTGGCGACGGACCCGGCGTACGCCGACACCGACCTCCACGCCCTCGGCATGTTCGAGTTCACGGGGCTGGGGGTCGTGGTGATGCTCGTCGGGATCGCCTACCTGCTGACGGTCGGCCGCTGGCTCACGCCGGCGCGCATCCCGCCGACGGACGACCTCACCGAGGAGTTCGGCGTCGGCGACTACCTCACCGAAGTGACCGTCAGGGACGACTCGCCGCTGGTCGGCAGGAAGGTGCGGGACGCGCTGGTCGAGGGCGACCTCGACGTCGACCTGCTCCAGCTGATCCGGGGCGACGAGGTGTTCCTCGAGCCGCTCGGCCCGAAACAGATCCGGGCGGGCGACACGTTCACGCTCCGGACCGACCGCGACACGCTGCTCTCGCTGCTCGACGTGGAGGGGCTGGACCTGACCGACGTGCCCGTCGACGAGGCGGAGCTCGAGCAGGCCGAGGCGGGCCAGAACCTCGTCGAGGTCGTCGTCGCCCCCGGCTCGCCGCTGGTCGGCGAGTCGCTCACCTCCGTCTCCTTCCGCCAGCGCTACAACGCGACCGTGCTCGCGCTCCGGCGCGGGCGCGAGGTCGTCCGCCGGCGGATGGATCAGGTGCCGCTGAAGGTGGGGGACACGCTGCTGGTGCAGGCGCCGACCGAGACCGTCGAGCGCATCGACGCCGGCCGGGAGTTCATCCTGATCGGCGAGGTCGACCACCACGACTACCGCCGGGAGAAAACCGGGATCGCCATCGGCATCGTCGCCGCCGTCGTCGCGCTGGCGGGGCTGGGCGTGCTCCCGATCGTCGTCGCGGCGCTTTTGGGCTCGCTCGCGATGGTCGTCACGGGCTGTCTCGACCCCGGGGAGATCTACGAGGCGGTGCAGTGGGACGTGATCATCCTGCTCGCGGGCGTGATCCCGCTGGGGATCGCGCTCGAACGCACCGGCGCGGCGTCGCTGCTCGCGGAGGGCGTCGTCGCCTCGTCGTCGATGCTGCCGGCGATCGGCGTGCTCGCGGTGTTCTACCTGCTCACCGCGCTGCTGACCAACGTGATCAGCAACAACGCCAGCGTCGTGTTGATGATCCCCGTCGCCGTCGAGACCGCTCAGGCCGTCGGCGCCAGCGCGACCGCGTTCCTGTTCGCGGTGATGTTCGCGGCCAGCACCGCGTTCATGACGCCCGTCGGCTACCAGACGAACCTGTTCGTCTACGGGCCCGGGGGGTACCGGTTCACGGACTACGTCCGGGTCGGCGGGCCGCTCCAGCTGCTCCTGATGGGCGTGACGACCGTCGGGATCGCGGTGATGTTCGGCATCCCCGTCTGACCCCGAAACGCTTTACCGCGAGAGCCGCGGAGTTGGTGGTGCGGGACCGTGGGTTAGCCTGGTATACTTCGGGCCTTGGGTGCCCGTGACCCCGGTTCGAATCCGGGCGGTCCCATCATCTTCGATGTGGGAGCACGAGAACCGGCTTAGCCGTTCTCGGCGGTCCCACTTTTCGCGACGAACGACGTGAGGAGTGGAACGTGGGGCTACGGCGTCGAGCGGAGTGAGTCGCCGGCGGTCCCACTGTTTTCGGCTGACGAACGCCGGGCAGCTCACTCCTCCGGGAGCTGCTTGATCGGCGTCTTCGAGTCGCCGTTGAGGATGAGCTTCCGGTACTCGTCGGCGATGTACTTCCGCAGGATCCGCTCGGCGTGGTCGTCGGCGTCGATCGCCTGCTCGTGCTGTTGCTCCAGCGCGTTCAGGATGCGATCGTAGGCGTGTGCCGCCTCGCTGTCGAGCGAGACGGTGATCTCACGAGCGTCGTTCATCGTCCTCGCGTCTGGCGGCCGGTTCGGTTCGCCCCAGCGGCGTCCACGGTCTCGCCCGATCGGCTCTTGGTTCGTCGGTGGCTCATCGGGCTGACGTTATTCCTGTCAACGAAAAAACTTTCCCTGCCGCTATCCCGACTGATAACTCGACCCACGGTCGTCCCGAGCGCCGTCGCTCCTCGGTAGTTGGATCGGAATAAGGTGCTGTGTTCAGTCGCTGTCAGGCGACAGAAGACAGATTAGTTGCGGACGAGGTTCGTCGCGCGGGGGCCCTTGTCGGCCTGTTCGATGTCGAACTCCACTTCCTGTCCCTCCTCGAGGTCGGCGCCAAACGTACAGCCGTTCAGGGGATAACCCTTGCGAGGGTCGTGGTACCACGATCTACCGCTCGGCCAGCGCGCGCACCACCATCTGCAGCACGTGGACGAACACCCCGGCGACCGCGACGTACAGCCCCACGGACTGCATCGCCGGCCGGCCGCGGCTCTCCCGGACCTGCCACATCTCGTACCCCAGTCGGAGCAGGAAACCGAGGAAGATGAGCGCGAACGCGGCGACGCCGACGACGGGGACGAACGTCGCGACGAGGAGCGCGCCCAGCCCGCCGAGGAACGCGTACGTCGCCCAGCGGCCGTAGTGATCGAACTGCGTGCCCGAGCGCAGGTAGACGTACGTCCCGATCAGCGCCGTCATGGCGACGACGACGGCGCCGGTGATCGCCAGCGCGGGGACGCGGGCCCCCTCGGAGAGGAAGGCGAGCACACCGCCGCCGAAGGCGCCGAAGGCGAGTTCGAGCACGACCACGCCCGCCATCGCCAGCCCCATCGAGTCGTTCTCGAACCCGCGTTCGGCCACCATCTGCCCGCCGGTGATCAGCGCGCCGTACACCAGCGCGCCGACGATGGGGATCGAGAACACGATCTGGTTCACCCGGGCCAGCGGCGTCGCCGCCGCGAGGTACATCACGAACACGTTCAGCAGCATCAGCCCCGTCGCGCCGCCGACGACGCCCCACTCCCGGGTCGAGAGCAGGAACCCTCGCTCGGTCGTGGTCTCGTAGCTCATAGCTATCGATACCGCCAGCGCACCGAAAAGCGTTGTCGCCGTTCCGGCGGCGCGGCGCTGCCTCTGGATCTCCGCCCCCGACCTCTTGTACGAGGGCGCGCCAGGCCACGTATGGCGACGAAACCGCGCGGTCGAAAACCGAGGCACAGCGGCGCGTTCACACCCCAACGGCAACGCTTAACCGTCGGCTGTGCTACCTGCCGCTACGAATGAGTGCCATCGAGGACGTCCACGAGGAGTTGGACGCCGACGTCTCCGCCGAGGAGTTCGAGGAGATGGTGGCGGAGAAGGTCGAGGAGATGGGTGGCCTCGCGGACGACGAGACGGCGGCGATGCTCGTCGCCCACGAGCTCGAGGACGAGGGCGGCGAGGTCGAGAGCGTCGCCGACATCGAACCGGGCATGGACGACGTGAAGTTCGTCGCCAAGCTCGTCTCGATCGGCGAGAAACGCACGTTCGAGCGCGACGGCGACCAGCCCGACGGCCAGGTCGTCAACACCGAGGTCGCCGACGAGTCCGGCCGCATCCGGCTCTCGCTGTGGGACGAGATGGCCGAGTCCGCCCTCGAGGAGCTGGAGGCGGGCGACGTGCTCCGGATCGCCGGCCGGCCGAAGGAGGGGTACAACGGCGTCGAGGTGTCCGCGGACAAAGCCGAGATCGACCCCGACGTGGAGATCGACGTGTCGCTGTCCGACAGCTACACCGTCGAGGAGCTCTCGATGGGGCTCTCGGACGTGACCCTCGTCGGGAAGCTGCTCGACGTGGACGACGACTACCGCACGTTCGACCGCGACGACGGCACCGAGGGCCGGGTCGGCAACGTCGCCATCGGCGACGAGACCGGCCGCATCCGCGTGACGCTCTGGGACGAGGCGACCGACCTCCTCGAGGAGCTCGACGCGGGCGCCGTGGTCGAGGTCGTCGACGGCTACGTCCGCGAGCGCGAGGGCGACCTCGAACTCCACGTCGGCTCCCGCGGCACGATCGAGGAAGTCGACGAGGACGTGGAGTACGTCCCCGAGACCACCGCCATCGACGACGTGGAGATGGGCGACACCGTCGACATCGCCGGCGCGGTGATCGAGACCGACGAGAAGCGCACGTTCGACCGCGACGACGGCTCGCAGGGGCAGGTCCGGAACGTCCGCGTGCGGGACGACACCGGCGACATCCGGGTCGCGCTCTGGGGCGAGAAGGCCGACCGGAGCATCGACCTCGCCGACCGCGTCGCGTTCACCGACGTGGAGATCCAGGACGGCTGGCAGGACGAGCTCGAGGCCTCCGCCGGCTGGCAGTCGACCGTCTCGATCCTCGACGGCGAGGCCGACGTGGAGACGCCCGACGCAGGCGGCGAGAAGACGCCGCCGGCCGCGGATCAGGGCGGGCTCTCGGCGTTCGGCGAGGACGGCGACGGGGCCGACGAGCTCCGCGATGACGACGGATCCGGCGGCGACAGCGACGGCGAGGCGGTCGAGTTCACCGGCACGGTCGTCCAGTCGGGCAGCCCCGTCGTCGTCGACAACGGCGAGGAGACCCGCAGCGTCGAGACCGGCGAGAGCGTCCAGCTCGGCGAGGAAGTGACGGTCCGCGGCGTCGAGCGCGACGGCCGGATCGACGCCGACGAACTGCTCTGAGCCGGCCGCGTTCGGCCCGGAGGGACACACTTAGGTTTCGCCCGTTACACTCGCAGACCGATGGATCGCTCCTCGCTCCCCGATGCCCTCCGCCGAACCGACGACACGGTCAGGGCGGTCCTCGCCGTCGTCGCGGCGGGGCTGGTCGCACGCCTGCTGTTTCTCGGCCAGCGCGTGGCCCACTTCGACGAGGGACGCGTCGCCTACTGGGCGCTGCACTACCTCGAGACCGGCGAGATCAGCTACCGCTACATCGTCCACGGGCCGCTGGCGCAGTACGCGAACGCGTGGGTGTTCAGCGCCCTCGGCCCGACCGACTTCTCGATGCGCCTGTTCGTCGCCGTCGTCGGCGCCCTCCTCCCGCTGTCGGCGCTGCTGTTCCGCGGCCGCCTGAGCGACCTCGAGACGGTGCTGGTGGCCGTGTTGCTCTCGTTCAACCCGATCCTGCTGTACTACTCGCGGTTCTACCGGAGCTCGCTGCTGGTCGCGGCGTTCATGTTCGTCGCGTTCGGCTTCGGCCTCCGCGCGCTCGACGACGCCCGGCCGCGCCTGCTCTACCCCGCCTTCGCGTTCGGCGCGCTGGGCTTCGCGGCCAAGGAGAACGCGCTGGTGTACCTGATGTGCTGGGTCGGCGCCGGCGCGCTCCTGCTCGACTTCTCGCTGATGAACCCTCGGAACTACGACTCGGGGCTCGACGCCGTCGCCGCCCGTGTCGACCCGTACGTCGACGCGCTCTCGGGCCCCGAGCGATCGACCGACGTGCTACTCTGGGCGGCGGTGTCGGCGCTGACGCTGCTCGTGCTGGGCTACGCCGCCCTCTCGGGGTGGCCGCTGACGGCCAGCGTCGCCGCGCTGGTGCTGCTCGTCGCGGTGACGATGCTGGTCGACCTCGTCCACCCGGAGGGCGCGGCGATCCGCTGGGGCGGTGCGCTGCTGGGGAGCGTGGTGCTGTTCGTCCTGGTCTCGCTGTTCTTCTACGCGCCCCGGACCGTCGGCGCCGGCGTCGGCCTC
>SDGW01001208.1_pt1 | contig 10708 bp, 16 predicted proteins | sample 2873831 | NCBI WGS metagenome assembly SDGW01 (sample SAMN08132700, study PRJNA421101) | hypersaline lake metagenome | isolation source: celular fraction 0.22 microns magnesium sulfate-rich crust from ephemeral... | place: Spain: Penahueca Lagoon, Toledo | collected 2011-07
GGACGGCGACCGGCGGGCGACGGTCGCCAACTGGGGCATCGAGTGGGCCGTCCGCGACGCGGTCGGGCTGGCCCACGACGGCCCCTTCCTCGCGCCCGAGCAGCGCGAGGGCCGCCTGTCCGTGACCACCGACGTCTACCAGCTCGGCGCGCTTTCCTACTGGCTCCTCTGTGAGCAGCGGCCACCCGAGACCCCGACGCCCCAGCCCAGCGAGATACCGCGGCCGATACAGAGCGTCTCTTCGCGGGTCAAACCACACCTCGCGCAGGCGCTCGCGGCCGACCCCGACGAGCGGTTCAGCTCCGTCGAGGCGTTCTATCGAGCGCTGGCGGACGCGGTGTAGCGAGGGTTTCGGGAGCGCAGCGACCGAAAAACTCGCTATTCCTCCGCGGCTCCCTGCTCGCGGGTCACGTTGTTCCCCGCTCGCAAACCGAGGAAACTCCCTCCGGTCGCTTCCTCGCCCCGGTCGCCGCGTCGGTATCCGAGATATCGACGGCGTCGATATCTCGCTACTCTCTCAGCGCGTCTTCACGCTCTGTCGCTTCGAGCGTCTCCTCCTCGACGTCGGTCGCCACCACGGCGGGCTTGTAGGCGCCGCCGGGGATGAGGTCGTGGTCGCCGACCGAGGAGTCGACGAAGCGCTGGAAGGCCCGCCGCTCGGGCGGGAGTTCGCCGTAGATGACTTCGTCCTCGACGAGGTCGTAGACGGGGATGCGCGGCGTCAGGAGCGTGTTCTCGCCGACGACGGAGCCCTCGCCGACGACGAAGCCGCTGGTGACGCGACAGCCCGCGCCGAGCGAGACGTCGTCTTCGACGATGACGGGTGCGTTCTCGACCGGTTCGAGCACGCCGCCGATGAGCGTGTTCGCGCCGAGCTTGACGTTCTCGCCGATCTGTGCACAGGAGCCGACGGTGTCACAGGAGTCGATAAGGGTCCCGTCGCCGACGTGGGCACCGATGTTGACGAACGAGGGCGACATCATGATACAGTCCTCGCCCAGGTACGCGCCTCGGCGGATGGTCGTGCCGTCGGGGGTGTTCCGGGTGCTCCGGTCGGCGAGGTCGTCGGTCTCGCGGAGCGGCAACACGTCGTGGTACTGGACGCCGCCGTACTCGCGGGCGACGGTCTCCCGGAGGCCGAAGTTCAGCAGGATACCCTGCTTGACCCAGGCGTTTGCTTCCCACTCGTCGCCGACCTTCTCGGCGGCCCGGACCTCCCCGGCTTCCAGTGCCGTCAGAAACTCCTCCAGTACCGCGAGATGGTCGTCGGTGGCGTCTGCTGCCGTCAGTCCGTCCTGTTTGCGCGCCCAGAGGTCGCCGATGTCTGCTTCGAGGCTCATACGCAGTCGGTTGCGACTCAGGGGGCTTACCTATCGGGGTTTTGCGCCGGCGGTCCGGCGACCCCTTCACTCGTTCCGGAGCGCCGGGGTCGACGGCTGTTCAGTCCGCGCCCTGGCCGGGGATGTAGCCGCAGTCGGTGCAGTGTGTGACTGTCGGTGCCGGTTCGAACTCGCCCGCGCAGTGCGGACATCTGGATGCGGGTCGTCGGTGCGTTGTTACCATAGCAGACGCTGGGCAGTCAGAGCGTATAAGGATGTGCGTTAAATTGAGAAGACTGTATAAGGCTGGTAATATTCCGATTCAGGCGTCGACGACCGCGCCGAAGTCGTAGCGACCGGCCTCACGACCCGAGAGCCACGCCGCGGCGTCCAGCGCACCGGCGGCGAAGACGGCGCGGTCCTCGGCGTGATGGGACAGCGACAGCACCTCGTCGTTGCCCGCGAGGATGAGCTCGTGTTCGCCGCGGATGTCGCCGGCGCGGCGGGCGAAAACGCCGATTTCGTCGTCGTCGCGAGGGGCGTGGCCCTCGCGGCCGTACACCGGCTCGACGTCGCGCTCTTCCTGGACGACTTCCAGCAGGGTCTTGGCGGTGCCGGAGGGGGCGTCGACCTTCCCGTTGTGGTGGCTCTCCATCAGTTCGAGGTCGTAGTCGTCGAGCGCTCGCACCGCCTCCCGGACCGTGCGCTGGAGCACCTGGATACCGCGCGAGAAGTTCGTCGCCTTCAGCAGCGGGACCGACTCGCTGGCCGCCTCGAGGTCGGCCAGCCCGGCCTCGGAAAAGCCCGTGGTCCCGACGACGAGGCCGACGCCGGCCTCGACACAGGCCTCGGCCAGGGGCAGCGTCGACTCGGGAATCGAGAAGTCGACGACGACCTCCGCGTCGTACTCGCTCAGCGCGCCGGCCACGTCCTCGGCGACGACCGGGACCCCGTCGACCTCGCCGGCCTCGACGTCGAAGCCGACGACGACCTCGAGGTCGTCGCGGTCGGCGGCCGTCTCGATGACCGTCTGTCCCATGCGACCCGCCGCACCGTTGACGGCAATCCGTGTCATCGCTCTATCTCCGCGTAGGCGTCCTCTAAGTCCTCCGTTTCGAGCTCGGCGAGCACGTCACGCAGGCCCTCGAGATACTCATCACCGAGCCTGGACAGGGGCTGACGAAGGTGAGCCGGGCCGTAGCCCCGAATCCGCATCGCCTCCTTGACCGGGATGGGGTTGGTCTCGACGAACAGCTCGCGGAAGAGCGGACCGAGTTCGTGGTGGATGGCCCGCGCTCGCTCGAAGTCACCGGCAAGCCCCGCACCGACCATCGCGCAGGTGCGCTCGGGCTCGACGTTCGCGGCCACGGAGATACAGCCCGCCGCCCCGACCGACAGCATCGGCAGGGTCATGCCGTCGTCCCCCGACAGCACCGCAAACTCCTCGTCTCGGGTGCGCTCGATGATTTCGGATATCTGGTTCATGTCCCCGCTGGCGGCCTTGTACGCCTGGATGTTCTCGTGGCTCGCCAGCTCGACTGCGGTGTCGGGCTCGATGTTCTGCCCGGTGCGGGAGGGGACGTTGTAGACAATCTGGGGGCAGTCGACGGCGTCGGCGATGGTCTCGTAGTGGTCGACCAGGCCGCGCTGTTCGGGCTTGTTGTAGTACGGCGAAATCAAGAGTAGAGCGTCGGCGCCGGCGTCGGCGGCCCGCCGCGAGAGCGAGAGCGCCTCGCGGGTGTTGTTGGAGCCGGTGCCGGCGATGACCGGGACGTCGTCGACGGCGTCGATGACGGCCTCGACGACCTCGATGTGCTCGTCGTGGGTCATCGTCGCCGACTCGCCCGTGGAGCCGGCCGGAACCAGCCCGTCGACGCCGGCGGCCTCCAGCCGCTGGGCGTCACGCCTGAGTGTCTCGAAGTCGATACTGCGTTCGTCGTCGTCGTGGAACGGCGTACACATCGCGGGGTAGACGCCGTGGAAGTCGGGTGCTGTCATTGCTGAGTGGTGTGGTGTCGCTGTGGGATTAGTCGTCCGGTTGCAGTTCGATACTCCGGAGAAAACGACCCTCGACGGGTGCGCCACGCCCGCCGCGAGTCAGAAACTACCGCTTGCGTTTGCGTTTCGGGACGACGCCGTCGCCGCTGGATACCGGGCCTGCCGTACCGTGGCGTCGTCGCATACCAATGACGGCGTCCGTGAGCGACTTATCCTTTTTGCTCTCCGCGAACCCCGAAAACCTATCCGGGCTCGGGTGAGAAATCACCGTATGACTGTCTCTCACTCGGGACAACGCGTGGCCGTACTGGCCGACGCGCAGAACCTCTATCACACAGCTCGGAGTCTCTACACGCGTAACATCGACTACTCGGAACTGCTCGACGCGGCCGTCGACGGCCGCGAACTCACTCGCGCTATCGCCTACGTCATCCGCGCGGACTCCCCGGAGGAGGAGACGTTCTTCGACGCGCTCACCGACATCGGGTTCGAGACGCGTATCAAGGACATCAAGACGTTCCAGGACGGCTCCCAGAAGGCCGACTGGGACGTGGGGATGAGCCTCGACGCGGTGACGCTGGCGAAACACAACGACGCTATCGTGCTGTGTACCGGCGACGGCGACTTCGCCCGCGTCTGCCGGTACGTCCGCCACGAGGGGTGTCGCATCGAAGCGATGGGGTTCGAGGAGTCCTCCTCCGAAGACCTCAAATCCGCCGTCGACGGGTTCGTCGACCTGAGCGAGGAACCCGACAAATTCCTGCTGTAGCGGTCGCTCACGGGGAAAGACAGCGAACAGAAAACCCGGTTTCAGACCGCGCGGCCGTCTTCCGACGTGCCGACCAGCAAGGCGCCGGCGGCCAGGCCCAGCGACGCGACGCCGGCTAAGACGCCGGCCACGGTGGTCGAGATACCGATATCGAACGGGCCCGACGCGAGAATCAGCACCGAGCTGACGACCAGCAACGCGGCGCCCGCATACACTTTTCGCTTGTCTGTAGCCATTGTAAGGGTGTCTAGCGTGGCATCCGGTATAAATTTCCCCAAACGCGGCGGGAATTATGCGTGAGAGTCACAGGCACTGACCACTGCGGCCGGACCGAAAACGGGTTACCCACACGGGCGCCAGCACAGACAATGAGCGACAGCGAGCTCCGTGGCCTCCGTCGCGGGGCCGACTACCAGTTCGGTCCTGGTGCCGGCGCGGCCCTGCTGGACGAGGCCGTCGAGGTCACCCACACCAGTTCGGGGCGGCCCCGGCAGGTCCACGCCGACGACGGACGCATCGCCACCTACGCCACCGACGGCCGCTTCGTCCTCGGCCTGGCCGGCGGCCGACGCCTGCTCGACGCCTTCGACGCCCCCGCTCACCGGGTCGTCGTGGGCGACGAGAGCGAGCCGTTCGTCCGCGAGGGCCGCAACACATTCGCGAAGTTCGTCCAGCAGGCCGACCCGTCGATTCGGCCCGGCGACGAGACGCTGGTCGTCCACGAGAACGGCGACCTGCTCGCGGTCGGCCGCGCGGAACTCCCCGGGAGCGGGATGGCCGACTTCGAGACCGGGATGGCTGTGAAAGTTCGACAGGGCTCGGATAGCTGACCGTCTATGCGCCGCCGGTCCCTCCTGTGTGGGCTCGCCCTCTCGACGGCCGCGCTCGCGGGCTGTGGGGGTGACTCGCCGAGCACGGTCACGCCCGACCCCGACGACCCGGTACTGTTCGTCGTCACCAACGAGCAGCACGATGCTGCCACGGTGGCGTTGACGCTGACCCTGGACGACGGCGCGACCGTCCTCGACGAATCCGTGACCCTCGACGCGGGCGCCGCCAGGGAGTTCGACCCCGGCATCGACCGGCCGGGCACCTACGAACTCACGGCGACTATCGAAGACGGACTACAGCGGACGATTACGCTCAACGTCGAGCCGGGCGACATCCGCGACGGGTCGAACTACGAGGTCATCCTCCAGGACAACAGTGTCCAGGTGACCTGGGACGAGTGACTACGCGTACGCGTCCGCGAACTCCTGCTCGCGGCGTAACAGCTCCTCGACACCGTACTCGAGCAACGCCTCGCCCAGCGCCGTCGCCCGGTAGTAGGAGTAGAGCCCCTCGCTGGTGGGCTCGTTTCGCTTGCGGTTCTCGACGAGGCCCACGTCGACCAGTGTATCGAGGTGGTGGTGGAGCGTGTTGCCGGGGAGGTCCAGGGCCTCCCGAAGCTCCTTGGCGCTCATCGCGCCGTCGCGCTTGAGCCGGTAGAGCACCCGGAACCGGGTCTCGTTGCCGACGGCCCGCTGCATCGCCATGTACTCCTCGAAGGTGAGGATGCTCCGCTCGGGGAGGAGGTCCGCCGGCTCTGGCGGTATCCCTCCGTCTTCGGTCCCGTCGATGGACATGGGATTCGGTTCTTCTGCGACGAAAATAACCTTTGGTGACAGGTAACCGGCTCGTATCCCGGAACGGCCGGATAACGTATCCATACTGGCGACCCGGTGGGCTTTTTTATCCAGAACGCGCAGCCTCGGGTATGTTCGGAGGCGGCGGCGGGATGAACCCGCGCAAGATGAAACAGATGATGGAACAGATGGGTATCGATATGGAGGATATCGATGCCGAGGAAGTGATTATCCGGACCCCCGACGAGGAACTGGTCTTTACCGACGCGGAGGTCCAGCTGATGGAGGCCCAGGGCCAGAAGACCTACCAGGTCGTCGGTGACCCCGAGAGCCGCGACCGGAGCGACGGTGGGGCAAGCGGGGCCGCCGGCGAGCCGTCCGACGAGTCGGGCGACAGCGGCGTCGACGAGGACGACGTCGAAATCGTCGCGATGCGGACCGGTGTCGACGAGGACACCGCCCGCGAGGCCCTCGAGGCCAACGACGGCGACCTGGCGGACGCGGTCGACGAGCTGGAGTAGCGTGTATCTGTTCGTCCACGAGGACCGCGAACACCTCCTCGCACCCGGCGAGCGCTTCGAGTCCGACCTCGGCATCCTCGAGGTGCCCGAGGACGTGACGCCCGGCGACGTCGTCGAGACGCATCTGGGCAATGGCTTTACTGTCCGGCGGCTCCGCGGGCCGGACCTCTTTGCCCATCTGGAGCGCACCGGCGCGCCGATGATGCCCCGCGACGTCGGGCTGGTCGTGGGCAAGACCGGCGTCGCCGCCGGCGACCGCGTGCTCGATGCGGGGACCGGGACCGGCATCCTCAGCGCCTATATGGGCCGGATGGGGGCCGACGTGACCACCTACGAGGTCGACCCCGACTTCGCCGATGTCGCGCGCGACAACATGGAGATAGCGGGCGTCGGGGACAGCGTCGAGGTCAGGACCGGCGACGTGACCGACGACTTAGACGAGCTGTCGGGCTTCGACGTGGTGACACTGGACACAGAGGACGCCCCGACCGTCGTCGAGCGCAGCCCGACGCTGCTCTCCCGCGGCGGCTCGCTGGCGGTGTACTCCCCGTTCGTCGAGAACACCCGCGAGGTCGTCGCTGCGGCCCGCGAGGTCGGGCTGGACGGTATCGAGACGCTCGACACCATCCAGCGGGAGATGGACTTCGACGACCGCGGCTCCCGCCCCTCGACCGGCGGCGTCGGCCACACCGGGTATCTGACGTTCGCGAGGCGGCCGTAGCGAGGTTTTCGGGAGCGAAGCGACGGAAAACCTCGATACGCGAGCGGGGAACGGAGCGACCCGCGAGCAGCGAGGAATCGACCGCAGTGAGATTCCTCGAGACCGACCGGGAGCGAAATTTTCGAGCGCAGCACCGACCCACGGTGACACATCGGTTTCCGCGAGCCGTGGTTTCAAGCCCCAGTGATACGAAGAGGCGTGTGTATGAGCGACGCCCCCGACGAGACGACGACGTGGCCCGAGCTCGCCATCGGGTTGTACGACCGACTGACCGGCCGTAACGCCGAGATAACGTACGAGTTCGAGGACATGGAGGTCGACGTCCCAAGCACCACGGGCGAGGACCCCGAGTACGCCTACTGGCGTATCGACGGCACGCTCACCGTCAAGGCCCGCGAGAAGGAGTGACGACGACATCGACCGGACAGCACGGCGACCCGCCAGCGACCCTCGCGGAGCTGCTGGACGACCTCGAAGACCGGCCAGAACTGGCTGTCGAGGCCGACCTGAACGTCGAGCTAGACGGCCACCCGGCGAGGGTCGTGGGGTACGACGACCTCGTGGCGCTGGACCTGTCCTCTGTCCCCGCTGCTGTCTCGCTGTGGCGAAATCGTCCGATCGACGTGATGGACGCAGCGGCGCTGCTTTCGTCTGTGGGCCTGACCGCTGAACTCCGAGTCCGTGGGGTCCCGGTCGCCCGCATCGGTGACGATGCTGTCCCCAGCGGCCTCGCCCGACGACTCGGGCTGGGGCCGGTCGAACTGGTCCCCGAGGGGACGCTGCTGGCGCTCACTCGACGGCGCGGATGAGTTCGAGTAGTTCGTCGCGGTAGCCCGCCGGCGACCGGGTCAGCGGCTCGTCGGGGTCGTCGAGGTCGAGAATCTCCCCGACCGGCCGGTCCGGATAGGCACCCGCGGCGATGCGGAACCCGTCGGCGTGCCAGACACCGACCCAGCCGGTGACCGACAGCGTCGTCCCGAGCGTTTCCAGCGGGAGGTCGGCCGTGTAGCTTCGCAGGTGCAGCTTGTCGCCCCCGTCGGTCCGAATCCGCTCTTTGCGGCCCCGGGAGACGTCCTCGAAGCCCCGGTCACGTAGTTCGTCCGCGAAGGCAGACTGTGCTTCCGAGCGGACCGTCGGCAGTATCATCATCGGACCGATACCGGGCGCCAGCGGTGGTCGGAAGGTCAGCGCCGTCGCGAAGAAGAACCGCCACTGGCGGTCGCGTCCCGCCGCCGACGCGGCGGCCTCGCGCGTTCGCACGTCGTCGTAGAGCCTGGTCGCGCCGACGACCGTCGCACTGCTGAGTCGGAAGACGGTCTCGACGCGCTCGTCGGTCAGTTCCCAGCCACCGCGGGCCAACTGCCGCTCGGGGACGTCCGGCTCGGTGGCGTCGGGAGCCACAACCCTAGTGGTCGTCCTCCCGCCACTTGTGCTCGCACTCGGTGCAGGTGAAAAAGCGCGTCTCGGACTCGTCGGCGGCCCGAATCTGTTTCATCTCGTAGAACGCCCGGTCGTTGCCACACTCGGGACAGCGCGCACCTGTCGTCGGTCCCATATCCTGTGGGTCGACCTCGGAGGTGTCGACGACCTCCGAGGACTCCTGGCCCTGGGTCGTGACCGCTTTCTTGTCGGCTTCGGCGTCACGGGCTTTCTCGTAGCCACAGTTACCACAGACCCACATATCGTCCTCTGTCTTCATCATCGAACCGCAGTCGTCGCAGAATTCCATTGTTGTACCCAGTATACCACGGGTCTGTGTTAAACGCCCGGGTTCCTAGCTGTGTATCTGGATATGACAGTGGTGCATAGCACACCGGCCGTGAACAGCCAGAAAGCCCCGGCAGGCTCCGGTCGGGGGCCTTGCTGCGCGCTTCCTTCGCTACGCTCAGTCCAGTGCTTACGTCGTCCGCCTTCCCGGAGCCTGCCACCCCTTTCAGTCCCGCCCGGTCGGCTGTTCCACAGGGCGGAACTTTCTGGCTGTGTAGGGACTCCGGCGGAACTCTTGGCAGTCCGTTCCCACTGAAAGAAGTCGCAGTGCTGCAGAAAGCGAGCGCTACGGCGGACTATCCGTTGTCGACCCAGGCGGAGCAGGCGTCCATGTCGTCCAGGGTCTCCTCGTGGAAGCTGCAGTAGGGGGCGACGTCGTCGCCGTCCATCACGTACTGGAAGTGCCGGCAGTTGCCACAGTAGCTGTCGGGTTCGCCGCGGTGGACCGCCGTCTCGGTGATTGGGTCCTGACCGGTCGCGGTCGTGGTGCCGCCGTCGGTGGAGGTGGAGGCCTCCGGACCGGCGTTGGCCAGTTCGGGGTCGAGGTCGTGTTCGGTCGGACCACGCGGGGCAGTTCGGTCTGGCTGCTGCGGACCGGCGTCGGCCTGCTGCGTGCTGGGTCCGGGCTGGTTGGCGGCGGACCCGGGTTGTTGGGTGCTGGACCCGGAGCGAGCCTGGCCCATGACCTCGCTGCCGTCGGTACGCTGGGTCGCCCCGCCGTCGCTGGTGGTCGTCTCGCGGCGGTTGGTCTGGGTCTCGACGTCGCCGTCGGGGTCTCGACCGAAGAAGCCGATACCACCGAGGCCGGGAAGCGAGCGGGACTCCTCGACGAGCTCGATGGTCCCCTCCTCGGTGACCCTCATACGGGCGGTGCCGCCCGGGTCGTTGCGGGTCTTGAACGTCGCCAGCGCGGCGAACAGACACCAGAACGTCGTCAGCACGCCGGTGAAGTAGACGGTGCTGGCACCCAGCGCGAGCAGCGGGGAGTCGGCCATCCAGCTGTAGGGGTAGAGCCGCTGGAACGCGACGACGCCGACCAGTGCGACGCCGGCGCCGCCGACCGCGGCCAGCCGGGTCCGGGTCCCTGCGGGGAGCACGGCGAAGATGCCGAGCACGACCGCCGGCAGCCCGACACCGGCGACGATGCCGGCTATCTCCCGGGCAGCGTAGTCGCCCAGCCCCAGGGTCGCCCCGAGACCGGTGGTCGAGAGTGCAATGGCGGCCACGAGCCCCGCCGCACCGGCCAGGAACAACCCGGTCCCAACGAGTTGCTGGCGCCGCGTCGCCACGCGGCCGACCTCCCCCTCGTACACGTCCGTCAAACTGGTCATAGGCGTACTAGAGCGGCGTTCATCAAAACTCCCCGTCAGACACTCGCAAGACGGGCGTGCGCGCGAGCGAGTGGGGACGTTCCGAAAGCACTAATCGGGCAGGCAGCCAGACATCGGGTATGAGCGACGACGACACCGAGGAAGCGCAGGAGCCGGCTGTCGAACTCGGCGAGGGACCGAACGTCGAGGGGGCCCCGCTCTCGCGGGTGACCGCCCGGCTCACGTGGGGCATCGAGCACAGCACCGTCGTCGACCGGGAGGGTGACACGACTATCCGAACGCCCGACGGGCCACAGGAGCTGGCTGCGGTGATGGAGGATGTCGACGAGACGTACTTCGGGGACCGACACGAGTTCGAGGCCGCGGTCCGGGACGTCATCGGCACCGGGCCGGTCCCGACCGAGTAACTACCGCATCGACTCTAAGGCGACGACCGTATCGGAGATGAGCCACGCCTGGTCGTTCTCCGGCGATTCGATGCTGAGCGCACAGAACGAGTCCGCCCCGTCGTCGACGGTGATGTGGTAGGCCTCGCTCTGGAGCTCGGCTGTGGGGGGTGTATCTTGGGGCTGTGAGGGCACGTTCTGTGCCAACAGGCTCGGACGGTTAAACCAGTCGATTCGGTAGATAGCAGGGCTGAGGCGCTGAATTAAACGA
>SDGW01001313.1_pt1 | contig 10708 bp, 10 predicted proteins | sample 2873831 | NCBI WGS metagenome assembly SDGW01 (sample SAMN08132700, study PRJNA421101) | hypersaline lake metagenome | isolation source: celular fraction 0.22 microns magnesium sulfate-rich crust from ephemeral... | place: Spain: Penahueca Lagoon, Toledo | collected 2011-07
ACATAATAAGCCGGAACGTATTGGTTTTCAAAAGCATCTGTTAAGGCATGTTTGTTATCTACAAAAGTCGGTTGTGTGATGCCATGTTCAGCCGCTGTTTCCTTAATCTTATCAAGATCAAGATCCTTTTCTGAACGAGGCATGTGCACTGAGACCACATTTAAATCATCGCTGTAACGATCACGAAACTCATTTACATTTGGCATGGCTTCCTTACATAAACCACAGCTCACAGACCAAAAGTGAATTAATGTAGGCTTATCTCCTAAAAGATCATCTTTTGTTACTTCACCATTTAGCCATTCAGTTGCCCCATTTAATTCCGGCATTGGCGCTCTTAGTTTCATTTGAAATCCTCCTTTTTTTATTGTATATGGATAGGAAAAGGTCTAACACATGGGTTAGACCTTTATGTCATCTACTATTAAAGTGTTTCTTGACCTGGTTTCCAGTTTGCAGGGCAAAGTCCGCCAGTTTGAAGTGCCTGCAAGACACGAAGCGTTTCGTCAACGTCACGACCAACATCATTGTGATTGATGGTTGCATGCTTCAATTCACCCTCAGGGCTAATAATGAATAATCCGCGAAGTGCAACACCTTCATCCTCAAGAAGTACGCCATACTCTTTTGAAACTTTATGGTTCGTATCAGCTGCTAATGGATATTGAAGATCACCTAATCCATTGTCCTCACGAGATGTGTTAATCCATGCTTTGTGCGTATGTACAGTGTCTGTTGATACACCAATTACTTCCGCATCAAGATCCTCAAATTCATCGTAACGATCAGACAATGATGTAATTTCTGTCGGGCAAACGAAAGTGAAGTCCATTGGATAGAAGAAAAGGACGGTCCATTTGTCCTCTTTCATAATGTTTTCAAGACTTACTTTTTCGAATTCTTGGTTTGGCATAACAGCATCCATTTCAAAGCGTGGAGCCTGTTTACCTACTAAACGTTCTGCCATAAGCGATCCCTCCATAATTAAATAAGTAGTCAATAGAGCATAGAGTAGCCTCTATTAACAACTAGTGATATTTCCTCGTTTTTCCACAATACGTATTATAACGAAGCCTTAATTTTAAGTCAATTTTATGTAAAAACGATTATAATCTGACTAATTTTTCCTCTGGAACAGTCATTACCTTTACTCATTACTCTTTCTCATTAAACTATAAATTTTAAAATTTGGAAAACGTTTTGCTTATCAGCCAATCATGGTCTCTTGGAATTGCAATGTTCACGACAAATCAAGTATAGTGGTTTTTAGAGAAAAAATAGTGATTAGGTAAATGTACAGTGAAAGGAGTTTTTCCATGGACCTCATGCAAGACGGAGAATTCAATCTAGGAAATCTGATTGATGCAGTCATTACAGGCGGATTAAAAATCGGACTTGTACTGATCGTATTCTTGATTGTTTCTCCTTTAGGAAAGAAACTAATCTCTACTTCTATTCAAAGAGCTGGCAAGCAAAAGAGAATTACAGAAGGACGTTCTAAGACCCTAGAAAAATTAAGTATCAACGTGTATTCATACGTATTAGGCTTTATCCTTATTGCAACGATTTTCGGCCTTTTAAATATAAACCTAGCCCCTCTAATTGCTGGCGCAGGAATTATTGGTCTGGCAATTGGATTTGGTGCTCAAGGTCTCGTAAGCGATATTGTGACAGGTTTCTTCTTATTAATAGAAAAGCAGGTAGAAGTCGATGAATATGTAACTGCTGGTGGCATGAATGGTGTGGTTGAAGAAATCGGCTTGCGCACCACACAAATCCGTAGTTTTGACGGAACACTTAACTTCGTACCGAACCGTCACATTAGCACAGTAAGCAACCATTCTCGCGGAAATATGCGTGCTCTAGTAGACATTGGCATTGCTTATGGAGAGAATATCGAAGAGGCGATGAAAGTATTACAGCAAGTTTGTGATGAATTTGCTCAGAATGATGAACGCTTCAAAGACGGCCCGAACGTATTGGGCGTCCAAACACTAGGCTCATCAGATGTCGTTCTACGCGTACTTGGTCACACTGAAAACATGCAGCAATGGGCTGTTGAACGTGACCTTCGTAAACGCATGAAAGAAGCTCTTGATGCAGCAGGTATCGAAATTCCATTCCCACATCAGGTTTATATCGAGAAAAAAGAAGACTAAGAAAAAAGGTTTGAGGATTGCCCTCAAACCTTTTCTATTCCTTCTTCCATACTTTAATCTTTTTAATATAAGAATCCTCTACTTCTTCTACTTTAAAGATATAAGGTTCTACTTCAATTTTCGTACCTTCAGATGCTTCAATATCCTGCGTTAATACCCATCCAGAAATCGTGTCTACTTCATCATGATCCAGATCTAAATCAAAGAAATCATTCACATCCTGAATAGACATTTTTCCATCCACCAAACGAGTGCCATCCTCAAGTTTTTTCATTGGCAACTCTTCACCTGCATCGAATTCATCTCGAATTTCCCCAACGATTTCTTCTAAAATATCTTCCACTGTTACAATACCGGATGTTCCTCCGTACTCATCAGTCAAAATTGCAAGATGAATGTGCTCTTTTTGCATTTTTACTAGCAAATCTCTTAAAGGTACGTTTTCAAAGATCTTAGGTGCAGGGCGAAGGTAATCTCGAATATGACTGGTATCATCACAGTTATCATAAAACAGTTCTTTCATATGGACAATCCCAACAATATCGTCCTTATCCTCATTAATAACTGGATAGCGTGAATAACGTTGGGCTCGCATTGTATTCATAATCTCACTCATGGATTCATTGATATCGACCACAACAACTTCCGTTCGAGGAATCATGATTTCTTTTGCAGAACGATTATCAAATTCAAAAATCCGATCTACATATTTATATTCAGACGGTGTAATTTCACCCTGCTGATAGCTTTGGGTCAAAATGTAGCGTAACTCTTCTTCAGAATGCACTTCTTCTTGTTCTTTTGTTGTCTGATAGCCAAATAGGCGTACAAACATATTTGCAGATCCGTTTAACAACCAAATTAATGGATACATGATACGATGAAACCAAATCAACGGTCTTGCTAACATTAAGGATATGTTTTCAGCTTTTTGAATGGCTATCGTTTTTGGAGCTAATTCACCTAACACAACATGTAAAAAGGTAATAATAAAGAATGAGACAGCAAATGAAATGGTATGACTTAATGCTTCAGGTAAGCCAAATGAATGAAAAATAGGTCGGAGTAACCGATCCACAGTTGGTTCGCCTAACCAACCTAGACCAAGGGAGGTAATAGTTATACCTAATTGACAGGCTGATAAATAGTTATCCAGATTTTTAATAATGTGTAGGACTTTATCTGCTTTTTTATTCCCTTCTTGTGATAAAGATTCAATTCTACTCTTTCTCACCTTTACGATTGCGAATTCACTGGCAACGAAAAAAGCTGTTGCGATGATTAAGATGAAGACTAATAAAATTTTAAATGTAACCATACAACCTCTCCCCTAAACCATTAATACTCGATAACAATATAAGTGCTATAAAACTAAATAAAGCTGACTCAATTCTCTTGAGCCAGCTATCGAACAACCTTATTGTTGCCCACGTGCCTCAACAGCCTGACAAACTTCATCTGCTGTCATACCATCGGCGTTAATAACTGCACCTTGCATAGTTGCATCTGCCATTCCCATAACATCTTTATCCTGACCAGATATTACGCAGCAGTCACACCCATTTGTGTCGTTTTCATTATTTAGATCCACACAATCATGTCCTTTCGATTGTAGTGCATCTTTTACATCCGTTAATGTACCTTCTACTCCAATTCGTGCCATCATACATACCTCCTTTAATCTTAGGACACAGTCCTTCAACGGATAGTGTTTCCTCATCAAAGAAGGGTATGCATAAACCTTACAGCTCTCGAGCGGTAGCTTCCACAACTTGAACGCCCACTTCAAGCGCATTTTCTTGCGGCTGGAGTTTACTATGATGAAGACCATAAGGAGAATCTACTCCTAGCCAAAACATGAAACCTGGAATGTCACGCAGCATATAACCAAAATCCTCACCTGTCATAGCAGGTGGGCAATCGACATAGTGATATCCAACGTCTTCAACGATCTTTTGGAATGGCTTCATATACGTTTCATCATTAAACACTTGATAGTAATTGGATCCATAATCAATCGTTACCGTGCAGTGATACGCTTTTTCGATTGCTTCTGCTAATCCTTCAATACGCTCTTTCATCCCAGACATCGTTTCAGCCTTAAATGCACGCATCGTACCTTCTAATCGTGCATTTTCAGCAATACCATTCTGCACGAATCCTGCAGTCATTTTACCTACCGTTAAAACAGCGGAGTCCAGTGGATCTACTGTACGAGCCACGATGTGCTGAGCCTGAACATTGAATGAGCTAGCCGCAACGACCATATCGTTTGCAGTGTGCGGATAAGCGGCATGCCCGCCTTTTCCTTTCAAGTCCATAAATAGCTCGCTTGTATTAGCAAAAAGTAAGCCGCTTCGGGAAGCAACTGTTCCTACAGGATACTCAGGAGCAATATGTAAGGCAAAAATACGGTCTGGCCACCATGCCTTTAATTCCTCACTTTCAAGCATTGGTAATGCTCCACCTGGGTTCTCTTCAGCTGGTTGGAAAATAAAAAGAACATTATTTTTTGGAGGATCTTCAGCTAATCGGGTTAATGCCCCCAACGCAATTGTCATGTGAAAATCATGACCACATGCATGCATGTTCCCTTCGTGTTGCGATTCAAACGCATAGCCGGTTTCTTCAGTGATAGGCAGGCCATCAATATCTGCTCGATAAGCAGTCGTTTGATCCCCTTCTGTTCCTGCAATTTTCACCAATACCCCTGTTTTCCATGTTTGAATCTCCATTCTTTCATTTTGAATGTTTTCGATATAGTTAAGGAGATATGCCTGCGTTTTGTTTTCCTGAAATCCTAATTCAGGAATTTGATGCAGTTCTCTTCGAATGTTTTGTAATTGTTCGAGTTTCATTTGAATCACCTCATTTAAAACCATTAAGAAAAAAGCAGGAGTCTAGCACTCCTGCTTTTAAGTCTTATTGATCTAATTTACGTAGTTCTTGCTTAATCTCAGTTTTCCCTTTTGTCTGCTCATCAATTTCCTTGATGACTTTCGCAGGTGTACCTGCTACTACAGAGTTTGGTGGTACGTCCTGGGTTACAACAGCGCCTGCTGCTACTACAGAACCTTTTCCTACTGTTACACCTTCAAGAACTACAACGTTTGCGCCGATCACAACCTCATCTTCAACGACTACTGGTTTTGCAGATGGTGGCTCAATTACGCCTGCTAGTACAGTACCTGCACCAATGTGGCAGTTCTTACCGACTGTAGCACGTCCACCTAGAGCAGCGTTCATGTCGATCATCGTGCCTTCACCGACAACTGAACCGATGTTGATTGTTGCACCCATCATGATAACAGCGCCGTCACCGATTTCTACCTGATCGCGAATTGTAGCACCTGGCTCAATACGAGCGTTTACGTTTTTCAGATCAAGTGTTGGGATAGCAGAGTTACGGCGATCATTTTCAATAACGTAGTCCGCAATCGCATCTTTGTTTTCTTGAAGTAGTGGTTCGATGGCTTTCCATTCACCGAATAAAACACCTGAATCATTTTGAACGAAGTCTTTTACGTCATCGCCAAAATCGATTGTCTTAAGGTTCTCACCTTTAATATATACTTTCACTGGTGTTGACTTTTTACTGTTTGAGATAAATGAAATAATTTCATTTGCGTCCATCATTTCCATGGGATTGCTCCTCCTTATTATGTAAGACTCTTTCTTACTTTATCAAAGTCCATTCTTCGTGACAAGAATTCAGGCTCTGTCACCTTTAGGAAGGAACACAATTAATAAAAATGAGAGGGCAGCAAGCAATAAAAGACCGATATATACCTGGTGCAAACCGATCGTTAGTGCCTCCTGTAATGTCTGTAAAATATCTTTTGGTAAAGAGGATCTTTGCTCAGGATCAAGCAAAATATTTGTTGTATCAACAGAGGCCTGATCTTCCAAACCTTTCTCCTCAATAACAGATTGAATTTTCCCGTTTAAAATGCCTCCTAGCAAGGCTGCACCAAGGGCACTCCCTAACGTTCTCATAAACATATTGGTGGCTGTCGCAATCCCTCTCCGTTTCCAATCCACTGTATTTTGTATCGACACAATAAAAGATGTAGTGGACAATCCCATGCCTACACCGATAAAGAAAGAACCTGTCGCTGCCCAAAGAGGTCCTTTTTCTGGCGTAAGCATGAAAAAGAAAACACCTCCAATGATAAGGGCCAATCCGCCTAAAAGAGAGGTTGTTCGAAACCCAATTTTGAGTAAGAGTCTACCTGCTATGGTAGACGATATGGGCCACCCAATCGACATAGCTGTTAAGGTAAATCCAGCAACGGTCGCTGATTGCTCCATTACCCCTTGAACAAAAGCAGGCAAAAAACTTGAAACCCCGATCAAAATCATTCCTGTTGTTAAAGAGGTTACATTCGCAATGGTGATGGATCTGTACGACCATATAGAAAAGGGCATCATGGGATCTGTTGCACGCTTTTCCTGAAAGAAAAACAAGACGAAAGCCACACACGAAAAGCTTATTAATAAAATCATCGTCATAGAATCCCAAGGAATCTTAACGCCTCCCTCAACTAGGATCATCATAAGAGAAGCTACACCTGAAATAAGAAAAATTGACCCAAGATAATCAATAGACCGTTTTTCTTTCTGAATATCTTCTTTAAAGAACAGAACAATACCAACAATCGCTAGGAAGCCTAGAGGGAGGTTCATCCAGAAGACATACTTCCAGTTCAACACATCAACAAAGAATCCCCCCAGTGCAGGACCTGTTACGGCTGAGATCCCCCAAACACTAGCCAGATAGCCTTGGATTTGAGCACGTTCCTCTTTCGTGTATATATCCCCTACTATAGTAGAAGCGATCGGCATTAAAGCACCCGCACCGATGCCTTGAAGAAAGCGAAAACCAATTAGCATTTCCATCGATGTGGAGAAACCGCACAATAAGGAACCTGTTAAGAATAAACTTATCCCCATTAAAAAGATGGGTTTCCGTCCGAATATGTCAGATAGCTTCCCAAAAATAAGCACCGTACTCGCATTCGTTAATAGATAAGCTGAAAACACCCAACTATAAAGAGAAAAACCTCCAAGATCAGAAACGATACTCGGCATGGCTGTTGATACAATCGTCGCTTCAATGGCTGCCAAAAACATCGCTAGCATGATTGATGCAAGAATAAGCGGTCGCTTTGGGATAGCACTGATTTTTTTATGTAAGGAATAATCCATTGAAGTTTCCCTCCTTCCAAAAGAAGAAATGAATGCATAGAAAAATTGTTGACTCAAAATGATGAGCCAACAATTGTGTCATGCGTTTTATGATTTTGTTACGTCTAAATGCTGATTCGTTCGTTTTAATATCTCACGTCTCGTTAGAATGCCATCAAAGTGACCCTCATCATCAATAACACATACAAATGGATGGTCAATTACAGAGCGCAATCCATCTACAAATGAATCACCGCGCTTTAAGTATGGAATATCCGTATCCATCCCTTCCTCAACACGCATGGTAGACAATTTGTCTAATTCAAATTGTTCAATCCCTAGTATGTTATTAATAATATGGGTTTTGCTAATAATTCCATTTAGTTTATATTCGGCATCTAGTACCGGTACAGCTGAGTAACCTGACTTCACTAATACTAGCAATGCGTGTTCCATTGGATTTGCACCATGTACGTGTGCAACCTTTTCAGATGGAATCATAAGGTCGGCTACTGTGTACTCATCTAGTTCTTCGTGTTTTATACTAATCATTTACGAACACTCCTTCTGAAGAACACATGAGGAGTCATTTAATTTCGTCCCAAAGAACATTGTAACATATTTTCTCACAATTGAAATGTTATTTATGTCTATTCTGCATGAGTCTTCTTGTCTTCTTTTACTTCCCAATCCAGATGGCTAATTCTCCAACCGTCTTCCGTATGAGTTAATTTGATTTTTCTCAGAATCCGTTGAGGGCTCATTAATTCGCTCACTTCTTTTTCGTCTTCCTTCAACACTATCTGCTTATCACTAGAACGCTCTACATGAAAACTCGTCCATTCCTGGCTTGGAATAATGTAGGGCGAAAAGTCAGTTGACGCAAGTTTGTATTGTTCTTTATGAATCATCATATGTTCCATAAAAATGCTCATCATCGCTTCTTTCGTAAAGACGTCTAAAAAGTCACTTCGAATAGTCGTATAATCCACAAATGTCCTCGAATATTTCGCTTGTGTTTCATGAGCTTCTTGAAGTAGAGTTGTCCAATCTGGTTTTTCCACATTTTCACTAGCTTGTACATTAGGTACACACATACAAACGATTAAGCTTAGAACGATCACCATCATTTTTTTCTTCATCGTTTCCCTCCACTATTCATTGGAATCAGAAGAGAGACGCATTTATAAAGATGGCCCCTCTTTTTTGAAAAGCTTATTTTGAACTGTCGTGATTGGAATGTACTTCGATGTGAATTGGAATCAAATTCTGTTGACCACAAGCAGGGCAACAGTGTTCATCTTGCGTAATATAACAACAGTGCAAGCAATGGTAGTTCATGAACGTCCACTTTCCCCTCTCAACTCATATTCTATCAATTTATTGTATGCTGAAGAGGGCTAATCGTTCGTAAAATCACACCAAGAAGAGACAAGGAATGCAAGCAATCGTAAGGATTGTTGCACTCTATGAGAAGATATGACGAAAATCATTCAACTATGCATGATTTTTAGACAAAACCTGCTTTTGAGGACAAGTTCTGTTTCTTTTTAGGGAAAGGATGAAGAAATTGATGAAAAAAGGCTGTCCTCACCAATAAAGTGAAGTCAGCCTATCTTATACAAGCAGTGATTCATTTTCATATATAAACTCATAGCGTATATCAATAAATATATAGTGATGTTCCGATAAGGGAAAGCTAAAAGTACGAATCATTTCTCTCGTTTCAATATCAGAATACAAGTCTGATAAACGTCCCTTATTCCAGGTTTTCATCTGCATCATGTTTTCTAAAAAGTATGGACGAAAAGCCCAGTTCGTTCCGAAAACATCAGGTTCTTTTATCCATTCTTCCTCTCGTTGTCGAAAGTTGGATGATATTTGTCTTCCGTTTGAGTCACAGATATACATTCGAAAGCTTTCATAGTGAAAGTGCTCTGTAACCTTATCTAAAAAGGAATCAGCTCGTTTCGGTCCATCCCAGTGCATGAGCATTTCTCTTAATCGTTGATCCCAGGTCAACACAAACTGAAGTCGTTTCTCGATAACGCCTTTCTCTCTGCGAATAAAGGCATCGACTTGATCTTTAATCAGAGCTTCCTTTTCAAAAGGATCAAGAAATTGCTCCCCAGGTTCTCCTAAATAAAATCCTTGATAGAATCTCCCTCCATGTTTCCATGCGTAATACAATTGAAAGGAATCCTCTATATTTTCAAATAATAGTGCAGCACCGATTCTTCTAGCTAACATAGACAACGAATAAATAATGTCCTGATAATTACTAGAATCATTATCACGTAACACTTTAGAGTCAACTTTTAAGATATGAGGTTCTAACTGACGCAGCCGATCAAGATTGGAACTTTTCGCCCCTACATGATCAACAGCAATCTGAATCCCATACGTTTTATAATAAAATAATAGATGATTTAACGATTCAAAGTCTTCGTCAAATTCATGTTCTGTGATTTCAAGAACGATGCGATTTAGCGAGAAACCTCGCTCCACAAATGGTTGAAGTGCCTCAATAAAGGATTCACCGTTTTCTACCATTAATTCTTTGGCATTTCGATTAATAAATAAGCACGTTTTCTCATCATGCTTCATAATATCTTCTATCGCAATGGATAAAAGATGGGTGTCAACTTCAAGCTTAAACTCCTCTGGTACTTGAGGGTCTTGAAAGAAACCACCCAGACTCTTCCAAACACCTTCGTGGTTATAGCGACCGAGTACTTCATAACCGATGATGTCATGGTTAACTGCTGAAAATACTGGTTGATAAACTGGTTTTATGTTGCTGAGGTCTCCGACAATATCTAATGGATCCATGTTCATTCCCCCGTTGAAAATCAATCATTGTTTGGAATCACTCCTCATTATAATGGACAACGAACAAAATCTGTAGCGTTTCACCCGTAAAAATGCATAGATTCCTCCAAAATTTTCATAAGTTTTCTTTTGGCATATGAAGCGTAAAAGGCTATAATGAAGAAAAGGGGTTTATTGCAGGTACGTACACGCCTATTTTACTTGTGAACTTGCGAGGTACGTTAGGTTGGACGTTATTCGGTATCGTATGGGGACTTGCGATATCAGGTGTTGTATTTAAAATGTTCTTTGTAAAGCGATTCGTCGTGTTGTCGACCATGTTTTATGTTTTGATGGGGTGGATCATCGTTCTTGCATGGGGGCCACTCGTTGCAACTTTTGCGTTTGGCGGCATAGTTCTACTCGTTGTTGGTGGTGTGTTGTATTCAATAGGCGCAATCTTTTACGTCTGGCGTAGCTTCACCTTCCACCACGCCGTTTGGCACCTCTTCGTAATCGCCGGATCGGTTGTACACTTTTTCGCGATATTT
>SDGW01001209.1_pt1 | contig 10705 bp, 11 predicted proteins | sample 2873831 | NCBI WGS metagenome assembly SDGW01 (sample SAMN08132700, study PRJNA421101) | hypersaline lake metagenome | isolation source: celular fraction 0.22 microns magnesium sulfate-rich crust from ephemeral... | place: Spain: Penahueca Lagoon, Toledo | collected 2011-07
TCAGGAGATGGTGATGAAAGTAAAAGAACCATTACCTGAAGAATATGGTTATTTCCATGAAGGACTAATTCTATTTACGTACTTACACTTAGCTGCAGAGCCTGAATTAACAAAAGCGCTTATTGATAATAAAGTTGTGGGCATTGCCTACGAAACGGTACAAACACCAAAAGGAACATTACCTCTCCTTACACCAATGAGCGAAGTAGCAGGACGCATGTCATCTCAAATCGGAGCTCAATTCCTCGAGAAATCTCGTGGAGGAATGGGGATTCTATTAGGTGGGATTCCTGGTGTTCGTCGCGGTAAAGTTACCGTTATTGGTGGAGGCGTTGTTGGAACAAACGCTGCCAAAATCGCTATGGGACTGGGAGCAGATGTTACTATTATCGACTTAAGTCCAGAGCGCATGCGTGAATTGGACGATATTTTTGGTTCGAAAATCAACACGATCATGTCCAATCCACTAAATATCGCAGAGGAATTAAAAGATTCCGATCTTGTTATTGGAGCAGTATTAATTCCTGGAGCTAAAGCGCCTAAGCTTGTTACAGATGAAATGGTACAAGAAATGATGGATGGATCAGTGATTGTAGATGTTGCGATTGACCAGGGCGGTATTTTTGAAACAACAGATCGTATTACGACACATGATAACCCAACATATGAAAAACACGGTGTTCTGCACTATGCCGTAGCCAACATGCCTGGTGCTGTACCAAGAACCTCCACAATTGGTTTAACAAATGTAACGGTTCCTTATGCGTTGAAGTTAGCGAAAAAAGGGTACATGAAAGCTTGTCAGGACGATGAAGCATTATTGAAAGGCATCAACACACTAAATGGATATGTGACTTATCAAGCTGTAGCAGAAGCTCATGGCTTGGAGTATTGCGATGCTCATTCCCTTTTGAATAACGACTAATCAAGATTGGACAGGCTGTTGAAGGGCCTGTCCCTTTTAAATTCTATGAAACGAAATGGATGTATTTTTCGTATAGAAAGGGGAAGGTGGGTAAACATGAAAAGAGTAGTTCAAGTTGACACCGTACAAATGGCGTCAGTCCAGATTGCAAGCTTCTATAGTAATCAAGACGTTTTGTTTGATGTTTTCATAAGTTTACTATTTTTAGCTGCTGGAGCAGTGGAGTTTTTGGCTCCTTATATATCTTGGTCTCTACGTCCCTTTAAAAAAGGGCAAAAAGAACCTACCTCCCAACAATTAATGTTTCATCGATTTGTAGGATCTATTTTTCTTTTCTTAGGATTATGGTTGTTATTCGATGTAATCTTTTAGAAGAATGCTATGGGGAGTTATAAAAACGAGTATTAATTTTCCGTAAATGAAAAGGAGTTCTACCATCAAAAAAAGAAATAATAAAAAAGTGAAACATTACGGAGAGTAAATCGTATTAATCTAATGAAGTAGGATCGATCCTGAAGTGAGGTGAAGGAATGGGATTGTTTTCAAGGTTATTTTCAAAAAGTAAAAATAGAAATCAACCCCAGGTAGAGGAGCGAACGCCATTAAATATACAAATTGGTGACATCGTCTCTTATGATTTAGTTGATTACGAAGTGGTAGGCAAAATTACGTATCGTGATGGTTCGTATGAATGGTACTCCTATCAGCTTCTAGAAGGCAGAGATTCGATCTGGCTTTCTGCAGAAATGGATGAAGAACTGGAACTTGGCATTTATAAGTCCATTACACTTCCAGTATCTGAACCTTTTCCGAAAGAGCTAGAGTATGAGGGAAAAACCTTCTACAAGCAAGAAGAGGGAAAAGCTCAAATACTGGGGCAAGGACGTAGTGAAAACATTCATGGTAAAACCACTCATTACGCAGATTATTGCGATGAGGATGAGGAGCAGTTCTTAAGTGTTGAAAATTGGGGGACCGAAACAGAGGTCAGTGTAGGTCATCCTATCGAGGAATACGAGATTAAAATACTGGCTGGGTCATAAAGATATCAGTCGTATCGTTTTACTATAAAAGGAGGAAATGTAAATGTTTAAATTTTTCAAGCGAGTAAGTACGGTTGTAAATTCTGAGTTAAATACTATGTTAGATAAAGCAGAAGATCCTGTTAAAATGTTAGAGCAATTCATGCGAGATATGGAAAATGATATTCGTGAAGCTGAAAGTGCCGTAGCCAAGCAGGTTGCAAATGAAAAAATGCTGAAGCGTAAATATGATGACGCTCAGGCACTTGTCGATAAGCGACAGGAGCAAGCTGAAAAGGCTATTGAAGCAGGGAATGAAGATCTTGCAAGAAGAGCACTACAGGATAAAAATAATCAACAAGAGCAGGTTGACTCTCTTAAAGAATCGTATGAACGTGCACAAAGCGATTCTCAAAGCCTTCGTAACAAGCTTGATGAGATGAAGAAAGAGTATCAGGAAATGAAGTTGAAGAAAGACTCTCTAAAAGCGCGTGCAGAATCCGCTAAAACACGAACAAAAATGAACCGATCTATGTCTGGTATTAATAGTGATGAGTCAAAACAAGGATTTGAGCGCATGGAAGAAAAAGTACTAAAGTATGAAGCAGAAGCTGAAACAAGTGAAGACTTATCTGAATCTAGCCGTTCTTTAGATGACGAATTCGAAGAGTTAGAAAAAGATGGTGTGGACGATGAATTAGCCCAGCTTAAAAAGAAAATGGGTAAAGAATAATGGGTGACGGTTGGTCTGCTTCTACTAGCAGACCAATCGTTCAATATTTTTAGAAACAAAAAATAAAGAAAGGAGGAGGAAGCCTTGAGATCAAAAGGAGTGCTCTTTGCCATTTTATTTGTTCTTGTATTAACGGGGTGTAGCCAAGGGTTTGCAGAATTAGATCGTGGCATGGAAAATACATACTCATTCCCTGATGAACCAAGTAAAAAGACGCTTATGGATAGAATCGAAAATCGTGATTTTAAAAGTGCTGAAAGGCTAGTGAGTCAAACATTTCCTTTGTTCGACACTGTGCGAGGAGATCAGACGAACAGAGAAGCACGAATCTATGTGACCAGGGAATTTACGGTACAAGAACTGGCGGAGATTGTTATGGAAAAGTTCTCACCAGAAACAGAAAGTAAGTATCACGATGGGAAGAAAACACTGATTTATGGAAACACCTTTATCACCTTCAAAAGAAGTGAGCAGGATTCCGATGCTACTTTAATCGAAGTGGCGAGTGATCAATTCGTTCGGAACAATTACTCCCCAAATTTCTTCACTGGAATGTTTGTCATGGCGGTGCTTGATGACATTCTTGATGTAGATGACTGGCACAAAAAAAGGAGAAAAGCTTGCTCAGGTGGCGGCTGTTATGGAGGATATTCTAGTAAAGAGTTTCGTTCAGGAAGTTTCCGAGGATCTTCTGGACGTGGAGGCGGACCTAGTTCCGGAAAATAAGGAGGGTAAAACATGGAAGCATTTCTATTAACATTGTTATATTTTGTGGTAGCGATCGTCGTGGTCGTGATTGGATTGTTCATTTTTGAAAATTTAACAAGGCAGTATAAAGATTGGGAAGAAATTGCAAATGGAAACACAGCGATAGCGTTATCTGTAACAGGAAAAATCATTGGTATTTGTATCATTTTATCCTTTGCGATTTACCACTCTTCAATTATTTTAGATACGGTTGTTTGGGGTATTATCGGAGTCGTTTTACAAATGATCGCTTATCTCATTTTTGAAGGGTTAACGCGTAAATTTTCAGTGGAAGAAAAGCTTCATGAAAATAATGTAGCTGTAGGGATTGTAACCATGGGTGTATCGATTGGATTAGCATTTGTTATCGGAGCATCCATTACATAAACAGCTGAGAAAAAGGCCCTTGAAGGTAATACTTCAAGGGTTCTTCAATAGATGCAACCAAGGAGTCGGAGTGATCGGTAATGAACGACATTGCAACAAGAAAGAGTAAGACGATCTATTGGGCGTCAGGGATTGTCTCGATCTGTGGTATTATTTTTGAAGTTTTATTTGGTGCCTTAGGCTCTTACATTTTAGGCGATGGTGTAAAACAATATACCTTAACCATATCCCTATTTCTAACTGGGATGGGTGTTGGTGCCTCGTTGAGTGAGAAAGTTATCAAAGATTTAATATCTGCTTTTATTAAGGTGGAGTTTGCTGTTGCACTTTTAGGTGGATTATCTAGTTTCATTATGTTTGCGATGTCCGCGTTTGCTCCAGCTGGATCTGATGCCCTGTTTTTATATCTGATTACCTTTATCATAGGGGCGTTAACAGGCATTGAGCTGCCAATTCTCATTAGAAAAGCAAATGAAATTGGGGTGGAATTAAATAAAAGTACAGCCCGTGTCCTATTTTCGGATTATGCAGGAGGATTAATCGGAGGGCTCTTATTTGTCTTTTATTTTAGACCAGAAATGGGCATGGTAAAAAGTGCATTTGTTGTAGGTGCTATTAACTTAAGTGTAGCGCTTGTGATGTTGTGGCTATTCAGACATGAAATAAAAAAACCACTAGGATACGCGGTTACTGGTGGAATTATCGGCCTCATTTTGCTCGCAGGTACATTTTTTGGAGAAGAAACCGTGTACACATTTGAACAAAAGCTCTATAAAGATCCGATCATCCACATGGAAGAATCAGCTTATCAACGTATCGTACTGACAAAAGATCAAGAAGATGTACGGTTATTTTTAAATGGAGCTCTTCAATTTAGTTCCTCAGACGAGTATAGATACCATGAACCACTTGTCCATTTGCCTATGGCAAAAGCCGAAAATCCCAAAAATGTCCTCGTCCTGGGTGGGGGTGACGGCTTAGCTGCTAAAGAACTTATGAAGTATGATAACCTTGAAAACATTACGGTTGTGGATCTTGATCCTCGAGTTGTCGAGTTAGCAAACGAAAACGTGCACCTTTTAAAGTTAAATGAAGGAGCATTAAGGCGAGATTTGGTGAATGTCATTCATCGAGATGCGTTTGAGTATATGGAAGACACTGATCAGTGGTTTGATGTCATTATCGTGGACCTACCTGACCCTAATAATGAAAGTTTAAATAAGTTATATACGAGAGAATTTTACTCATTATTGCGTAATCATCTCTCCCCTCAAGGTGCGATGATGGTGCAATCAACAAGCCCTGTCTTTGCCACAAGTGTGTATTGGACGATCTCGGAGACGATAGCTTCCACAGGCTTACATACTGAGAATTTTCACGTGGATATTCCGAGCTTTGGGAATTGGGGATTTGTTATGGCCAGTCGAGAACAAATCGATGCCGATAATCTGAGCATCAATGTCTCCACGCAATTTTTATCAGATGATATCATTTCTGCCTTAACGTACTTTGGGAAAGATGAGGATGGGAATATCATGAAGAATGGAAAAAAGGTGGAGTTAGAACCGAATACACTCATACATCCGCATTTAATCGAAAAATATGAACAGGCATGGAAAAACTACTAATCGGGTATAAAAGTAAATGGACCCTTTAATAGGGGAAACTTATATCGATAAAGGAGAGGTTTTTTGTGAACGTATCATTTCATGGACATTCAGTTGTACAAATCGAAACAAACGGAAAAAAGATTCTAATCGATCCATTTATCTCAGGTAACGGAAATTGTGACTTAGATGCAAGCACTGTTGAAGCGGATGTCATCCTTCTAACGCACGGACATAATGACCATGTTGGTGATACAGTGGACATTGCCAAGCGAAACGACTCTTTTGTCGTTGCCCCTTTTGAGCTAGCGACGTATTTAGGGAATAAAGGACTTGAAACGCATCCAATGTATATCGGAGGAGCGCATGAGTTTGATTTCGGAACAGTGAAATTTACTCAAGCATTCCATGGCTCTAGCTTCACAGAAGATGATGGTACGATTGTTTATACAGGTATGCCAACTGGAATTCTATTCACAGCAGAAGGCAAAACGGTCTACCATGCTGGAGATACCGGTCTCTTCACTGACTTGAAGATGATTGGAGAGCGTAACAATATTGACCTTGCTTTCCTACCAATTGGCGATAACTTTACTATGGGACCTGAAGACGCGACCGTTGCGGCTGAATGGATTCAAGCGAAGACGGTCGTACCAATGCACTTTAATACCTTCCCATTAATCGAGCAGGATGGGGAAGCTTTTGCAAAAGGATTGAAAGGCGGAGTTGGCAAGCATATGAATGTGGGAGACTCCCTGGAACTATAAAGATTTAAAAGCACGTTTGCCTCATTAGGGGCAGGCGTGCTTTTTCACATATAAAAAACGGAGGCCATACAATCTGAACGCTCCGCCTTTTATCTTCTTATGCACCTTTCAATCCAATCTTCTTTTGGATATCTTCAATTGCCTCATACACATGATCAACCACGAAATTCGCATTCTTTTTTACTTCAGGGTGAGCGCCTGACATGGCATAACTGTGAGGAGTTAATTCGAACATCGATAGATCATTGAATGAATCTCCAATACAAACGATGTCTTCAGGCTCTAAGTCTAGCTTATCTAACAGTGCTTTTATACCAGTTCCTTTGTTAATGGCTTTTGGCATAATATCCACACAAGATTCATGCGATATAAAAATATCTGCGTCATCTTGTAAAGAGGAATGGATACGTTCATACGCTTCCATAATTTCTTGTTCTTTCCCATTCAATGAGATTTTAGATGCGAGAATGTTCGTTCCCACATGTTCTCTAAGGTTTGGTTCCACAATAATTTCATGAAAAAGTTGCTTATTAATGATGTCGATCCATTTACTGTGCTTAGCTGTGTAAGTGGAATCAGCTGTGGAAACAGTTTTAATGAGTTGTTCTTTTTCTATAACATCTAAAATTTGCTGAGCTAGAGGGCCTTCGAATGTTTGGGAGTGAATGTGCTTATCATTTCGGTCGTAAAGAAATGCACCATTCTGACTAACGCGGTGTCCACCAACTTCGACTCTTTTGAGTACTTCAATGATTTCATGATCCATTCGTCCGGATGCAACAGCAAAATCAATGCCCTGTTCTGGTAAAGATCGAACAGCATCTATATCTTTTTGATTGAGGGTATGGTTCATTCCTAATAATGTACCATCTAAATCGGTTATGAACAGTTTTGTCATGGAGGTATCTCCTTTCTGTTTACGAAAAACATAGAACTAATTCGATTCTATAATTTGTAAACGCTTTCCGTCTAATAGGATCTCTTATCTTTATAAAAACTTAATGTGAGGGGGGCTGTAAAAAAGGACTTGTATTTTAAATCAATGGTCGATATGATAAGGTTTGCGTAACCATTGAAATCGCTTAAACACCATGGAAATCAGCAAATGTAAGCGGAGGATATATATGGAGGATAGAGTTATAATTCAGAAAGTATTAAACAATAATGTCATCATTGCAGAACATCCGACATATGAAGAAGTTGTATTGATCGGAAAAGGAATTGGATTTAATCGTAAAAAAGGAGACGAGCTTTCTCTCAATCAAGCAGATAAGACGTTTCTGTTAAGCAATCAACAAGAAAAAGAACAGTATGTTAACCTTTTACCTCACCTTGATGAGACATTTATAGATTTTATGAATGATATTCTAATTCATATCGAAAAGCGAATGGGCCAGGAATTAAATGAGCACATTCATGTTGCTTTAACAGATCACTTGGCATTCGCTATTAACCGTGCTCAGAAAAACATGCACTTCTCTAATCCATTTCTAAATGAAATTGAGTCACTGTATCCTAAGGAATACCAAATTGCTTCAGAAATCGTAACCATGGTGTATGATGAAATGGGCATTAGGTTTCCGGAAGGTGAAGTAGGTTTTATTGCACTACATGTTCATAGTGCAGTTACAGATAAATCACTTAGTGAAATTCATCAACATAATCAATTGATTACAAAACTTGTCTCCTTAATTGAAGATACGTTTGAATTTCATATCGATAAGACTGGAGTTAATTATCATCGCTTAGTTCAACATTTGCATCGCGCCATTGATCGTGTGTATCAGGAAGAAAGTGTTGGAGAAGAAGATAAACTCGGAGAGATGTTGAAAAAAGAATATCCTATGTGCTATAATCTCTCATGGAAATTGATAAAAGTCATGCAAAAACAGTTGAATAAACCCGTAGATGAATCAGAAGCGATTTACTTAACGATTCATTTGCAGCGTTTGACCCATAAATCTTAACGGTACGTGTAACTGATACGATTAGGCATGAGTACGAGAAGATGAAAGGTTTGTCCCAGGTAACGTATATCCTTGGAACCCTTTTATCCTCTCGACTCATGCCTTTTTTAATGCTTTTGAAAACGCTTGTACGTTATGTGAGGGACTGTTGTTTGTATGTTTCATAGGAAGAGGAGGAAACGAAATGTTTAAAAATGCTTTCGGTACATTGCAAAAAGTCGGTAAAGCGCTAATGCTTCCGGTAGCTTTGTTACCTGCAGCGGGTATTTTGCTTGCTTTTGGTACAAGCTTTGCCCAAGATAGTTTTGTTGAGAAGTTTTCATTCTTTGCTCAACCTTGGGTACAAGAAGTACTTAAATTAATGGAAGAATCAGGTGGCGTTGTATTTGATAACTTGCCATTGCTATTCGCGGTTGGAGTAGCAATTGGTTTAGCAAACGGCGATGGTGTTGCTGGTTTAGCAGCTATCATTGGTTATATGATTATGAACGTGACGATGGGTGTCCTTGGTGGCATAGAGTCAAGTATGGTTGGGGATAACCCTGCATATGCCGAAATATTAGGGACACCGACCCTCCAAACAGGAGTATTTGGCGGTATTATTGTCGGGATATGGGCATCATTCTTATACCGGAAATTCTATAATATTGAATTACCACAGTTTTTAGGGTTCTTTGCTGGTAAACGATTTGTTCCGATTATTACGGCGTTTACATCACTATTACTAGGAATTATTATGTATTTCTTGTGGCCGTTCGCACAAGATGGTTTAAACGCTTTTTCACACTTAATGCTAGAAACGAACCAAACGATTTCGGCTTTTGTATTTGGTGTTATTGAACGTGCGCTTATTCCATTTGGATTACACCACATTTTCTATTCTCCGTTCTGGTTTGAGTTTGGCACTTATACAAATGAAGCTGGAGAAATCATTCGTGGTGACCAAACGATTTTCTTTGAACAGTTAAAAGATGGCGCTCAATTTACAGCTGGTACATTTATGACGGGTAAATTTCCGTTTATGATGTTTGGATTGCCTGCAGCAGCTCTAGCAATCTATCACACAGCAAAGCCGGAGCGTAAAAAAGTTGTAGGCGGAATCATGGCATCTGCTGCTTTAACATCATTTTTAACAGGAATCACAGAGCCTTTAGAGTTCTCATTCTTATTCGTAGCACCAGTACTATTTGCGATTCATACGATTTTTGCCGGTCTTTCCTTTATGATCATGCAAATTCTAGGCGTAAAAATCGGAATGACATTCTCAGGCGGTCTAATTGACTTCATTCTGTTTGGCGTCATGCCAAACCGCACAGAGTGGTGGTGGGTAATCATTGTTGGCCTTTGCTTCTCTGTAATCTATTACTTCGGCTTCCGTTTTGCTATACAGAAGTTCAATCTAGCTACACCTGGCCGTGAGAAGGAAGCAGCAGATGAGGATAGTGGCAATGCTGATGAGAAACCATTTAAAGTTTTAGAAGCCATGGGTGGTCAAGAAAATATTGCACATCTTGACGCTTGTATTACGAGACTACGTGTCTCCGTTAATGATAAAGAACAGGTCGATAAAGATCGTTTGAAGAATCTTGGCGCGTCAGGTGTCATGGAAGTAGGAAATAACATTCAAGCTATTTATGGTCCGGTATCAGACACACTTCGCGGACAAATGCAAGATATTATCGACGGTAAAACGCCGCGACCGCAGACAGAAGATACGTCATCAGAAGAGGCTTCTGAAGAAGTTGTTGCAGGTGACATCAATGTCGTAAGTCCTTTACAAGGTAACATCATGCCGATTACAGAAGTACCGGATCAGGTCTTCTCTGGAAAAATGATGGGTGATGGATTCGCGATAGAACCTACTGACGGTAAAATTGTGTCACCTGTTAACGGAAAAGTCTTAAACGTGTTCCCAACTAAACACGCAATGGGATTAGTTGATGAGAATGGAAAAGAAATATTAATTCACTTTGGTATCGACACGGTGAAATTAAACGGTGAAGGCTTTACGTCCCACATCACTGAAGGCGATGAAGTGAAACAAGGACAAACATTGATGGAAGTAGATCTTGATTATGTAAAAGAAAACGCACCATCAGTGGTTACACCGATCGTCTTTACGAACTTGGCTGAAGGTCAGGAAGTTGTTGTAAACACTTCTGGATCCGTTCAGCATAGTGAAGAAAATATTATAAGCGTTACAGATGCAGAGCAACAATCTGCATAAGGGTAAAGAGCTGATCCATCAAGGATCAGCTCTTTTTAATGTCCTAAAGTGAGCTTGTCCTCTTTGATTTCACCGCTATTACTCATGCGGGTTGTCAGGTCTGCATAAAGTAAAAGAAAAGTGATTAAAGGAGTGAAGATCATGAGACAAAACGCACTACTAAGACTGTTGCTTGCATGTTTTCTGTTATACGTGGCCTGGCCATCAATTCAAGTACAGGGAGGGACGTTAGCTTCTTACTTTTGGTTGGCATGGCTTGTCTTTTTCTTGTTTGTAGCTGGTTCCAATTTAGCAACTTTAATGAAAATACCAGCGGCATCAAG
>SDGW01001522.1_pt1 | contig 10704 bp, 8 predicted proteins | sample 2873831 | NCBI WGS metagenome assembly SDGW01 (sample SAMN08132700, study PRJNA421101) | hypersaline lake metagenome | isolation source: celular fraction 0.22 microns magnesium sulfate-rich crust from ephemeral... | place: Spain: Penahueca Lagoon, Toledo | collected 2011-07
TGTCGGCGTGACGCGCCGCCTGCTCGATGTCGTGGAGGACGACGACGACCGTGATCTCGCGTTCGTCGCGGAGGGTTTCGACGATCTCCATCACCTCTAACTGGTGGTGGAGATCCAGGAACGTCGTTGGCTCGTCGAGCAGCAGTACATCGGTATCCTGTGCAAGCACCATCGCGATCCACGCCAGCTGTTTCTGGCCGCCGCTGAGGCTGCCGACCTCCCGATGGCGGAGGTGGTCACAGCCAGCGAGATCGATGGCGTTGTCGACCGCACACTCGTCTTCGTAGGTGACGTGTTCGAAAAAGCCGCGGTGGGGGTATCGACCGTGGTAGACGAGGTCCTCGACAGTAATCGAGTCCGGTGCCGTGCTCTCCTGAGACAGCAGGCCGAGCTTCCGAGCGAGTGCCTTCGTGTCGAGAGTGTGGATGTCCTGCCCGTCGATCAGGACCGACCCCTCGTCGGGATCGATCTGATTGGCGAGTCCTTTTAAAAGAGTGCTCTTGCCCGACCCGTTCGGGCCGACGAGCGCGGTCACCGCACCGCGCTCGGCGGTGATCGTTTCGCCGTCGACGATGGGTCCATCGCTGGTGGGGTAGCTGAGAACCAGCTCCTCGCCGGTGAGCGTCGAGGCCGAGCCGTCGCTTGAGTCGTCGGTCGACGCCTCTTCGTCCGCCGCTTCGGAGTCGTCGTCTCGGTTCCGTCCCTGTGTGATCGATCCAATAATATCGAACATCAGATTTCACCCATGTTCTGCTGTTTCCGCATCAGATACAGGAAGTACGGCCCGCCGACGAGTCCGGTGACGATCCCGACGGGGATCTGGACCGGGTTGAGCGCGAGCCGTGCGCCCACGTCCGCGCCGACCATCAGCGCCGGGCCGACGAACAGACAGCCGACAATCAGCTTCCGGTAGTCGCTGCCGACCAGATTTCTGACCATGTGGGGAACGATCAGGCCGACGAAGCCGACGATTCCGGCGACCGCGATGCTCGCAGAGGCGGCCAGCACGGCCACCCCCGACAGCGCGAACCGGACCTTCTCAATCGACATTCCGAGGGATTTCGCGGTCTGTTCGCCCAACAGGAGGACGTTGCACTGTCGAGAGCCCGCAATGCCTAACAGCACCGCGACGACGCTCCACGGCAGTGCGAGCCGGACCTGTTCCCAGTCGGTTCCTGTAAGGGAGCCAGTGGTCCACGCGATGGCCGACTGGACGACGCCGATGTCGTCGGCGAAGAAGAACAGCGCGGTCTGGAGGCTCCCGAAGACGGTGCCGACGATGACGCCAGCCAGCACCAGTCGCACTGGCGAGGTGCCGTTCTTCCACGCGATGGCGTAGACGATCAGGAACGCCAGCGCACCGCCAGCCGAGGCGATGAGCGGCAGAAACGACGCGAGGCCGCCGAAGACGACCAGCGTCAGCAGGATCATCAGCCCCGCCCCCGAGGAGACCCCGAGGATGAACGGGCTGGCGAGTTCGTTCCGCGTGACTGCCTGAAAGATGGCTCCCGACAGGGCGAGGTTCATCCCGACGAGGATTGCGACGAACACCCGCGGGAGTCGGATGTTCCAGACGATGAGACTCTCGCGGCTCATTTCGGGGAGTTCGCCGCCCAATAGGAAGGCGTTCCACGCCCGGAGGTTGAACACTACCTCTGGATTAAAGACGGCCTGCCAGGCTTGGGTGATCGTCATCGAGTAGGCCCCGAGGCCCACCTGCACGAGCCCGCTGATCACTACGACTGCGAGACTCGCGAGGGCCACCGACAGCAGTTTCGGATCGACTAGCCAGTCGAATCGACTCTCGCTGGGCGTCGACCGCCTCGACTGCTCGCCGCCGACCGTCGACTCTCGGTTGCTCATTGGGCCTCCAGCGCCGAGCCGCGATCGCTGTCGAGATGGGCTCGAATCGCGTCGTCATCCATCGCCGCCAGCAGCGACTCGCTGTCGACGGCTTCGACGATAACCTCGGGATCGAGCCCCTCGGCGAGCCGCTCGTGGCCCGCGGTGGCCCGCTGTTCGATCTCGTCGTCAGTAATGTAGGACGACAGCGAATCGTCGATCGAGGCCGCGCGGACCCTTTTAAATCGGTCCGACTCGGGGTCGACCGGGGCATCCTCGCCGTAGTAGTCGTCGAACCACTCGACCCAGGTGTCGCGGTCGACCCACTCATCGTCGAGTTCCGACTTTTGACGGACCCAGTCGACGCCCTCGGCGGCCTCTTTCCACCAGCCGTCGTCGATCCGGGCGTCGACGATGGCGCGCTTGCCGACGCGTGCGCCGCGTCCCGCCGCGAGGATCGCCTGTTTGTCGGGCTTTCCGGCGGGGGTGGCGACGTACAGGCCGTCGACCGGCGTCGAGCCATCGTCGTCGGGATACTCGCGGTCGAACCGCTCGTCTTCCTCGCCGTCGTGTTCGATGGTCTCGATTATCGCCGCGTCAGAATCGAAGCCGCGCAGATACGAGCCATCGTAGCGCGTCGCCGCGATCACGCGGCGGGCGGTGACTGGCTCGCCCTCCTGCGGTGTGATGACGAATCCGTCGGCGTCATCGTTGTCGGGACGGTCGACCGACTCGACAAGGTCAGGAACGATCTCACAGCCAGCGGTTTCGGCGTGATCCTGGATCAGTTCGTAGAACGTCTTGATGTCGACGCCAGCGGGGAAGCCGAGATAGTTTTCGAGGTAGGCACACCGCTGGAGCGACGAGCGGCCACGGTCGAAGATCACGGTGTCGAGCCCCTCGCGGGCGGTGAACACGCCCGCCGAGCAGCCCGCTGGACCGCCGCCGACAATAACGATGTCGTGGTCGTACTCGGTCTGGCTGGTGGATGCTGTGCTCATAATTAGATGTTTCCGTTGATGATATCCGCGACTCGCTGGTGGTCAAACAGCTGCTCGGCCTTCGGGAAGTCGGGGTAGCTGTCACCTTCCTCGTAGCGCGGCCACTCGCCGAACTGTTCGGGATAGAGCTGCTTGGCCGTCATCTCCAGTTGGAGGAGGTTCTGGAGCGGCCCCTGGAGCCCCCCGCCGCCGGCGTAGAACCGGTCGTTCTGTACCGCGGTGAGCTCCTTCCCGACAGGGTCGTTCGATACCGTCTCCCTGATCTCGTCCATGTCGTACCCGGTACCGGTACCGAAGGCGTGGAGGATCACGTCCGGGTCGATGTCGAGCATCCCCTCGAAGTCGTAGGTCGCGCCGTAGTTCTCGTCGTACGTCTTGTCGCTATCGGCGAACGCGTCCTGTGCACCCATCGGCCGGGTGTGAGCCTTCCCGAATCCCGGGCCCGAAATCTTGTACGGCCAGAACTCTCCCTCCCAGAATGCGACCAGCCCCACCGTCGGTCGCTCACTCTCGGGGGGAAGGTTCGACCGAATGTGACCGTACAGCTCCTCGTGTTCGGCTTTGAGCGCCTCGAAGCGCTCCTCCTCCCGGAACACCTGTGCGACCTTGCCGAAGATCTCCCAGATGGTGTAGTACTGGTAGCCGTCGCGCCATCCCTCCGGTGGCTTGGTGTGTTCGCGGCTGTAGCGGTTCGCGAACCACGGCCCGACGTTCTCGGCGATCTCCTCGGTGTCCGCCTTGCTCCAGCCGTCGAACGACGTCACCCACGCGGGGTCCTGGAGGTGGACATCGCTATTTAGCTCGTACAGCATTTCCTTGTCCATGCCCTCGTTGTAGAGCTGCTCGAGCCCGTCCTTCGAGATGGAGGCGCTCTCGACCGCGTCGAAGTAGTACCGGAGACTATCGAGATTGTCGGTGAATCCGACAGCGTTCAACGAATCTTCATGCCCGAGCGCCACCAGCATATCGACGTACTGGGGGCTGTACGCCACCACGTCTGACGGCACCTCCTCAAAGGTCACCTCGCCCACGGGCGACATCGTTACCGAATAGCTAGTGGCCTCGCTCGTGGTCGACGTTGAGGTGTTCGTCTCTGTTTCCGTCGACTCCGATGTCGACTCGGGGTCGCCTGCCCCAGTACAGCCCGCCAAGAGACCGCTACCGACGACTGCGCCGCCGTATTTGATCGTGTCTCTGCGTGTCGGCCCGGTTGGTGTCGTCTGATTCGTCATTTAAATGTCTCCGCTGATGATGTCGGCGACCCGCTGGCGGTCGAGCACACGACCCTCCTGGACCGCAGTCAGCTGACTCCCGACGTCGTGGTTTTCCATCGGCTCGACGAACTGTTCCCGGAATTTTGCGGTGTCGAACGCACCGTCGCCGTCGAAGGTGACCGACCCCGTGGTGATTCCCCAGTGGACAACGATGATGTCAGGGTCGACCTCCAGCATCGTCTCGTAGTCGGTTTTGCCGTACTGGCCGGTTTCGACATCCGCGAAGGCGTCGGCGTCGACGAGGTTGAGATCGCGATATGGCTTCATCTCGTAGCCGTTGTCCTCTAGATACAGCACGTAGAACTCTCCCTTCTCAGGGGCCGATCCGCTGTTGATCAGCCCAATAGACGGTGTCTCCTCGTCCGACGGAAGCCGGGACTGAACCTCGGATTGGAGGTCGGCGTGGAGATCGAGCCACGCGTCGACGCGTCCGGATTCGTCGAGCACAGTGCCGACAGCCTCGAATGCCTCCAGCATCGAGGGAGCCTGCTCGGGGTAGCCGAGTTCCTGCTGCCACTCGGCTCTGATCCGGCGGTTGTGGCAGCCGAAAAACGAAGCACCAGTGGCCTCGATCTCGGCGGTGTCCTCGGTATCCCAGTTGTCGTCCCAGTTGGAGAGGAGGTTCGGATCGATGAGATAGGCGTCCGAATCGAGTTCATAGAACACTTCCTTCGACCAGCCGCCATCCTGCCACAGCGGCGGGTAGTCGGTGTCGTACTCGATGTCGAACCGGTCGTAGAACAACGTCGGTGCAGGGAGCCTGTTTGTTTGCAGTTTGTCGACTTGTCCGAGCGAGATGACCATGTCCGCCCAGCCCATGTTGTACGTCGTTACCGATTGGGGGACGTCGTCGAACTCGACCTCGCCGACGGGGAACATCTCGACGGTGTAGGAGCCATCACCCGACTGGGACGACTCGTCGTCGGTCGACCCCTCACTCCCGCTGCCGGTACATCCGGCGACCAGACTGCCGCCAACGGCGCTTCCTGTGACCAGATACTGTCGACGCGTTATATCCAACTGCTCCCCGGAATCCATCGTCATACGTTTTAGGCTCACCTTAACCAATAAAGCCGTTTCGGAAATTAGGCCAGCCTAAAATATTGTCGGAGTGAACTTTCTCGGCGTATGTATCGACCGAGTGTCTATCCAGGGAGATTATCTTTCAAATAGTCGAACCCTGACACCCGCAAGATCGGCTCAGAACGGTCGACCACACTGCGGACAGAAGGGTGGTCCGTCCTCGGGTAGCGCGAGCCCGCAGTGGGGACAGCCATCACCACCGGGCGTGGTGATCGCCTCGACGATTTCCGCGGTGGTCTCGCGGATCGACTCGGTGTCGGCGACGCCGTCGACCGCCGCGGCCGGTCGATCCCCGAGCGCGAACTGCACCCGTGTGTCGAGAAAGTCGGCGGCAGCATCGCTTTCGACCGCGTCGCGGCCCCACTCCTCCGGCAGGGCGAGGTCGACACCTCCACGCGAGAGTAGCCCCAGTGCTTCGGCGGCCCGTCCACGGACGTAAGGGTTGGAGTCGGCCGCACGGTCTTCGAGGGCGTCGGCCCCAGCCGAAAGCGCGTCGGGGAACGCACAGCCGACCGCGACGAGGGCGGTGGTCAGATGGTAGCGGACGAGTTCGTCGTCGCTGTCGAGATGCGCGGCGAGGTCCTCGACGTGGTGGCGGAGTCGGCGCGGATTGCCGAGGGCGACGTGAGCCAGCGCCTTGGCCAGTTTCGTCTTGACCTCTGGCTCGTCGAACGAGAGGCCGATCCGCAGGTCGGCGAGGATCTCGGGGGTTGCTACCGACGGCTCGGCGGCCGCGACGTAGCCGAGGGCCTCGGCTACTCGCGCACGGACGTAGTAGAACTCCTCGTCGTCGGCCAGCCGCTCGGCCAGCGCGGGCCCGCAGTCGACGACTGCCTCGGGGTCGCCAGCGGCGAGTGTGACGAGGAGTTTGGCCGTCGAGAGTCGGACCGGCCGCTCGGGGTCGGTGAGGAACGGGGTGACCTCAGCGGCCAGCGGTGCCACCACCGCTGGCTGGTCGTCAGCGAGGCTGCGAAGCTCCTGTAACGCGGCTTTCCGGTCGTCCGTCTCGGCTGTTTCGAGCCGCGAGAGGGCGGTAACTGCCTCGTCGACCGCCCCGGCGTCGACCAGTTCGCGCAGGTGGTCGGGCGAGGGAGACTGGTTCGAATCGTCCATCGGGTTCTGTGGGTACACCTCTCCGGTACGACCGCAAAAAGACAGGGGAGACCAGCCAGCCAGAAACGCACGTCTCCAACTCATCGCGCCGACGGTCGAGTGGGTGGCCGGACCGACCGCTGGAGGGGAAAATTCGACGTCACAGTCGACCCCTAACACAAAAACCACTGCACCCGTTCACAGTAGTAATGGACGAACAGGATCCTCATATCTGGGAGCTACCGGCCACACAGCTGGCCAGCGAGATCCAAGCCGGAGCTCGCAGACCAACGGAGGTAGTCGACGGGTATTTAAATAGGATCGCGGCCGAAAACGACGAACTCAACGCCTACATCACGGTCATCGAGGAGTCGGCACGCGAAGCCGCCCGCGAGGCCGAGACGGCGCTCGATCGCGGCGAGGACGTCGGCCCGCTCCACGGCGTTCCAGTCGCACTCAAGGACCTCCGAGCGATGAAAGCGGGCGTCCGCCATACCTTCGGCTCGCGGCTGTTCGCCGACTTCGAGGCACCCCGAACCTCGGTGGTGGTCGACCGGCTCGAAGCCGCCGGAGCGATCGTCCTCGGCAAGACCAACACGCCGGAGTTGGGCCACAAGGGACTCACCCAGAACGAACTCGTCGGCGCGACTGCCTCGCCGGTCGACCGGTCGCTCAACGCCGGTGGCTCCTCGGGCGGCAGCGCAGCCGCGGTCGGTGCTGGCCTCGCCGCGCTCGCTACCGGGAGCGACGCGGGTGGCTCGATCCGCATTCCCGCCGCTTGCTGTGGTGTCTTCGGCATGAAACCTTCCTTCGGGCTGGTTCCGATCGACTCACGCCCCAACGCCTTCGGCACCAAACGACACCACACCGCCCTCGGCCCGCTCAGCCGAACCGTCGAGGACGCCGCACTCGTGTTGGACGTGATCGCTGGTCCGCATCCATCCGATCCCGGCTCCGTGCCGGTCGACATCGACTTCCGAGACGCAGTCGACCGGGGAATCGACGAGATATCTATCGCCTACTCGTCGGATCTCGACGTCTTCGCGGTCGACTCTGCCGTGCAAGCAGTCGTCGAAGATGCGCTCACAGGCTTCGAGGCTGCCGGTGCCACCGTCGAGGCGGTGACGGTCGACCACGGACGCTCGATGGCCGAACTCAGTGAGGCAGTCAGCGCGACGTTCACCGCAGCGATGGCAGATGCAGCGACTGTCCTGAATGAAACCTCGGGCGTCGACCTGACAGCCCATCCGGACGAGGTGAGTGACAGCCTCTTGTCGATGATCGAGCGAGGACAGGCCGTCGAGTCGGCCGGAATCGCGCGAACTGGCATCGTCCGCACCGAGCTGTTCGACGCGATCCAGTCGATCTTCGGGTCGTACGACCTGCTGGTGACGCCGACGCTGGCGCGACCGGGGTTCGGGCTTCACGAGGACCTCGGGGTCGACGAGTGGGGGGCGGTGCTGACGTGGCCGTTCAACATCACGGGACATCCGGCGGCCTCGGTTCCGGCCGGACGAACCGACGCGGGGGCTCCGGTCGGATTGCAGGTGGTCGGACGGCGGTACGCCGACGATACGGTGCTGGCGGCGAGTGCGGGGCTCGAAGGCCAGCGGCCGTGGGGAGACAACTAAGTTTTTTGCCCCGGTGAGACATTGAGAGTTCTATGAACTACCGTGAGGTCACCGCCACCGGCGAGTACATGGCGCGGCTCGAAACCGGAGCGGACTGGCGCGAGGAGATCGAAACGCTCGCTGCGGACGTCGACGCCGAGGCGGGCTGGTTTAGCGCCCTCGGCTCGGTTGAGGATTGCGAGATCTGGTTCTACGATCAGGACGACAAAGAGTATCAGTCGGTGACCTTCGACGAACCGCTGGAAGTCGCTGCCTGTGTCGGCAACGTCAGCCTGCTGGACGGCGATCTGTTCGCCCACACCCACGCCGTGCTCTCGCGGCGGAACGGGCAGGCGCTGGCGGGCCACATCAACGCCGGAACCGTCTTCGCGGGCGAGTTGTATTTCCGCGCGTTCGAGACACCACTGACCCGCGAGCGAGACGAGCAGACCGAGTTGGATCTCTGGCTGTGAGCGAGACGAGCGAGGGCCCCGCTGGCGACCAGTCCGAAGAGCCGGACAACCGGACCCCAATGCGGCCGGACGACGAGCGGTATTTCGATCGGATCGAGAGCCGACTCGACGAGGCGATGGCGGTCGCCGAACGCGCCAAGGGCCAGGGCAAGGACCCCGAACCTGAGGTCGAAATCCCGATCGCGCAGGATATGGCCGACCGCGTCGAGAACATCCTCGGGATTCCGAACGTCGCCGAGCGCGTCCGGGAGCTGGAAGGCCAGATGTCACGGGAGGAGGCCGCCCTCGAACTGGCGAAGGACTTCGCGGAGGGCCGCGTCGGTGACTACGACAGCAAGGCCGGGAAGATCGAGGGCGCAGTCAGAACTGCGGTCGCCCTGCTCACCGAGGGTGTGGTCGCCGCGCCGATTGAGGGGATCGACCGGGTCGAACTGCTCGACAACGACGACGGCACCCAGTTCGTCAACGTCTACTACGCCGGACCGATCCGCTCGGCGGGCGGGACCGCCCAGGCGCTCTCCGTACTCGTCGCCGACTACACCCGGAGTATCCTCGGCCTCGCGGAGTACAAAGGCCGCGAAGAGGAGATCGAACGCTACGTCGAGGAGATCAACCTCTACGACAAGGACACCGGCCTCCAGTACTCGCCGAAGGACAAGGAGAGCCGCTTTATCGCCACCAATATGCCGATCATGCTCGATGGGGAGGCGACCGGCGACCTCGAAGTCTCGGGCTACCGAGATCTCGACCGCGTCGACACCAACTCCTCGCGCGGCGGGATGTGTCTGGTCGCTGCCGAAGGGATCGCCCTCAAAGCCCCGAAGATCCAGCGGTATACCCGCCAACTCGACGAGGTCGACTGGCCGTGGCTCCAGGATCTCATCGACGGCACCATCGAGGATGACAGCGAAGACAGTGACGGAGAAGCCGAAGCGGCAACCGAGGAGGACGAATCCGATGCCGAAGCCGACGAGGGTGGAAATGAGACGGACGACGAGGAGAAGCCGGACGGACCGGCCCGTGTCAAGCCGAAGTCGAAGTACCTGCTCGATCTGATCGCGGGGCGACCCGTCTTCGGCCATCCCTCCGAATCCGGCGGGTTCCGGCTTCGTTACGGCCGCGCCCGGAACCTCGGCTTCGCAACGGCGGGCGTCCACCCGGCGACGATGCACATCATCGACGATTTTCTTGCTACAGGGACTCAGATCAAAACCGAACGCCCCGGCAAGGCCGCGGGGATCATCCCGGTCGACTCCATCGAGGGGCCGACCGTCAAGTTGGCGACCGGCGAGGTTCGCCGGATCGACGACCCCGAGGAGGCGCTGGAACTCCGCAACGGCGTCGAGAAGATCCTGGATCTCGGCGAGTATCTCGTCAACTACGGCGAGTTCGTCGAGAACAACCACCCGCTCGCACCTGCATCCTACGCCCCCGAGTGGTGGGTCCAGGAGTTCGAAGCCGCGGGCGCAGACGTGCAGGCCTTGCAGGACGACCCTCACGTCGACCTCGAATCGCCGACCGCCGCCGAAGCCCTCCAGTGGGCCAGCGACTACGACTGTCCGCTCCACCCGAAATACACCTACGTCTGGCACGATATCCCAGTCGACGCCTTCGAAATGCTCGCCGAAGCCGTGGCCGACGGCGAGTTCCGCGAGGACGGCGACGTGCTCGTGGTCGACCGAACCGAGACGGTCCAGACGAGCCTCGAAACCCTACTTGTCACCCACCAGCAGACCGACGAGACCTGCGAGATCCGCGACTGGCTCCCGCTGGCCCGCTCGCTCGGCGTGAGTGAGGACCTCACGAAAGAGTGGGACGAGTTGTCGGCGGACGCGAGGGCGTGGGACGGCGGCGACAACGCCGTGAAGGCTGCAAACGAGGTCGCCCCGTTCGAACTCCGCGAGCGTGCGCCGACACGGATCGGCGCGCGGATGGGTCGACCCGAGAAATCCGAAAAGCGAGATCTCTCACCGGCGGTCCACACGCTGTTTCCGATCACCGAGGCTGGCGGGAGCCAGCGGGACGTGGCCGCCGCCGCCCGGGAGATGGACGAGCAGGGTCGACGCGGCATCCACAGGATGCAGATCAACCAGCGGCAGTGTCCCGACTGCGAGACCCAGACGTTCAAATCGCAGTGTCCGGACTGCGGGGCCCACACCGAGCCCCACTACGAGTGTGAGGACTGCGAGGTCGTCTGCGAACCCGACGAGGCGGGCCGGGTCGAGTGCCCGCGGTGTGAACGCGAGGTCACCGCCGCCGAGTGGCAGGAGGTCGACCTCCGAAGCGAGTATCGTGGGGCCCTCGAATCGATCACTGAACGCCTTTGAGG
>SDGW01001549.1_pt1 | contig 10703 bp, 12 predicted proteins | sample 2873831 | NCBI WGS metagenome assembly SDGW01 (sample SAMN08132700, study PRJNA421101) | hypersaline lake metagenome | isolation source: celular fraction 0.22 microns magnesium sulfate-rich crust from ephemeral... | place: Spain: Penahueca Lagoon, Toledo | collected 2011-07
TGATACCGGTTGCGGATCGTCACTTCGGTGACTTGCGCCACGTCGGCGACCTCCCGCTGGGTTTTCTTCTGGTTGCAGAGCAGCGAGGCTGCATAGATCGCCGCCGCGGCGAAGCCGGTGGGTGATTTGCCCGACAGCAGCCCCTGCTCGGCGGTGGTGTCGATGATCTCTTTGGCCTTGGCCTGGACCTCTTCGCTGAGATCGAGCTGCGAGGAAAACCGGGGGACGTACTTTTTGGGGTCGACCGGCCGCATTTCGAGGCCGAGCTCCTGAGAGATGTACCGGTAGGTCCGGCCGATCTCCTTGCGCTCGACCCGTGATACTTCGGCGATCTCTTCGAGGCTTCGGGGGATGCCCTCCTTGCGGCAGGCCGCATACAGCGCCGCGGTCGAGACGCCCTCGATGGATCGTCCGCGGATCAGGTCCTCGTTGAGCGCCTGCCGATACATGACCGAGGCGACCTCCCGGACCGCCCGCGGCACCCCCAGCGCGGAGGCCATCCGGTCGACCTCGCTGAGGGCGAACTGGAGGTTCCGCTCGCCGGCGTCCTTGGTGCGGATGCGTTCCTGCCACTTCCGGAGGCGGTGCATCTGGCTCCGCTTTTCGGAGGACAGCGATCGCCCGTAGGCGTCCTCGTTCTTCCAGTCGATGGTGGTCGTCAGCCCCTTGTCGTGCATCGTCTTGGTCGTCGGGGCCCCCACCCGGGATTTGTCCTGCCGTTCCGAGTGGGTAAACGCCCGCCACTCGGGGCCGCGGTCGATCTGGTCGTCTTCGAGTATTAATCCGGTTTCTTCATGAATAAGCTCGCCATCAGCTGTCCGAACGACGTCTTCGGGGTCGACATCGTCGAGGTCGATCTCTGCGTCGCCCTCGTCGTGCTGCGTCTCGCTGTCCGCACGCTGGCGGGTAGACCGTGTCATCCAGTTCCATACTAATTTGTGGCACGACTGTAAAGTTATTGGGTGCCAGCGGGCAACCGACGGGGAACGAACTCCCTTTGCGTATCGCACGCCGAGTGAGCGTATGCCAACGATCGACTGTGATCCCGACCTCGCGGCCGACCGCCTCCGGGAGGCTGGCGTCGATATCGAGCCGGGAAACACCCCACACGAGGAGTGGCGCGCCGAACGCGACGGGGCGGTCGCGGTCGCCTACAACGACAAGGTGGTCGTCCAGGGCTCCGATCCCGGTCGTCTCACCACGCTGCTGCAGGAGGGCGGCGGCCGGGCCCACGTCTACTTCGACGGCGCCTCGCGCGGCAACCCCGGTCCCGCGGCGGTCGGCTGGGTGATCGTCACCAGCGACGGGATCGCCGCCGACGGTAACGCCCGAATCGGCGAGACCACGAACAACGACGCCGAGTATCAGGCCCTCATTCGCGCCCTGGAGGCGGCTCGCGACTACGGACTCGACGAGGTCGACCTTCGGGGCGACTCCCAACTCATCGTCAAACAGGTCCGCGGCGAGTGGGACGCCAACGAGCCGACGCTCCGGGAACGCCGGGTTCGGGTACGCGAACTGTTGCGGGAGTTCGACCGCTGGTCGCTCGACCACGTGCCGAGAGAAATAAACAGTCACGCCGACGAACTGGCAAACGAGGCACTCGATGAGTGAGCTACCACAAGACGCAGTCGAAGCCGCAGAGCGACTGACCAAACTCGCCCGACGCGTGGGCGACGACAGCGAGGCCGAAGCCTACCGAAAGCGACGCGCCGAGACGCTCGCCGACCACAACTACGCCGCCCGCGTCCGCGAGGAAGACGACACGCTCGTCCTGTACCCCGAGGAGTGGCTCGAAGACGGCACGGTCGTCCTCGACCGGATCGAGGATACGGACCGCGCCGTCGAGGTTCCACTCGCGGCTGCCAGCGACGAGGGATCGTGGGAAGATATCGAGGCCCACAACGCCGCGCTAGTCGAGGCGGTCGCCGAGGAGTACGGCGAGCTCCATGGCAAAAACGCCCGTGCCTTCGCGGATTTCATGGGGAACCACTATCTCGCCCGTGTCGACGAGGCGACCGACGACCAGCTCGCGGAGTTCACGACGGAGTACTTCCCGCGGAACGCGTGGCCCGATAAAAAACAGCGGGAGATCGTCGAGACCTCCCTCGAATACCTTTCGTCCGTTTCCGAAGCCGACTGCCCAAGTCCGACCTCAGAGTAACCCTATTTGAGGGCGTCGACGAGGTCGTAGATGTCCTGTGCGCGGTCGTGGTCGGTCACGAACTTCGACAGCTTCCACTCGAACTGGCCGAGGATGGCCTCGTAGCCCGTGTGGGTCAGCTCGTACTGGTTGGTTCGTTTGTCGAGTTCGCTCTTTTCGACCAGATCCATCTCGACCAGGTCGTCGAGGTTGGGGTAGAGCCGGCCGTGGTTGACTTCCGTCCCGTAGTAGGATTCGAGCTCGCGTTTGATAGCCAGCCCGTAGCGCGGCTCCTCGGCGAGGATCATGAGGATGTTCTGTTGGAACGCGGTCAGATCGCGTGCCAGGCCCGATTCGTCAGTAACTGATTGTGCCTCTGACATAGTTGGCCAAATGTCATCATGCTATTTAACACTTCGCAAATCCGACCTTATTTCGACTCGATCCGGGCCGGATCCAGCTGTATTACCGCTTCAATTACCCGATTGTTACAGAACTTGACCTCTGTTTCTGAATTTCTCTTCCAAATACATTTAAAATCGATAGACGCCGCTCCGTGTCGCGTGAGCGCGCCGTCAGCGTGGTTCAGTCGACAGTTGGCGTGCGTGAGGATGCCACGCCTGCCGATCGGTTCCCGAAAGGACTTTTGAGTAGGTTTCAGAACCCTCTAGACGTAATGACGAATCTCTTCAAAACGCTTGAGGCAGGACCTGATGCTCCCGAGACGATTCACGCTGTCGTCGAGTGTCTGAAAGGCGAGCGGAACAAATACGAGTACGACAAGGATATCCCAGCCGTCGTGCTGGATCGCGTGCTCCACTCGAACGTCCACTACCCCTCGGACTACGGCTTCATCCCCCAGACGTGGTACGACGACGACGACCCCCTCGACGTTTTGGTGTTAGTCGAGGATCAGACGTTCCCCGGCTGTGTGATCGAAGCCCGTCCCGTCGCCCTGATGGGCATGGACGACGGTGGCGAGCAGGACGACAAGGTCATCGCTGTCCCCACCGAGGACCCTCGCTACGACCACATCCAGGACCTCGACGACATCCCCCAGCAGACACGGGACGAGATCACCGAGTTCTTCGATACCTACAAAAACCTCGAAGAGGGCAAGGGCGCTGAGGTTCTCGATTGGGAAGACAAAGCGGCCGCACTCGACGCGATCGAACACAGCCAAGAGCTCTACGACGAGAAGTTCTAACTGTCGACGAGACCCCCTGTTTTCGCCGCGTTCGTCCACAACTCCAGCCACAGATGTGCCACACGCATACTCACGCCAGCCGGGATGTGGTATGCGCATGGGTAATTATTTGGGCCTAAAGCCCGAAGGTGTAACCGTAATGGCAGCAAGGGAATCCAGCTTCGGGATACGGCATCCGACGGTCGTCCCGACGAACTTCGAGCCGACCGGTGAGTCGGTCGACGACGGGGAGCCAGCCGACGAGGAGATGGCTGGCAACGAACCGTCTGCCACTGACAGCGAGTGAGCGCTGTAGGTACACCGGAGCCAAACGCATTTCATCCTACCACTGTTAGAGACAACTAATGGCGAAATGCGACGCGTGTGGCTCCCACGAAAACATGCCGTATCAATGTCGGCGCTGCGGCCAGACGTTCTGTGCGGACCACCGGCTCCCCGAGAACCACGACTGTCCGGGGCTCGACGAGTGGAACGATCCCGGCGGCGTCTTCGATAGCGGCTTCGACGATTCGGTCGAGGGCGGCGGCCGCACGTCGAAGGCCAAAGGCATGGTCGACAAAGTGACCGGCACCGGTGGGCCACTCGGCTACTTCCGCGGCAACATGGCCTACACCATGCTGGCGGCCATGTGGATCACGTTCATTCTTCAGTGGCTCGTCCTCCTCCTCGCCGGTGGGGGACTCCACCAGACGCTGTTCGTCCTGCGGCCCGCCTTCCCCGAGTACGTCTGGACGTGGGTTACCTCGGTGTTCGCCCACTCGCCGACGAACTTCTTCCACATCGTCTTCAACAGCATGGTGATTTTCTTCTTCGGCCCGCTGGTCGAGCGCTACGTCGGCTCGAAGAAGTTCGCCCTGCTGTTCATCGTCAGCGGCGTCCTCGCCGGGCTAAGCCAGACACTTCTCACTATCTTCGAAACGACGGTCACCCCAGCCACGCCGGGCGTGCTCGGAGCCAGCGGTGCGGCCCTCGCAATTATGGGTGTACTGACGATCCTGAACCCTAAACTCAAGGTGTTGATCTACTTCATCTTCCCGGCCCCGATCTGGCTGCTCACCCTCGGCACCGCCGCGGTGAGCGTCTTTTTCATCGGCACTGGACAGGCTGGCGGTGCAGGGATCGCCCACGGAGCCCACCTCGTCGGCCTCGCGGTCGGTCTCGCCTACGGCCAGTACATCAAACGGACCCAGAACATCCGCACCCAGAACCGGTTCCGCCTCGGCGGCGGTGGTCCGGGCGGCGGCATGGGCGGCCCCGGCCGCGGTCGGTTCTGATCGATGGAGCCTGTTCGCCCCGATTTCGTTCCCGATCCTTCGCTGTCCCATGACGAGATGGAATCCCTCCAGCGGGAGGTCGCCGCCGAGGCCGACTTTGTCGACCGACTGCCGTTCAGTCCGGCCGCCGTCACCCGGTCGACGGGGCCGGCCGACGCGACGGGGTCGACACAGTCGACGCTGACTGCCGAGCCGGACCCCGGACCGACCCCTGAAACCGAGTCACCGATCGTCGTGGGCGTCGACCAGTCATTTATAAATGACACCGCGATCAGCGCGATCGTCGCCCTCCGCGACGGCGAGGTGATCGAGCGGACCCACGCCGTCACCGAACTGTCGGTGCCGTATATCCCCGGCCTGCTCTCCTTTCGGGAGGGCGAGGCCATCGTCGACGCCTTCGCCACGCTCGACTGCGAGCCCGATCTCGCCTGTTTCGACGGCAGCGGCCGCATTCATTTCCGGCAGGCGGGGCTGGCGACACACATGGGCGTCGTTTTCGACCTTCCGAGTACCGGCATTGCCAAGAACCTGCTGTGTGGCGAGCCCCGCGAGCCGGTCGACGACAGGCCCGAGGGGTGGCGCACCCCGATCGAGGCGACCGACGCAGTCGACTGTCCGGCCGAGACCGTCATCGGCTACGCCTACCAGTCGAGACAGTACGACTCCGGCAACCAGTATATAAATCCGCTCTACGTGAGTCCGGGTCATCGGGTGAGTGCCGAGACGGCCGTCGACCTCGTGGCCGCCCTCGGCGGCGGCTTCAAACTCCCCGAGCCGACGCGGCTGGCCGACAGCTATGCCGACGAGGTGAAGTCGTCGGTAGTCGACGGCTAACAGGATATAAATAGTATATAAGTGCCCGTAGTCGGTGACTATTTCGGAGGGGACGGTATCGGCCGGAAGATGCCGCATAATTATCACCCACCGGCCAGAAGAGAGCATGTGCAACCGAAGACGGTACTCATTACTGGCTGTTCGTCCGGCATCGGGCGGGCCACTGCCCTCGCGTTTGCCGACGAGGGGTGGACGGTGTACGCGACCGCCCGCGATCCGGCCGATATCGAGACGCTCGAAGACGCTGGCTGTCGGACCGACCGCCTCGACGTGACCGAGCAGGACGACATCGACCGCGTGGTCGACCGCATCCTCGACGAGGAAGGGGTCATCTCCTGTCTGGTCAACAACGCTGGCTTCGGCCAGTTCGGCCCGCTCGAAGACGTGCCGGTCGAACAGGTCGAAAAACAGTACGACGTCAACGTCTACGGCCCCCACCGACTCATCCGCGCCGTGTTGCCGCATATGCGACGCGAGGAGGAGGGGACGATCATCAACGTCTCCTCTGTCGCCGGGCGGGTCGCCTTCCCCGGCGGCAGCACCTACTGCGGCTCGAAGTTCGCCCTCGAAGCGATGTCCGACGCCCTTCGGGCGGAGGTCGACCAGTTCGGGATCGACGTCGTCGTGATCGAACCCGCCGAGGATATCCTCAACGCTGCCAGCGCGACCAAGCCGGTCGCCCGCGTTCCGGTCGGCACTGTCGCCCGCGTCAGCGTGCTCGCCCGTTTCATCCCCGACACGCTCCGCGATCAGCTCTGGTCGCTGGTCCGCCGGTTCACGTAGGCGACTCTTTTCAAGCTAAACAGGCCGCAACGACGCGAAGCGCCGCCTCGCCGCGAACCTCGTCGGCCAACAGCGGCACCCGCTTTACCTCACGGCTGCGGAACAGATCCGTCGACTGCTGGAGCGCGTTCTGCTGGACCTGCCACCGTCGCTGGCAGAACTCGCAGTCCTCGAGGTTCGGCGTGACGATCCAGTCGGGGTCGACCTCACGGTCGGTGATGTCGGCGAGGTTTTCCATCACCCGATTGACGACGAGCGTCTGGACCGGAATCTCGAAGGCTCCCAGCTGGTCGACCAGTCGCTCGGATTCGACGACGCTCATCTCTTCGGGGATCATCACCACGCGGAAGTCCGTCTGGTCGGGATCACGAAGCACACCCCGGAGGCGTTCGATGCGCTCCCGCAGTTGGTCCAGATCGGCCGACGGATCGGCGTTGTCGCTCCCGCCGCCGAACATCCCCTTGAGCCCCTCGAACATCCCCTGCATCCGCTGGCGCATCTTCATGACCTTGCCGACCATCGAGTCCATCAGCTCGGGGAGTTCCAGGAGTCGCAAGGTGTGGCCGGTCGGCGCAGTGTCGACGATCACCCGGTCGAACCGTGGGTCGTCGAGGTATTCGAGCAGTTGTCGCATCGCCACCGCCTCGTCCGCGCCGGGCATCGATCCGCCCATCCCCATCATCCCGGCAAGTCCGCCCTCCTCGCCCTCGCCGCCGAGCATATCGCCCATCGGGCCGAGCTGGTCGCCCATCTCGCCCATTCCGCCGAGGGGGTCCTCGTCGGTGCCGAACATCCCCTCGCCCATCGCCTCGTCGGGGTCGATTTCGGCGGCCCACAGCGGGATCTCCTCGCGAATCCGGGTCGGCGTCGGGGGGATCGCCGCTTCGAGCGTGTCCGACAGCGAGTGGGCCGGGTCAGTAGAGACGACGAGTGTTGCGGCCCCGCCGGCAGCGCTCGACAGCGCAGTTGCGGCGGCCATCGTCGTCTTGCCGACGCCGCCTTTGCCGCCGTATAGCACGTACTCGGGGGCGTCGACACCGGCCGGAAGGTCGGTCTCGGTCGCCGTCACCTCGACGGGCTGTGGTCCCTCTGTCGCGTGGTCGCCCGCGGGTTCGGTGGGTTCCGACTCCTCGTCTTCGACCTCGTCGACGGCCTCGACATCGATCTCGCTCATACGGGAGGGGAGACCGCCGGGGCTTGTGTAGCCGTCGGTCGACTACCGCCTTACCGCGCCTCGAAGTAGTCGGCCAGCCGCTCGGCGGCTTCCGTTACACGGGGCGTCACGAGCGCAAAGCGGAGCCAGTCGTCGCGGGCGGTTCCAAAGGTAGAGCCGGGCATCCCCGCCACACCCGCCTCGTCGATCAGCGTCTTCACGTTGTCCATGGTGCCCGGAAACCCGTCGAACCGCGCAAGCACGTAAAACGCCCCGTCGGGAGTCGTGTACTCGGCTCCGGCCTCGTCGAGCGCCGCGGTGAAGGCGTCGACGCGCTCGGTGAGTCGCTCGCGTGCCTCCCGGTAGTAGTCGGGGGCTGTGTTTCGGTAGGCGGTGTATACTGCCTGCTGGGCGGGTCGACTCCCGGTCACGTTCACCAGCATGTGTCGGGTTTTGGCCGCCTCGACGAGGTGCGGCGGGAAGATCGCATACCCCACGCGGAAGCCGGTGATCGCCATCGACTTCGAGACGCCGCTGGTGACGATCACGTTGTCGGCATCGAGGGTGAGTGCGCTCTCGAAGGAGCCTGAAAAATCGAAGTGGTCGTAGACCTCGTCGACGACGACCAGCGCGTCGTGGTCGGCGGCGGTCTCGACGACTGCCCGGACCGATTCGATGTCGTACACCGCGCCGGTGGGGTTGTTCGGCGTGTTGAGGACGACGAGCCCGGTGTCGTCGGTGATCGCCTCGCAGGTGGCCGCCGTATCGAGGCTGCCATCGCGGGCCGCTTCGACCAGTCGCGTCTCGCCGTCGAGCATCGACACCTTGCCCGGATAGTAGGGATAGACGGGGTCGATGAGGACTGCCTCGTCTCCGGCCTCGCGGTCGAGCCCGCGGGCCATCCCGAGGTAGTTGGCCTCGCCGGTGCCGTTGGTGACGATGACGCAGTCGGGGTCGACGTTCCGTCGTTGGGCGATCTCCTCCCGAAGCGGTTTCAGCCCGTCACTCGGTGGATACTGGAACGCTTCAGCGTCGGCTTCGGCGTACTCGCCGAGCCCCTCACGGATGGCTTCGGGCGGCTCCCAGTCGGGGTTGCCGCTGACCATGTCGATCACGTCGCCGTCGGCCGCCGCCGCATACTGCATCACGTGGAAGAACTGCGGCGTCTCGTAGTTCATACCGACTCCTTCGACGCCGTCTCCCTCTTTCTTTCGCCATCGCTGTTAGTCACCAGTCGGAAACATACACATAGCTGGGCGAATACTCACGCCATAGAGAATGAACAAACGCGGGCACGTGATGAACGCGGTGTTGTTGAGTATCGGGCTCGGAGCCGTCCTTCAGCCGACGTGGGATCTGGCGACCGTCGAGATGATAGTCAAGCTCTCGGTGCCGGTCACGCTCGGCGCGCTGATGCCGGACGTCGACACCGCCTTCGGCAAACACCGGAAGACGTTCCACAACCTCCCGATGTTGGCGATCTTCATGGCGTGGCCGCTCTACTTCGGCAACCTCCAGTACGTCTGGATCGGCGTGGCGACCCACTACATCCTCGATGTGGTCGGCAGCACCCGCGGGATCGCACTGTGGTATCCCCTCCTGAGTCAGGAGTACAACCTCCCGGTCGGGATTCCGGTCTCCAGCAGCAAATCCGATCTCGTGACCGTCCTCGTGACTGGCGCGGAGATCGCTGCCTTTGCGGGTATCCTCTACTACGTCTGGCCGGAGGCGATTGTCTACGGAGAGCAGGCCGCCACGATGCTGCCGTAGCCGCCGTATACGGCTATTACCCACCGGTTACTTTTCGGACGCTTCCGATTCTGCGGCCAGTCCATCTTCGAGTGCCGATTCGAGTGGATCAACCAACTCCTCGACGACCGTGTAGGGGTCGCTCTCCCGTTTTGCGACTGACGCCGACAGCGTCTCGATGCCGCCGTGACGGTCGAGCACCTGCTCGGCGAGTTCGCCGAGGTCGGTCCGGAGAAGCCGCCTGATCTCGGTTTCGGCCCGCTGTCGACGCCGCCCCTCTGCTTCGCCGGAGTCGACGAGATACTGCCGGTGATCGTCGAGTGCCATCCGGAGGTCGTCGACGCCCTTGCCGGTGGTAGCGACGGTCTCGATCACCGGCGGCGTCCAGCCGCTTTCCCCGTCCGTGTCGCCGTCTCCGGCCTCCGCCGCGTCAGGGCCGTGGTGGCCGGTCGACAGCCCCGCGGTCGGCGAGCGATCCATGTGGATCATCGTTTCGAGATCGGCGACCGTCCCGGCGGCCTCGTCCTTGTCGGCCTTGTTGACGACGAACAGATCCCCGATTTCGAGGATGCCCGCTTTTAAGAGTTGGATGTCGTCGCCGGAGCCGGGTTGGACGACGACGGCGACCGTTTCGGCGGTTTCGACGATGTCGACCTCGTTTTGACCCGCCCCGACAGTCTCGACGATGATTCTGTCTTTGCCGAAGGAATCGAGGGCTTTGACCGCGTCGGCGGTCGCCATCGACAACCCCCCAAGCCGACCGCGAGCGCTCATCGACCGGACGAAGACGTCCATATCGCCCGCCGTCGACCCCATCCGAATCCGATCGCCGAGCACCGAGCCACCCGTATACGGCGAGGAGGGGTCGACCGCGATCACGCCGACGGTCTCGCCGGCCTCGCGGTACTGCTTGGTGAGCGCATCGACCAGCGTCGACTTGCCGGTGCCGGGGCTCCCGGTCACCCCGACCACCGACGCGTGCCCGGTTTCGGCGTGGAGCGCGGCCAACAGCTCCCGGTAGCCCGGTGTGCGGTTCTCGATCTGGGTGATGACACGGGCCAACGCGGCGTGGTCGCCATCCAGAAGTGACTCGTACAGGCGGGCGTTCGCCTCGCTGAGCTCCGCCATGGTCACTCGCTGCCCGCGTGTTCGCGGACGAAGTCGACGGTCTCCTCGACCGACGTTCCCGGCCCGAAGATCGCGTCGACGCCTGCTGCCTCCAGTTCGGGTTTGTCCTCTTCGGGAATGATCCCGCCGACGAGAATCAGGGTATCCTCGAAGGCGTCGTACGACTGTAGCCCCTCGATCACTTTGGGGATCAGCGTGTTGTGGGCTCCCGAGAGGATCGAGATGCCGAGGACGTCGACGTCCTCCTGAACCGCCGCTTGGACGATCTCCTCGGGCGCGCGGTGGAGTCCCGAGTAGATGACCTCGAAGCCCGCGTCCCGAAACGCACGGGCGATGACGTGGGCCCCCCGATCGTGGCCATCGAGCCCGACTTTTGCCACGAGACACCGGGTGGCCCGCTGTGCGTGATCCGTGCTCATACTACACTCATTG
>SDGW01001210.1_pt1 | contig 10690 bp, 10 predicted proteins | sample 2873831 | NCBI WGS metagenome assembly SDGW01 (sample SAMN08132700, study PRJNA421101) | hypersaline lake metagenome | isolation source: celular fraction 0.22 microns magnesium sulfate-rich crust from ephemeral... | place: Spain: Penahueca Lagoon, Toledo | collected 2011-07
ACCGGCGAGGACGTGGTGCTGGCCCACTGCGTCCACACCGACGAGAGCGAGCGCGAGGTGCTCGCCGAGACGGGCACGCACGTCACCCACTGCCCGTCGTCGAACATGAAGCTCGCCTCCGGCGTCGCGCCCGTCGCGGAGTACCGGCGCCGCGGGATCACCGTCGCGCTGGGCAACGACGGCCCGCCCTGCAACAACACGCTGGACGCGTTCACCGAGATGCGCCAGGCCAGCCTGCTGGGGAAAGTCAGCGAGAGCGACCCGACCGCGATCGGCGCCGAGGCCGCCTTCGAGATGGCGACAATCAACGGCGCCAGCGCCGCGGGGTTCGAGCGCGTCGGCGCGCTTCGGGAGGGGTGGACGGCCGACGTCGTCGGGCTCTCGACCGACACGGAGCGCGCGACGCCGGTCCACGATCCCGTCTCGCATCTCGTCTTCGCGGCCCACGGCGACGACGTACAGTTCACGATGGTCGACGGCCGCGTGCGCTACGAGAACGGCGAGCACGTCGGCGTCGACGCCGCCGCGATCCGGGAGCGCGCCCAGGCGTACGCCGAGGAGCTGTTCGCGGCGCGCTGAGCGGTGTTCTCGCGCTGAGCGGCGTGTCCGTTCGTGGCCGTCGCGGACTGCCGCCCGACGCCGACGTGTTGGCCCACGCCAAGCTTGGTTTCATGGCCGAACGCGGTCTCCGCCAACCCGATGGTCACACGACGACAGCTCCTGCGAACCGGCGCGCTCGGGATCGCGACGGCGCTGGCCGGCTGCGGCGGCACGGACCCCACCGAGACGGCGACCGACTCGCCGACGGCCACGGCGACGCCGACGGCGACCGCGACGAGCACCCCGACGGCGACGGTCGTCGACGTGGGGCCGGAGCGGCGCCTCCGGTTCGAGCCCGAGGAGATCGAGGTCTCTGTCGGCGACACCGTCGAGTGGATCGCCCGCAGCGAGGGCCACAACGTGACGAGCCACCCGGACGCCTCGCCGAAGTGTGAGAACCCCGAGGGCGCCGACCCGTTCACCTCCTACGAGGGCGACGACCACTTCGCGATCATGGAAGTCGGCGAGACGTTCACTCACGAGTTCACCGTCGCCGGCGAGTACGTGTACGTCTGCACCCCCCACGCGGGCCAGGGGATGGTCGGCACGGTCGTCGTCACCGAGTGATCGACGCCCGTCGGCGCCTCGGGCGCCGTCGATTGGTGAGTACCAAGGGAGCAATGATGCGGGTCGACGGACAGCCTACACGTATGTCACAGTCTGACAGGCAACGTGACGACGACGGCGCGGCGGACGACTCGACGGCGCGCTCCGCCCGCGATCGGTTCGTGGACCGGCGACGGTTCCTGAAGACCTCGGGCGTGCTCGCCGGGATCGGCGTGCTCGCGGGCTGTGGCGGCGGCCCGGATCCCACCGAGACGGCGACCGAGTCGCCGACGGAGACGGAACCGCCCACAGACACCGAGCCGCCGACGGACACCGAGACGGAAACCGAAACGGAGACGGAGCCGTCGCTGGAGGAGCGCTACCCGGGCCTGCGCATCCTCTCCCCGGAGCCGGAGAACGCCGAGGCGGCCGCCCGGGAGACGTACACCGACTTCATCACGCCCCGCGAGGAGCACTACATCCGGAACCACTACCCGACCCCCGACATCGAGGAGTCGGAGTGGACGGTGTCGCTGACCGGGCTCGTCGACGGCGAGCCGGAGCTGTCGATGGAGGAGATCAAACACTCCTTCCGCACCGAGTCGGTCACCCACACGATGCAGTGTGCGGGCAACGGCCGGAGCTACTTCGAGCCACAGGTCGGCGGCAACCAGTGGACGTTCGGCGCGGTCGGCAACACCGTCTGGACCGGCACGCCGATCTCGGCGATCCTCGAGTACTACGGCGCCGACACCAGCGACGGCCGGTTCCTCACCGTCATGGGCGGGGAACACCCCGACGGCGAGGACGTGTTCACCCGCTCGATCCCGATGGAGAAGGTGATGGACGACACGCTGCTGGCCTACGAGATGAACGGCTCGCCGGTCTCCCCGGACCACGGGTTCCCGGTACGCCTGCTCGTCCCGGGCTGGTTCGGCTGTAACAACGTGAAGTGGGTCGACCGGATGCACGTGATGGACACGATGGTCATCGGCGACGAGTGGGAGGAGGAGGGCGCCCCGGAGGACGGCCAGCGCACCTACACCCACTGGCAGCAGTACTCCTACCGGGTCGTCCCCGAGGAGGACACCCGCGCGACCCACTACGAGGACATCCCCGTCTACGACACCCGCGAGCAGATGGAGCGCACCGACGAGATCGACAACGCCTACATGTACGACCAGGTGGAGAAATCCCTGATCGGCTACCCCGGCCAGGGGCAGACGGTCACCACCTCGCCCACGGGCACGCTCGAGGTCATCGGCGTCGCGTGGGCCGGCGACGACAACGTCGAGACCGTCGAGGTGTCCGCCGACGGCGGCGAGACGTGGAACGAGGCGGAGTTCTTCGGCCCGATGACCCAGCCGAGCGGCTGGCGGCAGTTCCGCTACGTCTGGCAGGACCCGCCGACCGGCGAGCAGACGCTGCACTCGCGGACGACCGACGAGCGCGGCTACACCCAGCCGGCGACGGTCTCGGCGCCCGAGGACCAGCTGATCGGGATCGAGAACGACCAGTACCCGTGGTGTCAGGGCGGCTACGGCAACAACGCCTACGTCCCGCACGGGGTCAGCTTCACCGTGGAGGAGTGACGATGGTCGAACAGGGCGAGATCGCGATCGTCCACCTCACCGGGCGGCTCGTCGACGGGCCCGAGGCGGGCGAGCCGTTCGAGACCACCGACGTGGACGTGGCGCTCGAGGCGGGGATCTACCACGACCAGCGCGACTTCAAGCCGCTGGAGTTCCGGGTCGGCGAGGGCCACATCATCCCGGGATTGGACGAGGCGGTCCAGGGGATGACGGCGGGCGAGGAGCGGACGGTCGTTCTCGAGCCCGAGGCGGCGTACGGCGCCGTCGACGAGGACGCGATCGTCACCGTCCCGCGCGAGGAGATCGAGGCCCGGAGCGACACGACCGCCGAGGTCGGCGGGCTCGTCGAGAGCGAGAGCGGCGAGTACGGCTGGATCACGGCCGTCGACGACGAGCGCGTCACCGTCGACTTCAACCACGAGCTCGCGGGCGAGCGCGTCGAGTTCGAGATTCGGCTGCTCGAGAGCCACGCCTCGAAAACCGGGAGCGCCGGGGAGCGCGGAACGGCCTGACCGGTTGGGCGCTCAGCGCGCCTCCGTCGCCCGGTCCGGGGCCGTCCCGTCGTCGAGTTCGAAGTAGCCTTTCGCGAGCGCGGCCTCGGCCTGTCGGAGCCGGTAGGAGACCGTCGACCCGGGGACGCCGAGCTGCTCGGCGAGCTCGCCGACGGTGATCTCCCGCGGCGTCTCGTAGTAGCCGTGGTCGACCGCCGCCCGGAGCGTCGCCCGCTGCTCCTGTGGCATCGACACAGACGCCAGCGAGTCGACGGTCCACTGGGAGACGCCGTTGAGGTGGCTGAACTCCACGGAGACGCCGTCGGCGAGCGACTCCTTCAGGCGCTCGAAGAACGGCTCGATGTTCGCCGCCGAGCGCGTGAGGATCCGCATCTCGTTGGTGCTCCCCTGTCGGTGGGCGTGGATGATGAACCCCCGTTCGAGGCGTCTCGCCGCGAGCGCGTAGACGGAGTCGCAGGTGTGGAGCCGGTCGATGAACAGGTACATGACGACCGACGACGCCGACCGCTCGAGCACCGTCGCGTGGCGGTCGGTGCCGCAGGCCGACTCCGTCATCACCTCGGCGTCGCTCCCCCTGATCGCTTCGACCTCGTCCAGCGCGTCCTCGGGCCCGACGAACTGCTCGACGAGCCAGAACTGGTCCCGACTCACGCAGGTCCCGATCGACTTCCCGCGCAGCGACGGCTCCCGACGGAACAGGTCCATCAGCGGGTCGGCGCCCGGGCCGTAGCTGAACTCGAGACCGAGCTCTCGCATGTGTCACAGTCTCTCACACGCTCCGAGAATATATTTATTTCCCAACTAATACGGCGCCGAGATCAGGAGCGAGTCGGCCGTCGCACATCCCCGTCAGCGACCCTCCGAAATCGTTATCCCGAGTCGCGGGGGATGGTCGGTATGCCGACGGACCCGCAGCGCTACGACCCCGACCTCGGACGGAAGTTCGTGTTCGTCACCGGCGGGGTGATGTCCGGCCTCGGCAAGGGCATCACCGCCGCGAGCACCGGGCGCCTCCTCTCGAACGCCGGCTTCGACGTGACCGCCGTCAAGATCGACCCGTACCTCAACGTCGACGCCGGGACGATGAACCCCTATCAACACGGTGAGGTGTACGTGCTGAAAGACGGCGGCGAGGTCGACTTGGACCTCGGGAACTACGAGCGGTTCCTCGGGGTCGACATGACCTCCGACCACAACGTCACGACGGGGAAAGTGTACCAGCACGTCATCGAGAGCGAGCGCGCCGGCGACTACCTCGGGGAGACCGTCCAGGTCATCCCCCACATCACCAACGACATCAAGCGGCGCATCCGCGAGGCCGCCGAGGGGAGCGACGTCTGTCTCGTCGAGATCGGCGGCACCGTCGGCGACATCGAGGGGATGCCGTACCTCGAGGCGCTGCGGCAGTTCGCCCACGAGCAGGACGACGAGGACATCCTGTTCACCCACGTGACGCTGGTCCCCTACTCGAAGAACGGCGAGCAGAAGACCAAGCCGACCCAGCACTCCGTGAAGGAGCTGCGGTCGATCGGGCTCCAGCCCGACATCCTCGTCGGGCGCTCGGAGGACGAACTCGACGCGAAGACGAAGGAGAAGATCGCGCTGTTCTGTGACGTCCCCACCGACGCCGTGTTCTCCAACCCCGACGTCGAGGACGTGTACCACGTCCCGCTGATGGTCGAGGAGGAGGGGCTCGACGAGTACGTGATGCAGGAGCTCGACCTGAAAGACGAGGCGCTGCCGCCCGAGGACCGCTCGACGGAGTGGCGCGAGCTCGTGACCCGCGAGCGCACCGACAGCGTCGAGGTCGCGCTCGTCGGGAAGTACGACCTCGAGGACGCGTACATGTCGGTCCACGAGGCGCTGAAACACGCCGGCATCCAGCGCGGCGTCGAGGTGAACGTCTCGTGGGTCGACGCCGACGACATGGACGACCACCACGCCGACCGGCTGGAGAACGCCGACGGCGTCGTCGTCCCCGGCGGGTTCGGCTCCCGGGGCACCGAGGGGAAAGTCGAGGCCGTGCGCTACGCCCGCGAGAACGACGTGCCGTTCCTCGGGCTCTGTCTCGGCTTCCAGATGGCCGTCATCGAGCACGCCCGCAACGTCGTCGGCCTCGAGGGCGCCGACAGCACCGAGATCGCGCCCGACACCCCCCACCCCGTGATCGACCTGCTGCCCGAGCAGTACGAGACCGAGGAGATGGGTGGGACGATGCGGCTCGGCACTCACGAGACCGAGATCGACGAGGGGACGCTCGCGGCCGCGGTGTACGGCGACACCTCCTGTACGGAGCGCCACCGCCACCGCTACGAGGTCAATCCGGAGTACATCCCGCAGCTCGAAGCCGACGGGCTGACGTTCTCGGGGCACGCCGACAACCGTATGGAGATCGTCGAACGCGCCGACCACCCGTACTTCATCGGCACGCAGTTCCATCCGGAGTTCCGCTCGCGCCCCGATCGCGCCAGCCCGCCGTTCGTCGGCCTGCTGGACGCGATCCTCGACGAGCGCGGCGACGAAACGCCCGACGAGACGGAGGTGAGCGCCTGATGGTCGACCCCGACTCGTTCGTCGACGAGAAGGTCGAGGAGATCCGGGAGGCGGTCGGCGACGGGAAGGCCGTCATCGCCCTCTCGGGCGGCGTCGACTCCTCGGTCGCGGCCGCGCTGGCGTACGAGGCCATCGGCGACCGGCTGATCCCGGTGTACGTCGACACGGGGCTGATGCGGAAAGGCGAGACCGAGAGCATCCGCGAGACGTTCGCGTTCATGGACTCGCTGCGGATCATCGACGCCGAGGAGCGGTTCCTCGCGGAGCTGGCGGGCGTCACCGACCCCGAGGAGAAGCGCCACGTCATCGGCGAGCAGTTCATCCGCGAGTTCGAGCGCGAGGCGACCGAGGCCGACGCCGACTACCTCGTGCAGGGGACCATCTACCCCGACCGGATCGAGAGCGAGGGGAACATCAAGTCCCACCACAACGTCGGCGGCCTGCCCGAGGCCGTCGACTTCGAGGGGATCGTCGAGCCCGTCCGCGACCTGTACAAGGACGAGGTCCGCGAGGTCGCCCGCGAACTCGACCTCGAGGAGGTGATCTCCGAGCGCATGCCGTTCCCCGGTCCGGGGCTCGCCGTCCGCGTCGTCGGCGAGGTGACGAAGGAGAAGGTGGAGGTCGCCCGCGACGCCTGTCACGTCGTCGAGGAGGAGACCGCCGAGCACGAACCCTGGCAGGCGTTCGGCGCCGTGCTGGGCAAGGCGACGGGCGTGAAAGGCGACAACCGCGTCCACGGCTGGGTCGTCGCCGTCCGCTCCGTCGAGAGCCGGGACGGGATGACCGCCCGGGCGCAGGAGCTCGACTGGGAGACGCTGCAGCGCATCCAGAGCCGGATCACCGGGATGAACGAGAACGTCGCGCGGGTCGTGTACGACGTGACCCACAAACCGCCCGCGACCATCGAGTACGAATGAGGGCGATCGTCGCGGGCCCCGACCCGGAGGGTATCGGCGCGGAGCTCGAGGCGCTCGGCGTCGCCGTCGAGCGCGTGGACAGTCCCGTGTTCGCGGACGCGCTGGAGGCGGCCGGCATCGAGGACGCCGACCTGTTCGTGCTCACCGACCTCGCGGAGGGCATCTCGATCACGCTCGCGAAGGAGGCGAACCCGGACGTGCGGGCGGTCTGTTACGGCGACGGCGAACTGCCGGAGTCCGTCGGCGGCACCGTCGACCTCGTCGTCGACCCGTCGCTGCTCGACGCCGAGACGGTCGCCGAGGAGCTGGTCGCGGAACTGCAGTAGTCGGCGCGGAACTGGGCGGGCGGCGCGCGCCCGTCGCTCACCGCCAGCCTTTCTGTCGCGACGCACCGTCACTCCCGTTCTCGACGACGGTTAAACCGAGTTAATTCGGCTTATTACGGCCTCAAACGACCAAATCCCCGTTTGTCGCTATCCCCCTTCAAGTGCAAGTAGGTCCAGGCTACGGATGCAATGAACACGACGAAACTGCTCACGGTGCTCGTGGCGGCGCTGGTCGTCTCCGCCGGTGCGGGGGCGGTCACCGCCCAGACCCAGGAGACGAGCGCCGACACGAGCGTCGAAGCGACGTACGACGACGGGACAGTCACTGTCACCGTCACGCAGAACGGCACAGGCGTCGAGAACGTCTCGGTCGAGACCGACGACGAGGAGGTCGGCTCGACCGACGCGAACGGCACGCTCACGTTCGACACGAACGCGAGCGACGGCGACGAGCTCGAGCTCGAACTCGAGGGCGAGGGCGTCGACACCGAGGTCGAGTACGAGATCGAGGACGGCGAACTCGTCCGTGAGTCCGACGAGGACGACGACGAGCACGAGCTCGCGGCCGACGTGAACTACGACAACGGCACCGTCGAGATGACGGTGACCCAGAACGGCACGGGCGTCGAGAACGCCTCGGTCGAGGCCAACGACGAGGACGTCGGCACGACCGACGCCAACGGCTCGATCACGTTCGAGACGAACGCGACGGAGGAGCTCGAGATCGAGGTCGAGTCCGACGACCAGGAGCTCGAACTCGAGTACGAGATCGAGGACGGCGAGCTCGTCCGCGAGGAGGACGACGATGACGACGAGTCCACGCTCGCGGCCGACGTGAGCTACGACAACGGCACCGTCGACCTGACGGTCACGAAGAACGACAGCGCCGTCGAGAACGCGACGGTCGTCGCCAACGGCGAGGAGGTCGGCACGACCGACGCGAACGGCTCGCTCAGCTTCGAGACGAACGCGACCGAGGAGCTCGAGATCGAGATCACGTCCGGCGAGGACGAGCTCGAGCTCGAGTACACGATCGAGGACGGCGAGCTCGTCCGCGAGGAGGACGAGGACGACGCCGGCCCCGACGAGAACGCCTCCGACCGCGCGAAGAACGTGTTCGCGGTCATCCAGGACTGGCTCAGCGGCGGCCAGGAGGGCAACCTCGGCCAGATGATCCAGGAGTCGCTCGGTAACGGTAACGACGACGCGCCGGGCAACTCCGGCGACGCGCCGGGGAACGCCGACGAGGCCCCGGGCAACAGCGACGACGATGACGACGAGGCCCCGGGCAACTCCGGCGACGCCCCGGGCAACTCGGACAACGCGCCGAACAACGGCGCTGACGGCGACGACGCCGACGGCGAGGCGTCCGAGAGCGACGACGATGACGACGAAGAAGACGAGGACGAAGAGGAGGAAGACGAGGAAGACGACGATGACGACGAAGACGACGAGAACCCCGGCGAGGGGAACGGTAACGGCAACAACTAAGCGGTAGTTTCCCCGCCGACGCTCTCCACAGTGGGTTTCCAGCCGCCCATCCTCCCGTGTGGGCTGGAGGAGGCGGCTCTCGGCGTGACGGCGGCGACGCGGACGACTGGGGGTGCCCTCTTGTCAGAGGCGGGGCACCGGGGTGATCTGTCCCAGTCGCGCGCCGTGGCGCACCGGTCCCGTGCGACGCCTTCCACCGGCGTCGTCACTTCTCCGACCGTTCGACTCGGTAGCGACGGCTCCGGCCGAACTCGAGGGGCGACCGCTGGCCGGCGTAGCCGGACTTTTCTCCCCCGCGCGCCGTAGGGGGTGTATGGACCGACTCCCCGACGTGACGCCCGAACCCGGGACGATCGAGACCCGCGAGCTCGTCGTCGACGACGACGCGCTGGTGAAAGCGTTCTTCCTCGGCCCCGGCGCCGAGCTCGACAGCCACGACCACCCCGAGAGCCTCAACGTGTTCCACGTGCTCGCCGGGACGGTCACCGTGATCCAGGAGGACGAGGAGGCGGACGTCGTCGCCCCCGGCGTCGTCGCCCACGAGCGCGGCGTCGCCCACGGCGCCCGCAACGACACCGACGACACAGCCGTGTTCACGGCGACGCTCGCGCCGCTCCCCTGATGGTCCGGTTCGACTACCACACCCACTCGAACTACTCGGACGGCCACTTCATCCCCGGGATGGTCAGGGCCGCCGAGGCCGCCGGCCTCGACGGGATCGGCTTCGCCGACCACTGCAACGTCACCGCCGAGGGCGACGCGCGACGCCGCCTCGACGGGCTCGGCTTCGCGCTCGACGAGACGTATGAGCGCCGCCGCCAGGGGATCGAGTGGGCCCGGACCGAGACCGACCTCGAGATCTTCGACGCCGTCGAGATGGACTACGTCCCCGGCCGCGAGGCCGACATCGCCGAGTTCCTCGAGGCGGCGGGCTTCGACTACGCCGTCGGCAGCGTCCACTCCGTCGACGGCGCCGACGTGCAGTGGGCGGAGAACTTCGTCGGCCTCGGCGACGAGGGGCGTCGGGAGGTCGTCGACGGCTACTACGACAACCTCGCCGCGCTGGCCGACAGCGAGCTGTTCGACATCGCGGCCCACGCCGACCTGATCGAGCGCACGCCCGAGCTCCGGGGGTACTCGACGGTCGAACATTACGAGCAGGCCGCCGCCGCGTTCGCCGACTCCGACACCGTCCCGGAGATCAACGCCGGGCGGGTGCTGGACGACTACGGCGAGTTCCACCCCGCGCCGGACCTCCTGACGACGCTGCTCGACCACGGCGTCGAGTTCGTCGTCGGCAGCGACGCCCACCACCCCGAGGAGGTCGGCGGCCGGATCGACGCCCTCGAGAGCCACCTCGAGGAGTACGGCATCGAGCCGACGACGATCGACGTGTAGGCGGGCGGTTCGCCCCTGGATCGACCCGGGGGTTCCGCCACCGCAGGGTTGACACCCCCTCGCCCCCCCGCTTGGGGTATGCAGGAGATCCCCCGGCTCGGCCTCGGAACGTACGAGAACGACGACCCCGAACAGTGCGCGCAGAGCGTCAGCACCGCGCTCGACGCCGGCTACCGCCACGTCGACACCGCCCAGAGCTACGGCAACGAGGCGGCCGTCGGCGACGGGCTCGCGGCAGCCGACGTGGACCGCGAGGAGGTCTTCGTCGCGACGAAGCTCGCCACCGGGAACCTCGCGTACGACGACGCCGTCGAGACCGCCCGCGAGAGCGCCGAGCGGCTGGGGGTCGACACGATCGACCTGCTGTACGTCCACTGGCCGATCGACAGCTACGACCCCGAGGGGACGATCGACGCGCTGAACGACCTCCACGCCGACGGCGTCGTCGACGCGGTGGGGCTGTCGAACTTCCGGATCGACCAGCTCGACGCCGCCATCGAGCGCCTCGACCCGCCGCTGGCGGCCCACCAGGTGGAGTGCCACCCGATGCTCCCGCAGGACGAGCTTCGCGCCCACGCCGTCGAGCACGACTACGCGCTGGTCGCGTACAGCCCGATCGCGCGGAACCAGGTCGCCGACGTGGAGACGATCCGGGAGATCGCCGCGGCCCACGACGCCTCGCCCGCGCAGGTGAGCCTCGCGTGGCTGCTCTCGAAGGAGAACGTCGTCGCCATCCCGAAGGCGACGAGCGAGGC
>SDGW01001211.1_pt1 | contig 10685 bp, 10 predicted proteins | sample 2873831 | NCBI WGS metagenome assembly SDGW01 (sample SAMN08132700, study PRJNA421101) | hypersaline lake metagenome | isolation source: celular fraction 0.22 microns magnesium sulfate-rich crust from ephemeral... | place: Spain: Penahueca Lagoon, Toledo | collected 2011-07
GTCGTGGCGCGGTGATAAACGGTTCGTACTTGCCCGAGCGGGCGTCCTTGTTCTGGATGACGAGCCCGATCGGCGTGCCCGTCGTGTAGCCGTCCTGAATTCCGGATTTGATCGAGACGGCGTCGGGTTCGCCGCGGCTGGTCGTGATCATCGACTGGCCCGGCTTGCGCCGATCGAGGTCTTCCTGGATGTCCTCTGCAGAGAGCTCGAGGCCGGCGGGACAGCCCGAGATGGTACAGCCCATCGCCTCCCCGTGGCTCTCGCCGAACGTGGTCACCTGAAAGAGGCGACCGAAGCGGTTGCCGTTCATTATCACGTCCTCAGAGACGGGGACACTTAGCCCTGCAGGATTCTCGCAAGCGGGGGAGGCTGCTGTGTGCCCGATCGGAGTCCGTCACTACCGACGCGTGGACGGACAGATATGGGTTCGCCGACCTGCATGCCGCGACAGGTGCCGTGCATATCTATTTGTGACTCAGACACACACGTTAGCTATGGGCGATGAATCGTTCGAACCTGATCTGCGTGCACTCCGCGCAGCGGCCGGCGAGTTCCCGTTCGACGATGTCATCCGCTTGCTCGGAGACTGCTACACCCGCTCCGTGCTCGTCTATCTCCATGACCATCCAGCGCCGACGCTCGAGGAACTGGCCGACGTAGTCGCCGCTGCAGACGCCAGCGAGACGGGAACGATCGCCGCGCCGTCCGACCGCGACCGGATTCGACTGCGGCTGTATCATTCGATCCTGCCTCGACTCGAGGACCTGGGATTCATTACGTTCGATACTGCGGCGAAGACCGTCACCGACACTGACATCCCGGAGGCCGTCAGCGCCGCGCTGGGGGTGACCGACTCGGAGCCATGAACGAACTCGGTGATCCAATCGAGACGGTCGAAGGCCAACGGAAAACGCTCGAGATCCGTACGGACGACGACGCAGTCTTCGAGACGTTGCGCCGGCACTTCGAGACGCGAAACGTCGACGTGCGCCGCCAGTCGCTTGGCTCGCTTGACGGAGCAGGGTTCGTGATCATCCGGAGTGCCGACGACACGTTCCGCGGTGCGTTAGGACTCGATCAGTTTGCGGCGATCCTCTCGCCGCGGACCCATCCGCCATGGGAACTCGCCGAGACCGACGACGATCGAGCGGAACTGTTCAGCTTCCTCGAGGAGACGTTGTTCACGTCGTACAGTCGTCGGCAGATGCTGGCAACGTCGCGCGAGATCGAAGACCGAGCGTGGCGCGTCGGGGCCGGCCGGTTGTACGCGGGGTTCGAACGCGCGCCGGCTCTCGCGGCACAGACGGACGTCTACGAGCGATTCGGGCGTCACGACTCGCTGACGGTCGCGGTGTTTATAGACGAGTGGACCGAGCCGGTCCCCGGGGGTGTGGCCGTCGTCTCGGAGCGCGGCAGTGAGCTCGGCGACTACTGGTTCGTCGTCTTCGACGGTGGCGACAACGACCAGGAAGCCTGTGCGTTACTCGCAGAAGAGCGCCATCCAGGGTCGTTCTACGGGTTCTGGACGTACGATCCGGAGCTGGTCGCGGAGTTGGTCACGTATCTCGAGACGACGTACGACGTGCCAGCGCCGTCATAGCGCGGTGAGTGCTCGAGTGTCGGCACGGCTCGGACACGACCCGATCCGGGTTGCGCCGGCGTCGTACTCGAGGAGACCGAACTGAGACAGCATGGGGAGGTGAACGTGGTGGAGCGATATCGCGACGCGCTCGATGCGCTCGTCGTTGACTTCTAGGTCGCGTTCTCGGCTGGCGATTGCCGACGCCAGCGCGGTGAGGTCGACGGGGTCAGTCCGTCCTGCAAGGTGCTCGAGGACGAGCCGACGCCGTTGGGACGCGAGCAATCGGTAGCGCTCGTCCACGTTGGGAGGCTCCTCCATACGATCGCGTAGAGATTGTGTCATAGGTTTCCACTCGTTCCGGGCTTTCCGTAAGCGTACGCTAGATGTGATTAGGTAATTACCTGCTGTGAACCCACCATATGTCGCTCACTACGGTACCAATATCCTCACGACGGACTGCTTGCGGTGAGATCGCCCTCACGGTCCGGAGTAGGCTCCGTCGGCGGAGGGATTATAGGGGCCGGGTCGCGTTGTAGAACGCAATGACGGCTTCCGCGTTGACCGACAGTCTCCGGGAAACGCTTGCGTGCTTCGACGACACTGGGGTCCCGCGGACGACAAGCGAGGTGGCCGATAGGCTCGATATCGGCCGCAGGAGCACCTACGACCGACTCGAGCGCCTCGTCGAGCGCGGCCGACTCGAGACGAAGAAAGTCGGGGCGAGTGCACGCGTCTGGTGGCGACCACCGGCAGCGGCCGATGGGGCCACCGCTAACGGTGGTCGACCGGTGGGTGCTGGACCGCTGCTCAACGACGTGATCGACGACGCCGAGATCGGCCTGTTCGTCCTCGATGCAGATCTCGAGGTTGTGTGGATCAACGAGACGGCCGAGCAGTATTTCGATCTCGACCGCAACTCCGCCCTCGGTCGGGACAAACGAGCGCTCGTGACGGACCACCTCTCGGACGTCATCGACGACGGTGCGTCGTTCGCCGATACTGTGCTGGCGGCCTACGAGGACAATACGTATGCCGAACAGTTCGAGTGTCGCGTTACGGCGGGCGAAGACCGCGAAGCGCGCTGGCTCGAACACCGGAGCAAGCCGATCGAGTCCGGCGATTATGCCGGCGGCCGAATCGAACTCTACTACGACGTGACCGATCGGAAACGCTCGGAGCACGCCCGTCACGCGGAACGAACCCTCCTCGAGCGCGTTCTCGAGGCAAGCCCGACGGGGATCGCAATCTTCGATACCGACGGCGAAATCCGGCGTGCAAACCAACAGTTCTCGAAGTGGCTGAGGTTGACTGGGACCGACCCGGAAACGTACGTGCTTGGCGGCCTGCCCCTGCTCGACGAGGACGGAGACGTGATCCCATATTCGGAGCGGCCGGCAGCGCGGGCGCTCGCGACCGGCGAGTCGGTCGTCAACCAGCACGGTCAGATCGAGGGTCGTGACGGCCAGACGCGGTGGCTCTCGATAAACGCTGAGCCACTCGACGACGATGGCGTCGTCGTGACGATCGACGATATTACGCAACTGAAAGAGCAGGCACGGCGCCTCGAGCGCCAGCACGACGACCTCAAGGCCGAACTCGCAGCGGTCTTCGAGCGGATCGACGACGCGTTCTACGCGCTCGACGACGACCTGCGATTTACCTACGTCAACGACCGCGCCAAAACGCTGCTGGGCCACTCCGAATCCGAACTGCTTGGCAGAAACATCTGGCAGGCGCTGTCCGTCCCTGCCGATGATCCACTCCGTAACCGGTACGAGACGGCGCTGGCCACTCAGACTGCGACGAGTTTCGAACGCTACTCTGAGCCGCTCGACATCTGGGAGATCGTCCGGGTGTTCCCCTCGGAATCCGGTCTCTCGGTTTACTTTACGGATATCACCGAGCAAAAACAGCGAGAACGCGACCTCGAGGAATCCGAACGTCGCTATCGCACCCTCGTCGAGAACGTCCCGAACGGCATGGTTGCGCTCTTCGATGACGACCTCGAGTATACGCTCGTCGGTGGCCGCCTCCTCGAGCAGTGTGGCTTCGACGCAGACGACCTCGTCGGAGAACCAGCGGGGACGTTGACCGAGGAATCAACAGCCCGTGATCAGATCGAACCCAACTATCGGCGCGCGCTCGCCGGCGAAACGACAACGTTCGAGATAACGCAGCATGGTCGTGAGCTGTGGATACAGGTTGCCCCGGTGACCGACGACGACGGTGACGTGTTCGGTGGGATGGTGATCGGTCAGGATATCACCGAGCGCAAGCGACACGAGCGCCAGCTCCGCGAACGTGAGGCCAGCCTCGAGCGAACGACACAACTACTCGAACAATCACAGCAACTGGCGAACGTGGGTGCGTGGGAACTCGACGTGAGCACGACACCCGCTGACCTCCGGTGGACCGACGAGGTCTATCGGATCTATGGCCTCTCGCCGGATCAGGCGGTCGACCTCGAGGACGGAATTTCGTTCTATCATCCCGAGGATCGGCCGCGGATCCGCGAAGCGATCGAACATGCGATCGAGGATGGCGACTCGTTTGATCTCACACTCCGGTTACAGCCGGACGATGGCGGCCAACGATGGGTTCGCGCCATTTGTAATGTCGTGCAAACCGATGGCGAAGTGGTCAGGCTTCGTGGTGCCTTTCAGGATATTACCGAGCGCACGGAACGCGAGCAGGAACTCGAACGTCAGCGCGAGCAACTTGCCGCACTCGATAACGTCAACGACGTCGTCCGCAGTATCACCGACGAGGTGATCGATCAGTCGACACGCGAAGAGATCGAGCGCGTCGTCTGTGAGCGCCTCGCAGAAACGGAGTCGTACCTGTTCGCATGGATCGGCGAGGTCGACATCGCAACCCAGACGGTGACCATGCGAACGGAGGCCGGCGTCGAGGGCTATCTCGACGAGATCACCATTTCGACCGATCCTGACGATGAGCGCAGCAAGGGGCCAACGGGCCGGGCGCTGCTCGAGCGCGAGATCCAGACGACACAGGATATCGAGGCCGACAGCAGACACGACCCCTGGCGCGACCACATCGAGAAGTACGGCTTTCGCTCGTCGGCGGCGATTCCGATCGTCTACGAGGATACCGTCTACGGGGTGTTGAACGTCTATGCCGACCGGACGAACGCGTTCGAGGGCGAGGAACGAGCCGTCATCAGTCAACTGGGGGAGGTAGTGGGTCATGCGATCGCCGCCGCAGAGCGCAAGCGGGCGTTGATGAGCGACGATATCGTCGAACTCCAGTTTCGCGTTCGCGACATCTTCGCCGCCACCGGCGCTGACGTGACGGCCGATTGCTCGATCACGCTCGAGCACATCGTCCCCATCGAGAACGACGAGTACCTCGTCTACGGGACGCTCACCGAGGATGCCATCGCAGACATGGACGCGCTCGTCGACGCGCTGTCACACTGGGAGGACGTCACCTATCGGACCGCAGACGGGCCGACGAGCTTCGAACTCCGGCTTTCCGACCCACCGGTGCTGTCGACGATTGCCTCACTGGGCGGTGCCATCGAGCACGTCGTCATCGAAGACGGTGACTACCGGATGACGGTCCTCCTCGCACCGGGTGCCGACGTTCGGCGGGCGATCGACGTCGTACAGACGACCTATCCGACCGCGGAACTGCTGAAACACCGCCAGATCACGCGTCCCGACACCACCGCCGAACGCGTCCGTCACGTGCTGACGGACGAACTCACCGACCGTCAGCGAGCAGCCCTCGAGGCCGCTTATCACGCGGGCTTTTTCGAGTGGCCTCGCGATGCCACCGGCGAGGACATCTCCGCATCGCTCGAGATCGCACCGGCGACATTCCATCAGCATCTCCGGCGCGCACAGAAGAAGATCTTCGAATCGTTACTCTCAGGGTCGAGAGCGCCATAACTGCGTCACTGCATCGTGTGTCGGCTGCCCGACCCCACAGCGCGTTACGCCTGTCGCTCGAGGGCAACGCCCAACTCCTCGAGCAACTCGAAGAACCCGGGGAACGAGACGTCGACGTGGTCGGCACCCTCGATGGTGGTCTCACCGTCTGCGACCAGCCCCGCGAGGGCAAGCGCCATGATGATCCGGTGGTCGTCGCGGCCCGAGACGGTCGCCCCCTCGAGCGCCGATTCGCCGCCATGGATCGTCAGCGAGTCCCGCTCCTCGGTGGTCTCGACGCCCATTTTCCCGAGTTCCTCGGCCATCGCGCTCACGCGATCGGTTTCCTTGTAGCGGACGTGCTCGGCGTTCACGATGTGAGTATCGCCGTCGGCGACCGCCCCGAGCGTCGCGATCGTCGGGAGCAGGTCGGGCGTGTCCTCGACGTCGACTTCGATACCGGAGAGTGGGGCCCGTGAAACGTCGATCGTCCCTGCGTCCCGGTCCCAATCGACATCGGCACCCATCCGCTCGACGATCTCGACGATCGCGCTGTCGCCCTGTGCGCTCAGCTGTGCGCCCTCGATGCGAACCGTCTCGCCCTCGGTAGCGGCGATCGCACCCGCCGCCAGCGGGTAGGAGATCGAGGAGAAGTCGCCCGGGACTGCGTACTCGCCGCCTGCTGGCGCGTAGGATTGCCCGCCGTCGACCGCGAAGCCGGTCTCTGTCTTGTGGGCGTCGACGCCGAAATCAGCCAGCACCTCGAGCGTGATATCGACGTAGGGCGCGGACTTGAGCTCGGTCTCGAGGTCGAGCTCGATCCCCTCGTCGGTGACCGCGCCGGCCATCAGCAGGGCAGTGATGTACTGCGAGGAGACGTCACCCGGAATCGAGACCTCACCGCCAGCGAGTGGGCCGATGACGACCAGCGGGGCCTGCCCGTTTCCGCGCGTGCTCTCTGCTTCCACGCCGAGATCGGCAAGCGCCTCGAGCAGCGGCCCCTGCGGACGCGAGCGCAGCGATTCATCGCCCGTTAGGACGGTAGTGCCGTCAGCGAGCGCCGCGGCCGCGGTGACCAGCCGCATCGTCGTGCCGCTGTTCGCACAGTCGATGACGTCGGCCGGCACCTCGGGGCGGCCGTCGAAGCCGTCGATCTCGAGGGTGCCGTCGTCGTGTCGGTCGACATCGCCGCCGAACAGGTCGACCGCGCGGGCGGTCGCCTGCGTGTCCGCACTCCAGAGGGCGTCGCGGACGGTCGCTTCGCCGGCATAGCCCGCCGCGAGAATTGCACGGTGCGTGTAGCTTTTCGACGGCGGTGCCCGCGCCGTTCCGGCGACGCGCGAGGGCGTGATAGTGACGTTCATGGTCGCCCTGTGGGGTGGCCCCGTCTTACCGATACCGATCCTGTGAGTTCGAGACGCTCGAGCAGATCGAAAGCGAAACCCCCTAACCTGCTCCGAGAGTGGGTGCGAGCATGCACGACGACAGCGAGGTCGCCGTCCTTCGGCTCGGCCACCGCCCCGGCCGGGACGAGCGGATGACGACCCACGTCGGCCTGACCGCGCGGGCACTGGGTGCCGACCGCGTCCTCTTTCCCGACAACGCCGGCCAGTCGCTCGAGACCGTCAGGGACATCACCGACCGCTTCGGCGGCCCCTTCGCGGCCGAACTGACCGACTCGCCCCACGCCGTCATCCGCAACTGGGAGGGCAAGGTCGTCCACCTCACGATGTACGGCGAGCGCGTTCAGGACGTCGACGCCGAGATCCGGACGGCCCACGCAAGCGAGGGCGAACCGCTCTTGCTCGTGGTCGGCTCCGAGAAGGTTTCCTTCGACGTCTACGAGGAAGCCGACTGGAACGTCGGCGTCACCAACCAGCCCCACTCGGAAGTCGCCGGGCTGGCCGTCTTCCTCGACCGACTGTTCGACGGCCGGGAACTCGAGCAGGAGTGGGACGACGCCGACCGGCGTGTGATCCCGATGGAGACGGGCAAGCGCGTCGTGCCGGCCGACGACGCGGACGAGCACCACGATTGAACCGGCCGCGCCGGTCGGTCACTCGCGACGCGGCGCGACACGATGCGCGGGAGTTAACAAGACTTAATGGCTTCATGCCGTTACGTGTAGGCAATGGCTTTTGAGGACCTGCTCGAGGACCCAGTAATTCAGAAATATTTGCACGAGCTGGTCGGTCCCACGGGGATGCCCGTCGCGGCGGCACCACCCGACGGCGAGGTGACCGACGAGGAACTCGCCGAGGAACTCGACCTCGAGTTGAACGACGTGCGGCGCGCGCTGTTCATTCTCTACGAGAACGATCTCGCGACCTACCGACGGCTGCGCGACGAGGACTCGGGGTGGTTGACCTACCTCTGGACCTTCGAGTACGACAACATCCCAGAGAACCTAGAAGAGGAGATGTACCGACTCCACGAGGCTCTAGAAGAGCGCCGGGAGTACGAGCGCAACCACGAGTTCTACCTCTGTGAGATCTGTTCCATCCGCTTCGAGTTCGGCGAGGCGATGGACTTCGGCTTCGAGTGTCCCGAATGCGGCTCGCCGCTTGAATCGATGGAAAACGACCGCCTGGTCAACGCGATGGACGACCGCCTCGACGCGCTCGAGGACGAACTCAACATCGACGCGGACGCCTAATGGTCGTACTCGCAACCAAACTGTACGTCGACGGCGACGCCCGCCAGCGCGCACTGGACTCGCTGCGCTCGCTGGTCGACAACGAGATCGGCGACCTCGACGTCGACTTCGACGTCGGCATCCGTCACGACGACTTCCCGTCGGTGACGATCGAAGGCGACGACGCGACCGTCGCACGCAACGTCCTCCGCGAGGAGTTCGGCGAGATCGTCCCCGACCTCGAGGCCGGCGAGACCTACACCGGCACGCTCGAGTCCTGGGACGACGACGGCTTCGTCCTCGATGCGGGACAGGGCGACGGTGTCCGGATCCCGACCGACGAACTTGGACTCGGCCCGGGATCGGCGACGCAGATCCGCGACCGATACGGGTTGGTCCAACACATGTCGCTGCAGTTCGTCTACGGCGGCGAGGATGAGCCGTCTCGGCTCGCCGAGGAAACCCAGGACCGCCTCTATGAGTGGACCCGCGGCGACGGCCGACTCAACGTCAACAGCGCCACCCGCGCGGAAGTTCGGGCCACGCTCAACCGCGCCGGCCACGCACAGGACTACGTCACCGTCGAACGACTCGGCTTGCTCGAGCAAAGCGTCGTCTGTACGGAAGACACCGATCCGCCGGGCCTGCTCGCGAGCGTCGGCGAGTACCTTCCGGCCGAACTGCGCTGTGTCGTTCCCTAGTATGAATCGCCGCCTCGTTCTCGCGACGGTCGCGGTCGCCCTGCTGTTGATGGGAGCCGGCTGTTCGGCGTTCTCCGGCGGCATCTCCGACGAGGAACTCGACCGCGAGCAAAACTACAGCGACGTCCGCGATGGCGACGCCGACGTCACGATCGCACTCGAGGACGGCGACCTCCTCGGCGGCGGCGAGTACCGAGCCGTCTACCAGTTAAACGGGACCGAAGAGCTCTCGCTGTCTCAGTCGACCATCTACAGCGAAGAACCCCTGGATATCCGGAGCGTTCGCTACTGGTATCCAAACGGGACTGAGGTCAACGGCTCGGACCTCGAGATCGAACAGGGGGGGTCGGCGACGACCGTCACTGTCCCCGACGAGAACGGCACGCTCGCGTTCTCGGGCGATGCCGGCCGTAAGACGTTCCGGCAGCCAGCGTACGTCGCGGGCTCGTATGAGGTTCGACTGCCCGAGAACCATCGCGCGTCGAACTTCCTGTTCGGTGAAATTTCACCGAACGGATACGAACGTGAGGTCGTCGACGGACAGGTGCGCCTTTCCTGGGACGAGATCGAGGAGGGTCGCACGATCTCACTTCGATATTATCTCACGCGTGACATTCCGCTGTTCCTTGGTCTCATCGGTGTCGTCGGCCTGCTCGGTGCCATCGGGATCGGGTACTACTACCGGCAGGTCAAGCGACTCCGCGAACAACGCGAGGAGTTCGGTCTCGATCTCGATGACGATTCTGACGGCGGACCACCGGGATTCCTGTAGTCGTCCTTTCGGACCCGGTCTGTGATCTTCTGACTGCATCTCGATGACGGTCGGAGCCGTCGCCACGTACTCGAGTCGAGCGCTCGAACCGGCCTCATACTGTCTGCTGTAAGTCATTTCCGGTGGGACCGCGACCCGTCCTGCGGTTGCACCGGTACATCGTTACAGTAGACCGTATCAGCCGTGCATCGTTTGCTCGTCGAGCCAGACGACTTCCCTGTCCTCGATTTCGAGGCGGCCCTTGACGTAGGTCGTGTTCACCTGCGGTGGCTCAACTGCGCCGAGTCGGATGTCGCTTGTCGTCCCCACGTCGTCGATGAGCCAGCCATAATATCGTCCGTTGTCGTCAGTGGTTTCGAAGACCAGCAGCTTCGGCGCGTCGACACGAGCCGTCGTGTGAAACGAGGCCCCGAACACCCGCGGGAGGTCGACCACCCTGATCCGCTCGCCGGCGGCGGTGATCGCCCCCGCGTTCCACGGATCGTCGGCGTCCGCAAGTGCAGAGTCGTCCGCGATCCCGAGGACTGAGGCGACCGACTCGGCGCTGACACAGTAGCGTCGGTCCTCGAGGTCGAACGTGAGGACGGTCACCCGTTCGTTGTCGGTTGCCCCATCGTGGTTCGGTGCCGGTCCCATTTACTCTAAACACAGTCGACGGAGAAAATGAACGCACCGAATCGTTCAACTAGATGGTAACGACGGCGATACATAACTCGAATGAACACACACGTCGGAGTCAACGTTTTATTGGTGGACTCTGATACACGAACAGGACGATGGCCCCGGATCTCTCAGAAAAGCTTCTCGGAATCGATCTCGATGGCGCCGATCGAACCCACACGTCGGACCGCACGGACGGCGAGGACGAAGACTTCGTCCAGTTCGTCTTCGTCACTATCGGAGAATACCAATTCGCCCTGCCGGTCGACGCGGTCAGAACTGTCACGGACCCACCCACGGAGGTAACTCGAGTGCCACGAACGCCGCCCGCGATCGAGGGGCTGATGGACCTTCGTGGCGAGATTACGGCAGTCATCGATCCGCGAGTTCATTTCCCGACCCCCGAGGTCGAAACGGACCGTGAACGGCTGGTCGTGTTCGA
>SDGW01001212.1_pt1 | contig 10683 bp, 8 predicted proteins | sample 2873831 | NCBI WGS metagenome assembly SDGW01 (sample SAMN08132700, study PRJNA421101) | hypersaline lake metagenome | isolation source: celular fraction 0.22 microns magnesium sulfate-rich crust from ephemeral... | place: Spain: Penahueca Lagoon, Toledo | collected 2011-07
TAAGGGCTACCGAGATACGATAGCAGTCTAACTGGGGGATAGGCAGAAAATTTCCAGCCGAACAGAACAAAGACGTTTTCAGAACCGAAGGAGCATCAAATGCAGGCAGGGGTCGTGATCCGATGAAGAGTTCTCTTGTGAGAATGGCTATCGCTACTCTAAGAGACTTGCTGAAGAGTAGATACCTACACCCCGGGTGTCGAATGTAGATTGTTGATATCGGAGGGTACAGAGCGATATTCGGCGAATCTTCTGGAATGACCTTCTGACAGAGGAATCTGTACGGTCCCACTCAAGCGGAGAGAGAAGGATCTCGATCGCTCGGTCGAGTTGCGTCTCGTAGTAGTACGGTTCGACCTCGTCAGGAACCCACCCCTAAAGGGGTGGGCTTGTCAGTGGACTCCCGCTCTGGCCACGAGCCGTGGCAGGCGTAAACTCGCCGTTCGCATTCAGCGTCCCTGACTTCAGGGCCACCTGACAATTGGCCCGTCCAGCATTAGACGTGAGCCAGTGCTGGACAAGACGCCACCCGATGTTCCGAGCAGCGTTGTAGTCGGCGTGGAGTTCCTTCCCACAGTTCAGACACTCGAACTCGGCACCATCACGGTTGTCTTCATGGGTGAAGCCACAGTCTGAGTGGCTGCACCGTTGACTCGTGTACCCCGGCTGCACCGTATCCACGAGAATTCCGTGTTCTTCAGCTTTGTACTCGGTGTACTCCTGTATCGTGCGGAACGCCCACTGCTGGAATTTCGAGGCATTCGAGATACGCTTGCGAATGTTCTCCAAGTCCTCGAACGCAATCGCAGAACAGTCGTGGCGGCGAGCCTCCTGTACGATTGCTTTCGAGACACGGTGCAGGTAGTCTTCACTCCACCGACCGAACCTGTCACCGATGTTCTGGATAGTGAGGTGGGCCGATCGCGTGCCTGTCTGTTGGAGACAACCTCGCCGCCGTTCGTACTCGTCGCGTTTGTGGTTGAGGTAGTCGGCATTGCCAAGGAATACACCTGTGCTGGTGACGGCGAGGTTCCCATCCACGTTGAGGTCAACGCCGAGAACCGCTCCGTTCTCGACTGTTGACGCATCCGTATCAGGTTCTTTCTCCACGGCGACGTGGAGGTAATACTCGCCGTCGCGCTTGTGCAGAGTCGCCTCCTTACGCTCCCACTCATCACTATTCCAGTACTCCTCGAACGGTGCGTCTTCGTCGTCCTCTGGTGTGACGTATTCAGCGCAAACGCGCCCGTCAACGGTGGCGAGCGTGCAGTGGTCGTCGTTGTACGTGATAGTGCGAATCCCATACACGACGACCGTGCCACGGAACGTGGGCTTGCTCACGTTTTCTCCGCCGAACATGCGGTCTTGGCAGTTCGATAGCGCGTCGGCGGCGAGACTTCGCGCCGATTGAACGTGGTTCGAATGGAGGCCAGTTTCCTCGCGCACGTCGTCGTAGGTGGCCGCGTTGAGGTCGCTTTGACTGGTGACGATTTCGGTTGGGTCGTCGGCCCATCCGTAATCCGCTACGTACTGGGCTGCATAGCGGAACTGCTCGAACGTCTCGTCGAGGACGGTGTGAGCATCCTCTGGCACGTCAAGCTTGACTTGGATGTTCCGAACGACCGTCACACCTCATATATTGGCACAGCATTACTTAGAAATTAAGGTTGTGTTGGGGAGTCAGCCGTGCTATCGTCAGTGGATTGTTGCACGAAGCGTACGCGCTTCCTCCCACGTTCACAAGAGCGAAGCTCTTGTGCAGCCCACCAGAACGCGAAGCGTTCTGGGGACGGCTAAAGCCGTGGGTTTCCGCGCTGCATCTGTATGAGCCAATGCGACCTGCTCTCTCGAGATTTCCTCGTCGTGGACATCTGATGCTCCGGCGGAAGAATAATGCGGACACGGTGGGGGGTGTATCCGTCCTTGTGAGTCCTGTTCCTCCGTGGGTACTCTGTCGCTTTCGGAGTGGTTTCCGAGAACACGTAGAAGAGCTTAACCAACATTGCGGCGACTCTACATCAGATGTTGGTTAAAATTCGATTACAGCTGTGGACCTTTTCGATGTGGTTCTGACGGCCAAGCAGTTAATCTTGGAGATAGTGCTGTCGTAGCTGGTCGACATACTGTGCATCCCATCCCTTCGTTTCGACGTAGTACGTGAGTGCAGCGTCGACGTATTCTGTGGAGAGAATCTCATGGGTTGCCAGCGTACAGAGAATGTGCGGTGTCGTGAAGAGGATATTCCGGTCGTCAAGTGCGAGAGCGACGAGCAAGTAGTTCGTCGTATTGAACTCGTCGCTGATGAAGAGGTCTACCGCCAACTCGTTGGCAAGCCAGTGGCAGTCGGATTCTCCCCGATCTAGCCCATAGTCGAGTGGCTCGTCAGATCGGTCGTCGACGTCGTGCGTCGTCAGGTGGTGGGCTGCCTGGAGCACGAGTTCGCCAGCTGCAGCGAGGAGATCTTCACTCCCTGTCGCTTCGGTGACCTCGCCGAGGACACTCGCTTGTGTATGGACGTCGTACGCGGTGAGGAGTGCTTTGAGTGGATCCTCACCGGAGGGGGCCTGTGATCGTCCGTCAACGACTGGTGTCGCGAGATTCAACAACACATTCGCGTCGACGACAGCAACGGCGCGCTCCGACATCGTCAGTCGCGGGACTCATCATCCGATGATTCAGACGAACTCGAGTCCGTCCATTCAGGGATCTCATCGTCGTAGAAGGCGTCGTCGCTCGGGAGACTATCTGCGAGCTCCGGTTCAGGGGGAGCTCGGTCAATCGACGAACGGAGGAGCTTCATTCGCATTGCCTCCTCGCGGCCGAGGATCGCTTCGATGGTGTCGTAGTCGACACGGCCGTCGTAATAGGCATCGCTCAGTCGCCGACGGAACTCCTCGTCGTTTGCGAGGTCTTCGAGTTCGTCTTCGAGGGCATCTATGAGCAGTCGAGTCCGCGAGATGTCGAGGATTTCGACGACGCTATCGGCCCGCTCGACGAGGGATTTCGGGGCGTTGAAATCGACACGAGTTTTCTCTTCGCCCATCGACCTGTGTGTAGGATCTACACATGTTTAGTTTCGTCGCCACCTATTCCGTGTAGTAGACATCATCAAACCAGAGAACCGACCCAGGGCCAACCCCCCGAGGCACTCGGCCTGTTCCGCCTGTAGAACACTTGCAGGGTGGTGTGTGTCGTCAGCTGCCCCCATCAGAGTACAGCTACCTCGAGAGGTGGTCAGTACGTGCGTCCTGATACACACGACCGACGTCGCGCAGGCCCTAGCCGAACTCGATCCGGTCCGGATTATTTCTGTTGTCATCATCTGATTTCCAGTTAAGATTATTTAGTGACGCGTATCCAGCACTACACCATGCGAATCTCCCTAGCGGTCTGTGTAGCTACGATGTTGCTTTTGAGTGGGTGTAGTGGAATTTTCGGTAGTCAGAGCGGTCCGTCTGGAGCAGAGACGCCCACGGCCAGCCCGACCGGGGCCGATGTGGAGACACCGGTTCGAGACGACGGAACGTCCGAGGACGCCTCGGCCACCGCGACCGTGGCAGACGAGACAGCGGAGCGAGACATCGCGACGGTGTTACTGGACCGAGGTGACATCTCCGCCGACTACGTCCTCATCGGGGAACTACACCGGACAGGGGAGAACCGCTCCGAGGACATGATCGACCGGTCCGTGAGTGAGTGGCACCGGCGCACGTTCCAGCGGAACGAGTCGGCAGACGGCCCACTCCTCGTGACGTCCAGTGCTCGGCGCTACGAGACGGCAGACGACGCGCAGGCGGGACTGCAGCGACGGGCCGACCTGTCCGCCGAGCTGAACGCGTCCGTCCGTCGCACGACGCCGTCGTCCGGAACTGAGATAACGGTAGTGACGTTCCGCTCCGACAGCGGTACCTACGGCGTCACCGCGCTGTACCGCACGGACGAAGTACTGCTGACTGTCCAGACGTTCGGGACGAACCGCTACCACGAGGCGACGACCGAGGAGCTGCTGTTGAAGATGATTGGATACGCCGCCTGACGCCGCTCTATCATCCGGACCACTCGGCACTGGTTCAGAGCTCCTGGGCGGATCCGCAGGGACACGGCGACCGTTCGGGACGGGTCCTGTAACGAACGCAGCGATTCGTGGATCGAATTGGCTATCGACGCCGTGGAGTGTCGACTAGCCGTGAGAGACTTGCCCCCAGTGAGGCGGAGCCGTAGCGGGTACGCCCGGGGCTACTCGTTCGAGAGGGCGCGGTAGTCCTGCTTGAACTGGTCGCTCGTCCGGTCGAAGGTCTCGACGTCGTAGCCCTTCCGCTGGATCGCCTCCCGGGCCGAGTCGCCCTCGTTAGCCGCGCGCTCGTAGGTCTTCGTCGCCGTCGCATCGGGCACGTACATAGAGCCCGCGACGTCGTCGCTCGCTTCGACCGTGAGGTCCGTCCCCTCGGCGAACTCGTCGGTCCGCCCCGTGACGTCGCCCAGCCGCTGGCTGAGCTGGGACGTCTTGGAGACGGCCGTTCCGGGGTTCCCGCCGCTGTAGACCTCGTAGATCCGTTCGACGGTCACGGTGTCGCCCTGCTTGGCGACGACCATCGCGTCGACGTCGCCAGACTGCACGGCGCTGGACTCGAATCCTTGTAGGACGTACGTACCGTCCTCCAAATCCTCCAGCTGGTCGAAGTTCTTCGCGACGCGCGCGTTCTCTGCCTTCGCGAGCCGCCTGCTGGCGGTCACCTCTGCCAGGTCGCCGGCGTTCTCGACGTCGTCGAGCTTCGCGCCGTCGACACGCCGGGAGATGTCGGCGGACTCCTTAGTGTATCTGAGCGACTCGGCCGCGTCCTCAAGGTCCTCGGGGTCACGTCCGGACTTGACGTACTGACGGACCGTCTCACGGGAGAGGCTATACTCGTCGAGCAGGTTCCGCACCGAGTCCGCGATCTTCCCGACGTTGCGCTCGTTTTTCATCAGCTGCTCGATCGTCTCGGTGTCGAGCCCGAGCGTCTCGTCGAGGTACGTGCCCGGTGTCCCGTCGTAGAGCCGGTTGACCGCCCGGATACGGTCACCCCTGAACTGATCGATCCGGCCCAGGATCCGCTGCAGCTGGAGGCGCTCACTGAGGCTTCCGGCACGTCGCAGCTTCGATATCTTGGGCAACGCGGAGCCGACGTCGCCGGCCAGAGGGATGATGCCGAACGCGGCCAGCGCCGCCTCGCCGCCCTGGCCGGTGTCGAGCGCGACAAGGAAGTCGCGGACGTCGCCGGCCGCGACGAACCCGGAGGCGATCCAGCCAGCGGTGTACTCCGACTTGTCGTTGACGCCCTCTGGCCAGCAGCCCAGGCCACAGAGCGCACCCAGGGCGAACGACGAGGGGTCCTGTACGGGCTCGTCGTTCTCGATCCGGACGTGGTAGCTGTCGACGCCCTCTTCGATGATGATCGGGTAGCGGCCGAGCGTGTCGCCGTCCGCACGGACGGCCGCGGTCGTCGAGCCGGTCGCCAGCTCCTCGTCGAACGTGAACTCACCGTCGTCGTCAGTCCGTGCGGTCTGGCCGTCGATCTCGACGGTGACGTCCCGGAGGACCGTCCCGTCGAACAGCGTCACCCGGCCCGAGACGGTGGCGGCGCTACCGACCGTGATCGAGACCTCCTCGGTCGCTGCGGCGTCGTATTCGACGACGCGCGAGACGCGGGGCTCGGTCCCGGGATAGACCGTCACGGAGTAGGTTCCGCTGGAGAGACCCGCGAACCGCACGGTACCGTCCTGCCCGGCGCCCTTCACTCGGCCGCCGTCGGCGTTGATGCCGACGGTGGTCCCCGGGACGGGCTCCCCGCTGGCGTCGGTGGCCTTGACGACGAGCGCGGTGCCGGCGTCGACGGTCAGCGCGTCCTCGCTGACCGACCTGGCGTAGAGGTATTTCTCGGTGTCGGCTCCCCGGACGGTGACTCGCAGATCGTACGTGCCGGCGCGCAGGTACTCAGGGACAGTCAGGTCCCGCTCGACGGTGGTCGTCGCTTCCGCGAGTACGTCCGTGGTCTGCTCGTCGAGGGTCTGCCACCCGTCCTCGGTCCGGACCTCGTAGATGAGCCGCACGTATCGCTTCTCGTCGTCCCGGGACGTGACCCGCGTCGTCGCCGGGAGGGCGTCGAGGGGCTCACGGGCTCCACTCTCGACCTCGAACAGCCGGACACCGATCTGTTCCTCGGGTTCCCTGACCTCGAAGAGTTCGCTCCGCCGGACCGTCGCGATGCTCTCCCCGGCGTCCGAGTCGACGATCTCGACTGCGACGTCGTATGCGCCCGGCTCGACCGGGTTCGGATCACGCGCCTCGGTCGTCCAGGTGACCTCGGCCGTGCCGTTCTCGCCCGGTGCCAGAGTCAGCCGGTCGCCGCGCGTGACCGTCGATCCGGTACCGCCGCCGTGCTCGATCCGGTAGCGGACCTCGTAGGTCTCCTCGGTCGCACCGCGGTTCTCGACGGTCGCCTCGAGGAGCACCTGGTCACCCGGCTCGTACTCGGGGTTCGAGCTCGCCACCGCAGTCAGCTCGGCCCCGCCGTCGCCGACGCGGAAGATAGGCTCGGTGCGCGTCGAGTCGAGCGCAGTCCGGCCCGATGCGTTCGGGTAGACGGTCACATCGTGAGCGTAAGCGCCCACCGGGGCATCCGCGGGCAAGTCGGTCTCGAACCGCAGGACCTCGCTCTCACCCGGGCCGACAGTGACGGTCTGCTCCGTCTCGTCTAGGGGGTCACCGTCCGGCCCATCGAATGCGCTCCTGACGACGAAGGTGTGTTCAACCGGGCCGTCGTTCTCGACCGCGACGTCCACGGCTGCGGTGTCGCCCGCGGCGTAGGACTCTGATCGGCTCTCGACGGTAGCGATTCGGGCATCCACGTCGCCCGGACCCAGCACCTCGAAGGCTCCCCGGCGGCGCTCGTCGTCCAGCCGCGTCCGCAGGGTATCTCGATCGCTCTCCTTCCAGATCGCCACGTAACCGTCGTACGTCCCGCCCGGCGCATCGTCCTCGACCCGCCACTCCAGCGAGACGGTTGTCCGCTCGCCCGGTGCTAGCGTCACGGTTCGGCCCGTCGAGGCGCCGTTGTCATACTCATCGCCGTCCGGCCCGACGGCGGAGTACCCGACGAAGAAGGTGTGATCGATGGTCCCCGTGTTCTCGACGACCGCCGTAGCGTCGACCGAGTCGCCCGCAACGAACTCGCCGCGGTCGATGTCAAAGTCGACAATCCGAGCGCCCGCGTTGTCGACGACCTCGAAAAGGGCGTCGTCGCTCACGTCATCCAGCCGCGTCCGCAAGGTATCGCGGTCACTCTCCTTCCACGCACTCAGCCTGACGCCGTACGATCCAGTCGGCGCGTCGTCTTCGACAGTCCACTCGAGGTCCACCACGCGCTGCTCCCCCGGTGCCAGCGTCACCGTCTGCCCGGTCGTCCCACCGTTGTCGTATTCCTCGCCGTTCGGCCCGACCGCGGCGTAGCCGACGAAGAAGGTGTGTTCGGTGTTCCCCGTGTTTTCGACCATCGCCGTCGCGTCAACGGTCTCGCCGGATGCGTACTCGCCACCGTCGATGCCCGCGTCGACAATCCGCGCGTCGACCTCGGTCGGTTCGGCGACGCGGAACGCGTCGGACCGGCGCGCACTGTCGAGTCGCGTCCGCAAGTGGTCGCGGTCGCTCTCCTGCCAGACCGACGCGTAGCCGTCGTACTTGCCTGCCGGCGCTTCGCTCTCGACCTCCCACGAGAGCGTGACGGTCCGTCGCTCGCCCGGTGCCAGCGTCACGGTCCGACCCGTCGAAGCGTCGTTGTCGTACAACTCGCCGTCCGGTCCGACTGCGGAGTATCCCACGAAGAAGGTGTGATCGGTGTTCCCCGTGTTCTCGACCGTCGCCGTGGCGTCGACCGTCTCGCCTGACGCGTACTCGCCGGAATCGACGTCGAATCCGCTGATCTGCGCGTCGATCTCTGTCGGCTCGGCCACGCTGAAGGCATCGGACCGGCGCGCACTGTCGAGTCGTGTCCGCAAGTCGTCGCGGCCACTCTCCTTCCATACCGCGACATATCCTTCGTACTCACCCGCGGGCGCGTCGCTCTCAACCGTCCAGCTCAGCGAGAGGGTCTGAGTCTCGCCGGGCGCCAGCGTAACCGTCCTGCCGGTCGTCCCGTCGTTGTCGTACAACTCGCCCTCTGGCCCGACCACAGAGTAACCCACGAAGAAGGTATGTTCGGTGTTGCCTGTGTTCTCGACCGTCGCCGTGGCGTCGACTGACTCGCCGTCGTCGTACTTCCCGGCGTCGACGTCGAGTCCGCGGACCTGCGCGTCGATCGTCTCCTCAGCCACGCGGAAGGCGTCAGTCCGCTCCGCATCGTCAAGTCGGGTCCGGAGGTCGTCCCGGTCGCTCTCCTGCCACAGCGCCGCGTAGCCGTCGTAGTACCCCGAGGGCGCATCGCTCTCGACCTCCCACGAGAGCGTGACGGTCGTCTGCTCGCCGGGTGCCAGCGTCACCGTCTTCCCGGTCGTCCCGTCGTTCTCGCGGTAGTCCCCGTCCGGGTCGACGGCGGCGTAGCCCACGAAGTACGTGTGGGTCGTCGTGCCCGTGTTCTCGACCGTCGCTGTCGCCGCGACTGACTCACCCGCGGTGAACTCGCCCGACTGCTGTCGGAAGTCGGCGATACGCCCGTCGACCGACGCCACGCTGGCGATCGATGCAGTTTCTCCGGTCTGGTCGACGTCGGCGACCGTCGCTCCACCCACTGCCTGACCTGCCGAGACCGCGCCTGCGACCGGGGCAGTGGTCAGGACCACTGCCATCACGACCGCGACGCCAGCCCGTGTAGCCCCTCCGTTCATATTCACCTATACTGTTGCATTTGCAATAGCTTCTGCGATTAAATGGTAAGTACTTCGCAAATATTGTTGAAGAGTGGCAGGCTTACGTCTCTGAAGAGACAGGCTACAGGATGGACAAACGGACTCTCACCACGATGGCGACGGACGACCTGACGGTGGTTCCCGAACGAGCGGCGATCGAGGTGACGGCGGTCGGCGAGGGCGAGTCGGCAACTGCGGCGCGACGCACCGCGCGCGACCGGGCGGAGACCGTCCGGACGACGCTCCGAGAGGCTGACGTCGACACCTCGTGGATCGCGACCGTCGAGCTCACGGTCGAGGACTCGGCGTCACTGTTCGGCGCTGACCAGTCCGCACCGTATCGGGCGGTCAAGCGCCTGCGCGTCGGGTGTCTTCCGGAGGCCGTCGAGGACCTCGTCGTGCTGGCGACCGACGCCGGGGGGACCGTCCCGAGCGTGACGTTCGAGCTCCGCGACGAGGTCCGGCGAAAGCTAGAGGCGGACGCCCTCGTCGGGGCCGTCGAGCGGGCCAGAGAGCAGGCGGAGCGGATGGCCGCCGCCCACGACCTCTCCCTCGACGGCGTCCGATCGATGACGACGGTCGACGACGACTGCTTCGGGACGTCGAGCATCGTCGACAATGCGCTCGCGCACGGGGCCGAGGCCGATCTCTCGCCGGAGCCGATCACCGTCTCCGAGTCAGTTGAGGTCATCTACGACCTCGTCGACGAGTGACCCTATCACACACCTGGGAAAATTTGATTCCCCCGTGACCAGCACACATCTCATGGACTACCTCGCCTCTGACCTCCACCTGGACCACGGGAACATCATCGACTACTGCGATCGCCCCTTCGATTCCGTCGAGACGATGAACAAGGCGCTCGTCGAGCACTGGAACGACGTCGTCGACCCGGGTGACGAGGTCCTCTTCGGCGGCGACCTGACCATCTCGAGCGACGCCGCCGACCTACTGGACTGGCTCGACGAACTCAACGGGGAACTCGTGTTCCTGCTGGGTAACCACGACGGGACCGTCCTCGAGGGGCTCGACGGCGTCGACTTCTTCGAGCACTATCAGTTCGAACACGACGGACGTCGGCTCTACGCGATCCACGACCCCGCCGATGCCCTTGGATCCGTCGACGGGTGGCTCCTCCACGGGCACCACCACAACAACTGGCCGGACGAGTTCCCGTTCGTCGACCCCGAAGCCCGCCGCGTCAACGTCTCCATCGAACTACTTGGGTACCGTCCGCTCTCCATGGACGACCTCGTGACCTACCTCGACCGCGGGGAGCGGTACGCAGACCGGACGGAAGCCGACGCGTCGGTATGACCGACGACGCAACCGGCGGGACGCGGAGGACTCGCCTCCTCGTGGTCAGCGACCTGCACCTCCGGCCGACCGGTGAGCCGTTTCCGGTCGCCGACCTCCCCTCGAGCGTCACGACGCCGTCGTCTCCCTCGGCGACGTCGTCGACGAGAACCGCGACCACGACCCCGAGTCCGGCGCAGCCTACGAGGAGCGGGGACGCGCGTTCTTCGAACACCTCGACGGCCGAGGGACGCCCGTCCTGGCCGTCCCTGGCAACCACGATCCGGTCGCCACCACGCGTCGGTTGACGGCGGGCCTCGACACCGTCACGCCGCTCTACTGCGCATCGACCGGTGTAGACGCGGGGGGAACGGCGTGTCACGTCGCCGGGTGGGGCTGCGAGCAGTTCGACTTCTCGCCAGCGCTGTTGACACCCGACTACCCGGACCTCCCGCTCGACGACGGGACGCCCGTGACGCCCGACGCCCTGGCCGAAGCGCTCCTCCA
>SDGW01001405.1_pt1 | contig 10678 bp, 15 predicted proteins | sample 2873831 | NCBI WGS metagenome assembly SDGW01 (sample SAMN08132700, study PRJNA421101) | hypersaline lake metagenome | isolation source: celular fraction 0.22 microns magnesium sulfate-rich crust from ephemeral... | place: Spain: Penahueca Lagoon, Toledo | collected 2011-07
CGCGCACAGCGAACGAAGTGAGCGAGCACGACCGTCTCGGCGAGTTCAAATCCCGCCCCTTCCACTCACTCCGATTTCCAACGAGGCGGTTTATCGCCGAGTTACGTCTATCGGAGGGCGTGGGACAGCGGGATTTGAATGAGGCGACACGCAGCCCGGGAAGCGACCGAAGGGAGCGACCCGGAACGTGGCGACGTGGTTCAAATCCCGCCCCTTCCACTCCGCGATTTCGTCGGCGAGCCTCGACCAAATCCCGCCCCGTCCACTCTCTCGTTCCCGCGTTTTCTGCCCTGCATATGCCAGCCGTGGTGACAACTACGACGATCCCCTGAGAGAGACAGGTATCTGCGGCGGACGCAGTTTTCGGAGACGCAACCGGCGGAGTTACCGGGTAGGCCACAGGCAGCCAGAGAAACCATGTCAGAGACAAACGACAGCGACGACGACCGGGAGAGTGGCGTCGCGTTCAGCGACGAACTCTCGGATGCGCTCGACGCGTACGAGTATCCGATTTCGCTCGAGGAACTGCTCGCAGAGCATGGCGACGCATCGGTCGATCTCGTCGACGGATCGGAACCGCTTCGTGAGATACTCGGACCGCTCGGTGAGGAGACCTACGAGTCGAAAGGCGGGGTACGACAGTCGGTGTTGACGATGGTCGACAGCGATGCCGTCGGACGGGAGGAGTACAGCGATCGTGGGGATAGTTCCGACGTCGGCGACGAATCGGACGAATCGGTGTAGATCCCAGCAGAAGACGGAGCATGTGAGAGCCGGGGGAAAAGAAGGGAGTTGCTACGGTGGCGAACGGTCGGTAGGCATATTTGGGAGCCAGCGGACGGAGTTGGTATGCAGGCTGTGATTCTGGCCGCTGGGGAAGGAACGCGGATGCGTCCGCTGACCGAGTCGCTGCCAAAACCGATGCTACCGGTCGCCGACCGACCACTCGTCGCGCACACCGTCGACGCCGCCGTGGAGGCCGGCGTCGACGAGCTGATTCTGGTCGTCGGGTACGAACAGCAGGTGGTCAGAGACCATTTCGGTGACAGCTACCGCGGCGTACCCGTCTCCTATGACCGGGATCGTCGAGAAACCAGCGGAGCCCCCGTCGAATCGCATCAACGTCGGCGCGTACGTGTTCCCGTCCGAAGCCCGGGAGTGGCTGGACGTGCCGATGAGCGAGCGGGGTGAACACGAGATCACCGACGTGCTGGAGCGCGTCATCGAGCAGTTCGAGGTCCGGACGGTCGACATCGACCGGTGGATGGGCGTCGGCCGGCCCTGGGAACTCCTGGAGGCAAACGAGTGGAAGCTGGACGAACTGGAGTCGGCGGTTCGCGGTGAGGTGCGCGGTGACGCGGACCTCCGAGGGACCGTCGTCGTCGAAGCGGGCGCGACCATCGAGCCGGGCGTCGTCATCGAGGGACCGGCGCTCGTCCGAAGTGGTGCGCACGTGGGACCGAACGCGTACGTTCGCGGGGCGACGCTGCTGGCGGAAGACACCGAGGTCGGCCACGGCGTCGAAGTCAAGAATACGGTCGTCATGTCCGGGACGAACGTGCCCCACGTCAGCTACGTGGGCGACAGCGTCCTCGGCCGGAACGTGAATCTCGGAGCGGGCACCCAGGTGGCCAACCTCAGACACGACGGGGCGGACGTGACGCTCATGGTCAAGGGCGAGCAGGTCTCGACGGGCCGGCGGAAGTTCGGCATCGTCGCCGGCGACGGTGTCAAGACGGCGATCAACACGTCACTGAACGCGGGGACCAAGCTCTCGGCGGGCGCAGTGACGAAACCTGGCGAGTCGGTGACGAAAGACCGCTGAGACGTCAGGTGCCGTCGGATTCGGGAACGAGCGTGCCGTTTTCCGGTGCCGGAATGGCGTCGCTTTTCGACGCGCTCCAGGCCCAGAGCACGTCGCGGACTCGCTGGTGAGCCACGTCGTAACTGATGTTCGCACTGAGGTCGCTCTCCTGGCCGGTGTAGCTCCCGAACTGGGTGTGATTCGCCCCTTCGATGGTGATGACGGTGGCGTTCGACGGGAGGAACTTGTCGGTCGCAGTGGCTTTCGCACTCGTCACCACCCCGTCACGAGAGCCGAGCACCTGTAACGTCGAGAGCCCGGTGTCGTCGAGTGATCGCTGACAGTACGAGCCGAGGAGAACGACGGCGTCGACCTGGTCCGGCTGGTTGCGGGCGTACTGACAGGCCATCGACCCGCCGAGGGAGTGTCCGCCGACGTACCACGTCCGGATTTCCGGAGCCTGGCTTCGGAAGGCGGCCGCTCGGTCAGAGTCGAGCGGTGCGAGCGTAAACGGCATCTTCGGGACGTACACTCTCACACCTGTTTGTTCGACGTAGGGTGCGAGCACCGGCACGTACGCCTCGGGATCGACGTGCCCGCCGGGATAGAACACGAAGGCGACGCTGGCCGGGTCCGCACCGGGTTCTCGAATGACGTAACTGCCGGATCGCTCCGTGACGGTCACGTTCGTCCCGTCGGTCGCTGCAGCGACAGAACCGGGCCGGGGCTGGTGTGGCGTGGCCGCCCAGGCGACGCCAAGTGTCGCACCGATAACGAGGAAGGCGAGTACCCAGACGACGAGTCGTTTGGCGTTCGCCACGACGACTGTTCGCATGAGGGGGCCTACTGGCGGTGGGGTAATACCGTTTTTCCACTCGCAATGGTAGCGTGCGGCGTTCAAGGAACTATTAGTACGTTGGGAGTGTGTAGCAAACACAGATGATAGACAAGCCAGATCTCAGTGGCCAGACCGCATTTATCACTGGAACCACGCGCGGTATCGGCAAGCAGCTCGCACTCGCACTCGCAGAGCAGGGCTGTAACATCGTATCGACGGGGAAGACTGTCGACGACTCCGATTCCGACCTGGAAGGGACGATCCACAAGACCGCAGAGGAGTGCGCCGAGAAGGGCGTCGACACCCACGCCATCCAGCTGAACGTCCGCGACGAGGACTCCGTCGACGCCGCCATCGAGGAGGCGATCGACGAGATGGGTGAGATCAACATCGTCATCAACAACGCCTCGGCCATCCAGATGCAGAACGTCGAGGAGATGCCGGCCAACCGCTACGACCTCATGAACGAGGTCAACGTTCGCGGGACGTATCTCGTCTCCCGCGGTTTCATCGACCACCTCAAGGACGTCGAGGAGGACGCCTGGATCCTCACGAACGCGCCGCCGGTCAAGATCGACCGCGCGCCCGGGAAGGCGGCCTACTCCTGGTCGAAGATGGGGATGTCCTTCATCACGCTGTCGCTGGCCAGCGAACTCGGTGGCTACGACATCGGCTGTAACTCCTTCTGGCCCGTGACGGCGATCGACACGCGCGCGACACGCTACTTCGGCATGGGGACCGAAGACGACTGGCGCACACCGGAGATCGTCTCGGACACGGTGATGGAGATCCTGAACCGTGACCCGGCCGAGTTCACCGGGAACTACGTCTACGACGAGGAGATCCTCCGCGAAGCCGGCGTCGAGGACTTCTCGGAGTACAACCTCACCGAGGGCGACCCAGCACCGATGTCCGCCCAGATCTTCGACCCTGGCTATGCACGGTCCGAGTAACCCCACGAAAGATAATTCGGTTTCAGCCGACCACTCGCCGCCGATATGTGGGATTAAGTAGGTCGGTCGCACAGGATTCAACAATGGTTGACCCAACATCTGATCTCGGCGACGACGTATCGGAGGACGACGCCCCCATCTGCAGGACGTGTGACGAACCGATTGTTAGTTCACCGAATCACCGCGTCATTACGTGGGTCGAAGACGAACAAGTCCAGTCTGCGCATTTCTGTAACGAGGACTGCCGACTGAACTGGAACGGCGATCAGTAGTTCTTTTCCTGGGGGACCACCGGGCCATCACGGACTGGCAGGTGAGACCGACGTCTGCGACACGGCCGAGAGTTGGAACTCGCCACGTTTCACCGCAGGAGAGATGGGAGGGGTTGAAACCCCACGGAAGCGATGGGAGCAGTGCCAGTGGAACGGAAACTCTGTTGGGGAGTCCAGCCACCAGCAACTCACAATTTGTGTGTCGTTTCAATGAGAGTTGCCCCAGCCATACCCGGATTTTTAAGACAGTGATTCGATCCTCGATTCGACCAGCATACCGAAACCGGTTCGTCTGACCCTGTTACCGGCCGGTTTCGAACACACCAGTGGGTCAGGGGGTAGCGCTGTCGCATCGAAGGCGAGCCCCGGACTGCGTCCAGGGTGGTCAGCCGATCGGTCCAGTGGCGGCGGCGTTACTCGAACTCGCCGTCCGGCACGTCCTCTTCGGGTTGGCTGGCCATCTCCAGGCGGTGGTGCGGAAGGAAGTGCGCGAGGTCGGTCGTCGTGACGATGCCGACCGGGATTCCCTCCTCTGTGACGGGCAGTTTCTTGACGCCGTTGTTCCCCATGCGGTCACCGGCGTTCTCGACGGTGTCGTGGGGGCGGATGGTGACAACGGGATCGGACATCAGCTCTTCGACGGTCGTCTCCTGGGGGTCTTTCCCCTTGCCGATGCTCTTGACGACGTCGTGTTCGGTGATGATGCCCTTGATCGGGTCGTCGCCGATGATGAGGGACCCGACTCCCTCTTCGGCGAAGACGCGGGCCACTTCGTCGATTGTGGTCTCCCGCTCGATCGTCTCGACCGGGGAACTCATGATATCGCTGACTGGCGTGTCGTCTGCCATGACTTACGTGGGCGGTTGTACGCCGCACTCTTAAGCGTAGCCCCCACTCAAGAAACACGAATTCATAGTTGTCGTGCTTCCGGTGTCAGTAGCGGCCTGTCTTCCAGGAGCTACCCAGGGGAGTCGAAGTGATGCGCGAGAACACACGACCTTTTTTCGCACGGGGGCACTTCTCTGGCCTATGACTGACGAGCGGGACCCCGAGGCCACGCTGGATCAGTGGAAAGCAGAGATGCAGGCCGAGCACGCCGAGGCCATCGAAAATCCCGATCCGGAGGCAGATCACCAGATCGAGGGCGTCGTCCAGATCAACTACCGCGTCTACTACGACTACGACCCAGAGAGCGACACGCTCGAGCGCACGCGTGAAGAGCAGGTGAACGACCTGACCGACCCCGAACTCCGATCGTGTGCCTGTGGCGTCCGGGGAATGACGCCCGACGAAGCGCGCGAGCACATGGCCGCGGCGCGCGAGCAGTCGTAGTGACCGCAGGCGTCGAATTCGCACCGGCGACTCATCGCTTCGACTGGGTCTGCTGGTAGATGACGTTCCCACAGGCCTTGCAGTGGGAGGCGTCAGGGTCGTGGCCCGTCAGCCCGCATTCCGGACAGGTCACGTCGACGGTGCCGTCGTCCGTCCACGCTCTGATGATCCGACTGGCTTCCCAGGGGAGCAGAATGATCCCCATCAAAATGGCCGAGATGGTCACCCAGCGGCCCGTCCGCGTGACGGGCGTGATGTCTCCGAACCCGACTGTCGTCAGCGAGACGACCGCGAAGTAGAACGCGTCCCCGAACGTGTCGATGGCCGGATTCGCCGCCTGTTCGACGTTGTAGAAAAAGCCTGCGTAGAGAAAGAAGATCGTCAGCACCGTCAGGAGCAGTTTCATCGCCCGAAGCGTACCGAGTTCGACGGTCCCGAAAAAGAACTCCTCGTCCTTCGTAAAGCGGAAGAAGCGCAGCACACGAACGACGCGAGCGAGCCGTAACAGCCCAATTATCGAGGCAGAGGCCACGACAGCGGGGACTACCAAGACGACGAACGTCGGCAGAATAGACACGAGGTCGACCACCGTGTACGGGTCAGTGAACTCCCCCCAGCGGTTCCGGGCGCTGTACAGTCTGAGCAGGTACTCGACGAGGAAGACGCTCGCAATCGCGACTTCGGTGGTCCAGAGATACGCCACAGCCGTCTCGGTGAGGGGATACGTTTCGACGACGACAATGGCGAGGAAGACGAGGTCCAAGATCAGGACCCCGACGTCGATGAGTTTCCCGATCGGCGTCTGGTGGTCGATCAGATAGAACCGGACGAGCTCCCGCAGGGATCGGTCGTCCGGCTGCGAATCGTGACCGGCCATACCGGTCTTACAGAACTCGGCCGTAAAGGATGACAGGATAGATGACAAGCGGTGGTGGGGTCGGGACGCGACCGCCTGTGGGTTACCGCCAGTCGTCGAGTGTCACGGGGGAGGACGATTGGAGCCACGCGGCACCGATCTCCTCGTCGTAGATCATAAGGTCTCCGTCATCAGTGGCCACTGATTTGAATCGGTCGTACGTCTCCGTGTCGGGTCCACTCGTCGGCAGGCGGTCGTCGGTTTCGTTAGTGTTCGTCGTCATCAGGATTCACGTGCTGTGGATTGGTGAGTTTCTCTACGTCACTAGATTACGTCCGGTAACCTAAAACGATTCCCGAACCGACCGGTAACCGGGTTACCTGGCTGAAACCTCGGGATGGCGATCTGTCGGCGGTCCAGCCGACGCGGAATCGACCACCCACCACAGCCACCCAATCAGGTGCAAGTGGTACGCTGAGCAGCACGGGCCCTGCCGGTGGCGGGTGTCAGGAAGCGAGCGAGAACAGACCGACCAATCCCGACGTTGCCGTTCGGACCGACACCGGACGTCTCGACCGGAACTCACTCGTCTGCGTGGTCTGGCGTTTCGTAGACGCTGGACGCGTCGTCGGCGGTGACTTCGAACGGCATGCACACCCGACAGAAGTCGACGCCGAAGGGCGTCAGATGGACGCTCCGATAGATGGTCCTGGCGCGTTTGGCTTCCTCGATCGCGGCTTCGACGGCGGGCTGGGCTTCGAGCACCTGATAGCGTTTGATGTCGTCGACCGGTTCGTCGGAGAACCAGAGCAGGCCCAGCCGATTGAGATTGTTCATGTAGGCGTGGGTGCGATCCTCCTGACTGAGGCCGGCTTCACTCCCGATCATCGTCAATCCAGCACCGACCAACTCCGTTGAGATCGGTACCCAGCCCACGTCACGCACGTCGATCGAGGGTTGGGGGCCTTCGGTCGCGAGCAGCCGCAGGATGCGCGCCTCGTCGGCCGCCATGCTGTCGAGGATTCGCGGATAGGACGGGTGGACTTCCTCGTCGTAGGTGACGTCGGCAGACATCTCGAGGAGGCGGGAACCCCGCTCCTGGAGCACGTCTTTCGTCTGGACGCGAGGCTCATCGCCCCACTCCTCGTCCTCTTCGATGCGATCGCCGACGTCGAGGCCCAGGCGCGACATCTCCTTGTAGGCGATCTTCGAGACCTCGTCCATGAGATCAGCCGGTGACTCGGAGGTCGAGGCCGCTCGAACCATGCTCGTCCCGGTTCGGATGCCGGACCGCAACGAGTACTCCGTGCTTCGCTGGGTGGCAGCAGCAGCGATGCGTGCGATCCGGTACGGATCGACGTTGGTGTTCGACCACTCGGCGGTCGCGTCCTGCCCGGGCTCCCAGTCGTCGGCCATCTGGTCGTCCGGTTCTTCAGCGCGTCTACTGGCCGGGTTGAACAAGGCGAACACGTTGTCAGCGGTCCTGTCGATGTCCTCCGGGTCGAGTCCGGCCGCGCTGAACAGCGACGAGACGCCGGTGGACTCGGCGTCGCCCCCGGTCCCGTTGCCGAGGGCGGAATCGAGTAGCGAGAAGACGTCCTCGGTCGCCGGAGCCGGATCGGTCGGATCGACGAGTGCGGCCTCCAACACCGACAGCAGTCCCTCGCTCTCGGTCCCGTCGACCTGGACCGGATCGGTGATCGCGGCTTCGAGCACCGAGAGCACCTGGTTCGCGCTCTCCGTGTCCGGGGCCTGCATCACCGTGGATTCGACGACCGAGAACAGTTGATCGATCTCCTCTGTATCCAGTTGCGTGGGCGTGACGACCGCGGCTTCGAGGACGGACAGCAGCCGATCGGTCGCCTCGGTGTCGAGCTGGTTGCCCTCGTCGACTGTAGTTTCCAGGACCGAGAACAGTCGATCGACTTCCGTGGCGTTCAGTCCGCTCGATCGCCGGCCGCCGACGTCGGCAGGGCTCGGCCCGTCACTGCCACGCTCGGCGTCTGTAGGTACTTCGTCACTCATATCTCGGATTCGACTCACGCGTGCCACAGCGCCCGCCCTCTCGGGTACCAGCACGCTGATAGTCTCACTTGTATTGTCAGTGAGTATCCTTTAAAAAACTACGACACTTCGAGAAGCGAACAAAAGGTGACCGGTACCAGTTCCGGACAGGACGGAGCCACCCACATTATTTCACGATCCTTCACGGCTGACTTAATAGACCCGTATATTACTGGCAACAAGTAGAGGAGGGAAGCCAACGTAGTATGAGACGAGGTCAGACCAATGAGCGACAACACATCACCAATCGGTGCGATCTTCAAGGTACAGCGTGACACGATCAAGAACGGGCAGAAAGTCGTCGAGAAAACCCTGGAAGTCCCCGCGGACGTCAACGAGACCATCCGGGGCACTGTCGACTCCCAGAAGGAGGCCCAACAGCGGACCGTCGAGTTCGCCCAGGACGCTATCAACCAGGTCCTCGACACCGTCGAATCGGCGACCCCAGGCGACGACGAGACCGTCGACCAGATTCGCGAGTCCGTCAACGACGGCTTCGAGACGCTGCTCGACCAGCACGCGGACGCGATCGACGCCATCGACGACAACTACGCCGAGGGGATCGACACCTACGACGAGGGCGTCGAGGACGCGCTCGACATGCTGAACGACCAGCTCGAGATCATCGTCGACGCCAACGAGGAACTCGAAGAGCAGACCGTCGACGCCTTCGAGAACGCCCTGGACCAGTACGAGGATCTCCAGGAGCAGCTCGAAGAGCAGACGGAGGAGCTCGGCGACCAGATTGGCGAGCAGGCCGAGTCGTTCGGTGACCAGTTCGAGGACCAGCTCGAACGCTACCAGGAGCAGCTCGACAACCTCCAGGACCGCTTCGAGGACCTGCAGGAGAACGTCGAAGAGAACGTCGAGGAACTCCAGGACAGCGTCGAGGTCCCGGTCAGCGAGCCGGAAGCCGAGGAACAGAACGCCTAATCGCCGGCGGCCTCTCCGTTCACCCGTTCTTCGACAGACCCGACTCCTCTGTCACACCGTACACGCCTCCTTCGGTTTGACACCTCGTATTGGGGACGATCACTCGTCTTCGTCCGATCGCGTCGGCCAGGTGACCGAACTCTGGAATGGAACGCCGATACGCTGGGCCGACCGCGAGATCATGTGCGCGCCAGTCGGGACTGTCAGAAACAGGAACAGGATGCCGATTAGCGACGGCAGACCCGCACCCCCAGGGCCGAAGGAGACGAACCCGGCGAGAAAGATCGCTGCAGTCCCGAGCGTCGTCGGCTTGCTCGTGGCGTGCATCCGGTTGTACACGTTCGGCAAGCGGAGCAGCCCGATCGTTCCGACCGTCAGGAAGAAGATCCCGACGGCGATCAGTGCGACGACGAGTACGGTGCGTATGCCTGGCATCATTCCCTCCGTTCGATGATATCGCCTTCAGTGACGAACTTGGCCACCGCGACCGTCGAGAGGAAGCCGATGATCGCCAGCACCAGGCTGACGGTCACGTACAGCCCGCGGCCGGTTTTGACTGCGAACAGGACGGCGATGGCGACGACGTTCGTCGCGATGGCGTCGAGCGCGACCACCCGGTCGGGAACGGTCGGCCCGACAACGACCCGATACCCACAGAGCAGACAGAGGGCGCTGACGAGCACCAGACCCGCGTCTGCGGCCGTCGTCACCAGTTCGGATTCAATCGCCATCGTCCTCACCTCCGTGGTCCTGGTCGACCCGATCACGACCCACCGACGCCCGCATCGGGGCGGGCGGCCGTTCGTCCGGCGGATGAATGGTGATCTCCGGCGCGGGGTCGTCGGGCGAGCGCACCTCGTCGTAGACGACCAGCGCGTAGTCCTCCCAGGTCCGGATGGAGTCGACGACCGATTCGATGTCGCGACCGTCGATGACGTGGACGTACAGGGCGTTACGCTCGGGGTCGTGATCCAACGTGATCGTCCCCGGCGTGATGGTGATGCTGTTCGCGATGGTCGTCACGCCGGCGTCAGTTTCCACTCGGAGCGGAACGAGAATCACCTGTGGCTCGATCGGGGTGCTCGGCGCGAGGACGCGATAGGCCACGTCGAGGTTGGCGACGATGATCTCCCGGAGGAACACAAAGAGATAGCCCAACACGTAGGGAATCGAGCGGAGCAGTCCCAGGAGGTCGACCTTCTCGGCGAACAGTCGCCGGAAGACGAACGCGATCGGCAGGCCGACTGCGAGCCCGAGGAGGAACTGTCCGAGCACGGCCTCGGCCGAAAGCTCGACGCCGCGGACGAACAGCCACAGGACGCCGAACACCACACCGGCGACCACCCAGCGTCGGGTCACGCGCCAACACCTCCAGCGGGATCGACGACCTCGACGTAGCCCTCGGTGTCGAGCGCCGCGGTCGCGGCTGCGTCCGCAAACGAGATCACCGGCTCGAAGCCGACACCAACGGCGACGATGGCCGCCGCGAGGGTGGCCAGAATCACGAGCTGTCCGGGGTCGACGTCGGCTTCTTCGACCCTCGGCGTCGGCGTGCCCCAGAAACACAGAGTCCACGCACGCGTCGTGTAAGCGATCGTGAGCAACGCGCCGACGACCAGTGCGACC
>SDGW01001214.1_pt1 | contig 10677 bp, 9 predicted proteins | sample 2873831 | NCBI WGS metagenome assembly SDGW01 (sample SAMN08132700, study PRJNA421101) | hypersaline lake metagenome | isolation source: celular fraction 0.22 microns magnesium sulfate-rich crust from ephemeral... | place: Spain: Penahueca Lagoon, Toledo | collected 2011-07
GTACTTGATGGGCTTCAGGCGATGCGTGAGACACTTCTCACTGCTCGTGAAGACCTTGGTAACTCTGGTATCGAAGCCAGTATTACCACGTTCCTCGATGGATTGGTCGCTCTGTGCGACTCGCTCATCGAAGCGTTCGGAGCACACGAGGACGGAACCCGAGAACTACCGGAGTACGCACATAAGATCCCAAAATACGTCTTCGGGGGGTATAGCAGCGGAGCACCGAAAGGAATCCCAGACGTAGGCCTCGAACTCCCCGAGTACCTCGATGACTTCCTGGATGACTGTCTCCAAGCGCGTGATCTCGTCACCGGATACGCCGCCTACGAACAGCAGTTATCCGATCAGAACCTCCTCGATTACGACGATCTCGTTGTTGAGACCGTCGAGCTACTCCAAAGTGGTGCTGCCGAAGAAATCGCATCACGGTGGGACTACGTCTTCTGTGACGAGTTCCAGGATACCGATCGATTACAGTTCGACCTTGTCACCTCGCTCGTTAGCGACGAGAATCTGTTCGTAGTCGGTGATGACGACCAGGCGATCTATGAGTGGCGCGGTGCCAACGTCGCCAACATTACCGAGAAGTTGGACCAGGCATTCGGTGATGCACTTGCTGATGAACCACTTGAACAGAACTTCCGATCTCGACAACCAATCTTGGACCTCGCTAATGCAGCTCTCGAAGAAGTAGAGGGACGGGAAGACGGCAAGACGTTGACTCGCGTTGAGGAACCGGAGTACGAGGGAGATACGGTTGTCACAGTTGAGGAAGCCGACGATGAGGACGAACGAGCAAACCAGCTCGTCACTGTCGTCCAGAACATGCTAGCAGGCACAGCGAGCGATCTCGACCGAGCATATGAGCCGGGTGACATCGCGTTGCTTGTCCGGAAGAACAAGCATGCAGAGCCGATCCTCGAACAGTTCGAGGACGTTGGAATCCCATATCAAGTCGCTGGAGACCTCGCAACAGACTCTATTGGCATCAACACCGTTGTCGCGTATCTCAAGGCACTTGCCAGACCCCACACTGACGAGGTGAGTTGGAATCGGGTCCTCCTGATGCGGTATCGTCTCACCGAAACGGACCTGCATCATCTCAACACACGCGACGAGACGCTGATTACGGCTTTGCTTGAGGCTCCCCTGGACGAGTTCGAAGAACCAGAACGAGTTCAGACCGCAAGATCACATATCTCGAACCTGCTTGAACTCCGTGGCAACACATCATTGGCCCACCTCTACCGAGAACTCAAATCGGAGACTAATATTGAGTGGTATCTAAGCGAGCAAGATCGCCGTAGTCTCCAACAGTTAGAGGAGGTCGTCGACGAGTTCGGTGATGACGTTGTCCAACCGTCACTGACGAGCACGTTCATCGAAGCGCTTCGGCATCACGATGACGTCTTCATCGAGAATGGTGGAACACCGACTGACCAACCCGAGTTAGCAGATGACGCTGTGAACGTCATGACGATCCACAAAAGCAAAGGTCTAGATTTCCCGGTTGTCTTGATGCCACGATTGACAGCCGACGAGTGGGAGCCGCGTGGTCGCTCGTATGATGCGCTGGAAGCCTCGTTAACAGATGGCCCCGAGGCTGCATTCACTGAAGATTTCGTGGCCAACGACGGGCGAGAAACTCGGCGTGTACTGCATGTTGGGTTGACGCGCGCCGAAGACATACTCGTCCTCCATGGTAGCAGCGACGATGATGAGACAACAGATGATTCGATCCAAGAGTTCCTGAGCGAAATACTCGGTACACAGCTCCCATGGCAACCGGATGCAGCGCATCTCCCGATCTGGCAAGATATCCAACGTTGTCTCCCGCCCGAAGCAGTCGACTGGACGGACTCGTTGGCCGAAAGCGTTATTGGTGACATCGGTGGGAGCGTGACACAAAACGGTGAGACACTCACTGTGGACGCTGCAACTGACCGCATATTAGCTCTTAGTAACAGTCTCCTAGAGGGCACTATCGAGAGTAGATCACAATCTCGCCTCGTCATTGAGAGGCTTACCGGGCCACCCGAAGCCGCGCCGGACGTCCAACACAGCTACACCTCACTCAAATCCTTCGACGACTGCCCGCGGCAACATTACCTCGATTATGTTGTCAAGGCATTCCGAGATTACACACCGAATGATGGGGATTGGACTGAAAGCGACGATGGCCCGTCACAGCAGACTGTTGGTATTCTATTCCACGATACTGCTGAGATTGCTGCTGATGAGAACACCACTTCACGCGATGGCTGGTATGCTATCTGTGAACGACTTGCGAATCAGCAGCGCGCACACAACGCACTCCCTGCGGCTAAAGCCTGTATCGACCGATATTTCGAGCTCGACATCAGCGACTGGGAGGTCGTCGATGCGGAACGTGAATTTGCAATGTCGATCAACGGCGAGGAAATCGTCGGGTATATTGATGCCGTTTATCGGACGCCTACCGACGAACTCGTCGTTATTGATTACAAGGCTACCCAGCGTGAGCGAGATATCCAAGAGAACAAGCAATTGCCACTGTATCTTCTTGCGTGTCGTGATCTGTACGACGAACCGATTCATCGTGCAGGCTACGCATACGTCGGCCAGCTGGGCCCGAATACAGACCAGCGGTCGTTCACTGATAGCGAACTGGATGCAGTGAAACAGGAGATCGAGAGCCTACTATCCGAGATTAGTGACCTCTCGTATGAGAAATTTGTTGCTGATGCACACTGCCAGTGGTGTACACACAACAAGCTTCCGTGTGCCCCCGACGCTCTCCAAGACTAAGCGCGGCTCGATTCCGAAAATCTATATTGCGTCATATGGTTTATTCTTTTCTCGGGTTATTCCATCATATTTGGCGTGGGTTTAGCTGACTCTCGTGGTCAGCTTAACCCACAAATTCATAAGTAATCCTATTGAATGGCTGAACAACCAGAATATGAGACTCTCAGAATCACCATACGAGACAGCGAGCAGGCTTCTCCTCGGAAATCAGCTTCAGGATTTCAACCCGACGAAACAGCCGGAACATAGACCAATGAGTCAACCAGAGTCCGATCAAGAAAGTAAGCTCGAACCACAGCAGCCTTCATTCGACGATGTCAGGTGGTCGACCTGCTCACTCGAAGACTTCACAGAGCTCTACTGGGAACAGCTCGCTCCGTGTCTCGAAGCAGAGGGACTCGATCCCACGACGGAGAAACCAACCCACCAGTGGTTTCGTGATCACGGTGTGCGGTCGTTTCTTGCGGCTCTACGTCGACACCACGACCGGTCTTTTGGGGAGTTCTGGGTTGAGGATCTCGGACTTGGTGACGACGATGACGGCTATACGTGGGCGACCTCCGATGAGCAAACAGTCGACGCACTCGAACGGTTCCTGGATCGTCGAGCATCACGATACGGTCTGTCGACGTCTTCTGTCGACACGCTTCGAACGCGGCTGAATCTCTACGTGCGAGCTTACCGGGAGGCAAACGGCACTGACGATCTCCTCACACCGATTCAACGAGATCGAGATGCACCTGCCTACGAGGCTGTCGACGCGTGCTATGGGGCATTTGACTGGCTGAACGAGGGAGCCGAACGCGAGTACAGTGCTCAGACCCTCCAACGGGTGCGACGCATCGTCGACGCGTGGTATCAGCATCTGGTCGGTCGACGAATCGCCTCAATGAATCCCGCCAGCGGATTGTATGAAGAATTCAAGTGGGAAACGGAGGACTCACCGACCCCCTCACTGTCAGCAGATCATATTCGCCAATTGATGCAGGTTGCAACGACCTCACGAGACCAGCTGTTGGTGGTAGCCCTCGCTGGGTGGGGACTCCGAGCAAGCGAGGTCGCAGCACTCCACGTTTCGCAGTTCAATCGCGATGTTCCCGACGACGACGTCCCCCATATCGCATTTGAGAGCCGTAAGAACGGTCCTGGCGAAGTATCGGTACTGTTCGGTCTAGATATCTTGGACTCCCGAATAGATGGACTGGGAGAAGATGAGACGTGGGACGGATACTTATTTCCCTCATCGCAGGGCGAAACCCCACACGTAACGCGGGACACAATCCGCAATTGGTTCCAGAAACTTGCCGCAGAGGCCGATCTACCCGATCAAATCGAAGGTGAGCGACCGAGCCCACAGCTCTGTCGACGGTTCTGGTACGATACCTATACGGCGGTCCTCGAAGGTGTCCTCGAAGGCGTCGAAGAAATCGCTGCAGAGCAGGGTAGTAGCGATCCACAGGTCGTTATGCAGAATTATCTCTCCGATTCTCGGTCTCGCCAGTTACGTCGTGAATTCATGCGCGAACAGCTGACAGATATCGTCGAGAACGGGCGGTAGAGTCCCTGGGTGTGCCAGATCTCCGTCAAACCGCTTAGAGCGTCCCGAATCCCTCTTCTGCCATCAGTTCAGCGACACGCTCTGGATGCTGAAACGCTGCGAGAAGGGCGAATTCACGAGCATCTGTTTTCGAAACCTCATTAGTCCCGAGCTGTTCTGCGAGCTCGTTTCGAAACGCGGCTTCTCGGTCAGCAACCTTGTCTCGGACATGGATCTCAAGCCGTGTATCGCGTTCATCACCAACGTTACTCCGTCGGACGAAGTACGGATATTGCTCTATTGAGGTGGTAGCTGTAGCCGACTCTTCTGTGGATTCCCCGTCCACTTCTGGTGAGTTAGACGTAGTGTCTGCTTCAGACGACGCTGTGTTCGAATCCGTTTTTTTCTGTTCGGATGGCGGGGTCGATCTGTCTTCTTGGTTGCTCTCTGTATCTGTCTGGGTAGTCTCCTCGGTAGGTTTGGGTTCAGATTCCCCATCGTCCTCGCTACCACCGAAATCGAGATTCCCGGAGCCGGATTTGAAGTTGCTCATGCTGTTGTCGCCTCCGTTTTCGCATCCTCTTTCAGATCGATTGTTCTATTCGTATGATCCTGGATATCGAGTTCCAGAACAGGGTCGACATCTGCATCGAACGTATTCGTCGCGATGAACCATGCCAGTTCATATAGTCTTCGTAGCGTTTCGACCTCTCTATCACGGACGCGTCGTTGCCCAGGCTCACTGACCATCTGGCCGTCTTTCTCGAAGGTCTTCCAACGTTCTTCAACCACCTTGAATGCTGAGCCTCTGGCCTCCCACATTGCGTCCATGAGGCTTTCTCGGTTTCCAATAGAGACTGGTGTGGCAAATTCCTCGGTGTTTTCGAACTGTTGTTGGTACTGCTGGTGGGCGTTCGTCTGACCGACACCCGATGGGACGACACAGGAGAGCCCGATTTCGATATCCAGTTGGCTTTCCATGTTTCCGACGAGTTCTTCGAGCCCTTCGAGGCTCAGATTCCCTTTGCCAGCTGGCTTGACGGGTGCGACAAGTGTTCGGAGTGCGAAAATGGCGTTATAGAGCAGATCTTCCGCACGTGCGTTCGGATCAATCAGGATCGCATCGTATTCCTTGTGCAACTCCTGTTTCTTCCAGAGCAACTCATGGAGGAGTTCAAACCGAGGATACTCTTCTCGGCTCATGTTTTTCATCCCCGTTTCGTAGGAGATCTTCTGTTCCAGGTTCGACGTGAAATCACCCAGCATGTCGTGGCTCGGGATAATGTCGACGCCTTCCTCGGTGGTTTCGATGAGATCCTGGAAGTCTCCATCCGGCATATCCAGGATGTGTTTGACGAGGTTGTCCGCATCCGGATCGCTTCGGTGTTCACCAGCATCAAAGAGACTGGTCAGGTTCCCCTCCTGTGGATCAAGGTCCAGCATGAGTGTATTCAGGCCCATTCGCTCCAGTGCCACTGCGATATTGGCCGTCATTGTCGTTTTGTATGTCCCACCTGATTCAGAGTAGACTACGGCTGTGATCATACGTATCAATATTATCCTCTGTATCATAAATCTGTGTCAGACATACGTAATAGAAATCTGTAACAGGTATCCGTCATGGCGTTCTGTAACAGATATCTGTAATTACCGTTGTCTTGCGATTAGGTTCCTAACTGTTGGATCTGCACCCCCTGTCACAGATGAATAATGCAGATAACTGTTACAGACTGTAGTTACAGTTATTAAATACGCGAAATGACCTAGATCGTTACAAACAACTGCTACAGACAACTGTTACAGACAACTATTACAGACAGTTGGTACAGATAACAATAACAGACGAGTGTCGCATCCTTCAGTTGTGGACAAATCTGCAGACAGAGCTGGCCGAATACCCTATTAGTATTCCCTGAAGGGAATATTGGGCTGACACTCAAACACCTGAAAACACTGGCTTTCACAGCACTGTAACAGCACATAATATTGACGGAAGGTTCTCTGAAGCTGTGTTGATTTCTGGAAGGTTTATCTTCCGAGTCGACTTCAGACGGTAAGCAGATGAGAGGATCTGGCATGGTAGCAGTGTTATGACTTTCCGACGGTCTATGGAACGTCAAAACTCACAAGTGCGCTTCCAGCGTCCGTGAGAGTGATCTACTCATCGTTTGTCGAGATCATGTGCCGCGAACGTCGTAGTCTCTCCAATATATATGTCACCGTTATCCGGACCAGCAATATCCAACGGTTCGCCCCCCAAGTCTGACTTGAGAAGACGTAGCCGTTGGGGAGCCTAAGCGTCGACTAATTGATCTGCGGTCTCAAATTCAATCCTGAGGAGGAGATCACCGTAATGTGCCATTCTGGACTAATGCACAGTAGCCTAAATTCGATAGTTTGGAAAACTAGATTGGTGTTAGAGCATTTTTAGCATGCGAATACGGCGTTTGAGTGATTTCGGTGGTGTGTTGTAAAGTAGATACCGCTATATGGAATCTGCGAGGTCTGTCACGACCTATCGAGGTGGTCGACCAATCGTGAGAGTACGTTTCGTGTGTTCTCGCCGTCCGACACACCCCGCTGTTGCGAGTGAATACCGACACCTAGCAGTGTGGTCGACTGGCTGTAGGTCACTTTCACCGCGTGTCTCAATGGCCGCTAAATGAGATAGAAGACGTAGGCCAATACAGACAAGACGACAACACCGACGACTACGAGCTGGAGATCAGAGAGTCGCTTTGTGTCGACGTCATCACCGGTCTCCGATTCGGACTCCGATTCATCGGTTTTGATCGAGCCGTCGGGATTCACATCAGGCGAGGATGCGTACTGTGGCTCGGCAGTCCCGTACACCTGCCCCTCCTCGACGTCGACAGTCTCATACTCGCTGTCATTCTTGTAGTCCGGGTTGTCGGCGTTGGCCTCGGCGACCGTGTAGTTCTTGTCGGGATCGGGCGTCGGTTCGTCGTCTTCAGTACTGGATGCGTTGATTTCGGCGATAGATTTCGTCTCTGGCCGCTCGCGACGTTTGTCCTCGCCGAGTGTCTCAAACTGTGTATTGAACCACTTACCGTCGGTAGTATCGACGTACAGGGCTACACAGTCGTGGTTCTCTGGTAAAATATGAGACTCGCAATGAATCTTCCCACACCCACGGCACCGATGGCCGAGAGTAGTTTCATCACAGACTGTGCATTTGTTCATCGCTACTGTCCTGTCGGTTCGCAACAATGACACAAATAGGTGTGTATCAATAGATGCCGGGTCAATGCCATACTTCAGAATCTTTTTCATTGTTAAACCCCCGTTAAACCCTGTTTAACGTTTTATCACCCTATAGACTCATCAAGAAATATGCAGCTTTCACCAAAACAAGCGAAAGGCGGACTGCTCGGCCTCGCTGTCGCCGGGGTCGGATATGCGCTGTTGTCGCCATCCGAACAGACATACGACCACGACCAGCTGCTTGAAGCAGCCTACAACGCTGTCGACGCGGCTACCGACGAGTCGGTTGCGATTAGTTCCGACCACGGCGTCGGCAATGGCAAAGGAATTGGGAGCATCGACGGGATCGAGGGTGTCCCCGATATGGCGGTGACTGGCTTCGGTGTGCCGAACCTCTTGATCGAGGTCGAGACGCCCGACGCACTGGCCGACCGAACGGCTGACGTTATCGAGCAGATCAATGGCTTCCAGAAACAGGGCTACAAACGAGTACTGGTCGTTCCCTCGGAGACTACTGAGGCCGCTGCGGCGGTCGCGGAGGAGATCGACGGCGATGTGACGGTGTCGACTCCGTCGGGCGTGGCCGAATTGCTGAAGTAGTCAGTCCGGATCTACGTACCACAACACACCCACACCAAGGAGTAACGGACCCGCGACCCATCCCGGAACCACACCGACCACGCCACTCCACGATACACCCATCATTTCACGATACCCGCTGAGTTCAAGCATTAGAGCTGCAACAGCGAAACTGACTCCGAACACTACCACGTTAGTTCTGAATCGTCCCATACAGACATGTCTTCGTGAATGAATATAAAGAGCCAGTCGTGTAGGTACAGATGTTGGTACAAATATGGATACAGGCGGTGAGTCGACTATCCCCTTGATTTCGTGTACGAAAACAGTACGGTTCGTCTGACCCCACCGTCGACCACACACCTCTTTTTACGAGCTTTTTTAGCCGGCGAGATCGAGCGCCTCAATGATTTTCTGAGCAGTCGAACTAATCCGACCGAGACGATCCTGGATCACCTCCGAATCCTCGTTCTCCCACGCCGCCAAGTAGAACGCAGAGCCACTCATGTCCAACTCGAAAAACCGACCGACAATGTAGGCAATGGCCTCAGCTTCGACCTCACGTTTCGCTCGTTCGGGTTCACTGTCGACATCGAAATGCAACAGTGCATGAGCGTACTCGTGGATCAATGTCACCGCCAGATCGGCCTGATTTGATCGAGCTTTTGCTTCAACAACAGGGTGGAACGAATGGATACCCCGGTACTTGCAGACGCCCATCGCCGCTCCGTACTCCCACTCGTCGGCCTCGACAATGCGAACGGTCACACCGAGGTCTTCAGCCACCTCCGTGAGCTTCACCACGAGATCGCCAGCGTCCCCCGTCGCCGCAGTTTCCAAATCTGGTAAGGGTTCACCCTCGGTCACAGAGACGTCGAAGACGGTTGTAGGTCTGAACCCGACTAGCCCTTTCGACCACTCTCCTGGAGGCGTCTCGTCGTACTCACAGTCGACTTGGTCGTGGTAGTTGGGTGCATTCTTGCACTTCGGACAGCGCTTGGTGATGATCGGTGCCCAGATCCAGATTGCCTGCTCGCCCTTCTGGACGTGCCGATCAAAGTCGTTCCGCCAGGTGTGGTAGCCGGCGACTCTCGTTGCTTCGGGACACTGGAGTTTGATGAGCAGGGTATTTCGATGCGAGTAGTCATGGAAGCGACTCTGGATATCGAGCCACTCCTGGAATTCTTTGCTCTCCTGTGCATCGTCGACGTGGTCGACGAGCTCGTCGATCCAGTGTTCGATCGTACTGTGCATCTCATCGTGTCGGGTGTCGCTCTCCTCGAAGGAAACCGACGTCTCACTAGTAGCCATGATTTTCACCACGACGAGTTCTGCTTCTCCAGAACGCGCCGCACCCCTTGGGGCGCAAAAAAATACCGCTTAAAAGACTCTGCACTATTGGGTTTTAGTGAATCGCCATACAGCTCTTGATTTCACGGGTTTACGGCTCTCCTGATGTTATGAACGACACATTTCGAGACGAGTTCACGAAATTCTCGGTACCAGGTTCGCACTCGCACGGCGTCGCCGTGCGTGCGCTTGATCGACGAGAAGACGGTCTTACACATAGATCGTTGGCGGTAGCGAGGGCCATCGACCCGCGCGTTGCGCGCGTGGTCGATTGGCCGGAAGATGCGATGCTTAATCAGCGGTCTCACATCCTCTTCTTGGAGTTTTTCACGTAAATCCATCCAGTCATAGCCTTTGTCAGCCGAGCCGGGGGTCGGGGGTTTTTAATCGTACAGTGAACGACAAGGACGGGTTGGGATGCTGTATCAACTGGAGGAGTCGCTTTCAGTGTTTGAACACGGTAATCCGTCCGGCGGCAGTAGTGCTTGCTAGCGTTTTTCGGTCGAAAATGGCATCAATGGTAGCGTGACCTGAGATATCGTGCAGCTCCGACTCTAGTCGGAGCAGCACTCGCCAAAGCTTCATTTTGAACCTATCAAACGTCTTAACCAGCGTGGAGTGATGAGTGAGATCGCCATCTTCGAGGCCGATCTCGGCAAGAATATGCGGCATTTCGCTCAGCAAATCGAGTACGTTGCGGTAGGATTCGTCGAGGTAAATCCGCAGACAGTGGTGCGAAACAAGTGCGTGATTGGCGAAGCCGTCACACCCTTCGGGGGCGGCGACTTCGCCTCGGCCACCAACAACATTTTTAGCCAACGTGACGGGGTTGCTTGTGAAGCAAGAGATTTGCGACATAGGCATCGACAGTCTTCCGCTTCAACTCCTTTGAATCAACGAACGAATCCGTCGCCGTCTAGTGATTCACCAGAGCCGAATACAGTTACTCGGTAATACGTGTACTGGTCATCTTGGATTTTTTGGTCCGCTGGCGCTTCTCAACAAAGCTCACGTCGACAAGCTTGTTGAGGTGATAATGCAGCGTGCTGTCGTTGATGCTGATCGCTTCTTTGAGTTGGTACTGTCTAGTTAAGCCAGTTTGAGAAGTGAGCAGTTCGTGGTTTGAGTTGTCGATGCTGTCGCCAGAACTGCTCAGAGAGACGTTGGACACGGCAAATCTTGAATGTTGGGAGCGA
>SDGW01001350.1_pt1 | contig 10676 bp, 10 predicted proteins | sample 2873831 | NCBI WGS metagenome assembly SDGW01 (sample SAMN08132700, study PRJNA421101) | hypersaline lake metagenome | isolation source: celular fraction 0.22 microns magnesium sulfate-rich crust from ephemeral... | place: Spain: Penahueca Lagoon, Toledo | collected 2011-07
GTGAATACTAACAAAACGTATCCATCGGCTCACAGCGACCACCGCCCAGCGCTGGGCCATCACATTACCTCCATCTATGCGTCTCCACCTACTGTTGCGACCGCAGCCGAAAAGGTTCCGAACCACCCCGTCGACCGACCACACCGTGTCGAGCCCCTAACCGTGCGCGTTCAGTTCGTCGTCAGCCGACCTGCGCAGGTCGACCGCGCGGTGCACGCGATCACCGCGTTGGTGAGCGACGACCATCACGTCGGAATCTGTGTTCGCCGAAATCACGCAGCGAGCGCGCGGCTCGAAGCAGCCGAGTTCGAGCATACCGTCCTCACGACGCCACCGGCATCCCCGCTCGGCTCGATCGCTAAACGGGTGCTCGGGGCAGTACGGCTGGGTCGGTACACCCGGACGTTCGATCCCGACGTGATCGTCGACGAGCCGACTCCAGCAGTGCAGGCAGCAAGTCGTCTCACCGGAACACGACTGGTATCGTGGAACGAACCAACCACCGTAAACGGCGATGTCGTCTCACCGGAACTCTACGGGGCAACCGCTCGATACCACCCGGAGTGGTTTTCACCCGACGAGTCGGTTCGGGAGTGCCACGGCGTCGACGAACCGGGGGAGTACACCATCGCTCTGTTCACCGCCAAAGCCAGCCCGTACAACGCCCCCGAAGGCGGTCTCAGTCGACGAACGAAAGGGCACCGACTCGGCGCGGGTCGCCGTCGGGAGCGCACTCTGTGGGGCCCCAACCGTCTACGCCCACGTCAACGAAACCGATCCCGTTCCTGAGCAGGTCGACGAACTCGCCACACGGGGTCTCATCCGTGTCGCAGTTGGGGACAGCGAGGCACAGTCGACTGTCGAGGAACTGGCGGCCACATCCGAGCGCGACGAGGTTCAGGAACAGCGTGCCACGCGGTTTTTTGCGGCCATTGGTGACCCAACCACGAAGATACTGGAAGTCATTCTGGAGCCGACTGATCGTTCTCTGCAGGTCGAACGGCGAGACCAGAAGCCGACGAAACCGAGATAATGCCGACCTGACGGCCCTACAGCCACGGCTCGATCGAGCAGGGACGATCCCCGTCGGCGTCCGTGTCGCCGAGTCGACGGAGATCCGGGTGCTCGGCCAGCGTGTCCGGGCTGCTCCCCGTTTCTGCGAACTGTGTTGCGACGCGATCACGGACCCGCTGCCAGTGGTCGTGTCGAACGAGGACCAACACCGGGACCCGGTCGACGCCGAGGAGTTTGGCGATCGACAGCCGGTTGCGGCCGTCGGCAAACAGCAGATCGCCCTCGCGGCCGATGTCGACGGAGATCTCGTCTTTGATCAGTCGCCCGAGTCGATCGGTCCGTCCGGCTCCCATCGGGTCGTCGCCATCCTCGGCGGCGAGCAGTTCGGGCTGGCTCAGATACCCCTCGCGGTCGATCCGGTCGTAGAGCGCGTCGAGTCGTCGACACCGCTCGCGGAGGGCGTGCCGAGAGTCACAGCCCCACGGCGTGCGGCCGAGTTCGATCCCGGCGGCCACCCGCTCGAAAAACGCCGTCTCCTCCCACGGCACGCCGCGGTCGAAATGATTTTTAAACCCTTGATAGATATCCGTCTCGGTGAAGCGGATATCCGGCTCGTCCCAGTCGCCGCCGACCAGCCGGCCGAGCCGTTGGAACTTTGGGCCCTCGAACTCCGCGGCGACGTACTCGATGTCTGCCGGGTCGACCCACAGCAGTTCGTAGGGGTCGATCGGCGCGGTGTGCTGGCGGCGGTGTCGCCACGCCACAGTATTGAGAATCATTTTTACGTAGGCCGTGCGGGCGGCCGACAGTGGCTGTTCGAGCCACGGAGCGGTGTCGATGGCTCGGCGGCCGGTCGACCGGAGGGCGGCGTCGAGTGCAGAGACCATTGGAGAGCGTGGCTAGAATACTGGCTTCGACCGGGTTAGAGGTTGCTCCGGCCGAACTGACAGTGCGGGCTACCAGTCACCGGACTTCATATTCAGCTGGTCGGACCCCCGGCCAGTGCGGCCGCCGGGGGCTCCGCAGAGGTCGATTTATTTCATATCCGAATGGAGTATTATTACGCGTTTTGTTGTGTACTAATCCCCTGGCGCGAAGCCCTCAAGAGGCTCGGTCCCCACCCTTCTAGTAGAGGCATTTCGGCGTCTCACCCATCACATGAGCCAGTATACAACCAGTTCGATCCATAGCGACGCATCGGCCTCCCACGAGTCGACCACGACTGACATCGACTACGAGGTGATTCACGTTCCCGTCCTCGTTATCGGAGCCGGGGCCGCGGGGGCGCGTGTCGCTATCGAACTCCGCGAGCAGGGCGTCGAACCACTCGTGATCGGCAAGCGTGATTACGGCGATGCGCATACGACGTGGGCCGCCGGTGGAATCAACGCTTCCCTCGGCAGTCGTGACCCCGAGGACAGCTGGGAGATCCACGCCGCCGATACGCTCCGTGAGGGCCACTTTTTAAATGACCCCGAGGCCGTGGAACTCGTCGCCCGTGAGATGCCCGACCGCATCCGCGAACTCGACGAGTGGGGAATGGATTTCGCTCGGACTGACGACGGGAAGATCCAACAGCGGTACTTCGGGGCCCAGTCGTTCCGCCGGACCTGCTTCGTAGGCGATCGAACCGGCGAGGCGATGCTCGATGCGCTCGTCGACAAGGCTCAGTCGCTGTCGATCCCCTACCGCGAAAACGTGATGATTACCCGCCTGCTGTCAGACGGCGACCGCATCGAGGGTGCGGTCGGGTTCAATATGGAGACCGGCGACAATCTCGCGTTCGTTTCCGATCACGTCGTCCTCGCTGCAGGTGGCTCCAGTGCGATGTACAACCGCCACTCGTCTCGCGATGAGGAGAACAACGGCGACGGCCCAGCGCTGGCTCTCGACGCTGGTGCGGAACTGCTCGACATGGAATTCGTCCAGTTCCACCCCACGGGGATGGTCGGCGATCGCTACGGCGACGACTGGGACGGTCGACTCGTCACCGAGGCGGTCCGCGGCGAGGGCGGGCGGCTCTACAACAGCGAAGGCGAGCGGTTCATGGAGCGATACTCGCCGGATCAGATGGAACTCGACGCCCGTGACGTGGTCGCCCGCGCGATCACCCAAGAGATCCGCGAGGGCAGAGGCACGGAGAACGGCGGCGTCTACCTCGACATCTCCCACCGCGAGGACGACTACATCCGCGAGCGTCTACCGAGCATGGTCGAGCGCTTCGCCTCCCTCGGAGTGGACATCACCAGCGAGCCGATGGAGGTTGCCCCCACCGCCCACTACACGATGGGCGGGGTCGACATCGACCCACAGACGGGCGAAACCGCTGTCGCCGGCCTCTACGCCGTCGGCGAGACCACGGCGGGTGTCCACGGTGCGAACCGGCTCGGCGGTAACTCACTGGCCGAAACCGTGGCGGTCGCGGAACCGGTCGGCCAACACATCGCCCAGCAGTTCCGGTCGGGCGGCCTCGCGGCAGACGGCGGTACTGATTCGGTGGTCGCCGAAACCGATACCGACCTCTCACTGCGGATGCGCGCCCGTGCCGAGCGGGAGTTCGACGCGCTCGCCCGGCTCGAAGCCGCCGACGGTGGGTCGACGCCCGAAGAGCTGCTCGACGAACTCGGCGAGATTCTCTGGCAAGACGCGGGGATCATCCGAGATGACGAGGGGCTTCGGCGGGCGCTCTCGGAACTGCAGGCGCTCCGGAATCGGATTGGCGACCTCCGAATCGAGGGCGACCGGACGAGCCGGAGCTTCGAGTTGGCCCTCGACCTCGGTTTCTCACTGACGGTCGCCGAGTCGACGGTCCGAACGGCGCTCGAACGCACCGAATCCCGCGGGGCCCACTTCCGGGCCGATTACCCCGAACTCGACGATCAGTTCCGCGAGAACCTCGTCGTCTCTGATGGCCCACAGGGACCGGCGATCCGTCGACGGTCAGTCGGCGAGCCCAGCGAGCCGGTCCAGCAGGCCCTCGACGAACGGCACGAACTCGACTACCACCACTTGGAGTAGAACGACCGGCTAGCCTCCCGTGGCTGTGGTACACACAGCCACTACAGCGGCTAACCACGCAGTATTTAGGCGGCTGACTCATATCGATAGAGTACGATATGACTGATTCTACCGTGTCGACGGGTGAGCTACCGGACTCCCTGTCTCGACTCTACGACGACCCCGAATCGGAGGCGGCGACCCTCCGCGAGCGGGCGGGCAACGCTGCCGTCGCCGACCGGGTGAGCTGTCTGTGTAGCGCGCTCTCGAATCCCCTGCGGCTCCGACTGTTGTGGGCGCTTCGGGACGGCGAGTGCTGTGTCTGTGAGCTCCAGACCGCCGTCGACGCACCCCAGTCGACGGTCGCCTCCCATCTCGGCTGTCTGACCGACGCCGGGCTCGTTTCGACCCGCAAGGAGGGCAAGTGGAGCTACTACAGTGTGGCCGACGAGGGCGTGTTCGAACTGGTCGACCGGGCGGCAGATCTCACCGATCGTATGGAGGTCGACGAATGAGCCAGCCAGCCCTCGAAATCCAGAATTTGAAAAAGGAGTACGCGGACGTGACTGCCCTCAATGGTGTTTCGTTGACTGTCCCCGAGGGGAGCTTCTTCGGCCTGCTCGGCCCCAACGGCGCGGGGAAGACGACCTTTATTAATATCCTCGTCGGCCTCGTCCGGAAATCCGGCGGGACGGCCCGTGTCTTCGGCCACGATGTCGAAGCCGACTATCAGGAAGCCCGCAACGCCATCGGCCTCGCACCACAGGAGTTCAACGTCGACCGCTTTTTCCCGATTCGCGAGGTGCTTGAACACAAGGCAGGCTACCACGGGATACCGGCCCACGAGGCCAAAGAACGGGCCGACGAAGTGCTCAAACAGGTAGGTATTTACGACAAACGGGACACCCGATTCGACTGGCTCTCCGGCGGGATGAAACGCCGGTTTCTGCTGGCGCGGGCACTCATAACCGATCCCGACCTCCTCATTCTCGACGAACCGAGTGCGGGTGTCGACGTCCAACTCCGACGGGATCTGTGGGATCTGGTCACCGAACTCAACGAGCAGGGGACGACGATCCTCTTGACGACCCACTACATCGAGGAGGCCGAACGCCTCTGTGACGAGGTCGCCATTCTCGACTCCGGCAGCGTGCGGGCGGTCGCCACCCCCGAGGAACTCAAGGGCCGCGGGGCCGACCGGATCGTCGTCGAACTTCGGGACCCACCGGCGACGATGCCGGAACTGTTGGCTGGCGACGACCGCGTGGAGTCGGTCGACCTCGACGGCCACCAGCTCGAAGTCACCGCCCGCGAGGGCGGACTGGTCGCCCCGGAGCTCGTCCGTGAGTTGGATCGAGCCGGATTAGAGATCCTGGATCTGGAGATCGCCCGGACCTCCCTCGAAGAGATCTTCGTGGAGATGACCCGCACCGACGAGAGCGATGCGACGCCCGAAGAGCGGGCGACCGATTCGGTCGGCGAGACCGAATCCGGCTCGGAAAGCGAAGAAGAACAGCCGGTGGCTCCCGATGGCGGCCGTCAGACGGAGGGCGACCGATGAGCGTCGTCGACCGCGTCGCTGCCTCGGCTGGCATCCCGACCGGCTTTTATACGCTGGTCAAACGGGAGATCCTCAGGTACGTGCGTCGACCGCGAAACACGTTCATTCCGCCGTTCATCACCAACGTGCTGTACTTTTCGGTGTTCGGGGTCGTCCTCGGCGACCGCGTCGGCGAGATCATCGGCGTCCCATACATCCTGTTCATTCTGCCGGGGCTCGTGGTGCTTGGGGCAGTCTCCAACGCCTTCGAGAACGCCTCGTTTTCGATCTTCCACGGCCGGTGGAACGAGTACATCGACGAGACGCTGACCTCGCCGCTGTCGTACGCCCAGATGGTCTGGGCCTACCTGCTGTCGTCGGCGCTTCGGGGCGTGCTCGTCGGGACGCTTATCGCCGTCCTCGGGTTCGTGATCATCGGCGGGCTCTACCAGCCGGTTCCGATCGAACAGCCACTGTTCCTGGTGGCGTTCATGCTGGTGATCACGCTGCTGTTTGCGAGCCTCGGCATTGTCGGTGGGCTGGTCGCCGAGGACTTCGACGATCTGACGATGATGAACCAGTTCCTGCTCCGACCGCTGGTGTTCTTCGGGGCGGTGTTCTACTCGCTGCAGGACCTGACGCCGCTGGTCCGTGACATCTCGCTTTTGAACCCGATGGTGTACATGGTCAACGGCGTTCGGTACGGCTTCCTCGGCGTCGCCGAGGTCGACCCGCTGGTCTCGCTGGCGGTGCTGACTGGCGGGACCGCCATCGTGGTCACTGCCGACATCGTCCTCTTCAAGCGCGGCTATGGGCTGACTGACTGAGTTGCCGCCCACTGTGCGCCCGTTTCAAAATCCCGACCGGGCGACCTGTCGACCGTACTCGGTCATACGATAGACCACCTCACCGGTGACCGGTTCGATGAGGCCCGCGGCTTCGAGCGCTTCACAGCGACGCTCGACCAGCGGGATGTGGAGCCCGGTGTTCGAGGCGATCAATGCCGGATAGTCCGCACCCGACGCTGCGAGATGCTGCAAAATACGCCGGTCGGCGGTGCTAAGCGTGCCCTCGCCACCAGTGCTCCCACGTGACATACCTTTTCAGTGAATGTGATCCATTCACATGAATCTACCGGGGAGAGATAGCTCGACCGGCGGTGGGTTACTCGTCTTCCGCGTCGACTTCGTCGTGATAGACGCCGACCGGGAGCTCCGTCTCGTTGACGTCTGGATCGCCGAGTTCGACGACGGTGGTTCCGTCCTCGGCCTCGTAGACCCCCACGGGGAGTTCGGTCGCGGGCTCGTCGGCCGACTCGCGACAGCGGGCCTCCGCGGCGAGCGCGGCGAGTTCCGCGGCCACCGACGTGTCGTCGGCGTCGGCACGCTGACCCAGCCACTCGTATAGCTTCTCGTCGAGGTCGACGCTCACTGTTGGCATCCTACCATCCGGTTCGGTGGCCACCTATAAGTATGATTACCACTCCATGCCACCGTTGACGCCGAGGACTTGGCCGGTCATGTAGCTCGAATCCTCGCTGGCGAGGAACCGCACGATACAGGCGACATCGTCGACGTCGGCGAACCGGTCTAGCGGGATCCGATTGAGGATCTTGTTCTGGACTCGCTCGGGGACTTTGTCCAGCATATCGGTTTTGACGAAGCCGGGGGAGACACAGTTGGCGGTCGTCCCGGTGTCGGCGAGTTCAAGGGCGACCGTTCGGGTGAAGCCGAAGAGACCGCTTTTGGTGGCCGCGTAGTTGGCCTGTCCGTAGTTGCCCTGTTGGCCGACAACGCTGGAGATGTTGATCAGTCGACCTTCGTCGGCGGCTTTGAGATCGTCGAAGAAGGCGTTTGTGCAGTTGTAGACGCCGCCGAGGTTGACGTCCATCACGGCATCCCAGTCCTCTCGGCTCATGTTCTCGAACTTCTTGTCGATCGTGATGCCGGCGTTGTTGACGAGCACGTCCGCGGGGCCGAAGGCGTTCCGCACTCGGTCGGCCATCGCCTCGACCTCCTCACCCTCGGTGACATCGGCCTGGACGGCGATCGCGGTGCCCCCGTCGGCCTCGATCTCGTCGACGACATCGTAGGCCTCCCGTTCGGAGTTCCGGTAGTTGACGACGACGTTCGCGCCGTGAGCGCCGAGTTCGGTGGCGATTCCTTTGCCAATACCGCGTGACGAGCCGGTCACAACACACGTCTGAGAGTCTAAATTCATATTGCGGGGTCGGGCGGCAACACCGGGTGTGAGAGAGCCCCCTGTCTTCGGAAGCCGTTGGCTCTTTGACTGTCGGACTGCAGGCGATCGGTGGCGGCTGTCAAGCCGCAGACAACCGGTGGAGGGAGTGGGGACACACCGTGCTAGCCGCTTGTCTACTGGTGTGTCGAATCCACCATTAAGTCTTGTTGCAGTAGTGACGACAGTATCAACTTCGAACTAGTCGGCCACAGAAGAGGTCCCGCAGTATCAGTCCGACTGGTGGTCGGTCGCATTGTCGATCCACTCTTGGACCTGCTCGGCAGAGGGAGTGACCTGCTCCGACAGCGAGTCGGCGTCTGCCTCGACGAGCGCCGCGACGCTGTCGACGCCCGCCCCTCGGAGCTGTTCGGCGTAGTGGGGGCCGATACCACGGATCGACTCCAGCTGATCGCCGCCGACACCCTTCGAAAACGTCGACTGACCCGTGTCCGCGTCGGGCTCCTCGGCGGCTGCCGTCTCGTCGTCAGTAGCCTCGTCACCAGCCTCGGCGTCGGTCTCGCGTGCCTCGGCCTCGCTGCCGGTCGACTCCGTGTCGACTGCCTCGGCATCGGCAGCGTCGTCGATGTCGGATCCAACCTCATCGATGTTGGCCGAATCAGTCTCTGGCTCGTCTTCCTCGGCGTCCTGAGTGGATCGCTCGGCGAACCAGTCGGCGACCGAGGGCCACAGTTCGTCGTGGGAACTCGACGACACCGACAGCCCGATGTGGCCGGTCCGTGCGTCGAAGGTGGTCACGTCGTCGCTCGGCACCAGGTCGTTGAACTCCGTCGAGGACTCCGGCGGGATCAGGTGGTCGTAGTGACCGACCACCTGCACGATCGGCATCTCGATTTCGCCGAGGTCAACGTGTGTGTCGCCGAGATAGAACTCGTTGTGGGCGAGCTTGTTGTCCTGATAGATGTCTTCGATGAACTCCTTGTAGGTCTCGCCCGCGACGTCGATCCCCTCGTCGAGCCACCGCTCCATCCGGGCGAAGTTCTCGACGAACTCGTCGTCCTCGACGTTGTCGTACAGTCGGAGATACTTGCTCACGTAGTTCGAGACGGGGTCCATCAGCGCGAAGCCGATATCGAGGAACTCTGCCGGGATGTTGCCGAACGTGTCGGCGACCTGCTCGGCGTCGTAGTACTCCTCTTCGCCCCAGAGTTCGAGGACGCCGCCGGTGTCGTCGAAACAGAGCCCGGCGGCCATCAGTCCCAAATTCTTGACCTTCTCAGGGAACAAGGCAGCGTACATCACGCCCATCGTCCCGCCCATACAGTAGCCCAGCAGGTTGATCGACTCCTGGCCCGACCGCTCCCGAACCACGTCGACACAGTTGTCGGTGTAGCGGGTGACGTAATCTTCGAGCGTGAGGCTCGCATCCAGCCGTGAGGGCTCGCCCCAGTCGATGAGGTAGACCTCGAAGCCCGCTTCGAGGAGTCGACGGACGACACTCCGGTCCGGCTGGAGATCGAGGATGTAGGGTTTGTTGATCAGCGCATAGACGATGAGGATCGGGACGTCCTGCCGCGTCTCGGGCTCGATGCCCGCCATCTCCGGGGTGTAGTGGAGCAGTTCGAGTTTGTTCTCCTCGTAGACGACCTCGTTGGGCGTCAGCCCGACCTCGATATCGGCGACCCGTTCGACCTGCTCGGCGAGTGTGGGGACCTTTTCGAGGTACTCCGAGGTCGCCTCCAGCGTGCGTTGCTGGGTGTCGACGGCGGCGGTAAACGGGTTCATGACTCCTCGGTATTTGCCTCCTCGATCATCTCTATGAGGTGATCGAGTTTCTGCTCGACGGCGTGCTGTCGGCGTTCGAGCTCGACCAGCCGCTCGCCGACCTCCTCGATGTCGCCGTCGGTAGCGAAGCCTAACGAGCCGAGGGTCTCCCGATTGAGCTGGTCGAGCTGCTCGCTCGCCTCGAGCATATCGCCAACTGTCTGGCCCGTGGCCGCGGCGAAGGCGCTCGTTCCCATCACCTCTTTGAACGCGTCGTTGGCCGCGTTGAGCCAGACGTCGCGGAACTCCTCGAGGTCGACGTCCTCGCCACGGAGCGACTCGCCGACGAGTTCGTACTGGGCGTCGGCGGCCTCCATCCAGACCTCGTAGGCCCGGCTGGCCCCCTGCATGCCGTCGACGGTCGTTTCATCGAGGTCGCCCTCGGCGAGCGACTCGCGCCACGAGTCGAGGAACTCCGTCTGCATCCGCATGTTCTGCTCGAAGGCCTCGACGAACGATCGGTTCAGCTCCTCGGCGTACTCGCTCCACTGTTCACCGGCTGCTGTCGACTGGTTGGTTTCTGACATGGGACGCGGCGTTAGGCCGTCTCTTCGTCGTCGATGTCGGTGTCCATCCGGGTCGACCCCACCGGGCTCGTCGTCTCGACGCCGAACCGCACCCCTTCGCCCATCTCCGATTCGACCTCTTCGAGCGAATCGACGACGGCCGTTACCGACTCCTCTGTCATCGAGGTCGACTGGTCGACGAACTCGGCGTAGTTGTCGGTACTCTCCTCGAGCTGCCGCTCGATCGCCTCCCACGTCTGGTCGCTGATCTCGTCTACGGCCTCGAACTGGTCTTCGACGGCCTGATAGAGGCTCTCGAAGGCTTCGTGTTGTTGCTCGCTGGCGTCGCTTTCGTCCTCGCCGACCAGCGACTGGTCGCTCGGGACGGTGGCTTCCATCATCTCGACCATCCCTTTGGCGAGACTCCGGCTCGCTTCGAGGCCAGTTTTCTGGACCGACCGCTGGGAGTCGATTGCGTCTTTCCACATCCGCGGGGCCTGTTTCTGGGCGTTCATGCTCTGGGAGAGCATCTGCTGGCCCTGTTTGATCGACTGTCGCTGGAGGGCGATCATCGATGCCATCGGGTTCGTGCGGGG
>SDGW01001215.1_pt1 | contig 10675 bp, 7 predicted proteins | sample 2873831 | NCBI WGS metagenome assembly SDGW01 (sample SAMN08132700, study PRJNA421101) | hypersaline lake metagenome | isolation source: celular fraction 0.22 microns magnesium sulfate-rich crust from ephemeral... | place: Spain: Penahueca Lagoon, Toledo | collected 2011-07
CCGCGGCCCCCGCCAGCGCCGGCGGCGAACCGGCGCCCGGCCCCTACGCTCTCCCCACCGCGCCCGCGACCGCGAGGGTGCACGAGTCCGTGACACGGGCCGCGCGCAGCTCGACGCCGCAGCACGCCAGCGAGCGCTACGAGGGGGACGTCGACGGCGACGACGAGACCGACCGGAACACGAGCGAGCCGACGCTCGACCACGGTGACGGTCACGTCGTACTCGCCGGTGGCGTTGTACGTGTGGTCGAGCGTCGGCTCGCTCGTGTTCCGGTCGGTCTCGTCGGCGCCGTCGACGTCCCACTCGTAGCGCTCGATGCCGTCCTGCGGCGTCGAGCTGCTCGCGTCCAGTGTCACCGTCTCGTTCACCGTCGCGTTCGCGGGCGCGGTGAGACTAGCTTCGGGGCCGGTCGCGGATTCCACGACGTCGATGGCCGCGGTCGCAGTGTCCGTCTCGTTGTCGTCGTCGACCACGGTCACGCTGGCCTCGACGCTCCCGGCGGCCGCGTACTCGTGTTCGACGGTCGGCGAGGACGTGTTCGCGTCCACGGTCCCGTTGCCGTCGAAGTCCCAGCGGAACTCGGTAATCTCGCCTTCGTCCGTGGAGTCGCTGGCGCTCAGCGTCACCGTCTCGTTGACAGTCGCCTGCGACGGCGCGTCGAGCGCCGCGGTCGGCGGACCGGAGATGCTGACTGTCGCGGACGCCGAGTCCTCGCTGCCGGCCGAGTCCGTGACCGTCACGGTCGCGGTGTACTCGCCCCCCTCGTCGTACGTGTAGTCGACAGTCGGGCTGTCGGTCGTCTCCTCGGCCTCGCCGTCGCCGTCGTAGTCCCACGCGTACTCCTCGATACCCTGGTCGTCAGTGGAGTTGCTCGCGTCGAACGTGACGTCCGAGCCGACGGACCCGTTCGCGGGTGCCTTGAGGCTCGCGTTCGGCGGCTCGTTGGCCGCCTGCACGTCGATAGTCACGCTCGCGGAGTCCGTCTCGCCGTCGTCGTCGACGACCGTGACCGACTCGGTGACCGTTCCTGGCGTCCCGTAGCTGACTTCGACAGTCGAACCGGTCGCGTTCCCGGTCACGTTCCCGCTGACGTCCCAGCGGAACTCGGTGATGTTGCCCTCGTCGGTGGAGCCGCTGGCGTCAAGCGTCACCGTCTCGTTCACCGTCGTGTTCGCGGGCGCGTCGAGGCTCGCTGTCGGTGGCTCGTTCGGCGCGCGCACGTCGATGGTCGCAGACGCCGTCGAAACCTCGCCGTCGTCGTCCACGACGTCGACGGACGCCTCGACGGTCCCCGTGGTACCGTAGGCGTGGTCGAGCGTCGAGGCGGACGTCGTCTCCTCGGACTCGCCGTCGCCGTCGACGTCCCAGCGGTACTCGGTGATGTTACCCTCGTCGGTGGAGCCGCTGGCGTCAAGCGTCACCGTCTCGTTGACCGTCGCGTTCGCCGGTGCAGTGAGGCTGGCGTTCGGCGGCGACGGCGGCAGCGTCGCCTCCACTTCGACCGTCGCCTCGTCGCCGTTGCCGTACGTGTCGAACGCCGTCACGCTGACCGTGTGCGTTCCGGCCTCCTCGAACGCGTGGGCGGTAGTCGGCTCGGTCGTCACCTCGTCGGTGTCGCCGTCGCCGTCGAAGTCCCACTCGTAGCCGCCGAGCTGCTCGTCGTCGGACGTGTCGCTCGCGTCGAACGTGACCTCCGCGCCGGTCTCGGTCTCGCTGGGGCCGTCGAGGCTCGCGGACGGCGGCGTCTCCAGGCAGCCGCCGCCGTTGACGAACAGACGACGGTCGCGGTCGAGGTCGTGCTCGGTGCCGTCCTCGTCGATTACCGTCCAGCTCGTGAGCAGGTCCTCGTCGCTGCCGGAGTACCCCCAGTCGCCCCAGAACTCGGCTTCCTCGTTGAACGCGGGGTCGACGACGACGGTGTCGCTCATGTTACCGACGCCGCGGAACGCGCCGCCGTCGTTCCGGTCGTCGCTCCACATCCAGTCGACGCTCGCGGTGTCCCCGCCGACGTCCCACTGGTCGTCGTTGGTGTCCGAGCCGTTCACCTCCGTGTACTTGTCGTCCTGGACGACCCACTCGCCGGCCCCGGGCAGTCCGCTGAAGTCCATCGTGAGCGCCCCGCCGCCATCGGAGTTAGGGTACTGGTCGTGCAGCAGGACGAGGCTCGCGCCCTCGGACCCCTCGTAGAACAGCAGCACGCTCCCCTGGTCCTTCTGGTACTCGCCGGTGCCGTAGGAGCTGAAGTCGTATGGGCCTACCCTGGTCGCGCTGTCCGATTCGTAGCCGAACGGGACCCGGTAGTCGTAGAACTGGGTGACGTTCTGGTCGGCGTCCGTCACCGGGCTGACGGTGTAACACGACGTCCCCTGCGCGACCGCGTACGTCGAGTGGTCGACGGGCGCGGCGGACACCGGAACGACGGCGACGATCGGCCCGGCGACCACGGCCAGAGCTACTGCGATGACGGCTATCGTGCGAATCGAGAAACGGTCGGGCATTGCTGTTCGTGTGGCCGCGAGTAACCCTTTGTTATGAGCGGGCTTCGGGAGAGGCTACCACGACAGACACCGCGGAGAGCCCACGAAGCGCAGAGATTGCGACGTTTAGCGAGAATAGAGTAGGGGCCGCTTCGTGGGACGCAGTCGCGCGGAATCAGGACATCGCGAACCGACAGGAGACGGATAACAATACCTCGACTCCGCTTACTCCGGGACGGACCGCCGGTGCTCCGGCGACGCAACAATGTATCGGGAACACACCACGGCAGTCGTCGTCCCGGCGTACAACGAGGAACCGTTCGTGGCGGACACCATCGAGTCGGTGCCCGCGTTCGTCGACCGCATCTACGCGGTCGACGACGGCTCCACGGACGACACCTGGCGGGAGATTCGGGACGCCGCGGGCCGCGTCAACGCCCGCAGCGACGGCGACGCCTTCGACGACCGCGTCGTGCCGATCCGACACGAACAGAACCGCGGCGTCGGCGGCGCCATCAAGACCGGCTACCTCCGCGCCCGCGAGGAAGAGATCGACGTGACGGCGGTGATGGGCGGCGACGGGCAGATGGAGCCCGAGGTGCTCGGCGACCTCTTCGACCCCATCGTCGAGGGGCGCGCGGACTACACGAAGGGCAACCGCTTCCTCGGGCAGACCGACAGCGGCGACATGCCGCCGTTCCGCTTCGTCGGGAACACCATCCTCACGGCGCTCACGAAGGTCGCGAGCGGCTACTGGGGGAACGGCGACCCGCAGAGCGGCTACACCGCCATCTCCCTGCGCGCGCTGGAGACCGCCGACGTCGAGTCGATGTACGAGTTCTACGGCTACTGCAACGACCTCCTCGTGAAGCTGAACGTCGCGGAGATGCGAGTGGTGGACGTCGCCTCCCCCATCACGTACGGCGACGAGGAGAGCCACATCAAGTACCGGACGTACATCCCGAAGGTGTCGGCGATGCTCGGCCGGAACTTCCTCTGGCGGCTGAAGACGAAGTACCTCGTCTTCGACTTCAACCCGCTCGTCGCCGCGTACGCGGCGGGCGCGGTGTCGTCGCTGGCCGCCGTCGCCTCCGCCGTCGGGGAGCTCCGGGGCGCCGACAGAACCGCGACGCCGGTGGCCCGCGGCGCGCTCACGCTCCTGTTCGCGCTCGTGGGCGTGCTGTCGTTCGTGTTCGCGATGACGCTGGACGCGGCCGCCAACGAGCACCTGAGCGACGCCGTCCACCCGGCGGGCGACGTGCCGCCCGCGGGAGAAGCGCCCGAGGGAGACGCTGCGACGGTCGCGACCGACGAGGTCGACGCGCCTGCGGGAGTGGCCGCCCGCGCCGAGAACGGCGCGGTCGAGCTGGAGCCCCGGGAGTGGGCGTACGTGCTCAGCGACGACCCCGGCGACCCGCCGACGCCGAGCGCGGCGCGCGTCCGCGAGCGCCTCCGCGACGGCCAGCCGCAGAGCGACACGGCCGCGGACTGACGCGAAACCGCCCGTAGCGCGGCCGCTTCTCCGGTAGGCGGGTGGTAACAAACAGGTCGCTCGTGCGTGTACAGTCCATGTTCGGGACGAGCGGTATTCGTGGCGAGTTCGGGACGGACGTGACCGCGGGGCTGGCGCTGTGCGTCGGGCGGGCGCTCGCGTCGGACGGTCGAGGGCGAGTCGTCGTGGGCCGGGACCCCCGCGACACGGGACCGCTGCTCGTGGACGCGCTGACCGCGGGGCTCCGCGAGTGCGGCGCCGACGTGGTTCGGCTCGGCGAGGTACCGACGCCGACAGTGGCGCGCTCCGTAGAGTGGTACGACGCAGACGCCGGCGTGACCGTGACCGCGTCGCACAACCCCCCGGAGGACAACGGCATCAAGCTCTGGAGCGCGGACGGCTCTGCGGTCGTCGGCGACGAGCAGGACGACATCGTCGAGCGGCTGAAACGCGACGACTACGACATCAAGCGGTGGGACGAGATCGGGAGCACCCGCACCGAGTCGAACGCGCGCCGACGCCACGTCGACGCTATCGTGGACGCGGTCACCGTCGACCCGCCGCTGTCGGTCGTCGTGGACGTGGGCAACGGGAGCGGCCGGCTCACGTCGGACGTGCTGCGCCAGCTCGGCTGCGAGGTCGAGACGATGAACGCGCTGCCGGACGGCGAGTTCCCGTCGCGGCCGAGCGAGCCGACCGCACAGAACTGCGAGGGGCTCCAGCGGGTCGTCGCGGAGTCCGACGCCGACATGGGCGTCGCTCACGACGGCGACGCCGACCGGATGATGGCGGTCACGGAGACCGGGCGGTTCGTCCCCGGGGACGTGTTGCTCGCGCTGTTCGCGCGCCAGCAGGCGGTCCCGCGGTCGCGGGTCGCGGTCCCCATCGACGTCAGCATGGCCGTCCAGGACGAGCTCTCGCAGGTCGGCGCGGAGACCACGTACACGAAAGTGGGGGACGGCCACGTCGCCGCGCGCACGACCGAGTCAGACGTGGTGTTCGGCGGCGAGCCCAGCGGCGCGTGGATCTGGCCGACGCTGACGCGGTGCCCGGACGGCCCGCTGGCGGCCGCGAAGCTCGCGGCGCTGGTCACCAACCACGGCTCGCTGGACGCGCTCGTCGACGACGTCCACCAGGTGCCGATTCGCCGCGAGAACATCCGCACGGACGCCAAGCGCGAGGTCGTCGAGCGCGTGCGGGCGATGGTCGCGGACCGCTACGAGAACGTCACCACCGTCGACGGCGTGCGCGTCGACCACGACGACGGCTGGTTCCTGGTGCGCGCGAGCGGCACGGAGCCGCTCGTCCGCGTCACCGCGGAGGCCCGCGACGGCGACCGCATGGAGTCGCTTTTGGACTCCGCGCTCGATCTCGTGACGACCGCCGCCGACACCGTCGACGCCGAAACCAGTCCCGCCTGACCCGTCCGTAACGCCCCGTTACGCGTAGCGTACCAGACACCTTCTGGCGAAAGTTCGACGCGTCGGTGTAGCGGTATCAGTCGACCGAACTCGCGTAAGCCGGCCTTACAATCTTCATAACAAGGGTAGTGGTCGCTGTCCAGTGGGGCGTGATGCAGACAGTCATTCTCGCCACGGACCGCGGCCCCGGGCCGCTGTCGAGCGTGGCGTCGACCCCGATGCTCCCCGTCGCCGACAGGCCGCTGGTCGCGCACGCGGCGGACGCCGCCGTCACCGCGGGGACCGAGGAGCTCGTGTTCGTCGTCGGCGACGACGCACCGCAGGTGCAGTCGTACTTCGGCGGCCGGTACGCCGGGGTGCCGGCGACGTACGCGATTCAGGAGGACAGCCACGAGCGAGCGATCCGCGCGCTCCACGGCCGGCTCGACGGCCGGGTCGCGGTGCTGAACGGGAGCTGTCTCTACGACGCGGGCGGCGTGGACGCGCTGTTCGACCACGACGCCGCCATCGCCGCCGAACCCGCCGAGGGACCGGCCCCGGTCGGGACGGACGGCGGCGAGCCGACCGTCGAGCGGGCGTCCGGCGCGTGCGTGTTCCCCGCGGACAGCCTCGACTCGCTGACCGGCGGCCGGCCGCTCTCGGTGGCCGCCCTGGAGAGCGCGGCGTCGCGGCCGGCGGTCGTGGACGTGCCCCGCGTCGCGGTGTCGAGCGCGGCGGACCTCGTGGACGCGAACGCCCGCGCGATGGCGTCGATAGCGCCCGCGGGCGAGACCGTGCAAATCGCCGACGACGCCACCGTCGAACAGGGGGTGACCTTCGACGGCCCGGTCCTCATCGCGGGCGGCGCGACCGTCGAGCGGAACGCCACGCTGTGCGGACCGGTCGTCGTCGGGCCGAACGCCACGGTGGGCGTCAGCGCGGTCGTCGAGTCCGCGGTGCTGTTCGGGGACGCGACGGTCGACGCGGGCGCGCGATTGGACGGTGCTGTGATCGGCCCGAACTGCACCGTCGGCAGCGGCGCGAGCGTCGCCGGAGTCACCGACGCGCGCGGGAGCGGGGTCGCCGCCATCGTCGCGGACGGCGCGCGCGAACGGCTCGGCTACTGGTAGCGAAGTACAGCGAACGCGGCTGGCGGGTTTTTTCGGCGGCGTCGGCTACTCCCGGAGCGAGTCGAGCGCGTCCGACGACCAGAGCGAGACAGCGAAGACGACGGCGAGAAAGACGACGACGACGACGGTCGCGAGCGTGTACGCGCTGGAGAGCTGCGCCGCGAGGAACAGCACCGCGAACGCGACGAACCCGCCCGCGTAAGCGGTCTGTGACGGCGCGGACTCGGACTCCTCTTCGGCTCCGACATCGAGGTACTCGTACAGCGACTCGACGTGGTCCCCGACCTCGATGCGGCCCCGTCCCTGGTTGAAGTCGACGACGTCCGCGTCGTCCATCTTCGGGAGGTGGCACTGGTAGAGGCCGATGTAGACGCGTTTCCGCTGCTGGGCGTCGAGTTGCTGGACGGTCGTGTCGTTCTCGATGGCCGCGATGTGTTCGGCGAGCTCGCCGATGGTGACCGGCTCCTCGGTGTCCCGGACGTACTCGAGAACGAGCCGACGGCGCCGGTTCTTCAGAATCTCGAAGGTGATGTCCAGCGGGAGTTGCTCCGCGGGCTCCTCTTCGGGCGTGTCGGCGTCCGTTTCGGGCTCGGTCGACGGGACCGAGTCGATTTCGCTGTCCGATTCCCCGCCACCGTGAGTCGCTTCTAGCATTGTCGTAGTCCTCCGGTCGTGTGTGTGCTGGCCTGCCGCTCGTGTGCCGGTGTCGTCGCCGCCGAGCTGGTGTTCGGACGGACAGGGTCGCCGAGATGCGTGTCCCCCGTCTCGTTTCCTCCCCCCGAGTTGTCGTCCCGCGACGGTCGGCGAACACTCGAACCGTAGCGTGCCCGTACCGCGCTAGCAGACGATAGTGTCCCTATTCCAACATAAGTGTTTGGTACACAACGTCCGACGCGCTCCACGGGCCTAACGCTTCCGGACGAACCGGGCCCCCGCGACCGCGGGGCGAGACCCACGCGCGAGTGTGGCACCGGATAACCTCCTACTGTCCCGCGGCGAAGACGGCTCGACGGCAGCCAGGCGTCCTGCATCTGTGGTACGTAACCGACCGGGTAGACCCTTAGTTACACACGACCTATCGAACGTCGACCGACGAGCGGACCGGCGGCGCGTTCCCAAGTCCTGGACTCTCGAAGTCTCTCGCGGCTGTTTTCTCGGGTTAGGGGCAGACACCCGACGACCAACCGCCGAATAACAATGCGCGGATGTGCCGATTGGCGAACGTTACCTCAGCTGGTAAGCGCCCGCAAGGACAATGACCCGGAACACATCACCAACCGCCGCGAGGCAGCGTCACGCGAGAACTGAATCGGACGACGAACCGGGGCCGCGCGCAGCCACGACGGAGACGGACGGGGGCCACCCATGTGCGGAATAACGGCGTGCGCGGCCCCCGCGGACGAGAACGTCGTGGATACGCTGCTCGGCGGCCTCCGGAACCTCGAGTACCGGGGGTACGACTCCAGCGGCGTCGCCACGCCGGACAGTGAGACCGTCTCCGTCATCAAGCGCGAGGGCGGCATCGACGAGCTCGCCGACACCCTCGACGTCGTCGGTCCGAACGGCGCGGTCGGCATCGGACACACGCGGTGGAGCACCCACGGCGCGCCGACCGACGCCAACGCCCACCCGCACACGGACTGCGACAACCGCGTCGCCGTCGTCCACAACGGCATCGTGGAGAACTACACGGAGCTGCGCGACGAGCTCCGCGCCCGCGGGCACGTCTTCACGAGCGAGACGGACACCGAGGTCATCCCGCACCTGGTCAGCGAACACCTCGACGACGGGATGACCGTCGACGGCGCGTTCCGCGCGGCCATCGAGCGCCTGGAGGGACGGTTCGCCATCGCGATGGTGGTCGCGGGCGACGACGCCATCTACGCGGCGCGCAACGGGTCGCCGCTGGTCGTCGGCGTCGACGACGGCCGCCGCTTCATCGCCAGCGACGTGCCGTCGTTCCTCGAACACACCGACGACGTGGTCTACCTCGAGGACGGCGACGTCGTCCGCGTGACCGCCGACGAGCACGTGGTCACGGACCTCGACGGCCGCCCGGTCGAACGCGAGACGAAAGTCGTCGACTGGCAGCCAGAGGACGCCGAGCGCAACGGCTTCGACCACTACATGCTCAAGGAGATCCACGAGCAGCCCGCCGCGCTCGAACGCGCCATCAACGGCCGCATCACCGCGGAGGGCGGCATCGACCTCGAGGAGTTCCCGCCGGGGACGTTCAGCGACGTCACCGACGTCCAGCTGGTCGCCTGCGGGACCTCCTACCACGCCGCGCTGTACGTCCGCCAGCAGCTCGCCGAGCGCGGCGTGCCGACGCAGGTGTTCAGCGGCGGCGAGTACGCGACGACGCCCGCGCCCGTCACGGAGAACACGCTCGTCATCGCGGTGACCCAGAGCGGGGAGACCGCGGACACGCTCGCGTCCCTGCGGGCGGCCGACGAGCGCGGCGCGCGTACGCTCGCGGTGACGAACGTCGTCGGGTCGTCGGCGGCGCGGTTCTGCGACGACGCGCTGTTCATCCGCGCCGGCCCGGAGATCGGCGTGGCGGCGACGAAGACGTTCTCCTCGCAGGTCGCGGTGCTGACGCTGCTCGGCGAGCGCATCGCACAGGACATCACGGGCGAGCCCAGGGAGGACCTCGCGGCGATGCTGCGCGGGCTCGAACGCCTCCCGAGCGACGTCCAGCACGTCCTCGACCAGTCCTCGGTGGAGTCGCTGGCGACGAAGTACCGGGAGCGCGACGGCCACTTCTTCATCGGCCGCGGCGTGGCGTACCCGGTCGCCCTGGAGGGGGCGCTGAAGTTCAAGGAGATCACGTACGAGCACGCCGAGGGGTTCGCCGCCGCCGAGCTCAAGCACGGGCCGCTCGCGCTCGTCACCCCGGACACGCCCGTGTTCGCGGTGTTCTCGGGACCGCACGACGAGAAGACGCTGGGGAACGTCGAGGAGGTACAGAGCCGCGGCGCGCCCGCCGTCGCCATCGCCAGCGAGGAGTCCACGGAGGTCGCGGAGGTCGTCGACGAGTTCCTCCCGATTCCGGACACGCACCCGGTCGCGGCGGGCGTTCTCGCGAACGTCCAGCTCCAGTTGGTGTCCTACCACGTCGCCGACCTGCTCGGTCGCGCCATCGACAAACCGCGGAACCTCGCGAAGAGCGTGACAGTAGAGTGATCGCACGCGTCCCGCGGCAGGCACCGCCGTCCGGCGCTACGACCGCTCGCAGGCAGCCCACCCGCCGCCCGCGACAGCCGTCAATCGAGAGCGCCCATAGATGTCTCAATCAGACACACCAGAATCCCTGACTCAGGACACGGTCTACGACCTCCTGAGCAACGCGCGACGACGGTTCGTCCTCTCGTACCTCCGGGACCGCTCGGAGCCGATCGAGCTGAGCGAGCTCTCCCGAGAGGTCGCCGCCTGGGAGAACGACACGCCAGTGGAGGACCTCACGTCCCAGCAGATAAAACGCGTCTACGTGTCGCTGTACCAGACCCACATCCCCAAACTCGACGAGTCGGGGCTCGTGGACTACGACAGCGACTCGGGGGACGTCGAGCTGACGGAGAACGTCGACGTCCTCGACACCTACCTGCCCGAGCGCGAGCAACAGGAGACGCCCTGGCAGCTCGTGTACGCGAGCATTGCGGCCGCCGGGCTGCTGGTGTACGGCGCCATCCTGCTGTTCCCGGCGACGTTCGCGTTCGTGCCGATGACAGCGCTGAACGTCGTCGTCATCACCGTGTTCGCCGTCGTGACGGCAGCGCACTACTACGCGAAGAACCGGAGGTGACCGTCGTGAGTGAACACACTCCTCCGACGGCTCGCGGGCCCGAACTTCCCGGGAGGTGGTCGCAGTGACGCCCGACTGGGACGTCGTCGGCTACGTCATCAGCTCCGACCACCGCACGCTCGTTCTCGGCCGGCTCGCCGAAGGGCCGGCCACGCCCACCCAGATCGCTACCGATGTCGACCTCGCTGCCACGCACGTCTCGCGGGCGTTGAACTCGCTGCGCGAGCGCGACCTCGTCGAGCTACTCGTCCCCGAAGAGCGACGCAAGGGACGCGTGTACGGCATCACCGAGAAGGGGTCGGAAGCCTGGAACGTGATTCAGGCGAAAGACCTCACGGAGTGAGGAAAGGAAAGTAGGGTCGGGGATGGGG
>SDGW01001216.1_pt1 | contig 10673 bp, 11 predicted proteins | sample 2873831 | NCBI WGS metagenome assembly SDGW01 (sample SAMN08132700, study PRJNA421101) | hypersaline lake metagenome | isolation source: celular fraction 0.22 microns magnesium sulfate-rich crust from ephemeral... | place: Spain: Penahueca Lagoon, Toledo | collected 2011-07
CATCAGCGGCCCCATGATCGCGCCGACGTCGGCGTCGCTCTCGTGTTTGACGGCATTCAATAGCGCGTGCTTTTCGACCTCGCGTTCGACGCGCTCGCGTAACTCGTCGTTCATTATCGAGCGGTATTCGTGCCCGGACCAAAACCCCCGCGGTGTCGGCTCGGCGAGCGCCGGTCACGCGGCCCGCCACAAACTGGCGACGACGGGTTCAGGCGCGGTCAGAACCCGCCCCCGGTGAGCAGGTCCAGGAAGTCCTGCATCGACAGTGCGGCCAACACGATGGCTAGCAGCACCAGCAGCGCGTTGATGACGTTCAGTTTTCGAGAGTTGCGGTACTCGCCCATCGTTTCGCGGTCGTTGACCGCCCAGAACAACAGGACGACCGCGACCGGCAGCCCGAAGATGCCGTTGTACATCGGGAACAGGATCACCATATCGACGACCGAGAGGTCCATGACCCGGCTGATCACCGGCGAGAGGACGCCGACGCCGGTCAGTCCCGCGAAGACGATTGTGAACAGCCGATCCCCCTTCTGGACGTCCACTCCAGCCGCCTGCGGGATCATGTACGCGGGCGCCCACATGATCGGGATGATGCTGTTGAACGCGGCCGCGATGACGCCGCCGACGAACAGCACCATTGCCCACACGCCCAGCACCTCGACCAGCGCTTCGCCGGGCGTGATGAACGTCTCGAGTTGCGTAAAGCCCATTGGGCGCAGCAGCGCCGCGGCGGCGATCAGGATCGCGATCGTCGTCACGCCGCCGACCGCGTAGCCGATCGCCAGGTCCTCCCGCGCGTCGGGCAGGTCACTCTGTTCCGTCCATCCCTTCTGGTGGACGAGGATCGACTCGAGGAAGAAGTTCGGCCACAGCGCGGTCGTCCCGAGCAGCCCAGCGGCCATCGCCAGCGCGCCGAACGTGTCCGTCGTCGGGACGAACCCGAGCGCGACGTCACCCAGGTTCGCGCCGCTTGGGAGCGCGACGATCACGTAGATGACCATCAGCGACAGCATCATCCCGATCATCACGTTCTCGACAGTGTCGTAGTTCAGGACGCCGACGCCGATCGCGACAAACGTCGTCACGACGGCGATCGGTTGCCAGCCGATCGCGCCGCCAAGCAGGAACGAGACGCCCGCGCCGACGGCCGCGACGAGGCCGAGAGTCCACGCTATGCAGCCGATCGACAGGAATATCGCGATCGCCGTCGCTCCCGGCCGGCCGAGTTTCTCTCGAACGAACACCATCAGGGGCTCGCCGTGGATCCCCAGCCTAGCGCTCATGTCCTGGGCCATGAACCCGAGCAAGGCGGCGCCGACGACGGCCCACAACAGCGTGTAGCCGTGCATCACGCCGGCCTGGCTGGCGATGAACACCGACCCCGAACCGAAGTAACTGGCGACCATCACGAACGCCAGTCCGTACTGTTGTACCTGTCCGGCCACGTAGTCGACTGAAGAAAAGTTGCGGATGCTCATTCGTTGGTGCTTTGCGTTCGACGGTCGATTCGTCGTAGGTGCCGGACGCTGACGAACTGCTCCCGTGGGGATTCGATACGCTGTGGCTCGTCGGACTGTGGGTGTGTTCGAATCATGGTTGCGTCGTAACGCTCGATCTCGAAAAGCGATCGAGTACGGGTGTCGCTGAGTGTAGTACACCTACAGTAACCAGTCGCAGAGGGGAGTGTCTACGCCCGGAATATTCAACTGCCCGGTTCCGAACCGCCGTACAGCGCCGGGGTCACGGGGATGGTCGGTTCACCTCCGACGATCCACGATCGATCCGGGCGTAATTTCGCCGTTCGAGAGCACGGAACCGGCCACAGAACCGAGCTGGAGGAACGGACGGAACCCGCCCACACCAGCAAGGAAAGGGGTTAACCAACCCAGTCGGCTATCCGGCGTCGAGCTCGTGGTCGTCACACTCGAGGTACTGGTCGCCCTGCTCGCGCTCTCCTTTCTCGGCAGCGTGACCGTCGCCACGATCGGCCCCGGCGGGATCCTGATCGTCACCGGACTGTCCCTCCTGACGTCGCTCTCGAGCGACGAGGTGGCGGGCACGTCCAGCGCGATCTTCACCGTCGGCGCAGTGTTCGGGAGCGTCGTCTACGCCCGGTCGGGAGAGATCGACTGGCCGATCGCGGGGGCTGTCAGCGCAGCTGCGGCCGTCGGCACGTGGTTCGGCGTCCAGGCCAACGCCTACCTCTCGCGGCGCGCCTACGGGATCGTGCTCGCCGCATTGCTCGCGGTCGGCGGCGGGAACATCGTCTACCGGGAGCATCGAGACCGCGAGCTGCGACTCGAACCCGGGCGGTATCGTCGCGATCTCACCGCGTTCGCCGGGATCGGCTCGTGATCGGCGTCTTCGGGAGCCTTCTGGGGATCGGCGGGGCCGCGCTGTCGGCCCCGTGCTCGTCCTGGTCGGTGTGCCGATGCTCGTGACGATTGCGGTCACCCAGATCGTCGTCTTCACCGCGCTGTGTACCGCGTTCAACTACCTGCTCCGGGACGCGGTCGTCGCGTCGCTGTTCGTGCCGATCACGGCCGCTTACCTCGGGGCGTCGGCGTCGGCTGGTGGCTCACCCACCGGATCGCCGCGAGCCGGCTAAAGCTCGCACTCGGCGTCGTGCAGGCGGTCTGATCACTGTTCTCGACGAGCAACGGCCGTTGAGTGTAGCCGCTCGAGCGTCGCTCCGTCCGAAAAACGACCGACGCGGAAGTGTCAGTAGCCGCGTTCGATCAGGTAATCCGCGAGGTCACAGAGGAGGTCGCGCGCCTCGTTGTCCGGCAGGACCTCGAGTCGGTTCTTGCCGCGTTCGACCAGATCGCGAGCGGTCTGGTTCGCATAGGAGATCGAGCCGGCCGCCTCGAGTTCGGCGACCGCGTCGTCGATCTCGGCTTCGGTGACCGCATCGACGTCGTCAGTGTTGACCAGATTGTCGACGTCGACGCCCTGTTCGCGGGCGTGGACGGTAATCAGTGTCTGTTTGTTCTCGACGAGGTCGCTGCCTCGCTGTTTGCCGAGTTGCTCGCTTGGCACCGTCAGGTCGAGGACGTCGTCCTGAATCTGGAACGCACGGCCGACGTCGAGCCCGTAGCCGTAGAGTTCATCGATCGTCTCGTCGTCAGCGCCGAGCAAGATCGCCGGCAGACACGCCGATGCTGCGTACAGGACGGCCGTTTTGTGTTCGACCATCTCGAGGTACTCGTCGGGCGAGACGTCAGTTCGCTCCTCGAAAGTGACGTCAAGCGACTGCCCCTCGCAGATGTCCGTACAGGTGGTCGCGAGGACTTCGAGTGCGTCGACGATACGGGCTGACTCCGCGTCCGTCTCGAGCATGATCTCGAACGCCTTCGAGTAGAGCGTGTCGCCGGCCAGAATGGCCGTCTCGAGGTCGTACTCCTTGTGGACGGCGGGAACGCCACGCCGGAGGTCGTCGTCGTCCATGATGTCGTCGTGGATCAGGGTAAACGACTGGATGACCTCGACGCTGACAGCGCCAGCCATCACGTCCACTGGGCCGCTGTCATCGAGTGAGGGAAACGACCGATACCCGGTCGAGAGCACCTCGACGTCGGCCAGTGCCTCCGCTGTCGTCAGGAAGACGGTCGGCCGGAGCCGCTTGCCGCCCGCGTCCAGCAGGTACCGAGAGGCTTCGTAGAGCCGTTCGGGTCGCTGGATCGGGAGTTCCTCGGGAATCGCGTCGTTGACGAGCTCACGACGCTTTCGCACCGCTTCGAGCACCGCCTGTTCGCGTGCCTCGGGACTCGTCATATCAGTCGACGAGCTGGATGAGGTTCCCGTTGCGCGTGGCGTGGATGTCCCGCCCGAGTTGGTACCCCTGGTTCTCGGCGAGATCGATGTACCGGGACAGGTGCTCTAAGTCCTGGTGGGCGGGGATGACGTTCTGGGGCTGGAGGGCATCCAGCATCTCGTAGTGGCCCTCCTGATTCATGTGCCCGGAGACGTGGATGTCGTCGTAGATGCGCGCGCCCTGCATCCCCAGTAGCTTCTCGGCCTGGTAGCGCTGGCCCTCGTTGGTCGGCTCCGGAATCACGCGTGCCGAGAAGACGACCTTGTCGCCCTCGTCCAGTTCGTAGGGCGTCTCGCCGCGGGCCATGCGAGTGAGCATCGCACGGGGTTCACCCTGATGGCCGGTGACGACGGGCAGGTAGTCGCCTTTGCCCTCGTTCATAATGCGCTTGAACGTCCGGTCGACGGACTTGCGGTGGCCGAACATGCCCAGATCCGACGGGAAGTCGATGAAGTCGAGTCGTTCGGCGGTGCCCGAATACTTCTCCATCGACCGACCGAGCAGGACGGGCTGGCGACCGATGTCGTCGGCGAACTCGACGAGCGACTTCACGCGGGCGATGTGACTCGAGAAGGTGGTGGCGACGATCCCGCCGTCGTAATCCTCGAGGCTATAGAGGACATCGCGGAGGTGCTCACGGGCGACGCGCTCGGAGGGTGTCCGTCCCTTCCGGCCGGCGTTGGTACAGTCCTCGATGTAACACAGGACGCCGTTGCCCTCGCGGCCGATCTCGCGGAACCGCTCCATGTCGATCGGGTCGCCGATGACGGGCGTGTGGTCCATCCGTTTGTCCAGCCCGTAGACGACTGCTCCTTCGGGCGTGTGGAGGACGGGGTTGATCGCGTCGATGATCGAGTGGGTGACGTTGACGAACTCGAGGTCGACCTTGCCGGAGTCGCCGATCGGCATCGTCTCGCCGGCGTCCATCTTGATCAGGTCGTTTTCGACGCCGAACTTCTGTTCACCCTCGATCTGTTGTTTGACGAGCTCGATCGTAAACGGCGTCGCGACGATCGGCGCGTCGTATCGGTGTGCCAGCTTCGAGATGGCACCGATGTGATCCAGGTGTCCGTGGGTCGGGACGATCGCCTGGACGTCGCCCTCTAAGTCGCTCATGACCCGGTCGTCGGGGATCGCGCCCATATCGATCAGGTCGAGACTGTGCATCCGTTCGGTTTCGACGTTGTCGTGGATCAGGACCTTCGAGAGGTTCAGACCCATATCGAAGATGACGACGTCGTCGCCGGCGCGGACGGCAGTCATCTGCCGTCCGACTTCTTCATAGCCGCCAATCGTTGCAATTTCGATTTCCATGGTTCGTAGCACTGAAAGCCGCGTCGTGGACTCTCATCGAAACGGTCCGCGGACTCCCGGTTGTTCGGCCCCGGCGTCTTGCAGCGCGTCGGCCATCCCGCTATGCGCTCGCGGAGACAACCCGTCTCCGGCGGGCTCACGACATCGTGAGCCCCGAACGCACTTGCCCGCGGGTTTCGCTATGTGCACGTATACGCCCAGGTCTTAAAAACACAGTGGGTTAGCCCATCGGCTCCCGTACCAACTGATACGGTCTGCTGTACGAGTGACCGGTGGGCCCGCAGTGCGGGTCGCGGCCGGCCGGCACTGACTGACAGGAGTCCGTATCAGCCCATCTTTGCGCATCGTAATTCATTTCCCGGTTGCCCCGAAATCCGTTCTCAGTACTCATGCTTTCGGAGGGATCGTCGTGTACGTAATTATCGTCGGTGCCGGTGAAGTCGGGCGGTCGATCGCCGCGAACCTCGAGGACACCCACGATGTCGTCGTCGTCGACCGCGACGGCGACGTGACCGAGGCACTCACATACGAACTCGACGTCCTTACGATCCACGGCGACGGGACCGATCTCGAGGTGTTGCGCGAGGCCGGCCTCGAGCAAGCCGGGCTCGTCATCGCCTGTACCGACAACGACGAGACCAACGCGGTCGTCTGTGGCGCGGCGAAAGCCACGTCAGAGGTCTTCACGATCGCTCGCGTCCGCCGTCGGACGTTGCTCGAGACGTGGCAGGGCTCGCAGGGAGCGTTCGGGGTCGACTTCATGGTCTGTACCGACCTCCTGACTGCACAGACGATCTTCCGGATCTCCGGCCTACCGAGCGCCCACGACGTCGATACGTTCGCCGGCGGACTCGTGCGCATGGCCGAGTTCGACATTCCAGAGGACAGCCCGATCGTCGACCGAACAGTAAGCGAAGCCGACTGTTACGACTCGCTGACGTTCGCGGCGATCTTCCGGGACAACGAGATGATCGTTACGCGCGGCGACACTGTCATCCGCGCGTGTGATCGGGTCGTCGTCATCGGGAGCCCGGATTCGATGCGCGATTTCGCCGACGAGGTCGCGACGACGCCGGACGACACCGAGGAGGTCGTCATCGTCGGTGCGAGCGAGATCGGGTTTCAGGCCGCCCGCGAGTTCGAAGAGCACGGCTTCCGGCCCCGATTGATCGAACAGGACCCCGACCGGGCCCGTGAGGTCGCCGAGGCGCTGCCGAACACGATGGTCATGGAAAGCGACGCGACCAACTCCGAGTTCCTCGCCCGCGAACACGTCGGCGAGGCCGACGTCGTGGTCGCGGCCCTAGATAGCGACGAGAAAAACCTGCTCGTCTCGCTGCTGGCCGACAGACTCGGCGTCGACCGCACCGTCGCCATCATCGAAACGCCCGAGTACGCCGACCTCTTCGAGACCGTCGGCGTCGACGTCGCGGTCAACCCCCGCGAGGAGACCGCCGAGGAGATCATCCGCTTTACCCGGACCGACCACACCGAGAAGATCGCGATGCTCGAGCACGACCGCGCCGAAGTCATCGAGATCGAGGTCGGCCCCGACAGCGTCCTCGTCGGACAGGACATCGCGACAGCGACAAACGACCTTCCGGACGGCGTCGTCATCGGTGCGATCTCTCGAGGCGGTGAGCACATCACGCCGCGGGGCTCGACGGCCGTCCAGCCCGGCGATCACGTCATCGTCTTCGTCGACGCGGCTGTGCTCGACGAGGTCGTCGAACTAATCTGATTCCGGCCGGTCTCACGCGCCCTCAAAGACGCCGCGGTAGAGAACGTAGCCGACGAAACTCGAGAGATACGCGATCGCGATACCGGTCGTCAGCACTGACCGTCCGATAACGGCGATGAGCGCGACGATAACTGGACCGAGCAGCAACAGCGAATCGAAGACCCGATCTTCGGCCCCCTCCTCGAGGGGGTCGCCGACGTACGGGAGATCGCCGATCCTCATCGGTACAGCCCTCCACGGTCTAGGACCGTCCGCAAGGTCACCAGCACGGGGATGATCTCAAGGCGGCCGATCCACATGTTGAACAGGAACATGACTTTGCCCAGCGTCGGCAGCGATTCGGGACCGGTAATACCCGTAGAGAGGCCGACGTTGCCCTGGGCGCTGGCGACTTCGAAGATGACGTTCTCGAGCGTGTACTCGCCCTGGGGGAGGATCAGTAGGAGGACGAAGGTACCGATCCCGAGGAAGACGAACCAGAGGAAGCCGATGATCGCGGCTTCCTCGAACTCCTGACGGACCTCTCGTTCGTCGAGGCGGCGGCCGTTGATCTTCAGCCGGCGAACGGCCGTTTCGGGATAAAAGACGTCCGCGATACGGAAGCGAATCCCTTTCAAGAGCGTGATCGACCGAATCAGCTTGATCCCGCCGGCCGTCGATCCGGCCGCCCCACCGACGATCATCCCGAATGCCACGGTGAGCTGGGCGTGGGCTGGCCACCGTCCCAGCGCCACGTTGGTCGCGTCGGTGGCCGTCTGGAAGCCGGCACACGTCGCCGCCGAGACGAACTGGAAGGAACTGTAGCGAAACGCAGTAAACAGAGTGTCGTACGTTTCGGTAACGGAGACGAGCGCGGTGAGAACGACCGTGCCGGCGCTCATGTAGATGAACACCCATCTGGTCTGGAGATCCGTATAGAAATTTCGGAGATCGCCTTGCAGAACGAGATAGTGGACCGGAAACGCGATGCTGCCGAGTAGCATGACCGGCAGGAGTGCGAAGTCGATCGCGGCGCTGTCGTAGGCGGCGATCGAGTTGTCCGTGATCGAGAAGCCGCCGGTCGCGAGGCCGGTCATCCCGTGGTTGATCGCATCCCAGATGGGCATGCCGACGACCCACAGGAGGAGAATCGAGACGAACGTAAAGAGCAGGAAGATCCACCAGATCGTCTGGACCGTCGAGACGATACTCGGGTGAATTCGCTCAGATCGCGCTTCGCTCTCGTAGAGCGTCAACGATCCGCTCCCGGGGCGTGCGAGGATCGCTGTCGTGAGGACGATCACGCCGACGCCGCCGACCCACTCGATGAACGACCGCCACCACTGCAGCGTCCGGGGCAACACCTCCTCGTTGTCGGTCATCGTCAATCCGGTGCCAGTAAAGCCGCTCATGCTCTCGAAGATAGCATTGAGCGGGTCAGTAAACGCTGCAAGCGTCGCCGTCTGAGATGGCGTCTCTATGAACGGGAGACCGATTTCGACGGTCCACGCGATGAGCATGAACGGCAGTGAGCCGAAAATCGCGACGCAAAACCAGCCCGTCGCGGCGATGATCATCCCGTGTAACTTGCTCGGCTGGGCGGCCCCCTGAAATCGCGCTGTCAGGGCATAGCCGATGACGAACGGCACGAGTCCAGAGATGAACAACGACAGCATCGCCCAGTACTCGCCCCAGACCAACGGAACGAGCAGCGAGACGAACAGGAGGCCGGCCAGCGCCTGAAAGATCCGCCCCAGGTCTCGGCCGATCGTTGCCGCCGCCCCGTTCATGTATCGCTCACTGCCCGGTCGCGGTTGATACACGTCGAAACCGTAACGTGTGTGAGTTTCCCCTCACAACCGCCGTCGATCGTTGCAAGTTCGTCGCCGTCCGTGTCGGCTATCATTTCACCCGGTCCTCGTAGTGTCCGAACACGTTCGTGAGTTCGGGCTCGGCACCGAACCCCGAGTAGACGGTCAGCAGATCGCCGGTCTGAATAGACGTACTCCCCTGTGGAGTAAGCGGCGACTCCTGTCCTTCGCGTTCGATGGCGACGATCAGAACGTCGTCGGGAATGATTCCTTCGTTCGCGGCCTCGAGGATCGTCTTCCCGACGATCGGTGCGTTTTCGCTGACCCGGATCTCGAACACCTCTGCCTCTTCGCCGATTCGCATGTAGTCGACGATCGCTGGGCGAGCGACCGACCGATACAGATACTCGGCGATGAGTTCCTGGGGGTTCTCCATGGTGTTAACGCCGATCTGGCGGAACACGTTCATGTGATCGGGATCGTGGACGACCGACACGATCGCGGGAACGTTGTGTTCCTGTGCGAGCAGACAGACCATGATGTTGGTCGCATCCCGGTCGGTCGTGCTGATCAGGGCGTCGGCCTTCCCGACCCCAGCGTCAATGAGCGCTTCGTGGGCCGTCGCGTCGTCGTTTAAGATCAGACAGTCGTACTCACCGGCGGCCCGATCCGCGCGTTCGGGGTCTTTCTCGATGACGACGACCTCGTTTCCCGATTGGGTCGCGATATCGATCAGCGGGATCCCGATATCACCCGCACCGACGACGATGATGTACATTACGTCGGGTTTCTTCCGTCTCCGATGAAAATATACCGCTTCCCAAACGTCCATCCCACGGCCTCGAGCGACAGTCGGCTGAATTCGTTCGGCGGATGGCCGTCACCACTTACTGATCCCAGGGTGGTCGCTGCCGTCGCTTCGACTGTTCCTCTGATTCAGCCAGGATTCGCTCGATCGCCCACCCGGCCCACAGAAAGACGATTACCATGAACACGGCCATCTCGATCCGGATGACCGACCCGTACCGAACCGTGAGGACGAGAGCCATGATGGCCACTGCCGCAGCGACGACGAGGAACACGTCGTAAAACGAATGTGGATTACGAACGCTTGGCAAGCGTACGTTCATAGGTCATTTTACGCACGGTTCGTATAAAGTACCTGTTCCCGCCTCCGTCGGTTGTACGAGTATAGGGCCGACGCTCGCGGTGGTGATTGGACACAACACACCTTGCCGTACGGAGCGAGCGGCTGCCGAAGCGACGATGCCGGGCAGCGCGTCGGTCACGATGGATTAATTACGGCCTTAGCGAAATGCCGTTACAACCGTGTCCAGACGTGACTACGTGAATGGGGTGTTCTATGCGGCTCCGAACTGAGTGGCGCGCCAGCTTCGCGCTCGTCGGGACCGTCCTCAAGTATCTCTCCGTTCCGTTAGTGATCCCGATCGTCGTGGCACTCATTTACGGCGACCCGGTGTTCCCGTTCGTCGCGACGATCGCGCTGACGATCGCCGTCGGTCACGGCCTCGAGCAACTCAGTCCCGAACCGGACCTGCAGATCCGTGAAGCGATGTTGTTCGTCGCGATTTCGTGGCTCGCCGTCGCTGCCGTCGGCGCGGTTCCATACGTGCTCGCTGGCTGGGGAACCGAATCGACGCTTGCCGACCCAGTCAACGCACTGTTCGAGTCGATGTCTGGCTTTACGACGACCGGGGCGACCGTGCTCGGAGAAATATCGCTCGATCGACACTCCCACGCCGTAATGATGTGGCGACAGCTCACGCAGTGGCTCGGCGGGATGGGGATCATCGTGTTGATGGTCGCGATCCTGCCGGAGGTCGCCGTCAGCGGTGCCCAGCTCATCGAGTCGGAAGCGCCGGGTCCGGAGTTACAGAAACTGACGCCGCGGATCGCCGAGACGGCGCGGATCCTCTGGCTCGTCTACTTCGCCTTCACCGCCGTCTACATCGCGTTGCTCTACGGCTTCCATCTCGCGGGAATGGCTCCC
>SDGW01001217.1_pt1 | contig 10672 bp, 2 predicted proteins | sample 2873831 | NCBI WGS metagenome assembly SDGW01 (sample SAMN08132700, study PRJNA421101) | hypersaline lake metagenome | isolation source: celular fraction 0.22 microns magnesium sulfate-rich crust from ephemeral... | place: Spain: Penahueca Lagoon, Toledo | collected 2011-07
ATATTAAAGGACCTATAGCATATCTTGAGGTCCTTTATTTTTGCTCACTTTTGTGTAATTGAGTAAGTTGCGTTATTATTTCGTGACTCGAAAGGACGGTGACCTGTGTCCTTCACAATATCAGATTCATTCTTAATTACTCATGAAGGAAAGCAAGTCTTACAACGCCTTGATTGCAAATCAACCCATAGATTATAGAAATGATCCTTATAAAAAAGGTTCCAAACATCATTTTTTGATGATTGGAACCTTTTTATTAGTTGAGGCTAGTTATGTCCCAGCCCCATTTTGGTTTTTAGCGTGAGAATGTCATTTCTACTGGTTGCTTTAAGAAATGGCCATTTTGCGCTTTGATATTTTGTGAAATGTGAAGTGTGTACTCCTGACCTTTTACGAATCGGTCTTTTGGAGTCACCATGATGGTTTTACCATCAGCAAGCTCCACATCTACATCTATTCTCTCTCCATCTTCGTCTGTTACATAAACAGAATGAGATCCAATCGTAGATGCACGTAAAGCTTCGTTAAAGGTGATGGTAAATTCTTTAGATGCTTCTACCTCATCCATTGAATCCCATACCTTTGTCTCTGGCTTAACGGAGTTTGCTAATTGACTTACAACGTTATCATTCAAGTTAAGAGCGAATACTGTTTCATCATTCTCAACTGTGAATGCACCTTCATACTTCGCCCACTGAGCAAGGTCTAAAGAATTAGACATGTAAGACGTTAAATCTTCATCCTCATTGTGGAGGTAATCGACTAACGATGTATTCGTCGTGTAGTAAACATCTCCTTCAGCATTTAATGTAACTTTCTTCGTTGCAGAACCTTCTTTAATATCAGCTGTTACTTCTTGTGGTGCTGCAATTAAACCGAATACTCCAAAGCTATTCGTATGAGCTTCAGCTTGATCATTGTTCCATTTCGTAGCATGAGTCATTGCATACAGTTTACCGTCAACTTCTACAAACTTAGCAAGGTTAAGATCCGTTGCATTAGATTTCATAGAAATTTTGGCTGGAACTGAGAAGGATTTCCCTTCGTAGTCTGCTTTGACTTGTACTACGCCTTCCATAGAATCCGCCCATTCTGGTAAGTCAGATACACTCTCGAATTCATCAAGACTTGTTAAATCTGTTACCTTCTTAAGTGTTAATGAAGTTATTTCTTTGTTAGCAAATACTCGAGCAGGTACTTCGATTGTTAAATCATCTGCTACCACACTTAACCCTTTAGCTTTAGCATCTTCTAAGTCAGCCGCAGAAAGTTCAATTGATTCTTCCTTATCATCTGATAAGGACACATCCACTGATACTGCACTACTTTCTTCTGGAGCTGGGATTGATGGTGTTGGTGCAGGAATGATTACTCCACCGCCATCATTGTTACTCTGTTTTGTTGTAAAACTAAATTGGTTACTTTCAACCATTGGTTTATTTCCATAGCCCAATACACCAGATTCAATTTTAACTTCATAATTTGTACCTTCTGATAAGTTGCTATCTGGATTAAAGATAAAGCGCTTAGCTAGTGTTACATCTGAATCTTCTGCAAACCAACCTGTTTGACCAAGTCCATCAGCAAGATCCACAGAAACTTCACCGACTTTATCTTCTTTGTAACCTACGAACGTCTCAGGAGTTTCAAACGTACCTGATACCGCTTCGCCTGTTGATTGGTTTACAACTTGAATATTACTTGTTACAGAGGACTTGAGCATTAAGCGATCAAATGTAACCTCAATGCTTTCATCTACTTCTATATCTTTTCCCTTATCTGTAGGTGCTACTTCACTAACAGCAGGTGCATCAGAACGAACCATTGGAACGTTTAATTGGGTTTCAGCAGGTGGCACTTCAACTATACGTGAAATGTAAGTTTCGTACCCATCTTTACTAAAGATCACACGCCATTTCCCTTCAATAACATCCCATCCATAACGACCATTTTCGTCTGTCATTTGTGGGTTGACCTGACCAAAGAAGTCAGCATTCCATTTTTCCCATTCGCCTGTTGTTTCATTTAATTGTTGAACAACCGCATTTACACCTTCTAAACGATTATCCATGCTTCCTTCGAATACATAACCTGATGGGTCAATCAATACGATAATTTCCATTAATGGAACACGTACAGTTACTCCTTCTTTTGTTACATATTCTAGTTCTAGCATTTGTTCACCGTATGATGACCAAGCACCGAGTTCAGAACCATCAAATGTGTATTCGCCATCTCCATTACTTGTCATCTCATATGTTTCACCTAGGAATACAATGGAAGCAGACTCTACATCTTTAGAGAATTCTACTTCTGTATCCATCGCTGTCTTTTCAACTACTGCAAATGTTGCTACCCCAGTATTCGGGTTAAGTTCAACATCTCCATTCCAACCTGCATGAACCGTTACGTTTTCAATTGATGGAATAGATGGTTCATAGTCGACTTCTACTTGATCCGTTTGATAAACAAGACTTCCATCTTCAACTACTGCATGAAGGTCAAAGCTTTCAGTACTTTGATCATCCTGGATTGGTAGATCGACATTTGCATACCACCAACGACCTTCTGCTTGTGTTTCTGTTACTAGTTGATTATTTGCATATACTTTAATCGTTGAACCAACTTTTGCATTACCATACACTTTTACGTTTTTCTCAGATGTTTTCTCTGGAGCTGTTAATGTGATAAATAGTACGTTTGTTGTTGTGCTCAAACGCTCTCCATCATCACTAATTTGTGCACTTGCACGGACTGCTTCGTTCGCATCCGTTTTAACATTTGCTTCAAATACTAATTCTCCACTTTCCCCAGCTTCCACATTGGTTACATCTACTTGATATTGACCATCTACTAATGTTGCAGTAGCTGTCTCTCCGTTTAATGTAACAGAGTTTTTAATAAGTTCTACACTTTCTGGAAGTGAGAAGTATAAAGGTAAGTTATCTGTAGTTGCATCACCGGTGTTCTGGTAATTCACAACGTATTGAATGTTCTTACCTGGAACTACAGTATTTACAGAAGCAGCAAAACTGTTTCCTTCACCTGTATAATCACCAGTACCTTCTTCTTGTAAGATGATGGTTTGATTTTGTTGGTCGCTTGGTACTGCAAATGTAGCAGTTGTTACTGAAGGATAACCGTATTTGTATGTTTCTACTACATAGTTACCTTCACTTAGACCATAAACCTTAAAGTAACCATCCTTATCAGTACGAGCCCATCCTGCATGCTCCCATGAACTATCCTCATTTACTTTGTAAACAGAGATTCGTACATGCTTGACAGGGGTTTCACCATCTTCGTCGTAAACCTTACCGTCTACGAACTTCGCTTTATTTAATTGGATTGTTCCAACATCAAAGGATTCTTCACCATTTGAAGTAATGGTTTCTTTATATTTTTCCATCTCTAATGCAGAGATATCTAGTTGAATATCGGCATCAGATGCTAAACCTTTGATTTCAAAATCACCTGTTTCACGATCGATTGTTGCAATACCGTAGGAATAAGGATTCTGCGTGTAAGCATTGATTCGAACATCAGAACCATCAACAGAATACCCTTCAGGCAATTCGATTGTACCTGTTACAGATACACCTGGGTCAAATACAAACTCATGCGTGTTAGTATCCGCATTGAATGTTTGTGTCGCTTGGTAGTTCATAAAGCCTTCAGCATAACCATAAATTTGGTATTCATAGCCTTCGACTACATTAATCGTCAGCGTACCATCCTCATTCCATGTGCCAAAGCCTTCTTCTTCTAAATCATAGCTAGTATAGTACCCTTCATCGTAACCCGTTTCTCTTGCAAGTTCATCATTATAAAGGTTCCAATAGATATCTTCAGGGCTTTCGATATTGGAGCCATCTTCAGTTTTAAAGGAAAGTGTAATTTCTGTTGTATTGTACTCTCTTTCCGTCAATACCACTGTAATAGGGTTCTCAACGTAATCTTTTCCTGGTTCAATCGCAATGGATTGATTCTTATCTTCATAGTTTGCTGAACCTTCTACAGAAAGTTCATACCAACCATCTTGTAAACCTTTTAATGTAGTATTTCCTGACCAGTTTGCGAAATACCCTTCGTTAATGTAACCAGAATAATAGGTATCAATTTCGTCTTCCCCTTCTAATTCAAGGTAAAGATCATCTTGAATCAACTCATCATTCTCATCAACGAATTTAATGCTCACATCTTGATAACTAGGAACACTAACTTCCACATCACTTGTTACTTGACCATAGTTCAGTTCTACATCTGTAACAAGGCTGTAGAATGTACTTCCATTTGAATTGACATGAAGACTGTAGTCTCCTTCTTCAAGTCCTTTCACTTGGAAAGTTCCATCTTCATTGATGTCAGTATTTACACTAACATTTTTAGAGCTTATATAAACCGTTCCACTTGTTAAAGCCTCTCCACCTTGAGTTACAGAACCTTTGATGGTTGCTCCAACATTACGATCTACATCAGTAGTCACTTCTTCTGTTTGTTCGCTTCCATCTGTGATAAATGCAGATACTTTCTTAAGTTCAGAAATCCCTTCTTCAACATAGAAAGTACCTTCGTAAGATTCAGTTTCTGCATCATAGTTTAAAGTTAAATCAAGTGTTTGATCCTGACCATCCTTCACATATGATACAGTAGCTTTCCCTTCGAATCCTTCTTGATAAGATCCTTTAAGTGAGATTGCTACATTTGAACCAATGTGAAGTAGCTCTTCTTCTTGCTCAGCAGTCACATCGAGGTTTGATGTCTTAAATGCAGCTGTTGTGTAATCTACAACATCTGACGCAACCACGTTTCCTGCTTCATCATAAGCCTTCACCTGGAATTCATATGTGGTGTCTGGCTCAATGTCCGTGTAGGTATAAGTGTTTGCCTCGACATTTGTAGCAACAGTCTGTAGTTCGTTACCTTCTTCAGCTGCAAATACATCATAGTTGATAGCATCTGCATCTTCAGACCAACTTAAAGCTAGACCTTCTGCATTTTCTACTACAGTTAGTTCAGGAGCAGTTGGTGCCGTTGTATCAACTGTGATGGTTACAACCTCTGACTTAGCTTCTGTATTTGCTTGTTCTTTGACGATAATATCGTAATGACCATCTTCATTAAGAGTTAGAGTACCTGTGAAAGCACCTTCAGTATTGGCTGTCACTTCTTCAGAAACGACAACACTATCATCATCTTGCTTAGTAGCTTCAATGATTAATGTTGCATCAGCTTTTGCATAACCAGAAACCGTAACATCTTCTGTATTGAAGAGTTGTTCCTGTTCAGGTTTTGTAATAACAGGTTCATTAGCTTCTACAACGGTAAACGATTGGTCTACTGTTGTATCAATGGATGACACCTGTACTTGATAATCACCAAGGTCTGCATCTTGTGGAAGAACATACGCACTTGTGTAAGTTCCATCTTCACTTGTTACAACTTGGTCTGCTTTTAGTTGATTTCCATCTTTTTGTACAAGGATGGAAACATCAGCGCCTTTCAACGCTTCCCCATCTAATGTTACTTCACCTGTGATGGTTACGGTGTTTCCAGGAACATACTTAGCTTTATCGAGGTTTAATGTTACAGCTTTTTCAGCTAAAGTATCTTTTACTGTAAAGCTCTTTGTTACTTCTTGATCATCTGCTTTTAAGGCAATTGTATATTCACCTAACTCAGCATTGTCTTCAAGTGTAAAGTTTGCAGTAAAGGTACCATCTGTTGCGATACCACTTTCATCCCACTGGTTCGTGTACACTACATTACCAGATGGAGAAGTTACCTTTAATGTAGGGTTCGCTGTTGTTAAAGCTTCTCCTTGGTACAGAACCTGACCTGTAACCACTACATTATTTCCTTGAGCGTATTCAGTATTTTCTACTTCTAGTGATAACTCCATAAGAGAGTCAACAATGCGAATTGTCTTAGTAATATAACGCCCATCCGCTTTAAGCGTGATCGTATATTCACCTAATGTAGCATCTTCTGCTAAAGTAAAGTTCGTTGCGAATGAACCGTCTGAAGCAATTTCTGTCTCTGCCCACTGGTTCGAATAGATGACATTTTGATTTGCATCTTTAACCGTTAGAGATGGATTCGCTGTTGTTACACCTGATCCATCAATCGTTGTTTGACCAGAGATTTGAAGACCCATACCGGGTTCGTACACATCAAAATCTGAAGTTAAGCTTAGTTTTAAGCCAGTTGATGTGTACTCAATAATGTCAGAAGTGTTTGTAGCTCCATTGTCTGCTACCGCTTCAACTTTTATTTTGTATGTGATACCAGCATTTTGAATGCCTTGGTATGTGTAATTTGTAGTTGTAATGTTTGTCGCAACCTGTTCAAAAGTGCCATCTTCTTCAGCAACTAATACATTGTAAGAAACCGCACCTTCTACTTGATCCCAAGATACATTTAGATCATTATCCTGTTCTGTCACCTGGACCACAGGCTGTCCAACTGGTGGTTCAATGCTAATATCTTTCGTAATTACTTTTTCTTGGTTAGGACCTATAGGAAGTTTGTATTCTAGCGTGTAATTTCCTGAATCTAGCTCGATGTCATTCAAACTAAAGTTTTGCCAGTCCATTTCACCTTTTACTACAATATTATCCTCTGAGTCATAAAGAGTTAACGTTCCTTTAACTCTTTCTCGATCTCTAAAGTCACCTTCATATTCATACTCAGGGACAACCATACCTTGTTCATTCACACTTGTTCTAGTAACTTGTTCAGGATATGTTTGCCCAAGTGATCTGTTAGGTTGTTCATATTCACGATAAACGTACACATATCGTAGATTTAGATCTTTACTACCTAAATCAACTTCACCATAAATGTCATATGTGCCAGAATTACTATAACTTTCTCGTACATTAAAATAATCATCATTAAATTGGGCTCTTTCAATATCACCTGTAAACTGAATCGCTACATCACCTTCAGTAGCATCCACCATTCCCGGGTAATTCCATCCAAAGTCCCAAGGGGTTTCTTTCAGCAAGTCTTTCGTAGTATAGATACCAATTTCATATTGACCTGGAGTTACATATAACTCATTGATATTTGGGTATCCATCATGCCACACATAAAACCCATCATGGGTATAAGAATACTGATTCTCTGTACTAATATTGAACCTCTTAAATGGTATTGATTCTCCATTGTTTTCAAATGTCACTTTATTTACATTACTAAGTTCGTCATCAAATGTAATTGTGTCCTGATCATCAAGCACCACATCTTTGCGCATATGATAAGCTTTGTGATCTTCAGAACTTACACTTACTTGACCAAAGCGGAGGCTCTCCTCGTTAGTCCACACGTCCACTGTGTTGTTATTAACGTGAATGTCTGCACGATAATCCAAATGCAAATCAAATTCGGACATATTAAACAGTTTAAGTTTGTTGATTTCATAGTTTTCAAATGAACTCATATCAACTGTTACTTTATTTAAGTCAGTTAAAAGCTCTAATGTCCCACCTTGTTGAACAAAATCTTTTAATTCTGCTCCTGTAAATTTGTGTACCTGATAAAGTAATACTTGCTCATTCGTTGAGCTCTCTCTCAGGTTTAATGGAACATGGAGTTCATAATTGTACTGATCATAGATATCAACATTCTTAAAGTCTAGTTGATAAATCCCCTCACTACTATCGCTAGTCCAACTTAAATATTCACGGTCATAATCTGTCCCATCCTCTGTCACCCCAATAAGAGAAAGGGAATCAAAATACCCGTTATATCCTTCTGGTAATTCAACATCAATAATTGAATCATTTGGTGAAGTCTCTCCTTCAATTGAGAACTCTAAACTGTTTGAAGAAAGGTTCGCAATTGTATTCGGGAAACTTTGCTCTTTTAATTGTAATGTGTAGTTTCCTGGTTCACTTGGCAGAGTATATTCGAATTCATAATTGATTTCCGCCTGAACGGTATCTACCTCTTCATTTTGTTCATTATTAAGTGCATACACAACTTGTGCACTTGAAGTTTCTTCATTTTGTGTGTACACAACACCTTGATCAGTTAGTTGAGCATTATAGGTGGTACTTTTACCATCAGCATTTACCCGATCCATAAGAATTCCAGTGGTTGCTGTATCTACAGAGTCAGATGCCACAACTTCGTCGAGGTAATACCAATCGCTTGTTCTGTATTCCGTTCTAACATCAATGGTCTTACCTGCTTCAATCTCTTCATAGGTATCAAGTTCCACTTGGATATTCGAATCATGGTTGATTTGAGTGTCCTCTAAAGATGAGTCCCATCGATAGAAGTCATACGTATAACCATCCTTAGTGATACTATATCCAATTCGTATATCTTCCCACATATAATCTTCTATATTAGGGGATACAAAATACTTATTAGCATGTAGGTTTGAATACCATTCATCACTAATTTCTACACTAGATTCATATTCTCCATTTGGAGCTGTTACACTAAATAGATCTTCACTATTATTTAGTGAAATTTCAGTGGTAGCATTTACATCAAATCTTTTTGTTAGTAAATAGCCTGTGTCTGTGGATTCATTCAAAAATTGTCCTTGTACAACATATGGCATATTACTGCTTAAATAAAACTCAGCATGACCGTCCTGCAGATGTAATGGATAGCTACGATGAGTAACCTTCCCATCCACATTGAGTGCTTGAAGGACTACATTCCCCTGAGTATGCGTGATATCGGTATCCACTGTAACCTTCTTAATATCATCATTCCCAAGTGTTAGGTTTGTTTGTCCGTCTGCTGTTAATTGATGAGTAAAAATAAGTTGCTTTCCATCTTTCGCTTCTGCTTCAATGAAAATTGTGTATTCCTTCCCTTTTAGTAAATAAGCATTTGGAATGAATACCTCTCCATTATCTACTGCTGCTCTAAAAATTTCTTCTTCGTCATATCTAGCCCAAGAGTCTCCCGCAGCCCTTACATTAGGTGGATGGTTTTCAAATAAGCTTAACGTACCATTCGTTAAAGACTCGCCTTCTTCATTTTCTAAGTTGATTAAAAGACCGTTTAAGTCTTCTGCATATGCTGTTAATCCAGGTAAGAAGGAGCTGAGAGTAATGAGCACCGCAAGAAATAGCGGTATCCATTTCTTTTTAAACACTTTCTTCATTCTCTTCCTCCTAAAACATTATTTTGTTGTGAAAGTCATTTTTATTCGTTTTTCTAATGATATCCCGTTACTTGAAACACCTTTTGTAATCCATAAGGTGTATTGACTTTCCCCTTTTAACAATTCTTTCGGTGTGATTTTCACACCTTTTCCGTCTTCAATAACTTGAATTGTGGATTGAATTCTATTCTCATCACTATCAAGGATAAAAATGTTGTTTTCTGTTAATGAAGCTTTGTCCATTTCAGTGCTAAATTGAATAGTCCATGCCTTTTCAAGTTCTACACCTTTTTTACTTTCCCATTCTTTCACATTATCCATTGCATCTGGAGTATCATCACTCTCACCATCTGTCTCTGGTTCAACAGGACTTGGTGGTGGTGTCGGTGTAGGACTAGTAGGTGCTTCTCTAAGACTTACAGTAAACGATGTTTTTTCTGTAACGCCATTTGCAGTTACTTTAACAACATACGTTCCTGTTTTTGCGGTACCACTTAGTTGGTATCCGGATGTAAACGATCCATCCGTGTTCGTCACTTTCTGATCAGCTTTTAGTTGGTTTCCATCCTTTGTGACTAGAATAGCTACATCGGAATTTTCAAGTGGTTGACTATTCTTCGAAACTTGACCTGAAATTTTTACATAGTCATTTGCATAATAATTAGCTTTTTCCGTGGAAACGTTAACTGATGTTTCATTTGAGGTTTGATTTTCTGTAACCTCAAACTCTACTATTTTCGTTTGTCCATCTGATATATTGAGTTTCGCTTGATATGTACCTATAGGAGCATCATCATTCAAGGTATAGAATGTTTCGAACTGACCTTGATCATTGATTTCCGAAGAGGTCCATTGGTCAAGAAACTCTGGACTCATGGATGGATTATAGATAACAAGGGAAGGGTTCGATCCTTTAGCAGCGTCTCCATCTTCTAAAACTTGGCCACTTATGTAGATCTTACTTCCTTGTTGATAAGATGTTTGATCAAGACTTAAATTAAGTGTAATCGTAGATGCATATGAAGGAGTTACGCTTCCTATGACGATTACGAATAACAAAAGCAAGGAGAACAGTTTGCTCTTCATAACGCTCAACTCCTTTAAAAAAGTGGGAGGTAGAGAGAAATAAACTCTCTACCCATCCCTTAACTTAAGGCTAGTTTACTTGGAATGTAACTTCACCTTTATTTGGTGCAGCAAGAACACCCATGTCCCAACCAGTCCAAACAAAGGATTCAATTGTGTACGTTCCAGCAGCTAAATCTTCAACGTCAATCTCATAGCCAAGACCGTTTGAACCTTGAGCATACAGTTCATCCATAGTCATGAAGCTATTACTTACAACACGATTATCTTCATCCAACACCTGAACAATTAGCATTGGACTTACAGAATAATCTTCTAAGTTCGTAATCTCTGCTTTTACTTTAGCGCGTTCACCATTCGTGAATGAAGACTGTGACTCTCCAAGAGCATTCATCGTGTTTACTTCACTAATCATTGTAGAGTAGTTGTACACAGTGAATGTTGTCGTTTTCT
>SDGW01001218.1_pt1 | contig 10670 bp, 10 predicted proteins | sample 2873831 | NCBI WGS metagenome assembly SDGW01 (sample SAMN08132700, study PRJNA421101) | hypersaline lake metagenome | isolation source: celular fraction 0.22 microns magnesium sulfate-rich crust from ephemeral... | place: Spain: Penahueca Lagoon, Toledo | collected 2011-07
CTCCGTGAGCGACAGCGGTGTGACGCGAGGGCGGTTCGAGCGACGGAACGAGCGAGCGCACGCGAGCGAAGTTCAGGTGGTTCGAACCCGCCCGATCCCACTCCTGCTGTCGCGGCCGCGTTTCCCTCCCCATGTACACGGTCGATACGCGACCTCGAGCCAGAGAGGCCACTCGAGGGGCACACCGAGCGCCACCGGACGGAAACAAAAACAACCGCAGTTCGGATCCTCGAGCCCGACAGTTCGGACTAATCAAACACTATGCGCGGTCTTCGTCTCGAGGCCGGTCGTAGTCACTGCTTGAGTCGTGCGACGTTTTCCCGAATCTGGCCGAGCAGACCGTCGCCCGGTTCCGTCTGGAGGGCAGCGTGGAGCGTCGAGTTCTCCGGCTCGTCCTTGACGACGATCCGGAGATACGGCTCGAGCTGGTCGAAGTTGTCCGCGAGGACGACGGTATGGTTGTCCTCGTCGTGGTCGACGACGCCGGCGTCGTCTAGCTTCGGAACGTGGCACTGGACCGAAGAGACGTAGACGCTCTTGTACTCGTTTTTCGCGACCTCGTCCGGCGGGACGTCGTGTTCCCAGCCGGCGACCGTCTCGGCGAGCGTCGACAGTTCGATCGGGTCTTCTTGTCCACGTAGTGCATAGAGCAGGTAGCGCCGCCGCCTGTTGGCCAGTAACTCGAGGATCGTATCTGCGGACAGCTCCTGGGCTGCCTGGCTCGAGGTAAGAGCTTCCATAACACGATATTACCCCCCAGGGCGCAAAAGGGTGTCTTGAATATCCGATAATCTAACAGACGGGTAGTAATCGTGTGGGGGCGCCACCGTATCCAGTCTGTAACATGTTGTTCGCGTTGCTTACGTGAGAAGACGTGACGGTATGCACGATATTACTCGTCACAGGGTGACCAGGTCGGACCGACGGTGGAATTCCTGTAAGGGGACGGGAACGACGATTCCGATTCGAAATCCTTTTTTATATCATGGGCGGAGAGAGGAGTAGGCCGCCTTAGCTCAGACTGGGAGAGCACTCGACTGAAGATCGAGCTGTCCCCGGTTCAAATCCGGGAGGCGGCACTTCTCGCGGCGAACAACTTCGTGAGCTGCGCGTGTGCGATCCGAGCGGATTTGAACTCGGCCAGGGGTGCAGCATCGCGAGTACGTTCGACTACCGTTCGCACTCTGAGAGGTGCTATGACCTGAACTCGACGGTCAGGACCGTCGAGACCAGCACCGCTAAATCCGTACCGTTACCTACTGGTTGCCATGACTGACACAGGATTTGACCTGGAGGGCAAACGCGCCCTCGTCACTGGCGCCAGTTCGGGTATCGGGAAAGCGACCGCGTTCGAACTCGCGAAGAAGGGCGTCCGCGTCGCGCTCGCGGCCCGTCGCACGGAACGATTGCAGGCCCTCGCGGACCAACTCCGGGCAGAGTACGGTTCGGACGCGCTCGTCGTCACGACAGACGTGACCGACCCGGACGCCGTGGCGGAGATGGTCGCAGAGACCGTCGACGTGTTCGACGGCTTGGACCTCGTTGTCAACAACGCGGGGATCCTTAGGCGCGCGGACCGCCTCGAAGAGATGCCGATTGAGGAGTACCAGTCCATGCGCGCCGTCAACATTGACGGGATGTTCTATACCGCCCGGGCGGCCCTACCACATCTCCGCGAGAGCAACGGTACAATCGTTTTCGTCGGGAGCGATTCAGCGAAACACCCCGACCCGCGGTTGGCGACGTACGCAGCGACGAAGTGGTGGACCCGTGGGTTCGCCCTGAGTCTCGAAGCCCGAGAGGGGGAAAACGGCGTGGGAGTCTCCGTCGTGAACCCGGGGGATACCCTGACCGATATCACCGTCGACGGAGAACCGTTCTCGGCGGTGGCTGACCCGGGGGACGTTCTGGCCGCCGAAGAGGTTGCGCGTGCGATCGCGTTCGCGGCGGGTCAGGAATCATCGTCGACGGTGGCAGAACTTGACCTCTACGACAGGGACCTCACCGCAGAGGTCTACCACGGTATTGACGACTGAGACGGCTCGTCCAGGGGATTTACGTTGGCCCCACCGGCGCCCCGGTCGACGTCGAGGCCTTCGACGTTCTCACACCACCGGACGAAGTACTCGAGACGGTAGTGATCACGTCGAGAGTCGGTTGCGATACCTCGCGCTTGCGCGCATCGAGGTACATTTCCTTTGCCTCAATGGGCGAGATGGGTTCGAGCGTTTCTTCGTCATTTGTTGACTCCGAAACGCAAACGAAGCACGAAACCGCACGACGGCACATTATTTGCGCTGTGTGTTTCCTCCAGTTCAAATCCGGGAGACGGAAATTCTCGCGGCGAACAACTTCGTGAGCTGCGAATGTTCGATCCGAGCGGATTTGAACTAGACCGAGGGTCTGCGAGCGAAGCGAGCTGGTTCTCGAGCGTAGTTCACAATCCGGGAGACGGCATATTCTGAGGCTGCGACGAAGTGAGTAGCCAGGGAAACGACGCCGACCGGATCTCGAACCTATCAGTCGCGCAACGATACGAGCACGCCTGACCTCGGTTCAAAACCCGAGAGACGACAGTTCTGCCGCGAGGAAACCCGAGACAGCAGACAGCAATCCGTTCGGATCTGAATCGGGGAGGCGCTTCGCTTCTATCCGGTACGGAGACCCGTCGAGAGTTCTTGTGGCCTGTGGGTCTGTCCGTCGAATCAGAGCCACTCACTGACGGTATCGCCGCTGAGGACTTCGGGAATGACGACCTCGTCAGCACCGGCGCGCCGGGCCACGGACTCGTATATCTCGTCGCCAACGCGGACGATCACCCGCAGGTTCGGCGAGAGTTGACTCGCCGTGATAGCGATCTGGATGTTCGCGTTCGAGTCGTCGATTGCTCCGACGATAGCCGCCGCCGTCGTGACGTTAGCCCGCTCGAGGACGTCCTCGCGGCGAGCGTCGCCACGGATGGCGAGCGTCTCGTCACCGACGCGGTCGAATTCGGCTTGGTCGAATTCGATCACCAAGACGTCGTGGCCGTCGTCGCGTAGTTGTGCGGCGAGGGTGCGCCCGAAGATCCCGTACCCGCAGATGATGACGTGGTCCGAGAGGTCGTCGATCCGTCGTTCCGTTTGCATGTGTTTGAGTTCCTCCGTAATCTGACCGCCGAAGGCCGCCGACAGGACCGTCTCGCCGATCCAGAGGCTCGAGAGGATGACCCCGATCCGCACCGCGACCGCGAAGGCCTTCGTCGCCCGCTCGGGACCGGCATGGTCCTGAAAGTGCAACTCGACGCTCGTCAAATCGACGAGCCAAAACGTCGCCTCTATCAGCCCGACCCCCGCGAGCAGCACGTATCCGACGATTCCGACCGTGGTGACAGTCACGAGGGCAAGGATCGGCCTAATGGCGCGGTCCAGAACCGGGCGATTCGACAGCGGGGTGACCATGCCTCTGCTCAACGGCTAGTAGCACGAGAGCGATGAAATCTCCCCGGCCGAACTGGTAAGGGACGACGTGATCGGCAGGTGATTTTCGCACGCCGTCTCGAGGTCTACGCTCGTAACGCAAGCGTTCATTTGCCCCTGAAACACACGAGTAGCGAGCGAAGCGAGCCGATCGTTTCGGTATGGCTCAAAATCGAGCGGGTCGAGCGATCAGATCAGCTCCACACAGCGCCAACAGTACGTAAACGCGGGATCGTTTGGCGCCCCACACTGGCGGCACGTCAGTGTCGATCCCTCTGCCGCGCCCTCCTCGGGTCGGGGCGTCGGCGTTCGAGCGGCTGCCTCGTCGCCAGGATCGGGGTCGTTCGCTTCGAGCCGTCGGTCGCGCCGTCGCTCGAGCCCCTCCCGGAAAATACCGCCGAGGACCGGGAGACAGACCCCTAGTGCGGCGAGCAGGAGGCCGATACAGACCGCGGCGTAAATCTGTCCGGGGGAAACCACACGACAGCTACGATCGCCGGCCAGTTAGATCGTGTGCATTGGTGTCAAATAACACGAGTTTGCGAACGACCGCGATCGACCGTCGCGTCTCGATGGGAATACGGCGGAGCAGTTCGGCCGGACGCCGCCGTCTAATCCTGACCGGTTTCGACGTCGATCTCTTCGAAGGTGACCGTGACGGACTCGCCGTACCGGTCGCCGTTGGTCTTATCGTGGCGGTGGAACGCGGGCGGATCGACAGTCACCTCGAGATCGTACGTCCCGGCCTCGGGGAGCTGGATGTTAGCACCGTAGTGATAGACGGCCGGGTGCCAGAGAAAGGAGAGATCGAATGGGCCGTGTTCCTCGCCGTCGCGTTCGAAGGTCGCGCTGACCGAGCAGTAGGGAACGAAGCGCTTGTCGGCCCGGTCGGCCACGACCACCTCGAGGTGACAGTTCTCCTCGTCGGGTTTGTCCAGTTCGAACTCGCCCTCGTCGGCGAGCCGGTAGAGGGCTTCGGCCTCCTCCTGTGCGTAGCCGACGACGTAGTCGTCGACTTCGGTGGTTCCGCCGTCGTTGGCGACGGTGTTGGCCATGTACGTGACCGACGTCTGGAAGGCTTCGCCTTCGGTCCGGGATTGCTGAAGCTGATTCACGTCTACTTCGTCGCTTGGCTGTTTCTCCGGATTGTCGGGCATACACACGGGTTGGGTTGCCACCGGCCTAAGGCCGACTCAAGCATAGTAATGGTGCGATCCGACGCGCGGCGCAGTCGGTGTGTGAAACCCGCAGCGGGGCGGAGCGTCGCCCTCGGCCGGAACACGGTCATTGCGAGCGATAGACGGCACCCGCTCGAAGACGTACTCGAAGTGCCCGCTACGGTGGGATGGCCGGCAGCGGTATTTTCGGCCGCGAGCCGGTACGCCCGATCGATGAGCCATTCCGACGAGGCGGTCGACGTCGCGACGACCAGTCCGGTTCCGGAGTACGTCGTCGAGACGTCGGTCAACCAGTGGCTGCTCATCGATGCGAACCGTTGGCTCGTGGCCGGACTGTTTTCCGGGATGGTGTTCGCGGTGTTTTTCGTCCTCGCGTGGACCGGCCTCATCGGGATTACGGCGGCGGGACCCGCGCCGCTGCTACTGAGCGTCTTCATCGCCGGGAACCTGACGCTCGTCCCGATCACGATTACGATCAACCAGCTCGTCCTCTCCCGCGAGTTCGGAAAGCCCCACGACCTCACTGAGCGAGACGAAGGGGTGCGAGATCTCCGGCGCAACCTCGAGGACCTTGCCGACGTGTCGACCATTCGCCCCGCTCCAACGGCCTTCCTTCGCGTGCTCGTGGAGACGATCGAGGAAGCCGCCGAGGCGGTCGACGCGGTGATTTCCGCCACCGACGACGAGGAGTTGCAACGCCGCGCGAAGACCGTCAAGAAGCAGCTCACGACTAACACCGACCGAATGCACAGCGCACTCGAGGACTCCGAGTTCGGATCCTTCGAGCTACTGTCGGCCATGTTGCGAGTGAACAGCGCGTGGCTGATCAGCGCGGCGGAGCACCTCCAGCACGAGGAGTTCGAGACGATGCCGGCGGAGCCGTTCGACCGACTGGAGAAGGCGCTGCGGATGTTCAACGTTTCGCGCCAGTATACGAAGACACTGTACGTCCAGCGCGAAATTGCCGCGCTCTCACGGCTACTGCTATACGTTGGCTTCGTCGCAGTCGGTAGTTCGGCCGTCGCGATGCTCGTCTACGACGCCTCGATCCAGCCGCCGGTCTCGGAGACGATGCTACAGGCCGCATTTAGTCTGCTGTGTGCCGTCGCGTTCGCCCCGCTCGCGTTCCTGTTATCGTACACGCTACGGCTCTCGACGATCGTGAGCTATCCACCGGTTCGAAACTCGTTCATCACCGACGGCTGAGGTGGATCGGTTCCGCACCGGCGGATCACAGCCACTTGGCCAGATCACGGACGGATTCGATACGGCCGACGACGTGTGCTGGGATCGGACCGCGAACCGGCATTTCGTTCGGGAAGCCTATCTCTCAAGAGGGACGGGGCTGTCACTACGCCCGTGAGCAGTACCTCGATCACCAACGAGAGTGACACGTTCGAGATCGGCGACAGGACCGTCCACCGGCTCGGCTTCGGTGCGATGCGACTCTGCGGCGAGGACATCATCGGCGTGCCCGACGACGAGGAGACCGCGCGCGAAGTCGTCGAACACGCCGTCGACTGCGACGTGGATTTCATCGACACGGCCGACTCCTACGGCCCCGCCGTCAGCGAGCGGCTCATCGGCGAGGCGATCGGCGACCCCGACGACGTACTGGTCGCGACCAAAGCCGGCCTGCTGCGTAACCGCGAGGGCGACTGGATCGCTCACGGGGACCCCGACTACATCCGCAATCAGGTCCTCACCTCGCTCGATCGGCTGCAGACCGATACCATCGACCTCTATCAGTTCCACCGACCCGACGGGGATACGCGGTTCGAGGACTCCGTGCAAGCCTTCGCCGAGCTCCAAGACGACGGGCTCGTCGACCAGGTCGGACTCAGCAACGTCTCGGTCGACCTCATCGAGCGCGCCAGCGAGCACGTCGAGGTCGCGACCGTCCAGAACCGGTACAATCTGAACGACCGCGGCAGCCGCGAGGCCCTCGAGTACTGCGACGAGCACGACATCGGCTTCATCCCGTGGGCCCCGATCAACGGCGACGATCTGGACGCACACGGCGACCTCCTCGACGAAATCGCCGACGGTCACGACGCCACCCGGCGACAGGTCGCGCTGGCGTGGCTGCTCGAGCGCTCGGACGTGATCCTCCCGATCCCGGGCACGTCCGATCCCGACCACCTCGAGTCGAACGTCGCCGCCTCGCAGCTGTCGCTTTCGGACGACGAGGTACGGCGTCTGACGGACGCGGCGGAGTAAACGCCCACGGGATCGCCGACTTCACTGCCGTTGGCCCTCGAAGCGCCCCGCTATGCGCTGGGAGAGACTCGTGAGGTAGAACGAGCCCCAGACCGCGGCGACGACGGCACCGAACCCGTCGTAGACGAGGTCCACGATCGTATCGCTGAGTCCGTACTAGGCGACGACCGCCTGCATCCCGAGCAGCCGCGCGCTCTCGTCGATAGCGAACTCGAGGAGCTCCCAGAGGACGCCGAACGCGAGGACGAAGACGAGGATGAAGGCGAAGAGCATCGGCGTCGGCAGGTAGACCTCGTCGGAGTGGAGGTCGATCGCCCGGACGACCGCGTAGCCCGCCGCGGCGACGATCGACGCCGAAATCGTGTGCGTCAGGCTGTCCCACTGCCCGACGACAGCGTAGAGGCCAGCCGAGCCGATCGCGTGGAGGAAAACGGCCGCCGTGAGCCAGAACACGAGCCCCGGCTCGAGCGGCAACTTCGCGTCGCGCTCGAGGACTGCGGGGAGGAACGTGATTCCCAGCGCGACGCCGGCGTTGACGACGGTGGTCAGATCCCCGCGGACCAGTCCGAACAGCAGGAGGGCAGCGAGGGCAGCCTGCATGATCCGCGAGAATCGCCTGACGAGCGCGTCGGGAGCGTCCAACCGGTCGCGGATCAGGGCCGGTACCGGATCCGGAACCGACCGGGAGTTCGGCTCGGGTTCCCGTGACGCGACCGGGGAACCGGCGACGCGCTCGGAGTACGATCGGAAGTATCGATCGAAGGTAATCCCCGCGAGCAGGCCAGCGACGGCCGCGTAGGCGAATTCGTACATCAGCACCCTGTTGGCCGCGTCCTGTGATCGATCGTTCAGGAGGTAGTCGGTCCCGACGGCCACGTCGGTGGCCCACTGGGCGACGTGCCAGCCGCCGGCGACGGCCAGCGTTACGAGAACGACGAGCGCAACCGAAAAGGAGTGGCTCATTCGGACCGCGGTAAAGCGGTCGAGTTCGACGGCCGCTACGAGCGCGACCGCGGCGACGGCCACGTAGACGGCGATCGCAGTCAGAAACGACTGCCCGAACGCCGTCGCGTCGGCGATCGGCAGCAATATCAACACGAGCAGCGGCCACGGCGGCATCGCGCGCGGATTCCGAAACCGCGGCCGCCGGTAGCACCACGATCGCGACCGCAAAGCCGGTGAGGACGAACCAGCGATACGAGCCGACGAGTCCGTGTCCGACCGCCAGGACGGCGAGGACCGCCGTGACGAGCCAGGCGAGGACCACGCTCCGCTTCGACGGCCTGCTTGAGCAGGCCGTCGAAGCGGGCATCCATCGTGCCGTCTCACACGGCTCCCAGCGGCTAAACTCGAGGGCCTGAGTACGCCGCCGATGCGGTCGTACGCTCGAAGCGCGAGCGAGCTCTCGAACGAAGATCACTTCGGGTGCGAACGGGCGTCCTCGATCGCCGTCTCACGAAGACTGATACATCGGCGTACCACCATTTGACATATGGTCGCAATTGACGACCTCGAGCACGGACAAGCCCGCGTCAACGATGTCAAGCTGCACTACGTGACCGCCGGTGACGGGCCGCCGCTGGTCTTGCTCCACGGCTGGCCACAGACGTGGTACGAGTGGCGGGACGTGATCCCGGACTTAGCCGAGGAGTACACCGTCATCGCGCCCGACCTCCGTGGACTGGGCGACTCCGAGACGCCCGTCTCGGGTTACGACAAGGACACCGTCGCGACCGACGTTCGAGCGCTGGTCCACGAGCTCGGGTTCGGTGACGAACCGATCGCGCTCGTCGGTCACGACTGGGGGATGCCGACGGCCTACGCGTACGCCGCCCAGTACCGCGACGAGGTGCACGCGCTCGTCGTCCTCGAGGCCGGGCTGCCGGGCATCAACGAGGACGAGAAACGCCACCTCTGGCACACCCGCTTTCACGGCGTCCGCGACCTCCCGGAGCGGCTGGTCGCCGGTCGGGAGCGGCTCTATCTGGACTGGTTCTACAGCGAGGGTGCCTACGACCCCTCCGCGATCGACGACGACGCCCGCGACGAGTACGTCCGCTGTTACTCGCAGGCCGGTGGACTGCGGGGCGGCTTCGAGTACTATCGCGCCTACGAGACCGACGCCGAGCACAACCGGGAGCACGCCGAGGAGCCGCTCGAGATCCCCGTCCTCGCGCTCGGCGGCGAGGCCTCCTTTCGCGAACTCCCCATCAGGGACATGAACGCGGTCGCCACCGACGTCGACGGCGAGGTCGTCGAGCGCGCCGGCCACTGGCTCCCCGAGGAACGGCCGGCGTACTTCGTCGACCGGGTGACGGGATTCCTCGAGGAGGCGGCGTAACGGGCCGCTCGAACTTCCTGCGCCGGTTCGAAGCGGGGCACATCGATAACAGTCGGGTATCCTGATCTCCCAGTTAGACGTTCTCGAGTGCGTCGGCGGCGAACGTGGCCGACGCGGAGACGAAGGGACCGTCGAAGGTTACGGAGACGTCGGAGCCGCCCTTGCCGAGAACCGACTCGAGATCGGCGCGTCCCGTCTCGTCGAGTTCGTCGAAAACGAGCGCCGTCTCCCCGGTCGCGCTCGACGATTCGGAAAACGAGAGCGACGAGACGGCCCCGTTGAGGCCGCTGAACGCCTCGATCTGGAACCCGGAGGACGACCCGCTCGAGGACTGTCCCGAGTCGGCTCCGTCGAACCCGTCCGGGCTGTAGCCGCCGAACACCATCTGCCCGTGCCCGCCGGTCGACAGCAGTCGCCGGAACGTCTCGTGTTCGTCTGCGGCGCGGGCGCGGTCGCCCCGTTCGGTCTCGATGACCCGCTCGACGTCCGTGCGGCCGGACCCCCGCACGATCGCCTCGCCGGTGACGGCCAGCGTCGTCGTCGCCTGCTGATCGCCTGCGGGCTCGTAGACCGCGTATCCGCGTACGTCGGTCGTGTGTTCGAACTCGATCTCGGCGAACGAGTCCTCGGGAACGGTCGTCAACTCGCCGTCGATCTCCTCGGTCACCACGTCGCCCGACAGCACGATGGTCCCGTTGGTCACGAGTAGGTCGTCGATCGAGGTCTCGAAGCTGGTCCCGCTCGTCTGCTGCTCGCCGACGAGACCGCCGAGTCCCGACCCCGACAGGCCGAACCCCGCGGCGAACGTGGCGGACAACCCGCCGGCCAGGGGGAGTCTGAGCATCGGATCCTCGATGTCCTCGAGACCGCTCGAACCGCCGCTCGAGTTCTCGTCGTCGCTCTCGAGTTCGTCGAGTGCCGCCAGATCGAGGTAGCTGAACGAAACGTCGCTGTCGACGGTCGTTACCCACTTCGCGTACGCCGGCGTGTCGGTCGTCTCCGCGCCGTCGCCGTTCCCCGAGTCCGAACCGTTCCCCGACCCGTCGCCGAGACACCCGGCCGCACCCACAGCCAGTGTCGCGCCGCCGAGTTGTAGAAATCGCCGGCGTCGAACCTCTCCTGAAACCATACGACCACGCAGGAAACCAGCTATTATGAAGATACCGCCTGTTTGATATGTGTGTGAGCAAGGTATTATTTACGTCTCAGTTGAAGGAAGGAAGGAAGTCGCGACGACACCGCAGAACGTCTAGGTGCGAGAATCGAACCCGACTGCGAGACTCGTTTCTCTCGTCTCGCGTGGTTCGGTTCTCGGTCGGACTTTCGGCTCTTCACGTCCGTTCGTCGCCAGAAAGTCCGGGTGCGAGAATCGAACCCGCGTCTCAGCCTCCACAAGGCTGAAGGATAACCACTACCCCAACCCGGACGCGCTTGCACGTTATCCTACACGCGGTCGGCCTGAAATACGTTACG
>SDGW01001557.1_pt1 | contig 10670 bp, 10 predicted proteins | sample 2873831 | NCBI WGS metagenome assembly SDGW01 (sample SAMN08132700, study PRJNA421101) | hypersaline lake metagenome | isolation source: celular fraction 0.22 microns magnesium sulfate-rich crust from ephemeral... | place: Spain: Penahueca Lagoon, Toledo | collected 2011-07
CCCGGTTGGCCGCCGTCCGTCGACACGCCTTTGGGGGCCGCGACGGAGTATGGCGTATGACCGAATACACCACGGTGTCGATCCCGAAGGATCTCGCCGACCGCGTCGAGGAGACGATCGAGGGGACGAGCTTCCAGAGCACCAGCGATCTCGTCCGGTTCCTCCTGCGTAGCATCGTCATTCAGCACCAGAAGGAGGGCGAGCTCACCGAAGCGGAGTTCGAAGAGATCACCGAACAGCTCCGCGGCCTGGGCTACCTCGAGTAACGTAGCGCGCCGGCTCGGCGGTCCGTGCCGCCGACCGCGGCCGTCGAGAAACGAGGGGCCAGCGCTTTTGGGCCTCGAGCCGGCTAGCTCTAGATGGAGGGTCGAGATGCCTCACATTCCGGATTTCCCGTCCAACGATCCTGACGACGATGGGCGCGATCGGACCCCCGGAGGCATCATCGACCGGATCATCGGCGACGACGAGTTCCCGGTGTCTGCCGGGGTCTGACGCGCCGACTCGAGTTTTTTCGGTCGAATCAAAGCGACGACGGCGGGCGTCGGCACTGCCTCGAGCGCGAGCCGACGTGCTCAGTCCGTCAACGACTGCCCCGGCGGTGTGGCGTCGACGATCTCGAGGGGCTGGCGCTCGCCGCTGCGGTCGAAGGCGGCGAACGACCGCTCGTCGTCCTCCCACGGTGGGACGGCGACGAAGATGATCTGGGCCAGATCGTCCCGTCGCGTCACCTCGAGTTCGCCGACGGGATGGGAGACGAACCGGCCCTGGGCCTGGCGGGCGGGCGTCGAGAGGTCGACGCCGAAGACGGCGTTGACCGGGTTGTCGGAATTCGGCAGGAAAAAGTCGGTAAAGACCGGGGTCTCGGGCGGCAGTTCGCTCGCGTCCTCGAGTTCGCTCGCGGCGGTGACGGAAACGCCGGTCGTCAGGGGAGACGGATCGGCGTCGCTGGCCAGATCCAGTAGGACGTCGACGAGCCCGCGGGTTACGTAGACCACACGACCGCTTCGGGCGCGCGGTAGTTCAATCTATGCCACGCGTGCGGGATGCCACCGCGTCGGTTCCGGGGCAGTGCCCCGTTAGATCGGGAGCATGTCGAGCGCGGTCGACGCGTAGAGTCTCGGTGCGCTCCGCCGGGAGCGGGCGAGCGCGTCCTCGAGGGCGCGCGCGGCGTCGTCCATCACGCCGGCGCCGTGGCCGACGAGGACGCGCTCGGGGGCGACTTCGCGCAGCGCCGTCTGGGGCGGCGTCAGTCGTAGCATCGGGTGGACGCCGAGTTCCTCGTCGCCGGCCAGGAAGTAGTCGACGGTCCCGACCGCCTCGGGGACCACGAGGGTGCCGTCGGCGGGATTGTAGAGGGCGACCTCCTGCCAGAAGCGATTGTCGACCACTTTCAGCGATCGGATTCCGGTGTCTGAGAGCTCGTCGTCAAACCGGGCGACCGCGGCATCGAGTTCCTCGGTGACGCCCTCGAAGAACTCGGGGAGGTAGACGGGGACGTCGTGGCGGTCGGCGATCGCCGCGGCGTCGCGCTTGTGCCGGTCGAGCGTGACGACGACGCCGGCCACGTCGCCGAACTCGGCGAACAGGTCGTCGAGCCCGTCGGCGTCGACGGGGTCGACCACCCAGACCTCGCCGTCGACTGCGAGGGCGTGGCTAGCGCGTTGCATTTTCTCGTTGGGATGGGCGATCCAGCCGACGCCGCCGTCGAATCGGTCGATCTCCCGGAAGTCGCTCGCTCGCTCGTCGACGCGGAAGCTCATATCGATGTGCTATGGCTTCTCAGGCCATAAACGTAGGTAAACCGCGCCTCACCGAACGGCCGTTGTGTCGGGGTACGGATCCGGAAATCCGTCGGTTTGCCGCAGGGGTATCGCCCCTGTGACGACCGACGGCGACGCTTCTTTGCCCCTACCCGGCGTAGGGCCGCGTATGTTGTCAGGGCTTTCCTGGCTGGCACTCGAGGCCAAGTACCTCGAGCCGGCGGCGGAATTCTACGAAGAGCGGCTGGGACTGACCGTCCGCGAGCGCGGGGACGACGAACTCGTCTTCGCGGCGGGCGACACCGATCTGGTCCTCCGCCGCCCCGCCGGCTTTCCCCGCGGGGGGCTCCACACGCACTACGCGTTCTCGATCCCCGAGGCCGAGTACGACGACTGGTGGGCTCGACTCGCCGAGGAGTACGACCTCGAGGAGGCGCAGTTCGGCCCCGCCCGCTCGCTGTACCTCTACGACCCCGACGGCAACTGCGTCGAACTCGGCCAGCAGGACGTGGCCGGCCCGGGGATCGACGGGATCTTCGAGGTGGTGCTCGAGGTCGAGGACCTCGATCGCGCGCAGTCCTTCTACGAGGATCTGGGCTTCGAGACCGTCGACGAGGGCGACGACCGCAAGCGGGTGCGACTCCACGGGCCGATGGCCCTCGAACTCTGGGAGCCCCATCTGGGCATCGCCGACGCCCGCGGCGGCGTCCACGTCGACCTCGGCTTCGAGACCGACGCGCCGGCGGCCGCGCTCGAGGCGGTGGCCGATCGCGTGCGAGCCGTCGACCGGGAGACCGACGAGGAGGTCGTCGTTCGCGACCCCGACGGCCACTTCCTGACGTTTGCGTCGCCGTAGGGCGCGGCCGATCGTCGGCGGATCGCGAAGCCCCGTTTCCGTCTCGAGTCCCGCTGAATGGCAGCCGTCGGCTCCGACCGATCGGACGCCGAGACAGTGTTCGTGGAGAGAGGGTACCCTGAACCCCTATTATCGTCCAAGTGGAGAGACGGCAACTGCGAGATGGCACGTGTGATACCCGGGTCGAGAGCAGTGCGGATAACGCGACGGCGAGTGCGTATCTTGTTTCTGACTCTACTCGTCGTGAGCGGTGCGGGGATCGTCTACAGCGCGGTCGCCGACTCCGCGGCCGAGAACACGGGCACCGTCCGCACCGTCCCGCCGGCCGAGAACCATACGGTCGTCACGCAGTCGGGGCGAATCGGGAATATCGTCGCGTACGCGCCGAACGGGAGCCGCATCTATTCCAATGACACCCACACGAAGTACTACGACGTCGATCCTGTGGCGAACGCGTCGATGACCGTCGAGTACGTCGCGACGGACACGCTGTACGCGACGAGTCCCCGGTGTCAGGATCCGCCCTGTGCACGGAACGTCATCGAGCGGGCGAACCTCTCGACGGGCGAGGTGACGCGGGTCTACAGCCAGTACGTCTACCGGGAGACCGCCGGGGAGTGGCACGACGCCGATCGGATCGACGACCGCCACATCGTCGTCGCCGACATCGCCGCCGATCAGGTGTTCATGGTGGACACGAAAACCGAGATGATCGAGTGGACCTGGGACGCCCAGAGCGAGTTCCCCGTCTCCGGCGGCGGCTCCTACCCCGGCAACTGGGTCCATCTCAACGACGTGGAGTACATCGAGACCGGGCGGATGGAGGGCCGGGTCATGGTCAGTCTGCGGAACCAGGATCAGGTCGTCTTCATCGACCCCGAAACCGGTATGCTGGGCAACTGGACGCTCGGCGCAGAGGACGACTACTCGATCCTGAACGAGCAACACAATCCCGACTACATCTCCGGAGCGCGTGGCGGGCCCGCCGTCGTCGTCGCCGACTCAGAGAACGGACGCGTTCAGGAGTTCCAGCGCGAAAACGGCACGTGGAACCGGACCTGGGTCTGGTCCGACGCGCGGCTGCAGTGGCCCCGCGACGCCGACCGACTGCCCAGCGGCAACACGCTCGTCACCGACACCGGCGGCGAGCGCGTGCTCGAGGTGAACGACTCCGGCGCGGTCGTCTGGCGGGCCCGATTCGAACATCCCTACGACGCCGAACGGCTCGAGACCGGCGACGAGAGCGCCGGCGGGCGAAGCGCGGCCGCGCTCGGCCTCAAGTCGCGAACGAGCAGCGCGGACGATGCAGGCAGGCGAGACGTCGATCTGGGCCTCTTCGAGCCGCTCGTCGACGGCTTTCGGAATCTCGTTCCGTCCCGCATCGTGAACGCGCTGATTCACGCCAGCCCGACGTGGCTGGGGTCGTCCGACATCGGGCCGGTGATCGTCGCGCTCTGTACGGGGCTGCTCTGGGGAGCGATCGAACTGGGGTGGTTCCTCCGGGCTCGCGGCGTCGGCCTCCGCTCGCCGGTCTATCGGCGGGACCGATGAGCGTCCCCTCGCGGTCCACCCGTCGGCCTACAGCCGTTCGGTACTCACGTCGACGCCCGGCGGCGTCACGAGCAAGAAGCCCCGGAAGTGGACGAGGTTGCCGCCCGACTCTTTGACGTCGCGCGCGAAGCCAGCGGCCAGTTCGTTGACGTCGCCGTCGACGTTCAGGACGAGCACGTTCCCCTTCGAGATCGCCTCGAGCCACTCCTCGGCCGGCGTCTCGCCGTCGAGCACGCCGAGGACGATACTACCCTCGAGCTCGAGTTCGTCGTCGATGTGTTCCTCGACGGCCCGAAGGTCGAGGTCGAAATCGCTCATACGAGGTGGCTCGAACCGGGACGAGAAAAACGTTCGGCAACCTTTTGCGCTACGGGCCAGGGAAGCTGGCCCTCGGCAAAAGGTTGATCAAAAGCACTCCTCCCTCCGTTCCGGCCCCGAAGGGCCTCCACATCGGTCGTCGGCCCGCTCGCTCACTTCGTTCGCTCGCGGGGATTATCGGATGCGGACCGATCAGTCCATCGGGAACTCCTTCTGGAACCCCCGGAACTCCGTCCGGTGGGCCTCCTCGTCCGCGAGGATCGTCACTGCCACGTCCTCCGTAACGGGATCGTTCGCCTCTGTCGCGGCCTCGATCAGCGACCGGTAGGTCTCGATGGCGGCCTCTTCGGCCTCGAGCACGCCGTCGATGACCGACTGCACGTCGGTCGTGTCTTCGGGCGGCTGGAGGCTGTGCTGTCTCGCCTCGAACGACTCGGAGCCGGGCGGGGACTCGTCGAGCTGTTTCAGACGTTCGCCGAGCATTCGGGCGTGGTCGAGCTCCTCCTGAATGTCCGCCTCGAGGCTCTCTTTGACCTCCTCGGCGTGGATCCCGTCGAGGACGATGGCGTTCGAGAGGTAGTTCATCACGGTCTCGAGTTCGTCGTTGTACGCCTGCGTCAGCAGTTCGGTGACCTCGTCGGATGTCATGCGCCAGCTTCTACGACGACCTGACGTAAAATTCTGACACGCGCGAATGCATCGAGATCCGAGATTCGGACCGCGTTTCGTGCATCTCGAGTCGACCCCGTACGCAGCCGTCGCGGTTGCGACCCTCGAGATCGGAGCGCGATAACTGACCATCCGACTCGTTTTTCGAATGCAAGTGGACGGATTAGAGGTTAATTCTCGTTTGAAGCGTCGATACCGACCGAACGACCACCGCGGAGCGCGCGCCAGCGCTCGAGCGACCGAACGAGGGCCAAACTGGGGACAATAGCGCTATCGCTGCCGGGTGACTACCGTAGACGGGGTCGTTGATCAATACTGTATTAGGACGTATACCTGACTAATAGGGCGCTTCCCTCATGCGGTTTTCCGATACTCACGAACGATCGTGATAGTCTCGCAATCCGGTCCGCGGTGAAGACAGCGTTAGCTTTATATATCTCGTCGCACCTCGGATTCAGATACAATGTCTTCACAAGACAGCCCATCCTCTGACAACAGTCAGGGGGGTCGAGTTCTTCCAGGGCACGTTAGATTCCACTGACGAAATAGAGTCAGCACGTGTCTTCGTCGTGTCCACCAGCGACGTCCAGATCGAGGATTCGATGCACGCCACCCGGGAGGAGGTCGTCGAACGCGCAGTCGAGTCGGTCGAGCGCATCAAAGAGGCGGGCGTGACCTGCATGTTCTCGCCGATGGATGCGACCCGAACTGACGAAGAGTACCTGATGGAGGTCATCGAGGCCGTCTCCGAGGCCGGTACCGACTGGATCAACATTCCGGACACCTGTGGCGTCGCCACGCCGACCCGGTTCAAGGCCATGATCGAGAAGGTCTGTGCCCACACCGACGCGCGGATCGACGTCCACACCCACGACGACTTCGGGCTGGCCACCGCCAACGCGCTGGCCGGCATCGAAGCCGGCGCGTCCCAGGCCCAGGTGTCGGTCAACTCCATCGGAGAGCGGGCCGGCAACGCCGCCTACGAGGAGTACGTGATGGCCGTCGAGTCGCTCTACCAGACCGATACGGGGATCGACACGACGCGCATCACCGAACTGTCGGAGATCGTCGAAGAGAAGAGCGGGATGGCGACGCCGGGCAACAAGCCCATCGTCGGCGACAACGCCTTCTCCCACGAGAGCGGCATCCACGCCGCCGGCGTCATCGAGAACTCCGACACCTTCGAACCCGGCGTCATGACCCCGGAGATGGTCGGCGCCGAGCGCAAGCTCGTCATGGGCAAGCACACCGGCACCCACTCGGTCCGGGAGCGACTCGTCGAGCGCGGGTTCGAACCCACCGACGAGCAGGTCAAAGCGGTTACCCGCCGCGTCAAAGACTACGGGGCTGAGAAGCGCCGCGTGACGGTCGACGTCCTCGAGCGCTTCGCCGAAGAGGCTGGCGTCGAACGCCAGCAGGAGCACGAGGAGGTGCGCGCCTGAGGAATGTCCTCCCCGTTTGCCACCGGCCGCGAGCCCCTGCTGTCGCGCTCGAGCGACAGGACTCGTAACCATTATGACCCTCGGGGGAGCTACGTTATCAGTAATGACGGTCAGCGCTCCCCTGTCGGCTCGCGTTCGCACGGTCGGCAACGGCGCGCTCGCTCCGATTCGTATTGTAGGGGCGTTCTAGCCCCATCTTCAGTACCTCGTAGCTTCGGACCGGAATCCGTATCGTTCTCCGAGCGATCAGCAATCCAGCAGATGACACACCACCCTACACCACCCGATCGCCGCACACCGGCGGGAGGCAATCGATGAGCGAACGCGCAGCAAAGGTCACACCGGACGACGAACAGGACGACGAACAGATCACGGACAGCGCCGCGCCCGACGCGGCCGGCGAGACGGAATCGGCGGCCGAGTCCGAGACGACGACCGAACCCGTCACGTCGGGTGCCGAGGCCGTCGTGCGTGCCCTCGAGAACGCGGGCGTCGAGTACGCCTTCGGCGTGCAGGGCGGGGCGATCATGCCCGTCTACGACGCCCTCTACGACTCGGACATCTACCACGTGACGATGGCCCACGAGCAGGGCGCGGCCCACGCGGCCGACGCCTACGGCATCGTCTCGGGCGAGCCGGGCGTCTGTCTGGCGACCTCGGGCCCCGGCGCGACCAACCTGGTCACCGGCATCGCGGACGCCGACATGGACTCGGACCCGATGGTCGCACTGACCGGACAGGTCCCGACGGAGTTCGTCGGCAACGATGCCTTCCAGGAGACCGACACCACCGGCGTCACGACGCCGATCACGAAGGACAACACCTTCTCGAGCGACCCGGACCGCGTCGGCAGCGACGTCAGCGAGGCGTTCGCGCTCGCCCGCGAGGGACGGCCGGGGCCGACGCTGGTCGACCTCCCCAAGGACATCACCAAAGGCGAGACCGACCGCGAACCCGACGCGCCGGAAGTGCCCGACACCTACCACGTGCAGGAGCGGGCCGACCCCGAGATCGTCGACGCCGCGGCCGAACGCATCGAGAACTCGAACAAGCCCGTCATGCTGCTGGGCGGCGGCGTCATCAAGGGCGAGGCAAGCGAGGCCTGCCGCGAGTTCGCCATCGAACACGAGATTCCGGTCATCACCACGATGCCCGGCATCGGCGCGTTCCCCGAGGATCACGAACTCTCGCTCGAAATGGCCGGGATGCACGGCACCGGCTACGCCAACATGGCGATCACGCACTGTGACACGCTGATCGGGATCGGCACCCGGTTCGACGACCGTCTGACCGGCGGCATCGAGACCTTCGCACCCGACGCGGAGCTCATCCACGTCGACATCGACCCGGCGGAGATCTCGAAGAACATCCACGCGGACTACCCGCTGGTCGGTGACGCCGAAACGGTCGTCGAACAGCTGGCCGATGCCGTCGACTCCTCGCCGGAAGCGAAGAAGTGGCGCGCCCAGTGCCAGCAGTGGAAATCCGACTACTCGATGGCCTACGAGGCCCCCGAGGACGAGCCAGTCCAGCCGGAGTTCGTCGTCGAGGCGTTAGACGAGGCCACGAGCGACCGTGCGATCGTCACCACCGGCGTCGGCCAACACCAGATGTGGGCCTGCCAGTACTGGACCTACACCGAGCCCCGCACCTGGGTCTCGAGCCACGGCCTCGGCGCGATGGGGTACGGACTCCCGTCGGCGATCGGCGCACGACTCGCGGCCGACGACGATCAGGAGGTCGTCTGCATCGACGGCGACGGCTCGTTCCTGATGACGTTGCAGGGACTGTCGGTCGCCGTCCGGGAGAACTTAGACATCACGGTCGCCGTGCTCAACAACGAGTACATCGGCATGGTCCGGCAGTGGCAGGACGCCTTCTTCGAAGGCCGTCACTCCGCGTCGGACTACCACTGGATGCCCGAGTTCGACAAGCTCGCTGAGGCCTTCGGCGCGAAGGGCTTCCGGATCGACGACTACGACGACGTCGCAGAGACGATCGACGAAGCGATCTCTTACGACGGCCCGTCGGTGATCGACGTCCACATCGATCCCGACGCCAACGTCTACCCGATGGTGCCAAGCGGCGGCGACAACGGCCAGTTCGCACTGACGGAGGATCAGCTATGAAACGAGGACTCGAGGGACCGGCTCCGGAGGAGCGCCCGACCCCGCGGGGTCGACGCAACAAGCAGGGCATCCGCATCGACCCCGAGGTCGAAGCGACCCACGAACCCCGGCGCACCGTCATCTCGGCGCTGGTCGAACACGAGCCCGGCGTCCTCTCGGACGTCTCCGGGCTGTTCTCCCGGCGACAGTTCAACATCGAGAGCCTGACCGTCGGCCCGACCGAGGACGAGGACCTCGCGCGGATCACGATCGTCGTCGAGGAGCCCGATCCCGGTATCGACCAGGTCGAGAAACAGCTACGCAAACTCGTGCCGGTCATCTCCGTGCGCGAACTCGAGCCCGACGCGATGCGCCGGGAACTCGCCTTGATCAAGGTCAACGCCGACCGGCCCGCCGAGGTCGCCGCCGTCGCGGACATGTACGACGGGGAGACCGTCGACTCGAGCCCGGAGACGGCGACGATCGAGGTGACGGGCGCGCGCCAGAAGATCGAGGCCGCGATCGACACTTTCAGTCAGTTCGGCATTCGAGAGATTGCACGGACCGGGACGACGGCGCTGGCCCGGGGGACCGACCAGACCGCAGCGCCCGAAGCCGCACAGCCCGCCGACGGGGCGAACCAGGAGACATACACACAGACAGCTGACGATGACTGACGAATTCACCACCGATATCTACTACGACGACGACGCTGACGTATCGACGCTCGATGACGAGACCGTGGCCGTGCTCGGCTACGGGAGCCAGGGCCACGCCCACGCGCTGAACCTTTCGGAGAGCGGGGTCGACGTGGTCGTCGGCCTGCGCGAAAGCTCGTCCTCGCGAGACGCCGCCGAAGCCGACGGGCTGACCGTCGAGACACCCGCCGACGCGGTCGCGCAGGCCTCCTACGTCTCCGTGCTCGTGCCCGACACCGTCCAGGCGGACGTCTACGAGAACGCCATCGAGCCCAACCTCGAGGCGGGCGACACGCTGCAGTTCGCCCACGGGCTGAACATCCACTACAACCAGATCGAGCCCCCGGAGGGCGTCGACGTGACGATGGTCGCGCCGAAGAGCCCGGGCCACCTCGTCCGCCGTAACTACGAGAACGACGAGGGAACCCCCGGACTGCTGGCGGTCTACCAGGATGCGACGGGCGACGCCGAGGAACGCGCCCTCGCCTACGCGAAGGGGATCGGCTGTACCCGCGCCGGCGTCATCGAGACGACGTTCCAGGAGGAGGTCGAGTCCGACCTCTTCGGCGAGCAGGCCGTCCTCTGTGGCGGCGTCACCTCGCTGGTCAAACACGGCTACGAGACGCTCGTCGACGCCGGCTACTCGCCGGAGATTGCCTACTTCGAGTGTCTCAACGAGCTCAAACTGATCGTCGACCTGATGTACGAGGGCGGCCACGCCGAGATGTGGGATTCCGTCTCCGACACGGCCGAGTACGGCGGCCTCTCGCGCGGCGACCGCATCGTCGACGAGACCGTCCGCGAGAACATGGAGGAGACGCTCGAGGAGATTCAGAACGGCGAGTTCACCCGCGAGTGGATCCTCGAGAACCAGGCCGGTCGCCCGAGCTACAACCAGCTTCGGGAGGCCGAGAAGAACCACGAGATCGAGCAGGTCGGCGCGCGACTGCGCGACCTGTTCGCGTGGGCGGAAGACGAGGAGAGCGAGAACGAAGACGAGTCCGTCCAGGTGCAGGCGGACGACTGAGACCGAGAACGACAATGAGCGACAACGATACGACAGACACGATGGCCGACGTCAGCCACACCAATCCCTACACCGGGGAAACGGCTGGCCGACTGTTCAATCGCGGCCCGACCGTCGCAGCCGACGGGGGAACGGACCCTAGCGAACGGACCGCGACCGATTCGAACGGACGCACGGACGACGAACCGGCCGACACGATGGCGGACGTCGATCACACGCCGCCGAACGAGGCCGACGA
>SDGW01001546.1_pt1 | contig 10669 bp, 7 predicted proteins | sample 2873831 | NCBI WGS metagenome assembly SDGW01 (sample SAMN08132700, study PRJNA421101) | hypersaline lake metagenome | isolation source: celular fraction 0.22 microns magnesium sulfate-rich crust from ephemeral... | place: Spain: Penahueca Lagoon, Toledo | collected 2011-07
GGACGACCTCGTGCTGGTCGCGGGGTCGCTGTTCGCGGTCGCGGAGGCCCGGACGCGCTGGACTCGCGCCGAGATACCCAAGCGCATCCGGAATCTGGACGACGCCCGCGAGGCGCTCGAAGGCGCGGACGTGACCGACCCCGGCGTCTGGCGGATGCGCGGCAAGGCGGTCCACCGCGTGCTGAAGACCCGCGTGCAGGTCCGACAGGCCCGCTACCTCAAAGAGGAGATGCTGAGCCTCGGCGGGGAGTGTGCGGTCTCGGGCACCAACGAACAGGACGACCAGAACGTGGACGTGGTGCTGATGGGCACGCTCGCGCAGTTCAAGCGCCTCGCCGGGAAGTTGGACGGCCAGCCCTACGGTCTCTCCGTCTTTGCCGACGAGTTGCGCGACGCACTCGGCATCCAGACCGACCGCGAGCGCCGGGGCTACCCGTGGGAGGAGGGCACCGCCGTCATGGGAATCCTGAACGTCACGCCCGACTCGTTCCACGACGGCGGACGCTACGAGGCCGTCGAGGACGCGGTTTCGCGCGCCGAGGAGATGGTCGAGGCTGGCGCGGACATCATCGACGTGGGCGGCGAGAGCACTCGACCCGGCGCGGACGAGATTCCGGTCGCGGACGAAATCGACCGCGTGGTCCCGGTCGTCGAGCGAATCGCCGACTTGGACGCGCTCGTCTCAATCGACACCCGGAAGGCCGAAGTGGCGGAAGCCGCCCTCGACGCCGGAGCCGACATCCTGAACGACGTGTCGGGTCTCGAAGACCCCGAGATGCGCTTCGTCGCGGCCGACCACGACGCGCCCATCGTCGTCATGCACAGCATCGACGCCCCGGTCGTACCGGAGAAGGACGTTCACTACGACGACGTGGTCGAAGACGTGATAGACGAACTGGAGGAGAAGGTCCTGCTGGCCGAGAAGGCGGGCCTCGACCGCGAGCAGATCATCGTGGACCCCGGACTCGGCTTCGGCAAGGAGAGTTCCGAGAGCTTCGAGTTGTTGGGCCGGACCGACGAGTTCCACGCGCTGGAGTGTCCCGTACTGGTCGGCCACTCCCACAAGTCGATGTTCGGCCTCCTCGGCGAGGAGGACGACCGGACCGCGGCGACGGTGGCCGGGACCGCAATCGCCGCCGAGCGCGGAGCCGACATCGTGCGCGTCCACGACGTGGCCGAGAACGTCGCGGCGGTGAACGCGGTGGCGGCGGCCGACGAGCCGGAAGCCTTCGAAGAGTGACATCGAATCTCGCGAATCGACCGTGTATTCAAAGGTTCTAAGTTTTGATACGTAGTGGGTGGGTCCATGAGCGCCCGTCAAGTTGGGAAGTTGTCTATTTTGACGGTCCTCGTCGCGTCGGCCGTCGTCCTCGGACTGGTCGCCGGAACGGACGTGGTTCCCGAACTCGCCGGTAGCGAGACCGGCGACGGGACCGGAGCCGGTAGCGTGGTCGATGGCGGGACCGAGAACGACACCCGGCGGGAGGCCAGCATCACGGTCTGCGACGGGGTGCCCGACCGCGATTACGAGCGGATAGTGTACCGAGTCGAGCGAATCATGGACGAGCGACTGCAACGGAACCTCACTATCTGCACCGTGGACTCTGAAGCGGCAATCGACACGACGCCGGACAGTGGTCGGTTCGCGCGCGTCGGACCGTCGGGACTCGAACTCTTGGGAGTCGACCCCTCGGCGAACGTGGCTGGTCGTTCGTCGCTCGGGTCCACAAGTTTCTCCCCCAGTGGCGGCCCGGTGACGATTCGGCTCGCGAACGAATCGGTCGTCGAGAACGTTTCGTGGCTCTCGTACGAAGCTCTCGTCGTCCACGAACTGAGCAGTGCCGTCTCACTGCCGGGGAGGACAAACGGAACCGAAACCAGTCCACGAAGTGCGAATCGACGCTCGACGACCGACCGACTTCTCGCCCAGCAGGCGTTCGGCAACGGCGTCTCGTTGTACGTCGCGGACCGGTACGTTCGTCGGTACGGCGGCCACCTCGACGCATCGGCGCTCGCGGACCGAGACCGAACGTGGAAGCGACAGGTACTCCAGTCGGTGTACTATCACGGCTATCGGTACAGTCGCGCCCGAAACGTCACGTCCTTCGAGGAGTCCGACCGAATCCACTCCACGTCTCAGATTCTTCACCCCGACCGCGAAGAGGCGCTGGCCGACGCGCCAGCGCGCCCCGACGTGCCCGACTCCTTCGACCACGACCGGACCGACCGCGTCGGCGAACTTTTCGCCCGTGAATTACTCCGAGCAAACGGAGTGGCCGAAAACCGCGCCGCAACTGCGACAGAAGGGTGGGGTATTGATAGAATGGACTACTTCCGGAACGGGTCCACGACGCTTGTCACGTGGCGCGTCACGTGGGACGACCCCGGAGAGCTGTCTGCTTTTCTGACGGCGTACGACCCCGACTACACAGAAATTTCGTCGCTCCGCGCGGTCAGCTGCCACGACGAGCAACGTTACCTCGTCACCTCGGGTCGGACGATGACGCTCGCTCGCTGTTCGAGTTGACCGAACTTCCCACAAAAAACGGCCGTCGAGTAGCCGGTTCAACAACAGACGAGCGGATCACAGCACTTGTCGATTGGCTCCTCGTAACAATCGATGGTTCCATCGGCGTACTGACAGCAGGTGCGCTCGTGTTTGACCTGCTTCGTGCCGCAGAACGTACAGCACGCACCGGGCGGACAGGTGTAGCCGTCGCTTCCACAGACCTTCTGAATCGACACGTCGTCGTCGCTACCGTCCGTCGATTGGGCGGAGATGGATTTTTCGTTACTGGGGTCGATGACTGCGATAGTCTCACCGTCTCGGGTTCGGACCGTCGCGAAACTCCGGTCGAGTTGCGGTTGGACGTTGAGACGGACGACGGCGTTCGGCGTCTTCCGAACTATCGAGATGTGTGCGGTATACTCCCCGTCGTGTTCGGAGGCAGTCACGTAAGTCCCTTCGTCCGGGTCACTCTCGGCCGGGGCCTTCTGGACGTTGACGGTATCGGACTCGAACGAGCTCAGACTGACGGCTCCGAGGAAACTGCTTCCGGCGACGCTATCGAGGAGTCCGTTCTCGTGTTCAGCCAGTGCTGATTTCACGGCACCGGGAGTGTCGTAACCATCTATGGCCGCCTCGGTCTTCTCGTGCATCTCGGACTCTTTTCCGCCCGAAGCGGCGGCTGTACCGCCGAGTCCGAGCGCGCTCGCCAACGAGACGCCGATTCCTTTCAAAAGCGGCCGCCGGTCCGACGAGGCACTGCTCTCGTCGCTGAATACGTTGTGACCGTCGTTGACTTCCTTCAACATCGAGCGTCGGTCCGTCTTCTGAGTGTCTTTGCCAGACATCAAATATGCATAGATTAAATAGATAAAAATAATTTTCTTAGTATTAAATATTTAATATTTTCTAGGTAGTGCGTGCCCGTCGTATGCTCCCGAATACACTCTTGGTATCGGCACTGTACAGTCAAAGGATAGACAGGGAATCTGCTTTAATTCTCGAACCGAAATCCAGGTGATAGCGGACAATAGTAGCTTCGGCACGGGAAACGATTCAGCCACCACTCAGAGAACCACGACTAGCAACGCGACCAGCGCGACGACGACCACCACCCCGCCGGCCACCGCGGCCGGTTCGACCCAACTCAGTCGCTCGCTCGCCTCGTCGTAGGCCGCGAGGTACTTGTCCAACACCTGCTCCTCGTCGTACTCGGCGAAGTTCCCGTTGAAGTCCATGCGGTCCATCTCGCTCGCGGCGACCAGCGCGTCGGTCAGTTCCTGCTCGCTGGTGGTCCGGAAGGCGCGCTCCTCCTGTTCGACCAGTTCGTGGGCGCTGGACTCGACGTGGTACTCCACGACTCCGGCACAGCCACAGGTCAGCGCCCGGAGGAGGTCGGTCGGGAACGCCTCTCGGCGGGCGGTCTGGGCGTAGACGTGCGCGCCCTTGAACGCCGCGATGCGGGCTTCGAGGGGTTGCTCGCCAGCGAACGAGACTCTGTCCTCGATGCGCAGGTCCCGGACCTGTCGCTCGTAGACGTCGCGTTCGGGGCCGTCGCCGATGACCACCGCCGACCAGTTGTGGTCGCGAAGTTCCGCCAGCGCCAGCAACAGGCTTTCGAGGTTGGCGTCGGCGTCGAGTCGCCGGGAGTAGACGATGTCGGCGACCTCGCGGGGTTCGGCCGCGCGGATGGCGTCCGTATCGATGCCGTTGGGGACGACTCGGACCGCCTCGCCGTCCGCGCCGAGTTCCCGGACGCGCGTCCGGACGGTCTCGGACGGGACGAGTACGAGTTCCGGCGTCGTCGCGGCGAGTCGCCACCGGGGGTCGTCGGCGTCACCCGCTTGGGGCGACTCGTACCAGTCCACGACGAGCGGTGCGCGCAGAAAGACGCTGGCGGCTTTCGCGGCGAGGACGTGGGTCGGGTCGTCGGCCGTGCCCTGAATCACGTCGGGGTCCGCGGCCCGGAGCGCGGCCGGGAGCGCGAGGGCGAATCGGCCGTCGCCGCGCTCGTCGGTGACCGCCCGGTAGGTCACGTCGTCCTGCTCGAAGGTCTCGTGTTCGCCGTCCCACCACTGGGCACAGCAGACGACAACGTCGTGACCGCGGCCAGCGAGTGCTTCGGCGGTCCGGCGGAGTCGTCGCGTTGCCCCCGTCTGTCGGTGTTGGGCGACCGTCTCCGGGTGTGAAACAGCGCCGTCACGCCGAAGACGGCGATGACCACCAGCGCGTACTGGACGCCCGACAGGAGCGTGAAGGGGTAGAGACCGACCCAGACCGACGCCAGCAAGACGAGACTCACGACGGCGAGCGTGAGGTAGAGTCGGTGCCACGGGACCGAGGTCTGTGGGTCGCTGGCCAGTTGTAGCTCCAATCGCTCGGTTCGCTCGGTGGCGCGGACCAGACTCCGGTCGGGGTCGTAGCGAAGCACCCCGGCGGACTCCAACTTCGGGAGATGGGTCTGGTGGAGCGCGCTGTACACGGATTTTCGTTCGCCGGGCGATACCTCCGCGACAGTCGTGTCGTTCTCCCACGCCGCGACCTGCTCGGCGAGTTCGCCGAGTTCTATCGGCCCGCCGTAGCGCTGGAGATAGTAGAGGACGTAGCGACGCCGGAGGTTCTTCACGGCGTCGAACACCTCCTCGCGAGATGGACGTGTGGTTTCGGTAGCCATGCGTACCGTAGAAAACGGACGTCAGAACTCCGGATAAACCGATTCGACTGTTTACCTCTCGGCGAGTATCGTTCAACGGTTCAACCGAAAGTTGCGGGCCAACCGGGGGAAGAAACTTCTCGTTCTGGCCCACGACGGGCGGGCGGAACCCGCGGCCGAAACCGTTCTCTCGGGAGCCGGGCGACCGCCTCACTCCGAGTCCCACCGAACCGGCCGACGCTCCGGGTGTGAGGACCGTCCCGCGAGCAGTGCGTGCCGTCTCGCCCGGAACCGTCCGTTACCGGGATTTCCATCGAGAGTTTCGAGTCCGGGGACCGAGTAGTCTCCGTCTACTCGGCGGCCGACCCGGCGACGGCCGTCGATTCGACGCCGGGAGTCGCCGCAGTCGCGGTCTCCTCGGCGGTCCGATTCGCCGTCTCGTGCGTCGTCTCTCTCCGCCCGTGAGAGCGCGGTCGGGCTCGTGCCGGGGCAAGACAATCGCGCCGAGGAGGTGCGCGACGAACGCCGAAATCAGAAGCGAGGTCCGTCGTTCCTCGCGTCGGCGTTCTCCCGGTCCCGGTTCCGTTATCCGTGGGATGAAGCGGCGTAACGAACTGTTTCCGCGAGTTCGCCCGGACGGGGCCGAAGTCGGTCGCGCGAGCGTCGGCGGTCTCCTCGGGGCGACGCGAGCGGTACGTGGGCGCGTTCGGGGTCGTGGCCGCGTTCGGAGCGGTTTTTCGGGAGTGCACTGGCTTCCGGATACCCAAACGATTTGCCCGTCGGCTTGCAACCGATTCCCATGCCGACGTACGATTTCGAACGCTATCTCAACGTCCGAAGTGCGAACTCCCCGTCGTTCGGTCCCGACGGCGAACTCGCGTTCCTGATGGACACGACCGGCGTCCCGCAGGTCTGGCGACTCGACAGCCCCCGCGAGTGGCCCCAGCAACTCACGTTCGAGGAGGACGCGGTCGGGTTCGCCGACTGGTCGCCCGAGCGCGACGAACTCGTCTTCGGGATGGACCGAGGCGGCGACGAGCGCACCCAACTGTTCCGACTCGACGCCGACGGCGAGACCGTCACGCCCCTGACCGACACGCCCGAGGCCATCCACTACTGGGGCGGGTGGAACTCGGACGGCTCGCAGTTCGCGTTCGCGTCGAACCGGCGCGACGAGTCGGTCTTCGACGTCTACGTACAGGGCCGCGACGAGCGGGGCGACGACGCAGAGATGGTCTACGAGGGCGACGGCTGGCTCTCGGTTTCGGGGTGGAGTCCCGACGACGACCGCCTCGCGCTGACCGAGATGCACTCCAGTTCCGACTACGACGTGTACGTCCTCGACCTCGAAACCGGCGACCTGAACCACGTGACGCCCCACGAGGGCGACGTGCGCTTCCAGTCGGTCTACTGGGGTCCCGACGGCGACGCGCTCTACCTGATCACCGACGAGGGGGCCGATACGACCTATCTCGCTCGACTCGACCTCGACACCGAGGAGCTACGGACGGTCGCGACCAGCGACGACCGGGTGGGGGCCGACGACTCCCGAGACCCGCCGTCCGAGGACGGCAACTGGAACGTCGAGAGTCTGACGCTGGACGACGAGACCGGGCGGTTCGTCTTCGGGACCAACGTGGACGGCTACACCGAACTCACGGCGGGCGAACTGACCGGCGAGACCGAGTTCGAGACGTTCCCCGCGCCCGACCTCCCGGAGGCCGTCACCGGCGGCGGGACCTTCGACGACGACGCCGAGCGGTTCGCCGTCACCGTCACCGGAAGCACCGAGAACACCAACGTCTACGTCGTGGACGCGGAGTCGGGCGAGGCCGAGCGGTGGACCGACGCCGCCACCGCGGGCCTGCCCAAGGGGTCGTTCGTGGAACCGCGATTAGTCCACTACGAGACGTTCGACGGCCGGGAGATTCCGGCGTTCTTCTCGGTCCCCGAGGCCGAAGGCGGCGCGGCGAGTGGGAGCGCGACGAACGAAGACGGCGAGATGCCCGTCATCGTGGACATCCACGGCGGCCCCGAGAGCCAGCGCCGACCCACGTTCTACTCGGTCAAGCAGTACTTCCTGAACCGGGGGTACGCCTACCTCGAACCGAACGTCCGCGGCTCGACGGGCTACGGCAAGGCCTACACCCATCTGGACGACGTGCGAAAGCGGATGGACTCGGTGAAAGACGTCGCGGCCGCCGTCGAGTGGCTCGGCGACCAGCCCGAGATAGACCCCGAGCGCGTCGTCGCGTTCGGCGGCTCCTACGGCGGGTTCATGGTGCTGGCGGCGCTGACCGAGTACCCGGACCTCTGGGCCGCTGGCGTGGACGTGGTGGGCATCGCCAACTTCGTCACGTTCCTCGAAAACACGGGCGACTGGCGGCGCGAACACCGCGAAGCCGAGTACGGCTCGCTGGACGAGGACCGCGAGTTCCTCGAATCCATCAGTCCGACGACCAACGCCGAGAACATCCGAGCGCCCCTGCTGGTGCTCCACGGCGCGAACGACCCCCGCGTCCCGGTCGGCGAGGCCGAGCAGATAGTCGAGACCGTCGCCGAGCGGGGCGTCCCGGTCGAGAAGCTGATATTCGAAGACGAGGGCCACGGCTTCTCGAAGTTGGAGAATCGTATCGAGGCGTACACCACCGTCGCGGACTTCTTGGACGAACACGTCTGAGCGCCCCGGTGGGCGTCCCGATACGGCGCGTCCCGGCGCGTCAACGACACGAATCGACGCGTCTCAGACGCTCGGCGGGTGCTCGTCCGCGCCGAGGCGCATCCTGCGGTCGTGATAGACGTGCGCCACGGCCGACGCCATGAGGAGCGCCGCCATCCCGCCGGCGAGCGCGACCCCCGGAACCGCGCTGAAGGGGTAGACCCCGGCCAGCGAGGCCAGCGTCACCGACCCGACGAACGCGCCGAGCAACAGGTAGTACTGACTCCACGATATCTCGTCGCCGGGGACGATTTCGAGGTAGACCCGCAGGTCCGCCAAGTCGTCGGCCGCGACGACGGTGCCCCGCGAGGCGTCGAACGCCACGAGGCCCGCGTCGTCCATCTTCGGCAGGTGGGCCTGCTGGAGCGCGTTGTAGACGCGCCGTCGCTCTTGGGAGGTCACGTCGTCGGGTCGTTTGCCGTTCTCCCACGCCGCGACCGCGCGGGCGAGGTCCCGGAGTTCGGCTTCGCGGTCGGCGTCGAGCAGGTAGTGGACGACGTACCGGCGGCGACTGTTGCTGAGCATCTCGAAGACGACTTCCTGCGAGAACGCCGCTGACTCGTCCCCGTCCGTCGATTCGTTCGCCTCGTCGCGGTCTTCTCGGTGGAGCGTTTCGGCGGCCATCGTGGATAAGTTCCCCCTGTTCGTCCGCGCGGGTCGGTCAACGTCGTGTTATTCATCATTTTCAGTCATTATCTATCTTCCGACGAGTTGCAGGTCGGCGCTCGGTGAAACCATCACTCGTCCGATAGGAATCCGTGACGTCGTGGGGTTCTGGCTCCGTATGATGGTCTACAGGTGGTGCGTAACGAACCTGTAGGCGGTATATGCGCTCCCTTCTCGTTCTCTTTGCGAGACGTGTCGGGGTGTATGAATAATGCGGAATCTCTCCACGGAGTGAAACGAGTCCTCCCGGCGAGAGGGTGGAGGACACGGACACCAACCATGAAATCGAACATCGAACTCGACCGGCGGAAGGTACTGGGTACAGTTGGCGGCCTCGCGCTCGCGGGGAGCGGACTCGCGGCGTTCACGGGGAGCGCGGCCGCGCAAGTGAGCACGAGTTTCACGGCGAACAACGCGGGCACGGTGACGACCGCGGACGGGAGCATCCAGCAGGTGTTGGTGGACACCTCCGGCACGTTCTCGTGGAGCGGGCTCGACTCCGCGGCCAAGACCGGGATGGTGACGCTCGAAGCCAAGAAGAAAGGCTCGCACCCGAACAACTACAGCCAAGTCACGAGCAAGTCCTACTCCATCAACGGTCTCGAAGGCGAACGCTCGTTCTCGCTCGACCAAGTGGACCTCACCGAGACCTTCGGCGACGACCACTTCGAGTCCGACGCCGACGGCGAGAAGAAGACGACCGGTATCGACCTCCGCATCTCGGTGACGATCACGACGACCGGCGGGAGCGCCCACGACGCGAACGCGGCGGACACGATGTACGTCGGCGCGGACAACGAGGCCGCCGACGCCAACATCAACGGTGAGTCCGACGCCAGCGCGTCGAGTTACGATCAGAAGTACACCTCCGGCGACGGCCAGATTTCGGTCGAAGTAGACTACGAAGGGCCGGACGGCAACCCGCGGCTCAACGTCGTGACGCCCAACGCGTTCCCGAAGCCCAGCGGCTACACGGAGACCCACGTCGAGTTGTTCCTCGACGCGCCGTCGGCCGACGGCACGTGGGACATCCAAGTCCGGCGCGACTCCGAGGAGGGCTTCAGTTACCAAGTCAACGGCGGGAGCTGGAAGACCGACTTCAGCAACGTCCCGCTGTCGGTCTCGGCGACCCAGAACGGGTTCGTCGTCGTCTACACCGGGTCGGCCTCGTCGGGCGACACGTACGGTCTCGGCGCACACCAGACAACCGTGGACCAAGACGCCGACACCAGCGTGACGAGTCTCACCAAGACCGGCTCGGGTCGGCCGTGGGACGACAACAACCTCATCGAAGACCAACTTCCGTGAGCGGCGCAGAACGAACGCCGTGACTCCGTGACCGGCACGTAGCGTCTTCGACCGATTCCGTCGGCCGACGGAATCGGCCGAGCGCGACTGTCGTCCGACCCACGACGGCCTCGCGGGGGTTCGACTCCCCCGGTGGGTCCTCCATGAATCTCGACCGACGACGGTTGTTGGCCCTCCTCGGAGGCATAGCCGCGGGCGGCGCGGGCGCGTCGGCGTTCTCCCGGCGAAGCGGAGCGCGCGCCGGGGCCACCTTCGCGGCCGACGACCTGACGGTCCGGACCGACGACGGGTCGCTGGACTCGCTCACGGTCGCGCCCGCGGGCACCGTCTCGTGGTCGGGCCTCGAAACCCCGGCCGGAGGAGTCGCGCTGACGCTGTCGGCCGCGTACGGCGGCCGCCCGTTCCGGGCCCTCGCCAGCCAGCGCCTCCCGGCCGCGGGCCTCCACGGCGAGACCGACTACGCCTTCGAGAGCCGGGACCTCCTCGGGGTCGAGGAGTTCGACGCGAGCGACTTCGCGGTCGCCGACGGCGAGCGAGTGACTCGGAGCGTCCGGCTCAGACTCGCCGTGACGGTGGTCGGTGCCGACGGCGAGACGACGCTGACGTCGGGCCGCGCCCACGCTCGATTCGACGTGACCGTCGAGAACCGGCCCGAGGAGAGCGCTGTCGATGGACGGGCCAACGCGAGCGCGACCGACGACGGGACGACCACCGCGACCGAGACCACCACGACCGAAGACGCGACTACCGACTCGGAGACGACGACCGCGACGGACTCCGGGACGACGACTGCCGAGACCGCGGAGACGACGACGAC
>SDGW01001219.1_pt1 | contig 10668 bp, 7 predicted proteins | sample 2873831 | NCBI WGS metagenome assembly SDGW01 (sample SAMN08132700, study PRJNA421101) | hypersaline lake metagenome | isolation source: celular fraction 0.22 microns magnesium sulfate-rich crust from ephemeral... | place: Spain: Penahueca Lagoon, Toledo | collected 2011-07
TCGGAGTCGAGGAGCGCGACCTGAACCTCGCGGTTACCCGCGTTGGACGTGATCGTGCCCTCGAGGTCGTCCTCGGTGGTCACCGAGGTGTCGACCGCTTCCGTGCTCAGCGAGAACTCACGCAGATCCAGGTCACCAGAGGCGTCCGTGCTACCGGTGTCGTCGAGGCTCGTGAACGTGTAGGTGGCGCTGGTGTTGCGGTCGGCCGTGTCGAACACGTAGACCTGGCTACCAGGGCCAGTGCTACCACTGGAGACGAACTGACTCGGCGTCGTAATCTCCAGGTCCTGGTTGATGTCGTCGTGACCAGTGTCGTCGTTGTTCGTGACGAACGCGACCTGGGTGCCCTCGAAGGCGTTCTGGTTGTTGCCTTCCTCCATCGTCTGGCCGGTTACGGTAACGGAGATGTTACCGGGCTCGGCCGTGTCGGAGTCGGTCGTGTCGTTGAGGGCGTCGATGTTGACCGTGACATCGTCACCAGGGTTCAGTGCCGTCCCGGAGGACAGCACGATCTGGCCCGGAGCACCGGCGTCGTCACCGGAGCCGTCGGACTGGAGGGTGTAACGGTCAACCTCCTCGTCATTGACGTAGACCGTGATGTTCTCGCTCGCCAGATCACCGGTTTCGCCGCCGGCCTGCTTGACGTCCTCGGCGAACGCGATCTCAATGACGCTCGCGGTCGAGGAAGTCACAGGACTACCAGCGCCAAGGCCCTGGGAACCCGTCGAGAACTCAACGGCACCCGTCATCGAGGGGGTGCTAGCCGGGTCGTTGAGGGTCAGGTCAGCGGACGTATCGAAATCGGAACCGGGGCTAGTAGTAGCCGTAGTGTCGGTATTGCCGTCGCCGTTGCCTTCCTCGACAACGTAGACAGTGTACGTACCGTCGCTATCGGCGGTCAGATCGGTAATATCCGACGGGGTAAACTCAAGCTCTGAGTATCCGTCAGAATCGGACGTATTGGTCCCGATGATTTCGTTCGACTCAATTTCACTGTTCTGATCAGAGTCGATTGCGTACGTTACGTCCGTATCGGCAGCCGCAGTGGCATTCAGGGTGATTGTATCATCACCTTGAGCCACATCGGGGTTAATGTTAAACTCAGTCGCGTCCGCTGCGGCGCTCCCTGTGAACGCGATGCCAGCAGCGAATACGCTGCCGATCATCAGCGCCGTCAGGAAGACCGCGCGGAGCTTGTCTGTATTGCTTGTCATGGTTTGGTTGTAGTCTGCGTTTCGGCACCCGTATCGGTCTCGCCCACGGAGGGCGGTACTGGATTTGGCACCACGGGTAGGGGTATGCTAACCATCTGTTGGTGGTGGTAAATGTTTTGTGCTTCAGACATAACAGATATGGAACTCATTAACATGGAAGACCAGCAATAAACGACCGCACACGCCAATCAACGAACCGACCGCAACCCCAGTAACCACTTCCTAAACCACCCCGGCATCACTCACCTACTAAAAACGAAAGGACAAGCTACATCGTCGATTGGCTTGCCCGCCGAACAACTGCTAACTCCCCATCGACAGTCGTCGGCGTACACGAAAACTCACTCGAAACCCGATAGTAGTCGAGAACCTGCCGCACATCACCCTCAACACCCGACTCCTCCAATACCCCCAGCACGATCTCCCCACTGACCGGTGCCTCGTCAAAGATCTCCCGGAGGGAGACGCCTGGCGGAACTTTCGCTGCAGCGCCAGCCGTTGTCGAATATCGCCTGCGGCCACCCGTATCATAGTGGTCGCGGTCTACAATCCAGGTCACGCCATTCTGGCGGTCCTCGCGAACAACAGTGGGATGTATCTCACGCACACGCTCGCCTGCGTGATGTAACACTAAATCGTATAATTGCTGAGATAACGCTCCCCGGACAGGGTTTGGACCAGAAAAATCGACCTCGTCCAGAAGAGCGGCATTCACGTCAGCAAACACGCGCGCGGCCGCATACTCATCACCCTCTAAGTAATACACCGAGGTGAACGACCCCATAGAATCACCACTGCCAGTCCGACTCACTGCACTGTCAACACTGAGTACGCGGACGTGAACACGCTCTTCCAGGGTGAAGTCGCTACGAGCAAGGCCAGTTTGGGGTTCCTCTTGGAGCGAGTCGAATGCGCTCGTCATCGCTAATCACCTCGCCAATCGTCGACCGTATCGGGGAGACCAGGGAGGGCGGTCGCTGGCATATATTATTCATATATGTAGAGCGAGCTAAAAATTCCTCTGGTATAACTCACGACCGCTGACTAACGGCCTCGACCCGCCCCCGAATATCTGAGACAACCTCACCAAGCGACTGACCCTTCCCCGTGACCTCCACCGACCCGGGCCCGGAATCCACGCTCCGGATCTCGACCGTCCTATCCTGGGTCGGAATCGGCCATGCGATCTCATCCACCAAGAGCTGCCCCGGCGGCAGACTATCAATCTGGAGGGAGACCTCCCAGACCGGTCCCTGGATGTTCTTGATGATGTTGAGCGCGATCTGGCCGCACTCGCGGTCGTCGGTCGCCCCGGCGAAACTCCTGACCAGCTCCGACGCCTCCGAGTCCGCGCTCGGACTCGTGTACGAGCCCTGCGTCCGATAGCGATAGTCGATGGCGTACTCGGTGGCGTCTGCCATCTCGCCGCTCGCGAGGACCGCCACGGCGCCAGTGGAGTAGTCCATCGTATAGTCGTCGCCCCGCGTGTACTGCGTCCCATCCCCGGGATCGAGAACAGCCTCCGACCCTTCGAGGATGTCGTCCTGGTAGAGCTGCACCTCGGATCCATGGCTCGACGTGAACCGCTCCCCACTCACGGGGCGATTACTACCCTTCACAACCGCGGTGCCGTACCGCATGTCGCCCATGCGCTTGTTCGTCGTGTAGTCCACCACCGAGGGGTCGAGGCTGTTGGTGCGCTGGCCCGGCTGCGTCCACTCCACCCGATACCCATCGATATCAGAGTCCCAGGTCAGTTGCCAGATGAAGTTCCCGTACTCCGCGATCTCGTTCAACACCGAGAGCACACTCCCGTCGTAGCTCTTGTTGACGAGGAGGGGCGTGTCCTCGAGGCTCGCGGAGAGCTCGAAGGCATCCACCGCAGCAGCACCATCGTAGACGACGTCGCCACCACCCGTGTCGTAGTAGGAGAGCGTGAACCGCGCTCGGATCTGCGGGCTGCCAGTCGCGAACTCCCCCTGGACAGCCGAGGAGTTCGATGCTTCGTGCCACGTCTCGCCCTGGTCGTTACTGATCGCGACCGCCTGGCCGTTCACCGTCGACGTCATCGTCACTTCGAGCGTGCCGGCGACGACCTGCTCGATGCTGTCGGCGTCCCGCGTCTCCACGGGGATGGTCGGATGCAGGCGCGGATACGAGAGTCGACCACCATTCGTGAGCGTTTCGTTCGCGAGGTTGGTGTAGCGGCCGTCGAAGAGGGTGACGGCGTCCCAGTAGATGTACGAATCGTCGCTCGCCGGGTCCGTGATCTCGAGACGGATGGTGTGGTCGCCGGCCGCCAACCCACCCGGGACATCGACAGAAATCCACTGCGGCTCAGGGTCTGAGCCCAGATACGCCGAATCTGGCGCGATAGTCGTGATTGTGGTGCCGTCGACGATGATGTCGAACCCGGGATGGGTGTCCCCACCGTAGTCCGCGCGAACGCCAACCTGGGCCTCACCGTCCGGATAGTCGTACGCGATGGACTCCGTCGTCTCTCGATAACTGCTGATGGCGAGCACGCGGGCAGCAGAGCCGTGTGCGTAGCGTGGGGCGAAGAACTCCGACCCGCCACTCCCAGTCATCTCCTCGCCGGGCGTGTACGTCGCACACTGATGGGTTGTGATGCGGCCATTATCGACGGTCCGCGGGTCATCTGCTGGAAACGGATACCCGGGGAGGACTTGCTGGAGTTCGGTCGTGGTGTCGCCCTCCTGCATCAGGACGTCCCCGCGGGTGTCAGCGGCGGGGTCGTCGACGGTCGCTGCGTACCCGACGTCCTGGGTAATGATCTCCTGGGCAGTGAGGTGGGCGTCCTGATCGTCGACCTCACGCTGCACGCGATCCCGAAGCTTCCGGCCGCCCTCCAGGACGAGAATCATGCGGTCACTCTCGTCCTCGACGTCGACGAGCTCGTCGACGGGGAGCCGGCGGCCATCCACCCACGCCTCGACGTGCGCGGTCTCGAAGCCCTTCGCGTGCCACTTCTCGTCCTGCGGCACGGGTACTCTCGCAGTGGGGAGGCCGTTGATTGTCGGCTGATACGAAGGAGAGCCGACGGTGCGCGGGCGATGGACGGAACCGTCCTGGTGCTCGACGCGGAGCTGCCACCCACTCGACCCCGTCCGCTTTCGAGTGACGCCGTCCAGACTCTCAGTTGTCACCGCGTCCGTCCAGTTCGACACCGCACTCGTGTGCTCCGTATACGGGCGAATCCGGTAGCGGTACTCGGTGCCCGGACTCGGGGTGTCGTCAGTGATCGTAATCGATCCCTCTCCAGAGTTCGGTGGGGCGTCGACAACGACACGCCGGTCGCGCCACTCGCCGTCGATCCGTTCTTCGCGCTCGAGCTCGAACCCCACCTCGTTGTCGGCGTTGTCCTGGCCGTCGACGGTCACCGACGTCGATGTCGACGACGCGACACTGACCGAGGTGGCACCGGGGAACTGCGTGATGATGGACACCGGCTCCGTCCACGCGCCGGTCGCGTGTTCGGTCTCCGTCCGTGCCCGGACCTCGTACTCTTCGCCGTCCTCGCGGCCGGTGACAATCGTCGAGAGCGTATCGTACGCCAGCACCTGCTCGTCCCATCCTGTTGCGCTGGAATCCCATGCTAAGGCGCCCGTCTCTCGGGCCTGTACGCGGACATCGCCGTAGTTCGAGACCTGGGTTTCGCGGTCGATGGCGATCTCGTCCTCAACGCCGTTCCCAAGAGTAGGTGGGTCCTCGTCGGGAAGTAGGGAGACGGCGAAGACCTGGCTGCCGTCCGATTCCACGTGGTCGGTGACTCGCCGCGGCGTGTAGTGGTACTGCTCGCCATCACGACCAACACTAATGGTCACCGACGACGTGCTCGGCGTGACGGAGGCGGTTACCGAGCCGAGTGTCCCGTCGGTCGACTGGTAAATCTCGATGGAGCCGTCTGTGGAGTTGTCCTGGACGTTGAGGAAGAGCGTAATCTCGCCCTGTGTGGCGGTGTCCGCGTCGGTGATTTCCGTCGGTGGGAGGTACGCGACCGCGGAGACCTCTCCCGATAGCTCCCCCGTCCCTGAAACGGTGTTCCGAGCCTGGGCTCGGTAATAGTACTGCTCGCCGTCCTCCCGGTTGTTATCCGTGAACGGTGGTGCCGACGGACTACCAATGGGCGTGTAATCACTGATGGTGGTGCCGGTTGTCTGGGAGCGGTAGATGACGTAGTCGTCGGCAGCAGGGACCGGGTCCCAGTCGAGGGTGATTCCAGTGGCGTCGTTCGCGGTGACGGTGAGGTCGGCGACCGCGTCGGGGACGGATTCGCCGTATGTGGAGTGGCCATACTCATCGCCGCCGTATTCGCCTGGCATCCTCAGAACCTCCAAGACTGGACTGCGGAGTCAAATGTTGGATTATTTGAGGTGTTGTCGCGCTGGAGTTCAACCTCAAAGCGTACGTTGGACGAAGCGTCGAACCCACTGACGGTGCGCTGTTCGTCGTAGAGGCTGAAGTTCCGATCGATAGGAGACCCGCCGTTCAGCCGCGTCCACGTCGACCCACCGTCATTCGAGTAAGCCACGAACACGTCCACCGTCTCCCCGTCCAGCGTTCGCGTGAACGTCGCTACGTTCCAATCTGTGATGTTAGATGGAGATGCTAACTCAATTACAGCCATCCCACTCGTCGCGTTCACAACTCCCGTGATATTGTTCACTCCAAGGGCACGCCTGTCGTCGGCGGACCCAGCATTTAGACCCCCCGTCAAGTCAAGCGCAGTCCCAGATTCCGTCCATGACCCTCCGTAGTCATACTGTCCCTCGGTGAACGAGTTTCCCCCAGCGTCGACGGCCACGAAGTAGGTTGATTCTGCAGAAAGCGAGGTGTCGACGGTAAAGGAACCAGATGAGATACTGGTACTGGAAATTACGTTCGTGGAGGAGTCGAGAACGTACCCGGTAGTGACGTCGCTTGTCTGATCGGAAACATCTGCAGTAATTCCGTCGAGGTCAACGTTCGGGTTGATTTCGACCCCAACCTTGCCTGTTGAACTGAAGCTATCACTGTCTCCAGTCCTGGACGTCGTTGCTGGATCGAACAGTTTCACGCTCTCGTTCACGACCTGCGTCTGTGTGTTTTGGACCTCCACATCTGATTCACTAAACGTAGCTGTAGCATCGTAGCCTTCCACATACGTATCCCCACCACCGGCGAGTCCTGATACAAGCGGGCGACGGTCGCTTATATCACCTGCCGTAACATCCGACGCCCCTGCTGGCACCCACACCTCACCAACCACAACCCCAGTCACCCCACTCAAATCCACGGGTTGGGGCTGATACGTATCCCGCCCCGTTTCACCATTCGGTTGGGCGGGCGCGGGCGTCCCCTCAGCAACCTGCGCGGTCCCCGAGGCGTCGAGGTAGATGACGTCCTTCCGTGGGTCACTATCTCCACTGGTGAGCGTGACCGGCTGACTGGCGACGGAGACTTCGCTCCCATTGACGGAGATCGTGCCCGAGGCGACGTCCACCTCGAGCGCGTTCGCGCCTACCGAGGGCGTGCAGCCGAAGGCGACGTAGCTCCCAGCGAGTGCGCGGTAGAGTGCTTCCTGGTCGAGTGCCTGTGCGCCAAAGCCGTTCTGAATAGGGTCAGTCATGATGATGGGTTAGCGACGGAGTTCCTCGCGAGCAATCAATCCGAGCGACGACTGGGGACGCAGCACGGACTCGTCGGCGACCGGCTGCAGTCTATCGACGAGCCCGTCCGGCGTCGGATCCTCAATTGAGTTGGGGACAAGCCAGTGAACGAGGCGGCGGCCGCGGCGAGCGATGAGGTTCAGGGCGCGGACTTCGTTCGTCGACGCGTTCTCGAACTCGACCTGAACGTGGACGCGGTTCGGAGCGACCTCGACGACGTCGCAATCATGGAGAGTCCAATCCGAGGCGGGTAGGGAGACGCCCGTCCAGCTCTCGCTCGAGGAGTCGTACTCCTCGGCCTGGAGGCCGCCAGTGGTGTCGAGATAGACCCGCAGCCGGCCAGTGTCGATGACCGGCGTCCCGGAGTATCCGTGGCTCGTCGAGAACACCCACTGCCAGGAGTTCACCCCCTCCGCGTCCAGCTTCTCCCGGCCGTAGTCGTCCCAGAGGATGACGTCGACCTGACCGTCCGTGTCGTAGTCGACATCGTACACGAGCTCAAACGGCGCCGTCAACTCGGACACACCGTGAGCGTCGACGAGGTCGACGTCGCCCTTGCTCCCCTCACCGGACGCCGTCGACGCAACGGACACCTCTTCTCGGGTCCTGGATTCGCGGTCGTACCAGAACCGGTTCTCCGCAGCCGCGGGGATCGCGACGAGCGCCTCCGTACTGTTCCCGAAGTCGTTCCGGTGGACCTGCTGGGAGTTCACCGTGATCGAGCGGCGATGCGACTCCCGCGTACCCTCTTTCGTGAGGACGCCGTCGAACTCCTGGACTGATTCGTGGCGGGGGTCGCTGCGGCCGACGTCGACGTTCGACAGCGAGTAGTACCCCGCACCTGGCAGCGACCCGTCCTTGGCGAAGTAGGGGACGGTCGCGTAGGCGTCGTCGGCGGAGAAGAGCTCCTCGAGCTCCCGCGCCATCAAGGGAGCGTACTTGCCGCGGTACTGGCCCTCGATAACGTAGTCCCCCGGACTGACGCCGAGGTCTTCGACTTGGGAGGCGCCCTCGATGCCGGCGAGCTTCGAGAGCTCCCGGCGGACCTGGCTGACCGTCCGCGTCTGTGCCTGCTCGGGAATCGCCTGCCGGTAGAGGTACGTGTCACTCATATCTGAGTTACGTGGTGAGGCGGAGGGCGGCGTCCTGGATCTGCGAGAGGTCGGCCGCGGAAACGAGCGTGAAGTCGCCCGAGATCCACGTGCCGTCCTCGGCGACGTCCCGAATCTGGGGTTCCTCGAAGACGATGTCCTTCGCGCTGTAGACGCCGTCCGGGTAGTGTTGGCCGTACTCGAGGGTCGCCGGATTGTCGGAGTCGATGGTGGACTGCTCGAGCCAGAACACCAGGCACTCGAGTTTGCTCAGGGCGTCCGCGCCCGTCGCCGACGTCTTCGTGTGGACGCCGGGGTCGGGGTCGTCGCCCCACTGGAGGGCGTTGTTCTGGTCGTCGCTGGCGCCCTCCCACTGCCGGAACTGGATGTTCCAGGTGAGGGCACCGCCGCCAGCGTCGAGGTAGACGCCCTTGCGCTTGCTGTCCTCGCCGTCGCCGGCGAGCTGGCCGAGGACGGCGTTGACCGTCGACCCGCGGCCACCGACGACGTAGCCGGTGCGCAGCGAGGGGGCGACGGTAGTGGAGTACATCTCGAAGACCCCGGTACCAAGCTCGCTGTCGATGGTAATTCGGAGTGTGTCAAGTGGGTCTGGCATCCTGTTGTATGGAAAATTGCAGGCCCCCTCGTGGGGGAACGTTAATCACGTGTCAATCCAAACGGCTCCTCTATGCATCGGCGCCGTTATCTCGCGACCACTGGGGCCACACTCACCGCAGCGACGTTCGCCGGCTGCCTCGGCAGCGGCGATGGCGGTTCGGACCCAGAACCAGAGACCTCGACGACGTCCTCAACGACGACCGAGCCGACGCCGACGACGACCTCGGAGCCAGAAGCTCCCGAAATCACTGCATCCTCTCTCCTGACTGGCTGGCAGGACTTCGGGGACGTCCTCGACGAGCAGGTCTCGGGCGTTGGGAAAGGAGCAAACGCAATCGTCGGATTCCGGTATCAAGCCAACATCATCGACGGGAGTGTGGACACCACCGAGCAGGTCAGAGTGTTCGGCCCCGACGACAACCGCGTCGGCCTCGAGGAGGCGACTGATGACCAACTCGTCGACGGTGAAGGCCGCCAGGATTGGGAGCATGCCCTATATTTCGACACTGCCTCCTGGGATCTCGGGGACTACTCCTACGAGGTCTTGGTCCGAAACAACGCAACTGGGGAAGTCTCGGACACTGCGGAGGGAACCTTCTCTGTCGTCGAACCACTCGGCCCCCAGGAAGCTACAATCAGTGGGATCGACGCCCCGGACTCGATTGCGACGGGTGAAACGTACTCGTTCACGCTTGAATTCTCCAACGTGAGTGACCGCGACAGCTCCATTGTCTCACCAATCAGCGCGAAGTACGAGTCGGTCTCTGAGTGGTCGAGCGCCTCTGATGACCCCATCTGGTGTAACGTGGCCGAGGGCGAGTCGAACACGTGGACAAGTGGTGAGGTCACGTACGACACGCCGGGGACGATCGAGTTCAGGATTGATGCCATCGACGAGACGTGGACGGTGACTGTGGAAGACGAGTAGGAACTACCACGGCTGGATGTTCCGAGTAAGCTCGTTCTCGATCTCCTTCTTCAGCTCCGGCTTGACGTTCTCCAGTAGCTGACTCAGGACATCCTCGACGCCACGGCCGTCGATGCGAGCGCTCACCTCGTTCACGGTGACGTCCGTGCGACCGCTCTCCGAAGTGGAGGCAGACGGTGACGGGTCGCGAACGGCGCCGCCTCGACGAACGCCACGGCTGCCCTCGATGGTGGTCTGGCTGCCGCTCGGCATCTCGACCTTCGGCACGGAGCCGCCTCGGCGAGTGCCCCGGCTCCCATCGATGGTGTCCTGACTGCCACTGGGGACATCACCGAGCGGAGTCGGACTGCTTTTCGAATCCTTCGACGAGTCGGAGTCCTCTTTCCCTGGCCAGCGGTCCTCGGGAGGCTGCAGGTCTGAGAAGAGTCCATCGGGCGCGCTGATCTCTGGCCAGATGTCGCTGCCCGGGGGACTAATCTTGGGCCAGAGATTGTCCGGCGGGTTCAGGTCAGGCCAGAAGTCCTCTTTTAGCTGGAACTGACCCGTTGCGACATCCCCCATCACGCTCGTCACGGGGCCGCCTGGGCCGCCTTCGGAGCCCGAGACGTCCCGCATGTCCTTCGTCTGCTGCAGCAGCGTCCACGGGCTCCGACTGCCAGCCAACCGCGCCAACCCCGCGCCGCCACGGAGTACGCCAGCGGCCCGCCCGGCCTTCGCCGCGAGGCCACCACCGACAGCGCCACCAGTGACACTCCCCGCGATGTTCCCGAGCGTGAATCCCGAGGAACCACCGAGGAGACCGCTACCACCGCTGCCACCGGACGTCCCGATCTTCCGGAGTTCGTCGTGGATGTCGCGCAGCACGTCCGTCTGGTCATCGAGGGCATCAAGCGCGCCAGCGCCACCTGCGAGGGACGCCGCACTGCGACCACCAGCACCAGGCCCGTCAGCGCCATTCTGGGCGTCGACGGAGACGGTGACGGAGCCGATGGACTCCTCGACTTGGCGTTTCGCGTCCCGGAGCTCGCGGTCTGGGATGCGGATGCCAGCCTCGGTCGTGAAGTCAGTCATTGTCGGCCTCCGAGCGTCTGTGTGGTGAATCGCATGTGCTGACTGAAGTGCACCAGGTCCGCCTCACTCCACTCCCG
>SDGW01001221.1_pt1 | contig 10660 bp, 14 predicted proteins | sample 2873831 | NCBI WGS metagenome assembly SDGW01 (sample SAMN08132700, study PRJNA421101) | hypersaline lake metagenome | isolation source: celular fraction 0.22 microns magnesium sulfate-rich crust from ephemeral... | place: Spain: Penahueca Lagoon, Toledo | collected 2011-07
AGAACTCGATTAGAATCTCGTGAGCATAGCACCTACACCAGCTCGATGGACTCGAAGTAGCCTATCTTTTAATCGGCTTCTCTCGACAATTCGCCCATGACCACCGATGAAGTCGACTCTCTTGATGACCTTGCTGCCAAGGTCGACGACGAGTTTGCATCTCACAGAGGGACTAATGAGTTCAAAACGGTCTCACTCGTTATCGATACCAGTAGCTCGGAGCATCCCACACTGATCGTCCACGTCGACGGGAGAGAAGCCAAAACACTGGCTGATGAGATCGAAGCATTTCTCACAGAGTATGATGCCTATACCCAGCGAGAGTACCATTCTGAGACCGATCTACGCATCCTTGCGACACTAGATTGAGTGACGAAAATCCGAAGTTACACATCGATAACGGCGTGTGATTTCCATCAAAATCGATTCTCCAGCCACCTAGTTGCTTGAATTGAGATCGCTTAGCCAACAAAAGCGTGGTATCTGGACCAGTTATTGATTATTTGGTGATAACTACTGCCAGTAGGTACTGTCTAGTTAAGCCAGTTTGAGAAGTGAGCAGTTCGTGGCTTGAGTTGTCTATGCTGTCGCCAGAACTGCTCAGAGAGACGTTGGATACGGCAAATCTTGAATGTTGGGAGCGAGAGCGGACGGCGACGCCCGTCAGGGCGTTCGCCGTCCGACTCCACGCGACCGGCTGTTCGCTTAGAGAGACACAAGCAATTCTCCGATTATTCGGCGTACAACGCTCTCATCAAGCGATTTTTCAATGGGTACATCGAGTCGCTGACAGCGTTCCCGACCCGCCTGAGGTGCAGCCGAAGCGGGTCGCTGTAGACGAAACTGCTGTCAAAATCAATGGCGAGTGGTCTTGGCTGTATGCTGCAATAGACCTCGACACCAAGTTGATTCTGGGTGTCGATCTGTTTGGATCTCACGGGACCGATCCAGCTGCGGCGTTTCTGCATGGTCTCTCCGAGAAACACGACCTCTCCGAGGCCGTGTTTCTCGTCGATGGCTTCGGATATCAGACTGCGCTTGCTCGATTAGGACTTAGCGGTCGACGTGATTATACCGACCGAAACCTGATCGAAAAGTGGTTTCAGACGCTCAAAATGAGGATCGACCGCTTCCATAATTCATGGGTGGGCAGTCGGTCGAGCGTTCGCCGGTGGTGTTCGCAGTTCGCACATTATTATAACCGCCAGCGACCGCATCAATCGCTAGATGATCGAACGCCAGCTGAGGAGGTTGCTAACTAGACAGTACCTGCCAGTACATTCAAAACTGTGTCTGATAGATGAATTTATTTTTATATCGCAATCTCTATTCAAATATTACTGATGTACGACCTCACAGGATTCCAACGCGACTTGCTGTATGTCATCGCTGGGCTTGAGGAACCACACGGCCTAGCGATCAAAGAGGAACTCGAAGCGTACTACGAAAAAGAAGTCCACCATGGCCGACTGTATCCAAACCTCGATACACTCGTCGAGAAAGGACTCGTCGAGAAGGGCCAACTAGACCGTCGGACCAATTCTTATACGATCACTCGACGTGGACGACGCGAGATCGACGCTCGTTCGGACTGGGAAGAGCAGTACGTAGCTGCCTAACCGTCTCCGTTTCGGATCCGCTACCGAGATGAGTGATATCCACGTCGACGGGTCCCGCCAATGCGTTGACCAGACTCGGTTGATGGTGTAGTGCCTTCCTCTTGCTCTTGCTGCTGTATCTCACGTCGGTGTGCGACGCGGAACAGTTCCTCGGCCTGTTCGTCGGTTACGTTGAGAACCTCAACGGGATGGCCGTCGAGTCCAGCAACTTCAGCCGCACGGAGTCGCTTGTGGCCGTTGATGATAGTTCCATCTTCACGAACGACTGGGAACCCACCTGCAGAGTTATTCCGATAACAGCGTCGGATCATGTTGTCGGTCGGTGTAAAGGGGAAATCATACCCGGGATACGGTTGGAGATCGTCCAGCTTGCGCCATTCGACGTGTTTCCTTTGTTCAAGCACCTCGAATGCTTCACAATCGCGAACGAATACCGTCCCCAATTGTTCGCCAGTGGTCGTGTTAGTGGCGCTGTGGAGGAGAATGCTATATTTGTCGTGGTGCATACGAACGCCCCACCCTTCGTAGGTCCTCTCGCCATCGTATACCCGGAGATATTTTCCTAGAACAGCCCACTCTAGTTCATTGTTGAAGGGGTTTCGACCCATTATTGGGGTTTCTCCAACGAGAGAACCGCCTCATGTGTCTGTTGTGTCCGTCCGTGCACACGGCCGATCCCAACGAAGATACTGAACTGCACACTGATTTCTCGCTCTTGTAGAGGGTTAGTCGTTACTGATAGGTCGCTGTCTCGGAAGGCCTCAATGCTGGTTTAGTTCATCTTTTCAATTCCTTTCAGATGTGAAAATCCTCATATCGAGACTATCGAGGTGCTTAACCAACACAGACGAGTATTTCCCGCAATCTGTTGGTTAATACAAGAGTCACACCCGTCGTGGCAGTTTGAGATTCTTCATATTGAAATCAGAGCGGGTGACAAAGCGACGGCATATCAAGTAGACGAGGTATATTATTTCTATAGACCTAATTTTTCAATTAACCCTTAATAAACTCGCCGCCACCCACTGCCGGATCGCTGCGGCCAACTCGGAGCTCGCCGCCCTAGAACAGTCGACGGGGATCGAAGTCACCGCCAATCCCGAATACCAACTCCGACGCACGCACGTCGAACTGCTCAATGCCTACTAGGAACTCACACAAGCGACTTATATAGCCGAACGGACACTCGACGCACTCGGCGACGGCCACAGACCCACGCCGTACCAGATCAAACGTGAGCACGCCGAGCGAATGAAACAGACATATCCCGAACCGCTCTGGTATCTGGCTGTCGACCTCCTCGAAGCCAACCGCCGCGAGTGGATGCATGACAAACTAGAGACGAACGGTGCTCAACACGTCGAACTCCACGGGTTGACTCGGAATCAGCGAGAGTGGCTCGAACAGGTGGCAAACGCCGTGCGAGCTGTTGAGGCGGTTGAATAGAACACACCACGTTGCCGCTGAAAGAACGACCACAGACACACCTGTTTTCACGAGCTTTCTGTCGACGACGCCCATCCACTAACTCACCCGGCCAACCACCGCACAGCGGTACGTCTGACACACCAGTTTTCATGAGCTACCGCACGCAAACAGTCGCGAGACGCCGGGACGAAGCCATATTACACAGCGAGAACACTGACACTCACACACCTGTTTTCACGAGCTTTTTGCACCGAAGGTGTAGGTATCAACCGCTGAACCACTCAGAAACATCAAACTTGTTTAGAGTTTATTTGATGCTAGAATAAACTCTCGTAGTAGATAGCTCATGAAAAGAGGTGTGTGAGAGTGTTTATAAACTATATAAGTAGCAACAAGCTCGTGAAGCAAATGAAGCTCATGAAGCAACGGTTTTTATATAGTGTTACCAAAATAGATTAATAATGGCGTTGGAGAGTTTCACCCGCGACGATCCAATCTTTACCGACGAGTCTGTGCTTCGGGACAACTACCGCCCAACCGAATTGATCGAGCGCGACGAGGAGTTATCGGCCTACCAATCGGCACTGCGGCCCGTTATCAACGGCGCACCGCCGAAAAACATCTTCATCTACGGCCAGACTGGCGTGGGAAAGACACTCGCCACACGGCTCGTTACTGAACGACTGATCGAAGACCAACAGCAGTACGACGATCTCGACATTCAGACCATCTTTCTGAACTGTAACTCCTCGCAATCTTCATACCAGGTCGCCGTCAGTCTCGTCAATAGCTTTCGTGCGCCAGCCGATTACATCCCGTCGACGGGCTACCCACCGCGTCGGATCTACCAAATGCTGTGGGCACACTGCAACGACCTGTCAGCCTCACACCTGCTGGTGGTCCTGGATGAGATCGATTCGATAGGGGCCGACGACGATATTCTCTACCAGTTGCCACGCGCTAACGACAATGGCCACGTCGACGATACGCTCATTGGTGTGATCGGCATTTCGAACGACTTTACTTTTCGAGACAGTCTCACCGCCCGCGTGAAAGATTCGCTGTGCGATGAGGAACTGCACTTCCCGCCGTATGATGCCAACAACCTCCGGCACATTCTGCAACGCCGCGCCGAGAAAGCGTTTCGTGATGGCGTCTTAGAGTCGGGCGTCATCCCGCTGTGTGCGGCCAAAGCCGCCAACCAATCAGGTAGTGCGCGAATGGCTCTCAAACTGTTGTACAAAGCCGGCGACCTCGCCCGTCAACATGACCAACAGACCGTCCCCGAGGAGTACGTACAGGACGCACACAAGCTCCTAGAGGAGGGCAAGATCAAAGACGAACTCGCACGGCTGCCGGTCCACTCGAAGCTCACACTCCGGGCGATCACGAACCTCAGTAAGGCCGGTACCACGCCGGTCAAACGTCGCGAGATCTACGGACTGTATCTCGATCTCTGCAAGCAGCGTGGTGACGATCCAGTGACCGACCGGACGATACACGACCGGATCAGCCAACTCCGACAGAAGGGCTTTATCGAAGCCGACGAACGGAACGACGGCCTCAGTGGTGGCAGCTATAACCTGTACGATTTGAGTATCATGGCCGACGCCGTCGACGAAGCGTTGGATCTCGACCAGTAGAACGCAAAAGCTCGTGAAAAGAGGTGTGTGGTCGACCGACCAGAACAGACGAAACGTACTCTCCTAGTCCTGCGGACGTTCCTGTTGATCGAGCAGTCGACCGAGTACGTCGTTCGGCGTTTCGTCTTCGGTTGCCGTGTCCAGGAGCCGCCTTTTGTTCTTTCGAGATACTTGCATCTTGATGTTTGTTGATCCGGCCATACCTTACATTTTCTGTACCCTTGGAGGAATACGACAACGAGTGGTCCTCATTCGAATCAGCGCGTCCTCTTCTGAAGGCGGTGCCCGAATGACGTGCCGAATCCTCGTCTCAAGACGGGTCAAATGTCAACACGCGCTCGACATTTTCGACGGCCACTATATGTTCATAGCTGCTGGCGGTGCTGGCCAAGTTGGTCGACACGCTGCTTTATCATCGAAACCTCCTATATAGATGTTCATGGTTCGCATCGATGACTCAGATCCAGTCGTCAAATGCTGGTTGTCACCTGAGGAGTTGGCTCATCTTGAACGAACTGCTGGAGCCGCCGGATGGCAACGAGAGATTGCTATCCAACTCATGGCGCGGTGTGGCCTCCGTGTGAGCGAAGTTTCCTATCCGAGTACTGAGGAACTCAGGTGGTCGAAAAACGGCGACATCTGGCTCTTCGAGGTTCGAGGAAAGAATACCAAAGGAGGGGGTCCGAAGACCCGCGACGTCTGGATGCCCGAAAACGTAGCTGACGATATCCACAAGTATACTCGCGAACGTAGTCTCTCCGAGATGGATCCATGGGTCGACGCCTCCACACCATCGATCCGACGCTGGGTAAAGGAAGCAACACAAGCAATTGCTGATGAAACTGGGAATGATCGATGGGAGTCCGTCTCCTCACACGATCTCCGCCGCAGTTGGGCAACTTACCACCTTGTCGAACGCCAAGTCGACGTCCGCACCATGATGGCTATCGGTGGCTGGAGTGATTATTCTGCTATTGAGCCATATCTCACAGAACCAACTGAGCGCCGGATTGGAGAGGCAATGGCAGGTGAGTGAGCTACCATAGTAGCACTGTTGTTGCGTAACTACGAAGTTATTTATATTTGGTTCGTATAAATGCAACACTGTGTACACTGAGGCGGAACTCCAGGTGCTTGCGACACTCAACAGCGGCTCATCCATCTCGGAACTCGCTGACGACCTCAATCGGAGTGTGAACTACACCTCCGAACTCGTTGAGCGAGTAGAAACCAAAGGCCTCGTCAATACCCACCGGTCTGGGAAGACGAAACGAATACACCGGTCGGATGCGAAGGCTGTCGAACTGTTCGATACATTCGTCCAGCAGTATTCACATATTCCGTTTCCCGAACTACTCGATGGTGCGACGCTTCGTGTGCTCTATCATCTCGACTCTCCCAGAGCCGCGACTGACCTCGCTGATTTAGTTGACGTGCATCGGAGTACGATTCACAGAGCGCTGTCGCCATTACAAAAACGTGGCATCGTCTACAAATCCGACGGACGGTACGTCATCAATGACGAGTTCGAAGGACTAGTCAAGGTAGCACAGGAATTTGCCCACCTTCGCAACCGCACTCGTGTTGAGGCTCACGTCGACTCGTTCACAATCCTGTGGGAGTCACCCGGCGAATTCCTTGTCCAGACCGACGACGTGATCGAGTCGGATGCGTTCGTTACCACGGGGCCAGAACGGTTCCAGGCGTTTGGCCTTCCTTTGCTAGCACGGCAACGGCGGTACTACCTGTATTCACCATCGAAAGACGATATTTCAGCAGCCGAACTGTGCTGTCATATGCTCGTTATCGACGATGGAACCCGAACCCGGTCGTACTGCCTGTTGTTGCTGAAAAGCGAGGACGTGGATCGAGACGAAGTACTGGCATTCGCCGAAACCTATGGCGTTAGCACAGTTGTCTCTGATCTGCTCTCGTATCTCGACACCGAGGGAAAAGAAAGAGCTGACCAGTTACCGACGTGGAGCGAGTTCACGGAACTCGCAGACGAGTACGAGGTGGCTGTATGAGAGCGCGGTTCGACAGCGAGTACATCGAAGCAGAACTAGAACGGATTGGGACGCAGATCGAGACGCCGCTGACGGTCTACTTGATCGGTGGGGGTGCGATGGCGTTTCGAGATCTCAAGAATACCACCAAGGACATCGATCTCATCGTCACAAGTGGGGATGATCTCCAGCACCTGCAAGTAGTTCTCTTGGCGAACGGCTACGAAATTGTCAAAGATCCCGGAGAGGAGTACGACGAACTCGGTGCCCAGCGGATTCTCGAAAACGACGATGCCTGTCGAATCGATGTGTTCAACCAACAGGTAATCGACAAACTCGTCCTCTCGGACGGGATGCGCCGGCGAAGTGAACGCTATCTCAACGCCGGTGAGTTGTCTGTCGAACTCGTCAGTGCCGAGGATATCTTCCTGTTCAAAGCAGTTGCAGGCCGGACTGACGACATCGAAGATATGTTCGGGCTGATACAGACAGCACTCGATTTCGATGTCATTGAGGACGAACTGGCACAACAGATCGATCTCCTTGGCCAAGAACTGTTTGTCTCATACGTCAACGAGGCACTTGTCGACCTAGAGGAGCAGCACAATATTACGACCCCATTGGCCGAGAGCGTCTCCAAAATCACCGAACGCGTATACCGAGAACTCGAAGTGTTGCAAGTAATCGACGATTCGATCGATCGGTCGGAGTTAGCGTCGACGCTTGATCTCTCGGATGTGGAACGCGAGGAAGCACTCCGGAGCCTCGAAGCAAAAAATGTGATAGCGGTTGATGACCAGCAGATTAAAAAAGAGTCGAAGACTCTGTAACGGTTGGAGTATTATTTACGGTATGGGGATATTTGATAGGCTCACATTCGAAGACGGCCTTGAGGTAGATTTCCCTGACATCGGTGCCGATCCATCTGAGATCACGTGGCAGACAAAATCAATCGCCCGTCACCAGCCGATGCTGGAAAATTACAAAGAAACGGCAGAGGGACGTCTGTTCAAGGAAGAGATTGATTATGAACACGTTTCTGAGGAAGACCGTCCATATTACGATGAAGAAACCCAGGAGTTTGAAAGTCCGCTTATGGAGTTAGCTGGCAGTAGAAAGAAGGTCCATCAGGGTTGGTCAGATATGGAGTATCACGGAATTTTTGAATTTCACAAGACTATCGATGGCGACTACGTCAGCCTTGAAGCGAAGTTCACTGACGGTCAACTGATAGATATCACACCCAACGACTGAGACTATGTCGAGAGTGGAATTCGTTGAAGATGTTTGATATTTTGACTAAGTGTCATTGTTAGTCTTGGAGCGTAGCGACTGCTCGGCCCGTTTCCTCGGCCTCTTGGCTGCGCGACATATTGTACGTCGCGAGCGCTTCATCAACCGCCTCGTCAAGATTCATTGATCAACCTGATTTGGCCTTTCTGCCCGATAAACGCTTGCATGGCTTCAGACGAGTATCAAACAGCCTCATTGACCTCGATTAGCACTGATTGTGCAGATGTTCTTCCATTTGGTTAATAAATACCCTCTGGCGTCTCTCATGTATCTGTCTGCTGTATACGATTACTATATCTGTATTCTGTATCTGCATTCTGTATCCGTATCACAGAATAGAATACAGAATCTGCGTCTAGAATTCGGATGCCTGTTTCGTAAGGTGCTGCTGTTTCCCGTCTTTGGCCGACTCGATAACCGACTCGTCGACCTCGCCCAAGCCAACCCGAACCAACAACCGAAGGGCGGTCGCCCGCGTCAGTGATCCAGGATCGCCGTCCCGATCGAGCGTGTTGTGTGCGGCTTCGACGATTTCGGCCAGCTCACCACTGCGTTCGAGCCCGGTAAACAACGCGGCTAGATCCGGATCTCGAAGCGTCAGATTCGACGGTGTCTCTCCGGCTTCTATCTCGTCGTACACCTCGGCGACCGCCCCAGCGAGGTCGACGGTCTCTTCGGTATCGTCGACGTTAGTGTCGGTCTCACCGCCAGTGGTAGGCGCGTCGGTGTTGTGTCGACGTTGGTTTTTCGACTGTGACAGTAGCTCCTCAGCCGTTTTCTCGTCGTCGCTCATTGCCGAAGCCTCTCTAGGAGTTTCGTAGTCGCCTCACGGTAGGCCATACGCGCCTCTTTACCCGTCCCATACAGTTCGTCATCGGCGGCCGCAAACAGCGTCTTGCCTTCACCTTGGAGGTTGCCGATGTTCTGGGTGTCTTTGATCGGCGAGCTTGTCCGATCGGGGTACTCCTCGGAGAGATACTCGACGAACTCCGAGGACTGATTCGACACCGAGTCGACCATCGTCGGTAAGACCATCGAGACCACGGGCGAGACTTCGCCGTTAGTGTCCAGCTCAAATTCTTCGAGATCGTTTTCGAGGTTCGACAATTGGTTGCGCTCAAACTCGCCGGGCTTCAGTGGGACAATCGTACGTTCGCTCGCAAACAGGCCATTCAGTACGATGTTGTTCTCGTTGCCAGGGAGGTCCATCAATACGAGATCGTACCGTGGGGCAATCTCCTCGGTCAGAAACTCATCGAGGATTTTGTATCGGTCTTCGAGATTTACACTAGCAAGGTTGTTGTCGGCACCCGACAGCCCCACATCGGATGGAATCAAGTCGACTCCCTCATCGGTCTCAAAGATCATCCGTTCAACGACGTTCGGAATATTCTCTTGGATGAAATCCCAGTCGTCACCGAAGATCGCACTGATTGGTGCATCTGGATCGGCCACCTCATCGAGGAGCCCGAAGCTGGCTGCGAGATCGTTCTGTGTGCCTGCAAGGTCGATCAACAGGACATCTAAACCGTGGTCTTGGACCGCCGAAACGCCGAGGTGGGCCGTCGAGGTCGTCTTCCCGACGCCACCCTTGCCGACGTAGACGGATGCGCGCAATAATGTATCAGACATCTGTATACAGATACAAGATACATATTCAGGATACAAATAAGTATGTGACAACTAATTTAATTGACGTCGTCTTTTTCCTCCCTACTAAGCAGATGACGAGTAGTGGTATCATACCTGAGATAAGCTTATTATCTTACCACGTTACAGAATATCCGTAGTCGTAAACAGAAATCATACAACGAGGTCGAATATGAAACCAGCACGCCACACATCACGGCTCGCCTCTTCATCACGAGCTGTGGGTGGCGTGTTTGGTGAGCCCCAATGCATCCAGCGTGGGGCATTCCCGGAAACTACTGACTGGACTCCGAAACGCGTCTCCGGTCGAAACCTACCTGAGTCTAGTCAACTCCGGATATCTTTGCCCGTATAACTCGGTCCCAACGCGGATTACCCGCCTGGACGGGGGAAGACGGGCACACCGCCTGTGCCACTTGACGATGGACTCGTCCTAACTAACGAGTCCTAGTGGTGCTCGCGGGGTTTTGGCTTCCGCTCATACCACTTCTTGTGAGCGTGCGGTCCCGTCCGCGCTGAGTGGATGTGATTCGCTGGGTCAAAGAGCTATCTACACCGTTAGCTGCGGCACTACGTAGCCCTGGAGTCTCCGCTGGCGAGGGACGCGGGCCTTTGGAGCCCGAGGTCGGGGGTTCGATTCCCCTCAGGGCGATCACTGCGTAGCTGGATGCGAACAATTCGGCTACGCAAGGGATGCTCATCGAGACAGGCACCGAGATCGACACCGGATGTCGATGTCGACCTCTAGACTGCTACACAGTCTTCGAACTGCAAGCAGTACAGGACCCCGGAAGGGTCTGCAACCTGTCTGAGCCGATGTGGCATTCCTGGGAGCTCCCCGAAGTACGCCCCTAATAGGACGACGATATCCTACATTCGGGTCGACGGCTGTCCGTCGACCTAGTTTTGCCACGGACGCCCAGTCTGGTCGGGCACCTCTCTGCTACAGAGGCATCCTCACACGAGGATTCCCCGGTTCGAATCCGGGCCGTGGCGTGTGGTGAGACATGCAGACAGGCGA
>SDGW01001222.1_pt1 | contig 10660 bp, 7 predicted proteins | sample 2873831 | NCBI WGS metagenome assembly SDGW01 (sample SAMN08132700, study PRJNA421101) | hypersaline lake metagenome | isolation source: celular fraction 0.22 microns magnesium sulfate-rich crust from ephemeral... | place: Spain: Penahueca Lagoon, Toledo | collected 2011-07
CGGGGGACGAAGGCGTACTCCTCCGTGAGCACGCTGTGGAGGTGGACCAGCTCACCACGAAGGAAATGCGATGCTGTCCCCGGCCGATAGGGCGGGTCGAAGGGCCCCGTCGCCCCGTTGGCCAGCTGCCAGTAGTAGTGGGGGTAGTCGACGCCGGCGTGGATGTCACAGGGCAGCGAGGCCCAGAACCGGGGGTTTATCTCCAGCAGTTTGAACGTCCCCGTCTCGCTGTCGCGGATGAACCCGACCGACGCCGGGCCGTGCCAGTCGAGTTCGTCGAGGATGGCGAGCCCGGCCCGCTCCAGTGCCGGGATGTCGACGGCCTCGTGGTAGACGCTGGGTCCCCGCGGGTATTTCATCCCGCGACGCAGCGCCTTCTGGGTCGAGACCACCGGCTCGCCCTCGTCGTACAGCGCGCGGATGGTGTACTCCGTCCCGTCGACGTACTCCTGGACGATGGGGACGTGGCCCATCCGCTCGATAAGGGCGTCGACGTCCGGACGCTCCGCCGGGTCGATGTACTGAGTGGTCTCCGCCTCACGCGTACTCCCGGGGTCTATGTCATCGACGTACCGGTCGGCGAGCAAGCCGTACCGGGCCTTCACGATTCGGCGACCGGACCAGTCCTCGACGTCGGTGAGCAGGTGCATCTCGGGAACGGCGACCCCGGCCGTCTCGGCCGCATCGACGAGAGCGATTCGGTCGTGGGCCCCTGCCAGCGTCTCGGCGTCGGGCCACAGCGTCGAGACGTGTTCGGCGAACTCGTCGCGGTACTTCGAGAGGACGTAGACGTCGGGTTCGCGGACGGGCGCGATAGTCCGGACAGCGGGCCGTTCGGCCAGCTCCAGCAGGGCGTCGCGGTACGCGAGCACGTCCGAGAACGGGTCCGGCAACCGCACCGATTCGTCGCAGTACCGCGACGCGATCGCGGGCGTCCCCTCGCGGTTTGCGGCTGCGATAGTCCGGACGCCGCGACGGCCCAGCGACCGGACGAACTGCAGCGCCGCCGGGGCCTGGTTGGAGATGACGACGATGGCGTCTTCTGACGTGGCTCGTGTACCCATGCCCTTGGGCTCGAACAATAGGCGGAAAGTTACCGGGAAAGTAGAAATCAGAAAGCCAACTATTCGACGGTAGGGGAGTTAATTCTCTACATATCTGTGTACGTATCATTACGCCGCAGAAAGCCTGCAACTGCATCTCCATTGCGACGTAGAATTAGCTCCTCATAGGGATATTATCTGACGAACGCCCGAACTATTTCGGCGGGTTTCAGACACCTTTCTCGGCCGAACTGTTCGGCCAAAATCGGCGCCGTTGCGAACGGTCAGTATAACAATAGGTCGGTCTCCGCTAGCCGACGCTGATGACCGAACAGGTCCCGTTCACAGACGTCTACGTCGACGACGATATCGTGGCGCGTGCCACGGAGGTGCTGGAGACCCGCCGATACGTCAAAGGGCCCCGCGTCGAAGCCCTGGAAGCACAGTTCGCCGACACCTGCGACGCCGACCACGCCGTCGGCGTCAGCAGTGGTACAGCGGCGCTCTACCTCGCGATGAAGGCGGCAGGTATCGGCGAGGGCGATACAGTACTGGTCCCCGGGCACACCTTCTTCGCGACGGTCAGCCCGGTGGTCGAACTCGGGGCGGAGCCGGTGTTCGTCGACGTCGACCCGGAGACGTACACCATCGACGAGACGGACCTCGCGAGGAAGGCCGCGGCCCACGACGACGCGGCCGCCGTCGCGCCGGTCCACCTCTACGGCCAGCCCGCGGCGATGGGCCCGATTACGACCATCGCCGACCGGTACGACCTCGACGTCTTCGAGGACAGCTGTCAGGCCCACGGGGCGACCTACCGGGGCGACCCGGTCGGCGGGCTCGGCACCGCCGGCTGTTTCAGCTTCTACCCCTCGAAGAACATGACCGTCGCCGGCGACGGAGGGATGCTCGTCACCGACGACGCCGAGCTCGCGCGCACGGCGAGAGAACTCCGCAACCACGGCCGGGACGACGACGGAAACCACGTCCGACTGGGGCTGAACCACCGGATGGACGAGGTCAGCGCGGCCGTCGGGCTCGAACAGCTCTCGCATCTGGCCGACTGGAACGCCGAGCGGGCCGCGGCCGCCGACCGGTACCGCGAGCGCCTGGGCGACGTGGCGCCGGTGACACTGCCGACGGAGCGCGAGGACTCGACCCACGTGTATCACCTCTTCGTCGTGCAGGTGCCCGAGCGCGAGGCCCTCCGGGCACACCTCGACGAGCAGGGTATCGACACCGGCATCCACTACGACCCGCCGGTCCACCAGACCCCGGCGATGAGAGCGTACCTCGGCGAGGTGCCCTCGCTGCCCGAGACCGACCGTCTCTGTGGCCGCATCCTCTCCCTGCCGATGCACCCCCGCATCACGGACGAAGAGATCGACCGCGTCGCCGCCGAAATCAGGAGGTTCTACGAATGAGGTACGGCGTCGTCGGCACCGGCTACTGGGGGAAAAACCACGTCCGCGTCGCGAAGGAGCTCATGGACGACGGGGAACTCGACGAGCTGGTACTCTGTGATACAGACGAGAGCCGGGCCTCGAAGCTCGCGGAGACGTACGACCTGCCCTACGAGACGGACGTCGGTAATCTCGACGTCGACGCGGCGACCGTCGCCACCCCGTCGACGACCCACCGGACCGTCGCGCTGTCGCTGCTGGAGCGGGACATCGACCTGCTCGTCGAGAAACCGCTGGCGCTGACCTCCGAGGACGCCTGGGACATCGTCGAGGCCGCCGACGACAACGACTGCACGCTTGGCGTGGGGCATATCTTCCGCTACCACCCGGCGCTGGTCGCGCTGAAACGGCGCATCGACCGCGGGGAGCTGGGGCGAATCAAGTACCTCCAGACCCGTCGCTTCTCGTTCCGGGTGCCCCGGACGACGACGGGCGTGCTCTACTCGCTTGCGGTCCACGACGTGGACATCTACGACTACCTGCTGGGCCGACGACCCGACACCGTCCACGGACAGCTCGACTCGTTCGTCCGGGAGAACATCGTCGAGACGGCGACTATCACGCTCCAGTACGGCGACGCCAGCGGCGTCATCAACTCCTCCTGGCAGGTGCCCGTCTTCGACAAGAAGCGCGACCTCGTCGTCGTCGGCTCCAACCGGTCGGCGTACGTCGACTACCTGGAGAACACGAAGCTCGAACTGTTCGACGCCGAGGTGTTCTCTGACCCCGACGACGGGCTCAAGTCGAGAAACGACGGCGCCATCTCACACAGCACTGACGACCGCGAGCCGCTGAAAGTCGAGGTCAAGTCCTTCGTCGAAGCCAGCCGGGCGGGCGAGCAGCCACGCGCCGACGGCGCCGTCGGTGCTCGCGCCGTCGAGACCCTGGAGTACGCCGAGGAGTCGGCCCGCAAGAAGAGCGTCGTTCCCGTCAAGCGACCCGACACCGTAACGCAGTTCTAGTCCTGGGCGACCGCCACGGGGTCGGTCTCGCCCTCGAAATCCGGTACCGGGTCGCTCCCGAAGAGGTCGTCGTAGTTCGTCGCCGTCAGGTAGAGTCGCCGGCCGGCGAGTTCGGTGTAGGCCGGCTCGAACGGCGGGAAATCGAGCGCGCGAATCTTGTCGTACACCGCAATCTGGGTGGCCTCGTCGTCGGCGGCCAGCCGCTCGGCCGGAATCTCCTTCTCGCCGTCGAGGCTCTCCTTGGTGTAGAAGTACCGCTCGCCGTTGTACGCCGACTGGGGCGTCGCGACACGGTGGACGGCTCCGTCCCGGAGCGTCGTGAGCTGTTCGCGAAACAGCTCGACGGAGGCCTCGGTCACGCGGTCGTACAGTGTCCGGGCCGTGTCGCGCTCCTCGATGGGGACGAACCGGCGGGCGACGATGTCGCCGGCGTCGACCTCCGGCGCCATCACGTGCAGCGTCGTCCCGTAGCGCCAGTGGTCGTCGCCGCGGGCGTTCATGATGGCGTGGGAGAAGACGTTGCTCCCGCGATAACGGGGCAGTTCGGCCTGATGGAGGTTCAGCGGCGCGACGGTCGGATGGTCGAGCAGTTCCTCGTCGAGTATGTTGGGGTAGTAGACGCTGACGAGGTAGTCAACGTCGTAGTCGAGCACCTCGCGTTCACTGTCCCGTGTTCGGACCCGATGGCCCAGCTGCTCGGCGCGGTCGTACAGACAGCCGTCCCACCAGGTGTCCTCGTCGGGCCCGTAGGTGACAACCAGCTCGACGTCGAAGGCGTCGTGGCCGGTCAGTTCGTCCAGACAGCGCTCACCGAGCGGATGGCTCCCGAAGAATGCGACCGATGGCATACTGGCCCTTCCGGAACAGCCACTGTAGTTATGCAGCGCTTGACCCGGCAACGGTCCGAGCGGACACGGCCGAGACGGTCAGGTGATAAACGAGATGACCGCGCTGGGTTCGACCAGCCCGCTGGCCACGGAGAGGGTCGCCCAGACCGCCCCACCGGTGGCGATGACGGCAGCCAGCGAGAACGGCCCGGTGACGTAGGGTAACACCGACAGCACGACGCCAGCCATGACCAGCGCGACGACGGCGACCCGGGCCAGGTCGCTGGCGAGTTCGCCGAGGTCGAACTCCAGTTCCCGGTGGATGTAGTAGACGTTGACGCCGGTGTAGGCGGTGTAGGTGATGACCGTGGCGATGCCGGCCCCCAGTGCGCCCAGCGGCGGGATGAGCAACAGGTTGAGCAGGACGTTCCCCGTCGCGCTCGTGGCGCGGGCGATGGCACGAATTCGGGCCAGTCCGAGGTAGTCCAGGGCCGACCCGGTTATCTTGTGGATGGCTCTGACGATGACGAAGAAGGCGTAGAGCTGTATCAGCACGACGGCGCCGAGATACTCCTCGCCGACGACGTACGTGACGGCCGGTTCGGCCACGATGACGAGCCCGGCCGCCGCCGGCACGTACAGCAGGAGGACGTTGCGCAGCGACTCGAGGTAGATGCGGCCCGCGACGCCGGGGTTCTCGGCGGCGGACTGTTCGCCCAGGGTGGGCGTGATGGTGAAGCCAAGCGACGAGGCCGGCGCGATACAGAGGTCGGCGATCTGGCGGGCCAGGGTGTAGAAGCCGACGGCGACCGGCGTCGCCAGCACGCCGACGAGGACGGTGTCTAGCTTGCTGTCGACGACAACGCTGGCCCGCGTGGCGGCGGTTGGGACGCTGTAGCGGGCGATACGGCCCCGCAGGTCGCTCTCGGGCTGTTCGGTCGGCGGGAGACGGCGGTAGAACCGCGTGTACAGCGCCACCAGCCCGACGGCGACGGTGACCAGAAAGCCGATGACGTAGCCCGCCATCGCCCCGGTGACACCGAAGCCAGCGACGACCAGCCCCGTCGTGACCACGAGCCTCGTGGTGCTGTTTATCACGGTCACGGCGGCGCTGTAGTCGACCCTGTTGAACGCCTGGAAGACGGATTTCAGGTAGCCAAACAGCGACCGGCCGCCGATGTAGAGCCCGCCGACCGTCAACACCGGCGCGACCGCCGGGCGACCCAGTAGCCGCGCCAGTTCCGCGCCGGCCAGCGAGACGGTCACGGAGACGGTGACAGCGACGGCGAGGATGATGGCGAGGGACCACCGGATGATATACCGGACCTGCGTCTCGTCGCGCTCGAAGTACTCGTTGACGTAGCGGGCCGTGGCGTTCGGGACCCCGAGCGTGCCGAACAGTTCGGCGATACCGACGACCGAGATGGCAAAGTACAGCAGCCCGTACTGGTCGGGTTCGAGCAGGTACCGCGTCAGCACGAGGAGCAACAGGCCGTTGGTCGCCGCGTGGACCGCCCGCGCGGCCATCGTCACCTTGAATCCCGAGGCGATGCGCTCGGTGAGGGTCATCGGCTGCAGTCCGCTCCACGGACGTAATAGAGCCGATAGTCACCGTTCGTCTGGACCCGTGAGACGTCGGGGTTCTGGCGGAACGAGCGGAACGCGGCCGCCGAGTATCTGAATCCGTCGTAGAGGCCGACCTCCCGCTGGTAGTCGCTGGAGGTCAGCGGCACGTACCGACACCGGGAGTAGTACTGTGTCGTGTTGTTGCCGAAGACGGAGAAGGGTATCATCGCTTCCTTGCCGGGGAACTCCTTCCCGCCGGGTGTGACGTCGCTCCCGGTCGTCCCGTAGTAGGCGTCGACGTACCGTCGGGGCCCCCCACGCGGGCCGGCGAAGTAGACCTCGGGGTCGCGCTGGTCGAAGGAGGTGGTGTACCCCTCGTAGTACGTCTCGGGGACGTGGTCGGAGTCCTTGTACATGTACGGCGACTGATGGAGTATCATGGCCTGTGGCACCAGCAGGAAGACGAGGAGGACGGCGACGGCGGCCTGCCAGTGTCTCGCCGACAGCGAGGGCGAAAACGGGATGCCGTCGGTGACGGCGACAGCGGTGAGGATAGTCACGAACACCATCATGAAGCCGAGATAGCGGAACGGCTGGCGCGTGACGCTCGTGATGTAGAACAGCCCGAACAGGACGAAGACGGGGACGAAGCCGAACGTGACGTACCGCAGCAAGCTGTTTCGGTCGGGGAAGCGGTTGTCGAGTTTGCCGCTGACGGCCAGGAGCATCACGACGCCGGCGACCGCACTCAGGGCGGCGCTGACGAGGAATATCTTGACGAACAGCTCGCCGATACCGCTGCCGAGCGTCGACAGCGAGGTGCTGACCGTGGATATCTCGTCGCCGGGGTTGGCGCCGTACAGCAGGCCGTTGACCACGGCGCTGACCGTCCCGGTGGCCCGGTCGAAGCGGGGAATCCAGAGGGCGAAAAAGAGTCCGACGAGCGCCGTCTGTGGCGCCAGCGACCGATGTTCGGTCAGCCGGTCCGTCTCCCGGTACCGACCGTAGAGCCGCGCGAGCAGTTGCAGGCCGAAGCCGGCACCGATGAGCAACAGGATGTTCGAGCCGGACTGTGGGTGGATGAGAATCGCCGCGATACCGGCGAGGGTCAACAGGACGCCAAGTGGCGTGGCGACATCGTAGCCCCGGACCGTGGCCAGCGTCTCCCGCTCTCCGACGTAGCGCAAGAGCAGATACAGCGCGAAGGGGGTGAAGTAGATCGCGGCGGTGGTGGGATACGGGAAGATGTAGGTGTGAATGTTGTTGATAGGCAGGAACAGTAGCGCGAAGAACGTCCCGACGGCGGCGCCTTTCGACCGGGCCCCGATTCGTGTCACACACAGGGCGGTAAAGAGGATGTACATCGTCATGAAGACGGGGACGACGAGCTGGAGGGTCCGTCGCGGGGGGAGACCGGTGACGCGTGTCAGCACGACCGCGATGGTGTTGATACCGGGATAGAGAAAGTTCGCGGGGTTCAGCGACCCCTCGGCGATCAGCCGCGTCCAGCCGAGATAGGAGAGGGCGTCGCCCGAGCCGTTGTAGTAGTAATCCCGAATAATCGGCAGTATCGCGACGCTGATTCCCACGAGGGCACCCAGAAGCATGGCGAGGCGGCTCCGGAGCGTCGTCGCGGACGCGCGCAACCCGACGGCGATAGCCGCCAGAAGCGCGAAAGCGTTGCCGAGCCAGAACAGGACCGGCGTGGCCCGATAGATTGATATCTCGTACCCCGTGGGCTGGGACCCGGCGGCGACAACGAGACCGACTGTGTACGTGAAATAGCCGACGAGGAGGGCGCCGATTTGGCGCCGTCGACGCTGAGCTGTTACGGCCATCTGCGCCTTGCTGGTCCGTCGTCGGGCATTGTTATTGGCGGGTTGTGCGCGGTATGGGGCTGTTTCGTCGTCCGGGGGTTTGCGGCCATCTCCGTCACGAGGTGGCCACCGACTCGTAGACCGAGAGGAGCCGCGCCCCCATCCGTTCGACGCCGATTTCGGCGGCGTGCTCGCGGCCGTTCGAGCGGTCGCCGCGCCGGAGTATCTCGGCCAGCCCCGCGACGAGTTCGTCGTCGTCGTCGCTGACGGTGCTGGGCTCGACGCCGTCGAGCCGCCGGGCGACGTCGCCCACGTCGGTCGCGACCACGGGGAGGTTGCAGGCGAGGGCCTCCTTGACCGTGTTCGGGGACCCCTCGCGACGGGAGGTCAACAGCAAGGCGTCGGCGGCGTTGAGGTAGTACGACATCCGCTCGTGCGGGATGTCCGTCGCGGTCCGCATCACCACCGGTCGGTCGACTCGGCCGGCGACGCGGTCCACGATGGCCCGAGCGCGGGGGTGGTTCTTCACCTCGCGTTTGGGCGGGTACGGGAAGAGGACGATTCGCTCGTCGGTCGGCCAGCCGACTTCCTCGCGAGCGGCGTCACGGTCCATCGGCTCGAACATGTCCAGGTCGACGCCGTGGGGGATGACCCGGCAGTCGCCGCCGTACACGTCGGCCATCCCCTCGGACATGACGACGACCGCGTCACACAGCGGTGCGATTCGTTTCGTCACCGGGCCGTATTGCCCCATGAGGTCAGACCCCCACAGCGAGAGCACCACCGGCAGGCGCGGCTGGGCGATAGCCATCGGCGCGGTGAGGCCGTAGTTCGCGTGGACGAGGTCGTAGCCGCCCAGCGACTGGGAAAGCACCGATGGGTAAAACCGGGCGTAGTCCCAGACCGAGCGACTCCCCTCGGTCCCCGCGTCGACCGACTGGGAGTGGTTCTCGCCGGGCACCGACAGCGTCGTCATCTCGACGCCCCGCCGTTCCAGTTCGGCGACCTGTGCCCGGAAAAACTGGGACTGCTCGTTGGTGACGAGGTTGAGGACGCGCAGGTCGGTCATCGCTTCACCGCGCTGAAGGCGGTCTTGGCCAGGTTCATCGCCGGACTGTCGGTCTCGACCTCGTAGTAGGGCACCAGGTCGCCGGCGAACTTGCCCTTGTACTCACAGAGGCGCTCGGTGTTTGCGCCCATCAGGTCGTAGCCGGTGACCGAATCGAGTTCGGGGTCGGTGAGCACGTCCTCGATGATTCGCCAGTGCAGCAGGCTGTTGACGGCCACGTCACACGTTGCCCGCGTCCCGCCCTGCCAGAAGTACGCCGTGTCGGGTCCGAAAAGCGCCGTCACGCCCGACAGAACGTCGCCGTCGGCGTCCCGGGCCACGTAGGTCCGGGCGCGGTCGTCCAGTCCAGCGACGAGGTCGCTGACGTACCGCCAGGACAGCGGGAACCCGCGGTCCTGTTCGGCATAGCGGGCCCGTGTGCGTTCGAACACCGTCCGGGTCGCGTCGTGGCCCTCGACCGCGACGGTCACGTCGCTCTCGCGAGCGTTCCTGACGTCCCGGCGGAGGCTCTTGCTGAAGGATTTGAGGACGCTGTCGGGGTCGGTGTCTTGGAGGTCTACGACGTAGGTGTATCGCGTCGTGAGGTCGAAGTCGGCCCAGTGGAACGGTCGCGGGTCGTCGTATCCCAGCCCGGTTATCAGCCGTACCAGTGACAGCGGGCCGTCGGTCCCAAGCTCAGCCAGGACGGCCTCGACGAACGTCTTGTTGACTCGTTCTCGCTTGCGCTGTTTCGGGCTGGTCGGCATCACGACGGGGCCCAGGCGCGGGATGTTCATCGCGGGCGGTGGCGACATGACGGTGCGACCGACGGGCCTGTTCCCCTCGACGACCGGCAGCAACCCCACCGGTTGCTCACCCTTGAAGCCACCGTAGAGGTGCAACTCGCCGCCGGCGTGGCGTTCGATCGCCGACAGCGCCGGCGGCGTGTGAAACACCTCGTACCCCGAGTCGGGAAGCGTCTCGGCCCACTCCGAAAGTGACAGTCGTTCGACGCGCATATAGCTCAGATGAGCCTCGTGCCGGTACCGGCTTGAGTATCTGGAGCTTATGCTACGTGGGGTCCCAGTAGGTCGCTCAGTCGTCCGCGGTGACCGCCGTCGACGCACACAGCGAGTACAGCTCGCCAGGGGAGCCGACCCAGGCCCCCCGCTCCAGCGCAGTCGTGACGAGCCGGCGGTAGAGGCGACCGTACCCGGGATGGTCGTGGCTGAAGTGACGAGGGTGCCAGAGCGCCGTCATCACGGCGTCGTTCTCGGCGGCCTCCGCGAGCAGCGACTCGACGGCGGCCCAGGCACGGTCGAACTCCTCGCCGGGGTCCGGCAGCGCGCCCTCCATCACGGTCAGGGGGAAGACCACGAACTCGTCGTCGAACGGGCGGAACGGCTGGTAGCCGTGGGCGAAGCCGTACTCGTCGGGGCTTCCGAGGGTGGTGTCGTAGTCGAGCCCGATGGCCCGGTAGTGCTCCCATGTCGCGGGCCGGTCCAGCCTGAGGTAGTGCTGGCGCCCGCCCCGGACCGACTCGCCCAGAACCGCTTCCAGCCGACGTTTCTCCTCGCGCAACATCGCGCGGTCGTCGACGGCCTCGTATGACCCGTGCAGACCGACCTCCCAGCCGCCCCGCCGCAGCGTCGCGAGCAGGCCACGAATCGGGGCGTCCTCGACGTCGTAGCGGCCGGCGTACAGCTGCCAGCCCTCGGCCGTCAGCCACTCGCGTGGCGGGCGGTCCCGGAACAGCGACTGCTCGTCGAGGACGTAGAAGGCCGACCTGACCCCCTGTTCGCGCTCGAACGCCAGTAGTTCGGGGAAGGTCCAGTAGGGCCGCCGGCCGCTACGACGTCGAGGACGCCCCGATTCGTGGCCTGCTCGCGACGCTGCGGCGGGGCGGCTGGGAGGTCGGTCTGCACGGGTCATAC
>SDGW01001223.1_pt1 | contig 10657 bp, 7 predicted proteins | sample 2873831 | NCBI WGS metagenome assembly SDGW01 (sample SAMN08132700, study PRJNA421101) | hypersaline lake metagenome | isolation source: celular fraction 0.22 microns magnesium sulfate-rich crust from ephemeral... | place: Spain: Penahueca Lagoon, Toledo | collected 2011-07
AGAGGAGTAACGGGGGCGTGGCACTCCCCGCACCCGTCGGTGTGCGAACGTAAGTTCCCAACGCTTCCGCCTTCGGCGGTGAGGGAAGCCGCGCCGTTCACGGCGCGGAGGATGTCACTTCACCAGTATCAAATATGATATTCTGGCGGCGAGAGAGCGGCTGTCGTGGCTCGTCGGCGGGGTCGATCACCCGTTCACGGCGGGCCGGCCGTTCGTAGACGGTCGGATCGGTCGCTCATCGAGCACCGCCCGCAGCCGTCCCGTCCCCGATCACGGCAGCCCGCCGGGTCCGGTCGCCTCGACCCAGTTGTCCTCGTCGAGTACCAGTTCCGAGATCGCCGCGGCGACCTCGCGGGCGGTTGCCTCGCGCTCGAAGAAGGAGAGGTTCACCAGCGCGTCGCCGAGGGACCGCCCGACCTCCTCGGTGGGGTAGCTGTCGTCGCCGACGACCGCCTCGACCTGGCGAGTGAGCCGCTCCGCCAGCTCCGACTGGGCGGGCTCGGAGAGCCGATAGCCCGCCGGCATGAGGTCGGCCGTCACGGCGTACCCCTCCTCGTAGCGCTCGACGCCGAAGAAGGGCCGGTCCTCGGCCTCGGCGGTAGCGTACGCGTCGTCGCGTTCGTCCCGCGTCTCGTACAGCGGGACGTCTGCGGGATCGTACCTGGGCACGGTCGACGGTAGCACCTCGATTGCTATGTACCTTGTTCTCGGGCAGCGAGGCCGACCGAAGGGAGGCCTCGACTAGAGCGAGCGGGGGCCGAACGGAGTGAGGCGACACGCGAGCCGCGAGGTTCCGACCGGAGGGAGGAACCTCGGACTGAGCGAGCGCCAGCGAGCACTCGGAGGGGGTGACCGACCCCCGGAATACGAACGACGTGGCGGCCGGCCAATCGCCCGCGAACGACGGTGTCGGGGCCGCTGGCGTCTCGCGACCCACATATTTATGTGGAGAGTATCGGAATCGAAGTGCGTATGGCATCTAGCGAGCCTGTATCTACGACAGACGACGTCGTCGACGAGCTCCTCGAGGATCTCTCGCTCTCGGAGAAGGTCGGCCAGATGGTGGGGACGTTCGTCGGAGCGATGGACTACGAGGTCACGCCGGAGGACGCCAAGGAGATGATCCGCGAGTACGGCGTGGGCTCCGTCGCGGCCTTCGGGATCGGTGTGTCGTGGCACCACGACCCCGAGGCGGTCGCCGAGCTTTCCAACGAGCTCCAGCGGGTAGCGGTCGAGGAGACCGACCACGGCATCCCGGTGTTGCTGCCGGTCGACGCGATCCACGGCAACGCGTACGTCAACGAGGCCGCGGTGTACCCCCACGGGCTGGGGATGGCGGCGACGCGCAACGAGCCGCTGGTCGAGCGCAGCGGCGAGATCACGGGCACGGAGATCCGGGCCAGCGGCGCCCGGATCAACTACGGGCCGAACTGCGACCTCGTCCGGGATCCGCGGTGGGGGCGGACCTTCGAGACGTTCGGCGAGAGCCCGCTGCTCTGTGGCGACCTGGGCGCGGCGCTGATCCGCGGCCAGACGGACCCGCCGGAGGGCGAGGGCGTCGCCGCGACGGCCAAGCACTTCCCGGCCTACGGCGACCCCGAGGGCGGCGAGGACACCGGCGCCGTCGACCGCTCGCCCAGCACCATCCACCACACCTTCGTGCCGCCGTTCGAGAAGGCGCTGGACGCGGGCGCGCGCATCGTCATGCCCTGCTACAACTCCATCGACGGCCTGCCGGTCCACGGCTCCGAGCGGTACCTCACGGAGCTGCTGCGCGAGCGCATGGGCTTCGACGGCCCCGTCCTCTCGGACTGGGGCGGCGTCGACATGCTCCACGAGAAGCACCAGACCGCGCGCGACCAGCGCGACTCCGCCCGCCAGGCCGTCCAGGCCGGCCTCGACCAGGTCTCCATCGGCGGCCCCGAGTACGCCGAGCACATCCAGTCGCTCGTCGAGGACGGGGAACTCAGCGAGGAGCGCGTCGACGAGGCCGTCCGCCGCATCCTCGAGCTGAAGCGCGACGTTGGCCTGTTCGACGACCCCTACGTCGACGTCGACCGCGCCAGCGAGGTCATCGGCCGCGAGGAGCACCGCGAGCACGCCCTCGAGGCCGCCCGCCAGGCGCAGACGCTGCTGAAGAACGAGGACGACCTGCTGCCGCTCGACCCCGACGTCGACTCGGTCCTGCTGACCGGGCCGAACGCCAACGACCTCAAGCACCAGATGGGCGGCTGGGGCGTCGACGAGGTCGAGGGCACCTCCGGGACGACCGTTCTGGAGGGCGTCGAGGACGTCGTCGGCGACGACACCGAGGTCCGATACGAGCAGGGGACCACCGTCCGCGAGACGGAGGACCTCGAGGCGGTCCGCGAGGCCGCCGCGGACAGCGACGTCGCCGTCGCCGTCCTGGGCGAGAACTGGTACTTCCACGAGTTCGGGCCGCAGGACATCGCCGGCGAGACCGGCACCTGGCCCACCCGAACCGACCTCGAGCTGTCCGACGCCCAGCAGGAGCTGTTGCGGACCGTCCACGAGACCGGGACGCCGACCGTCCTCGTCACGATCACCGGCCGCCCGCTGGCGATCAACTGGGCCGCCGACAACGTCCCGGCCGTCCTGCAGTCCTACTACCCGGGCAACGAGGGCGGCCAGGCCGTCGCGGAGACGCTGTTCGGCGAGCACAACCCCGCCGGGACGCTCCCCATCTCCGTGCCGAAGTCCGCGGCGCACCTGCCGACGCGGTTCAACTACCTGCGCCACCCCACGCCCATCGGCGACGACGAGCACCCCGACTCCTACGACCCCCTCTTCGAGTTCGGGCACGGCCTCAGCTACACTGACTTCGAGGTCCGGGACCTGGAGCTGTCCGACGCGGAGATCGGCCCCGGCGAGTCCGTGACCGCGACCGTCGAGGTGGGGAACGTCGGCGACCGCGCGGGGGCGAAGGCGGTCGACGCCTTCCTCTCGGACGCCGTCAGCAGCCGCGTCCGGCCCGTGGAGGAACACGTCGACTACGACCGCGTCGAACTGGACCCCGGCGAGACGGCCGCCGTCGATCTCGAGGTCCCGAACCGCGCGCTCGGAGTCACCGACTCCCAAGGCCGCAAGACCGTCGAGCCCGGCCGGTTCGACCTCGAAATCGAGGGTCTCGAGGCCTCGTTCGAGGTCACCTCCGAGTACTGATCCCGGCCGTTCGAACCGCTCACTAGTCAACAAAATGTAACGACGACGACGGAACGTTTTACTCGCGAGACGTCCGCTATCCCCCATGGACACCGACCGCCTCCACGACGCGCTGACGCGCGCCGGGCTGACATCCTATCAGGCGGACGTCTATCTCGCACTGCTGGAACTGGGGTCGGCCCCGGTGGTGGACGTCGCCGATCGGGCCGGCGTCCCGACCTCCCAGACCTACGACGTGGTGCGGTCGCTGGAGGACCGGGGCTTCGTCGAGACCGTCGAGCGCGACAAGCTCCACGCCCGCGCGACCGAGCCCAACGCCGTCCTCGAGGAGCTGCGGGGAACCGGGGATCTGCTGACTGACGCGGCCGACGAGATAGAGGACCGCTGGGAGCGGCCCGCACCGGAGGACTACCGGGTCAGCGTCGTCAAGCATCGGAAGACGGTCCTCGACAGGGCCAGGGAGGCTCTCGGGGAGGTCGACGTCTCGGTCGAGATCGCCCTCACGCCGGAGCAGTTCGAGACGCTGCGGCCGGCCCTCGGCGAGGCCGCCGAGCGCGGCGTCATCATCCAGGTGGTCCTGTACGGCCAGGCCGACGACCTGGACCTCGCTGAGACGTCCCTGACGGAGATCCACCACGGGGCGCTCCCGGGGCCGTTCCTGGCCATCGTCGACCGCCGGCAGTCGTACTTCGCCCCGAACGTCCACGGCGACGAGCCCTACGGCATCCTGCTGGACGACACCATCCTCTCTTTCATCCTGCACTGGTACTTCATGACCTGCGTGAAGGCCCAGTCGGACATGCTGACCGTGGGGGCGGACCGCCCCACCTACGTCAGCATCGAGGAGTTCGTCCGCGACGCCGCGCCGCTGTGGCACGACGGGGCCGCAGTCGAGATCACCGCCGAGGGTCACGTGCCGGGGACCGGCGAGCGCGCGACCGTGGACGGCGTCGTCGTCGACATGCTCGCCGAGGACACGCTCTGGCCCTCCCGGTCACCCACGTTCGAGGAGCTGGCCGGCGTCTCGGCGCTGGTCGTCCTGAACGACGAGGGGCAGATCCGGACCGTCGGCGGCTGGGGGACCCTCTACGAGGACCTCGAGGCGGAAGTCATCCGCGTCGACGGGATCTCCTACCCCGACTCGTCGCCCGACGTCTGGCTCTCGGTCGGGGGCGTCGAGTGGCCGGTCGACGAATCGGCGGTCGACACGGCGGAGTCGGACGAGTAGCCCTCGGCCGGGGCCACGGTCGAAGGGGCTTTGGCGGCGGCGACGAATAGTCGGGTCATGACAGGCGGGTGGTTCACGTGACGGAGATCCGAGAACTCGATCCGGAGACGGTTGAGCGCATCGCCGCGGGCGAGGTGGTCGAGCGACCGGCCTCGGCGGTCAAGGAGCTCGTCGAGAACAGCCTCGACGCCGACGCCGACCGCGTCGAGGTGGCCGTCGCGGACGGCGGCCGCGACGGTATCCGCGTCACCGACGACGGCGTCGGGATGACTCGCGAGGAGGTCCAGCGGGCCGTCGAGGAGCACACCACGTCGAAGATCGAAGACGTCGACGACCTGGAGGGCGGCGTCGCGACGCTGGGCTTCCGGGGCGAGGCCCTGCACGCCATCGGGGCCGTCTCCCGCGTGACCATCACCACGCGCCCGCGGGGCATCGGCGAGGGCACCGAACTCCGCCTGGAGGGCGGCGAGGTGACCGACGTCTCCCCCGCGGGCTGTCCCGAGGGGACGACCGTCGAGGTCGAGGACCTCTTCTACAACGTTCCCGCGCGCCGGAAGTACCTCAAGCAGACCTCGACGGAGTTCGCCCACGTCAACACCGTCGTCACGAGCTACGCTCTGGCCAACCCGGACGTCGCGGTCACCCTCTCCCACGACGGCCGCGAGACGTTCGCCACGACCGGCCAGGGCGACCTCCGTGAGACGGTGATGAGCGTCTACGGGCGGGAAGTGGCGACGAACATGATCTCCGTCGACGCCGAGGGCGACGACCTCCCCGACGGACCGCTGGACGCCGTCACCGGACTGGTCAGCCACCCCGAGACCAACCGCGCCGGCCGCGAGTACCTCTCGACGTACGTCAACGGCCGGTACGTCCGCGCCGACGCCGTCCGCGAGGCCGTGATCGAGGCCTACGGGACGCAGCTGGCGCCGGACCGCTACCCCTTCGCCGTCCTCTTCTGCGAGATGGATCCGGCCGAGATCGACGTCAACGTACACCCCCGAAAGATGGAGGTAAGGTTTGCCGACGAATCGGGCGCCCGTGACCAAGTCGAGACGGCCGTCGAGGACGCCCTGCTCCGGGAGGGGCTACTCCGCTCGTCGGCGCCGCGAGGCCGGTCGGCGCCCGAGCAGACCGAGATCGCGCCCGAACGCGGGGAAGCGCCAGGTGGCGGCGACGATGCGGGAAGCGAAGCGGGCGTCACGGACGGTACTGCTGGCTCGATCGACACGGGCACAGCGAGTTCGGTCGACGCGGACGCGACGGAGACCGTCGACGGCGGAGCCGCCGCCCACTCCGAACCGAGCGTCGGCGGCGAGTCGGCGACCGGAGCGTCGTCGGGCGGCGACGCCGGCGGATCGACCGGAAACGGCGGCGCCGGAGCCGGAGGTGGCGACGCTGGGAGCGGAAGCGACGGCCGGTCGACGACCGACGCGGCCGCGTCGGCGCGGAGCAGCGGCGGCGGGTCCGCGCCGCGATCGACCGATGCCGGGTCGGCCGGAGCGGACCGCGACGGCCGGTCGTCAGGTACGGACCGCGGCTCCCGGCCGTCCGGAGGTGCGTCCGCGGACCCCGTGGGCCCGGACTCGGGGGCCTCGAGCCCCTCCGCTTCGGGTCGAACGGGCGACTCGCCCGACGACCCCGGCCGGAAGTTCGCCGGTGGCGGCGCGCAGTCGCGGCTGGGCGAGGAGCCCGACGACCCCGCGGCGTCGTACGACTCGCTGCCGGCGATGCGGATCCTCGGCCAGTATCGGGAGACGTACGTCGTCGCGGAGACCGACGACGGCCTCGTGCTCGTCGACCAGCACGCGGCCGACGAACGTATCAACTACGAGCGCCTGAAGGACGCCTTCGAGGGCGAGACGACAACGCAGGCGCTGGCCGAGCCCGTCGAACTGGAACTGACCGCCCGGGAGGCCGCCGCGTTCGAGGACCGCCAGGCCGCGCTGGCCAGCCTGGGCTTCCACGCCGAGCGGACCGGCGAGCGGGCCGTCGAGGTGCGGACGCTGCCCGGCGTCGTGGCCGAGGCGGCCGGCCCGGACCTGGTGCGGGACGTGCTCTCGTCGTTCGTCAGCGAGGACCGCGACGCGGCCGAGACGGTCGAGGCCGCCGCCGACGACCTGCTGGCCGACCTCGCCTGCTACCCCTCGATCACCGGCAACACGTCGCTGACGGAGGGGTCGATCCGGGACCTCCTGGCCGAACTGGACGACTGCGAGAACCCGTGGGCCTGCCCGCACGGCCGACCCGTGGTCGTCCGGCTCGACGAGGCGGAGCTGGAGGACCGCTTCGAGCGGGACTATCCGGGCCACGCCGGCCGGCGGGAGTGACCGGGACGGCCGCGCTCGTTCTGGCGACCGATCGGTCTCGGACCCGTACGGTCCGGCGATATTCCCGCATGAGTTAAGCCGCCCCAGATTGAGGGGCTGCCCATGACGCGACTCGCCGCCGTGGGGGAGACGCCGCTGGCACTCGCGCCGTCCGACACAGACCGCCTCGAGCACGCCCGTGAGCTGGGACTGCGGGCCGACGGGACCGAGAGCAACGTGGCCGTCGCGGCGTCGCGGCTGGGCGCCGCTGCGACGTGGGTCTCGCGGCTCCCGGACACGCCGCTGGGACGTCGCGTGGTGGCCGAACTGCGCGAGCACGGCCTCAACACCGCGGTCGACTGGGCCGAGGACGACCGCCAGGGGCTGGCCTTCTGCGAGCCCGGACGGACGCCCCGCGAGGGGGCCGTGATCGAGGACCGGGCCGGCGCCGCGATGGCCGAGACCGAGGCCAACGCGCTCCCCAGGGCGCCCATCGAGCACGCGGAGACGCTGTTCGTGGCCGGATCGACGCCGGCGCTGTCCGAGACGGCCTGGCGGACCGCCCGGTCCCTGTACCGGCACTTCGAGGGCACCCGCGTCCTCGACCTGGACTACCGGCCCGGGCTGTGGTCGGTCGAGGCCGCCCGCGAGTACTTCTCGGACGTGCTCGACGCGGTCGACGTGCTGATCGCGCGCGAACGCGACGTCGAGCGGGTGCTCGGCGAGTCGGGGTCCGCCCGCGAAGTCGTCCACGCGGTCGCGGCGGGCCACGACCTCGACTGCGTCGTGATCACCTGCGCCGACGGCAGTGCCGCCGCCCGCGTCGACAACGTGGTCCACGAGGTCGCGACCGTCGAGGCGGACGTGGCGAACCCGGCCGGCGACCACGCGGCCTTCACGGGCGCGTTCCTCGCGGCGCGGCTCGACGACGAGCCGGTCGACGCCGCGCTCGACCGCGGGGCCGCGGCCGCCGCGCTGGCCCGGACCCTCGACGGACCGATCCCCGCCGTCTCCGACCGCGAGGTCCAGCGACTGGTCGACGAGCGGACCTCGAGCGGTCGGTAGCGGCCGGCTGGCCCGGTGCCCGGCCCATCTGAACCCGGAGCAGGGCCGAGTGCGGGAGCCTTAACCGGGTGACGCCCCCATGCAGGACCAATGACTGTCATCGAGGGCGTTCACGAGGACCACGGCGCCGCCTTCCGCGAGGTCGCCGGTCGGCGCGTGGTCGATCACTATGGCAAGCCCGAGCGCGTCCACCGCGCGGTGCGTACCGTCGTCGGCGTGATCGAGATGGGCTACGGCGTCGTCACCGTCACCGGCGAGGACCGCGTCGAGTTCGTCGACGACGCCGTCTCGAACAGCGTCCCGACGGCCGACGGCGAGGGCGTCTACGCGCTCCTGCTGGACCCCGACGGCGCCGTCGAGACGGACATGTACGTCTACAACGCCGGCGAGCGCCTGCTCCTGTTCGTCCCGCCGGACCGCGCCGACCCGCTGGTCGAGGACTGGCGCGGCAAGACCTTCGTCCAGGACGTCGAAATTCGGGACGCCACCGACGAGTTCGCCGTCTTCGGCGTCCACGGCCCGCAGGCCACCGAGAAGATCGCCAGCGTCCTCAACCACGCGCCCTCGCCCGACGAGTCGCTCTCGTTCGTCCGCGGGACGATGGTCGACGCCGGCGTCACGGTGATCCGCGGGGACGGGCTCGTCGGCGAGGAGGGATTCGAGGTCGTCTGCTCGGCCGACGTCGCCAGGGAGGCCTTCGACACGCTGGAGAACCGCGGGCTCAACGCCGCGCCCTTCGGCTACAGCACCTGGGAGGCGCTGACCCTGGAGGCCGGGACGCCCCTCTTCGAGCCCGAGATCGAGGGCCGACTCCCGAACGCCGTCGGCCTGCGCAACGCGGTCGACTTCGAGAAGGGCTGTTTCGTCGGCCAGGAGGTCGTCGCCCGGATCGAGAACCGCGGCCGACCACCGGAGCGGCTCGTCGGGCTCGCCTGCGAGGCCCGTCCTGAGGCCGGCGCGGCCGTCCTCGACGGCGACGCCGCCGTCGGCGAGGTCACCCGCGCCGTCGACAGCCCGACGCTGGGCGAGCCGATCGCGCTGGCCGTCGTCGACTACGACGCGCCGGCGGACCTGCGCGTCCGCGTCGGCGGCGACGCGGTGGCGGCCGAGCGGACCGACCTCCCCTTCGTCGAGGGGTCCGACGACTCCGCCCGCCGGCCGCGCTACCCCGGGGACGCGGCGTGACGCTGACGCCGCTCCTGTCTTCGCACATTCGATTCGCACGGTAGTTACCGGACGCTCCCCGCGTCACTACTGTAAGAATTTATACACCTCACGTCGGCATCTAGTATCAACACCGCTCTGCGGCGCACGAAACCGCCCGTTTCCACACATGGTACGTCGGTACGCCACCACCGAACATCTCGTTCTCGTCGTCGCGCTGGCCGTCGTGAGCGGGCTCGCCGGGACCGCCTGGCTGGTCGCCGCCGACGGCGACGCGCCGACCCGCCCCGCTGTCGACGCCGACGTGGCCCAGCAGTACGACTCGATAGACGGCCTCGCGGCGAACCGGACGACCGTCATCGAGCGCAACGGCACGGTCGCCAGCGAGACGACCTACGCGGTGCGGCTGCGCCCCAACACCGGCGAGCGGCGCCTGGTCCTCCGGTCGGGTCCGCGCCGGTACGACCGTCGCGTCTCGAACGGCTCGGCCCGCTGGCTGTACGACGCCGACGAGGGCACCGCGATCGTGATCCCCGACGGCGGCGTCCCGGAGCGGGCGGTCCGCGGCGAGCGGATCGAGCGGCTGTTCGCTCGCCTGAACGCGACCGACGCCGGCGACGGTGCCCGGCCGCCGGTCGAACCGCTCCCGGTCGTCCCCGAGTCCGGTTCCGGGGGGCCGGCGCCCGCCCGGACGGACCTCGACGTCGACTACGCGGGCACGGAGGCCGTCGACGGCCGGACGGCTCACGTCCTCCGGATAACGCCGCGGGCGGGCGTCGACCTCGACTACGAGCAGACGCTGTGGATCGACGCCGAGCGGTTCTTCCCGCTGCGCCAGCGGACGGCGTGGACCGACGACGGCGAGCGGACGGTCCTGACGACGACCTACTCGGACGTCCGCTTCGACCCGGGGCTGTCCGACGACGCCTTCGAGCCCGCCGCTCCCGAGAACGCGACCGTCCGGCGCCTGGAGACGCCCGAGACGCGGACCTTCCGGCGGGTCGGCGACCTCCGGGCGGCGACGGACGTCGCGGTGCCCGCGCCCGACGTGCCGCCGTCGTACGCGCTGACCTACGCGACGGCGACCGAGGGGCGGATCCACGGCGTCAGCCTCCGGTACGCGAACGCCACGTCCTGGTTCGGCGTCGCGAAGTACAACTACACCTACCGGGACCGCGACGACGGCGAGCGCGTTCGGATCGGCGATCGGAACGGAACGCTCGTCCGCGGGACCACCCACTCGCTGTCCTGGCAGTGCGACTCGTACCGCTACACCGTCCGCGGCCGGGGCGCCCCCCCTCTCTGCTCGTCGAGGTCGGCCGGTCGGTCGGCTGTCCGGCCGGCGAGTAGCGGCCGGCGAGTAGCGGCTGATGAGTAGACCGCGGTGCGGACCACCGTCGGTCCGCCGCCCCCGACTTCTGGGTCAGAAGTCCGCCGCCACGGTTTATGATCGACCCGCGCGCAGGACGAGGTGCAGCGGTCGTGATGATACGTCCCTCGCGACCCACCCCATCACGGTCCCCGCTGCCATCCCTGCCCGAGCCCCGCTGTCGCTTCGGGGCGCTTGCGCCTCTGACCGGCCGGCCGCGCGGGCCTGCCCGTCGCCCGCGGGCGCTCCGCAGCCGGCCGTCGACCCGGACTTCTCGCCCGGAAGTCGACGGAACCATTTATTTCGTGACCCGCCGATGACCCGTACCGTGAGTGGGGA
>SDGW01001479.1_pt1 | contig 10654 bp, 12 predicted proteins | sample 2873831 | NCBI WGS metagenome assembly SDGW01 (sample SAMN08132700, study PRJNA421101) | hypersaline lake metagenome | isolation source: celular fraction 0.22 microns magnesium sulfate-rich crust from ephemeral... | place: Spain: Penahueca Lagoon, Toledo | collected 2011-07
GCCACGATACAGTTTTCCGACCGAAGAGGAGACGTAATTCGGTCGCTCGTATCGCTCAGTCGTCCGGACAGCATCACGATGTCTCCGTCTGTGGCCTCGCTCGGTGACTCCGCGTGGAGACTAGCGTACTCGCGATATTTCGTCCGGTTCTGCCACCCGCGATAGAGGATAGGAGTCGCAAATAGCATCAGCATCGCAAAGACCAGCAAACCGCTACCGACGGCACCCGCGATAGTCGAACCGTCTTCCATACTTTGTGAGCAGCATGCAGTCGTTGTAGTAGTTTTCGCTCTGCTGAAAGTCTATTTATGGTCCGCTATTTCCGTAGAAGAGCCGGTGCATCGGTCGCGCTTACCGAGCGGTCACTGCTCCTGTTCGGTGAGCGCGTACAGCGTGTTTCCACTGCCGACGTAAATCCGCCTGTCGGCTACTACGGGCGAGGAGTGCACCCGAGTCCCGAGCTGAAACTCCCACTCTCGCTCGCCGGTATACGTTTCGAGTGCGTGTAGATAGCCCAACGTTGCGAGATAGACCGTTCCATCGACTACTGCCGGTGACACCGGTATCGGTGAATCCAGCGGCAGGTCCCAGCGTTGTTCTCCGGAATCTCGAGTTATCGCGTACACGTTTCTCGTACGGAAGTCGTGATAACTGCCGATGTACACCGAATCTTCGGTCACTGCCGGTGACCCCCACACCGGTCCACCGGTATCGAAGGCCCACTGTTGTTCACCGGTTTCGACAGCTACTGCGTAGACGTTTCCGTCGCCATTTCCGAAATAGACCGTTCCGTCTACGACTGTCGGTGCTGACCTTGTGTAACTCTCAGTTTCGACGGACCACCGTTGGTCCCCCGTCTCGGCATCCACGGCGTAGATATGATAGTCTAAACTCCCGAAAAACACCGTCCCATCAGCCAATGCCGGAGAGGCTGTAATATCTCCATCAGTACGGAACGTCCATCGGCGGTCCCCAGTAGCGGCATCTATCGCATAGAAGTTCCCATCCTTACTTCCGACGTAAACTGTGTCATCTACAACTACCGGACTAGTCGTTACTGGGCCATCTGTACTGAACGACCACTCTTTGCTGCCGGTAGCCGCATCGAGGGCGTACACCCTCGTGTCGCTACTCCCGACGTAGACCGTCCCATCGACGACCGCCGGAGAGGATTCTACAGAGCTATCTGTATTATACACCCACTGCTCCTCGCCGGTAGCGGCATCCACCGCATAGAGGTTTTCATCGTTACTACCGACGTAGACAGTCCCGTTCATAACTGCTGGCGATGAATGTATCTCCCCGTCTGTTTCGAGAGTCCAGTACTCCGTGACTCCTCCGGAAGGACCAGATTCCGTAGTAACTCCTCTATTAGCCGGATCAGCCTGAAACATCGGCCAACCGCTGATTTCAGTTTGGGGTTCGGTGTCGGTCTCGGTCTCGGTTTCGGTTTCAGTTTCGGTCTCGGTCTCGGTTTCAGCCTCGGTTTGCGTTCTCGCCGCTGTGGTTGTATCTTCTGGACTCGGAGTCTCGGTAACTGTCTGTCCACTATCGTCCGAAGACATACAACCACTCACACTCCCAGCGCCGATGAACCCGAGATCACGAAGCCACTCACGACGTGTCCGAGACATGTAATTTACTGCCAGCAATCAATATCATTAATATTTACGGTATCAGAGAACGGTTCGTACAGTGATTGGTTTCAGATTCGTCGAAATCGAATCGACTGTTCAGTGTGGTACTTCGTCTCCCGATCGGGGGACCGATAAATAACAAGGCGGAAACAAGTGGTGGCGAGTTCGCGAAACTGTCTTTACCACCGCCGTAAGCGGACGAATGTTCTGTCAGAGCGTGAGCGTCGCCTCGTCCATCCCGAAGAAGGCCATCTCGTAGCCCTCGTGGCGGGCGGTCTGCGGGGGTGCATCGACCGAAATCGTCAGTTCGTCGCCCGACTCGACGCTCGGGACGGCCGCGCCGTAGTGACAGTCCATCTCCGGGTCGATGGCCGACCGGAGCGCCCCGTCGAACAGCGTCTCCCCGAACGGTTCCGGGGAGCGCGCCGGGTTTCGGGACCCGCGTACTCGGCAGCATCTCCATGCTCATCGGGTCCACGGCTCCCTTCGTCCCCTCCTTCTCGGGGGGCACGTCGTGGTACGCGATGTCGCTCAGTTTCGACTCCTCGAAGTCGAGTTCGAAACTGAACGACTCGTCGCCCTCGTTGTCGGCCAGCGCGCCGGTCCGACGGGCCGTGGGCGCGCCGATGTTCACCTCGACTCGGTAGGTTCCGTCGCCGCCCAACTGGACGTTGTCGCCGAAGTGAAAGCCCATCCGCTGGGAGAGCATCGGCCACGGTTTCAGTTGGGTTACCTCCTCGCCGCTTTGAGTGACGCTCACCTGCGGGTTGATGTCCGGGGGCACGATGCCGGTCTCGGACTCCCAGACGACCGGCATCAGGTGAACCGAGTCGGCGTCTTTCACCTCGACTTTCTCCTTGCGGTCGCCCGTCACCAGCCAGAACGCGTGGGGGCTGATGTACGTCAGCGCACACTCGTAGCTCCCGCTTCGCTTCGTCCCGACCATCTTCATCCCGCCGTAGTGGGTCGGAACGTAGACCGCGTCCGGGCGCTCCTCGGGCGGGAGGAGTTCGCTGGACGACCCGCTGTTCAGAAGCCCGCCCATACAGCCAGCGAGTCCCGCGAGCGTTCCGGTACCCGCCGCCCCGAGGAGGTCACGCCGACGCATCGGCGACCTCCCGACCGGTGAGGGCGCTGGGCGCGGTTCCGCTGTCGATGGCCACGGTAGGCTCGGAGAAACCACGTCGCGTCGCTCTCGTATCACCCATCATCTGATTATTTAAATTTTCAGACGGAGCGGCTTTTGATAGCTCTTTCGAACACGTAGGGAAACGACCGAATCGTCGCACGGAGCGTCGATTCCGAGAACGCGACGGGCGTCGAAGGGAGTGCCTCCCGCTCGGTACCCGACGCGTACGCTCGCGTATCGCCGCAATAACCATGATGGTTCGCGGCGTACTCGTCGGCGACATGGCGACACCGCAACTGGAGTTCGACAGCGACGTGGCGAGTCGCATCTATCGGTACGTAGAGCGCCACGGGTCGGCGACTCGCGAGGAGGTCCGCGACGAGGTTCGGGTCTCGGAGACCGCCGAGTCGAAACCCGCGCGCTCGGGCACCGAGCCGTCGGCTCGCTTGCCGGTCCCGGAGTTCAACGACCACGTGGACGCGCTGAAGGCCGAGGGCCATCTCACCGAGCGCGAGGGGAGACTCGCGGTCGAACCCGACGCAGAGTCCGAGAGCCACGAGACCGACGACTTCGGCTACGAGGTCCGGCCCGCCCGCGAGAGCGACCGCGAGGCGGTCGCGGCCCTCATCCGGGAAGTGGCCGACGAGGGAGCCATCGTCGTGGACGAGGGCGTCGCCGACGCGATAGAGCGCGACGGCGCGCTGATTCGGCGCAACGACCGCGAGTCCCGGATGGTGTTCGTCGCCGAGAAAGTCGGCAACGGGAGAACCAGCGACGGCGAGTCCGAGGAGGGCGGCGAGTTCGACGACAACGGCGAGTCCGACGGCGCGTCGCGGGAAATCGTCGGGTGGGTGTACCTCCGAGGGTTCGAAGTTCCCGCGCGGGAACACACCGCCGAGTTGACCGTGGGAGTCGTGCCCGAGTACCGCGAGCGAGGCATCGGTGGCACGCTACTGGAACGCGGGATGGCGTGGGCCGACTCGGAGGACTGCATCAAGGTCTACCAGAGCCTCCCCGCGACCAACGACGACGCCCTCGAACTGCTGGACGAACACGGCTGGACCCGCGAGGCGACTCGCGCCGACCACTACAAAGTCGGGGGCGACCTCGTGGACGAAGTGCAGATGGCCACGCGACTGGACTGACGCGAGGTCGCGCCGCGAGCGCGCCCTGTCCCGATTTCACCGCTCCGCGAACACGCCGAGCACGAGTCCCGCGAACGCGAGCGCGCCGACGAGCGCACTCGCGCGACCCGCGAGGAGGGCGACTTCCCATCCCACAAGCGCGCCGCCGAGTTCCGCCAGCAGGCCGCCCGCGACGAGCGCGACCGAGGCGAGCGCGGTCCGGTCGGACGCGCCGGGGAACGTCCCGACCGTCGGCGGGTAGAACTGGTAGGTCGCGCCGACTATCGTCAGCCCGAGGAATCCGAGGACGTTGAGTCGGAAGTGGACCGCGGTCAGGTCGGGGCCGACCCCGACGCTCCCGAACGCGAACCCGACCCCGAGCGCGACGCCGCAGACGCCCGCCGCGACGCCAGCGAGGACGGCGTAGAAGCCGACCCGGCGGCGCTCGGAGCGCGCGAACAGGACGGCGTAGGCCGCCGCGAACCCGACCACGGCGAGAGCTTCGACGGCCGCACCCACCCGGAACAGCGGCGGCCGGTAGAGGCCCGCCGCGAGGAGCGCGGGACCGACCGCGCCCGCGAGCAGGACGACCCCGGCCAGCGACCGCGGCGGCGAGGCGACCAGAAACCGGGGGAACAGGCGGAATCCCACCGCGAACAGCAGGAGCGCCGCGGTGCCCGCCGCCAGCAGGTGTGCGGTGCGGGCCGCCGCCAGCGTCTCGAAGCCGAGGAGTCCGACCGGGACCGGCCCGGCGTCACCGCGACGCGCGAGGGTGGCGTAGCTCCCGGCGACGAGGTACGCGAGGACGACGGGCACGAAGGCGTTCGACAAGCGGTCCACCCCGAGACGGTGCGATTCGGCGTCGCTCGTGCCGGTCTCGCGGCCGGTCGGGTTGTCGCGGAGGGTCCACGCGAGCGCCGTGACGAAGACCGCGACGCCCGCGCACCACGAGAGCGCGCCGACGAGGCCGACGACTGCCGGAACTCCGGAGAGGGGCGCGAGCGCGAGGCCGACCGCGCCGACCACGGTCAGCGGGAACTGGACCGCTGGCGCGCGCGGAACGGCGAGCGACCGGTCGAAGTACGACGGCACGAGCGAGTAGGCCTTCCCGAAGACGGTGTGCAGGACGAAGCCGTAGACCGCGAGGACGACGTGCGTCCGATGGGGGAGCGCGGCGATGGGAGACACCGCGGGAAGCACGTCCGCGAGCGCGACGACCTGCCACGCGACCAGAAAGACCGCGCTCGCGGCGACGAACCGACGCGCCCACCGCGAGACGAGACCCGCGCTCATCTCAACAGCAGAAGATGAACGGGTAACACAGTCCCACTCGGTCGCCGTCGCGCAGGCGCGTGTCGAGTCCCGCGAGGTGTTCGTTGAACTGGCCGTTGACCAGCACGCGGGCGTAGGTCCGGGTCTGCTCGCCCTCGGGGTTCTTGCGCCACGTGCCGGGCAACTCGTCGGGCGGGTCGGCCCACCCGCGCGTGGTCGCCTCGTCCTCGGTCTCGGCCAGTAGCAGGTCCTTCACGTCGTATCGGGCGAAGAAGACGTCGAGGAACTCCCGGAGCGTGGTGCCTTCGAACGTGACCGACAGTTTCGGCTCGCCGACCGCGGTCCGGACGTGGCCCGTGCAACGGACCTCGACGGTGGTCTGCTCGTCCCCGGTGGGCCGGCGCTCGTCGGTAGGGCGGCGCTCGTCGGCGGTCTCCTCGGTGGCCCGTGCGTCGCTCTGCATGGTCGAACGTACGAACTCCGACGTGGAATAGCCCGCCGCGAACATGTTCGGTTCGGGTGTGGCCCGCAGTCGCGGGAGGGTCTCGTCGGCGTCGGCGATAGTGCGGTTCGCGGTCGCGGTGCTGTCGGCGGGACGGAGAGAGGCAGGGTGACTCGCTCCGACTCGACTCCGACGGCCGTAGCTATTTCAGCCACGAAGCCCAACGCGCCGACATGGACGAAATCTCGCTGACGATTCCCGACGCCATCGTCGAGTCACTGCCCGCGGACGGCGACGACGCCGCGAAGGACATGCGACGCGCGGTCGAGGGCTGGGAACGACGACTCAACCGCGTCATCGCCGAGGAGGACGACGAGGCCGCCGCGGGCGCGGTCGTGGACGCGCTCGAACGCTTCGAGAGCCGGTGGGAGCAGTACGACGACTTCGTGGCCGAGTTGCGGGCGTGGGGCCAGTCGCCCATCTACGCGATGGCGTGGCGCGACCTGATGGGCGCGCTGATGCGCCAGCTGTACGACCACGAGGACCTCGGCGAGCGCATCGACCGCGAGCGCCACGCGCGCCTCGTCAGCGACGGCATCCGACCCGGCCGATGAGGACAGCGAGCGACGAGCGCACCGACGCCATGACCGACGACGACACCGACTCGCTCGACCGCGATACCGACCCGCTCGACCGAGTTCGCCGGGCGAAAGCCCGCCAGCACAGCGACCGCTGGCTCGACGGCGGGGCGGTCGCGGCCGGAGCGCTCGTCGCGGTCGTGCCGCAGGTCGGTCCCGCGCTGGCGGTCGCCGTCGGCGTCCCCTCGTCGGTCGCGACCGCGTTCGCGGCGGCGACGCTCCTGACGGTCCCGCTCGGGGGCTACGTCGCGGGCTACCTCGGCGGCACAGGAAGAGAGTCGGGCGCGCGCCACGGTCTCGCGGCCGTCGTGGGCGGGACCCTCGCCGCGGCGGCGGTCGGGTTGGGTCTCGCGGGCGAGACGGTGGCGGACCTCGCCGGCGGCGTCGGCGTCTCGCTCGCGCTCGTCGGCGTCACCGCGGTCGGTGCCGTCGTCGGCGCGGTCGTCGGGGGCGTCGGCGGCCGTCGAAAGCGCCAGCACCTGCGAGGAGAACCGCCCGAGCGCGACCGCGACGCGCCGCGCCGCGAGCGAGACGCCTGAGTGTTTATACTCGCGGGACTCCAACGGCGTGATATGACTCTCGAACTTCGCTTCTTCGCCAACTTCCGGGAGGCCGTCGGCCAGAAGACCGTCGAACGCGAGTACCCCGACGACACCACCGTCGGCGAGGTCCTCGCGGACCTGACCGACGAGTACGGGCTCGACCTCTTCGAGGAGGGCGACCTGCGGCCCCAACTGTCCATCATGAAGAACGGCAAGGACGTGGTCCACCTCGACGGCGTGGACACGCCCCTCTCGGACGGCGACAGGCTGAGCGTCTTCCCGCCGGTCGCAGGTGGATAGATGCGCGTCGAGAAGTCCTATCGAGGTATCTCGGAACGCCTCGCCCGGCGCTACCTCTCGAACCTCGGCGGCGACATCGAGGGCGGCGACCCGGAGGGCGACGGCGACGTAATCGCCGACGAGTGGCGCGCCAGCGTCTCGTCGGAGAAGGTCCGAATCGGCGCGTCCGTGACGCTGACGGAGGTCACGGTCGTCTTCGAGGGCGAGGAGGACGTTCTCGACGGGCTAATCGAAAAGTTCTCCCAGAAGGCGATGCGAGCGGGCGGATGACGCCGAATCGACCCGCCGACTGCGAGCGACCATGACCGCCGACAACCCCATCGAAGGCCAAATTCTCGTCCTCACGGCCGCGAAGGCCAGCGTCGGGGGCGAGCGCGTGCCCGACCTCGTGGCCGAGGCCCGCCGGGCAGTCGAGCCGCGGGCCGACGAGTTGCGCCGCCGGTACGAGCGCGTCCACCGGGACGACGTGCGCGAGATTTTCCTCGTCCCCGACGGGTTCTGGGCCGACGAGGGCGAGGAACTGGGCTGGTCGCGCCGCGCTCACGAGGCGGTCGCCCGCGCCCACGCCGAACAACTCCTGCGAATCGGTACGCGCGAACAGCGCCGCGACGAGTTCGAGACCGCCTTGGAGGTGCGCGAGGCGGTCGTTATCGGTACGTAGGAGTTCAGTCGTCGTCGGGCGTCGCTCCGGCGACGGTCTCGTCGGATTCGCCGTCCTCGTCGGTCGCGTCCGCCATCGCGTCGAAGCCCCGTTCCAAGTCCGCGAGGAGGTCCTTGGGGTGTTCGACGCCGACCGATGCCCGCAGGAGCCCGTCGGTGATGCCCAACTCGGCGCGCTCGTCGGCCGGGAGCGGCGAGTGGGTCATGCTCGCGGGGTGCTCTATCAGGCTCTCGACGCCGCCCAGACTGACCGCGAGGGTGAACTCCTCCAGCGCCGCGACGAAGTGTTCCACCGCGTCGAGGCCGCCGTCCAACTCGAAGGAGAGGACGCCGCCGTGGCCGTCCATCTGGTCGTCGGCGAGGTCGTGCTGGGGGTGCGATTCCAGACCGGGGTAGTGGACCGCCGCGACCTGCTCGTGGGATTCGAGGTAGGCGGCGACCTCCGCGGCGTTCTGCTCGTGCTGTCGCATTCGAAGGGGCAGGGTCTTCATCCCGCGCAGGACCATGTACGCGTCGAACGGAGCCATCACGTTGCCCATCCCGACCTGCTGGAGGAAGCCGATCTCCTCGGCGTACTCGTCGTCCGAGAGGACGGCCACGCCGCCCAGCGAGTCGCTGTGGCCGTTGATGTACTTCGTCGTGCTGTGGACCACCACGTCCGCGCCGATTTCGAGCGGGCGCTGGAAGTACGGCCCCATGAAGGTGTTGTCCACGCCGAGGAGCGCGCCGTTCTCGTCGGCGATGGCGGCCATCTCCTCGATGTCACAGAGCCTGAGAAGCGGATTCGTCGGCGTCTCCATCCACAGCAGGGCGGTGTCGTCGGTTGCGGCGGCCCGGACCTCGTCGGGGTCGGTCGCGTCCACGAAGTCCACCGCGACGTTCAGTTTGTCGCGGAACAACTCTTTGAGCATCGTGTTGGTGCCGCCGTAGAGGTCCTCGAAGGCGACCACGTGGTCGCCGGGTTCGACCGCGGCCATCACGGTCGCGACGATGGCGCTCGTGCCCGAGGCGAACGCCATCGCGTGGTCGCCGCCCTCCAGCGCCGCGACGCGCTTCTCGACGGCGTGGCGCGTCGGGTTCGAGAGCCGCGTGTAGAGAAATTCGTCGGCGTCGGGGTCCAAATCCTCCAAGGCGGTGTCCATGTCGATGCCCTCGACCGCGTAGGTCGAGGCCAGATGAATCGGCGAGGTCACGTCGCCGACCCCGTTCGAGCGGTCGGGCTCCTCGCCGTAGGTCACGGACAGCGTCTCGAATCGCCGGTCGACCCGTCCGTCGTCGGCCCCAGTCGGTTTTTCGGAAGACATACACAACCATCGGAACTCCGACGGAGAGCTATTTCATTCCTTCGACTGTGTAATGCGCCGAAAGAATGTAATCTCGTGAAAGATTACCACGGCGAATACCGGCAGAAATTGCCAGACAGTTCGACGAAATTTCATCGGCGTGCAAGACCGGACAGAAGCGACTCGGGCTCCGACGCGCTCGCCCGCGAGCGCATCGGGACGCCGACCACGCGAATCGCGGCGGACGAGTCACGACGCCTTCGCGTAGACGTTCTCGGTCCGAGTCGTCCCGTCGAGTTGCGTCTCGGCCTCGCCGACCTTCTCGAAGCCCCGGTCCTCGTAGAAGGCTTTGCCCAGCTCGTTGTCGGCCAGCACCATCGCCTGCGTGCGCTCGGCCCCCATCTCGACGAGCCGGTCCTCCGTCGCGTCGAGCAACGCGGACCCGATGCCCTCGTGCCAGCGGTCGGGGTGGACGTAGAGTCGCAGTACGTCGCCCTCGTCTCCGTCCGTCGCGCCGTGGGCGAACCCGACGATTTCGTCCTCCCCGCTCCGGTCGTCCACCGCGACCAGACAGACCTGTTCGTCGTCGCCGACGATTCGAGTCATCGTCTCGTCGGCGTACCACTCCGCGACGGCCTCCTCGATGACCGATTCGGGTACCACGTCGGTGTAGGCTTTCAACCACGATTCGCGGGCGACCGACCGGATGGTCGGTACGTCGTCGGGCGTCGCTTCGCGGATTTCCATGATTCGTGTTAGCGTCCAACAGGAATAGCCGTAGCGGTGGGATTCGGACCGCTACGTCACTGAAAGATGAGAGAAGAATCGAACGACCGAGCCCGTCGCTCCCGTCGAAGCCCACGAGGTTGTTGTAGTAGCGTTCGAGGTTGTAGATGCGCTCGCCCGCCTCCATCAGTTCCTCCTCGGAGTAGTCCAGTCCCGTCATGCCGTTGAACTGGAGGACGTACTCCTCGATGCCCTCCGCGAAGGCGTTGAACTTGCAGATGTCGAACGAGTCGCTGATGGCGTGGAGGTCCTGGAACGTCGCGCAGAGTTCGCCCTTCCCCTCGGGTTCGCTCGGGTCCACCTTGGTCGGGATGCCGAGAATTTCGGCCGACGGGGTGTACCCCCGGAGGTGGCAAGCCCCGCGGTTCGAGGTCGCGTAGCCGATGGCCATCCCCTTCATCGCCCGCGGGTCGTAGGCCGCCATCGTCTGGCCCTTCACGTCGAGCGACATGTCGGGGTCGCCGAACTCGGCGGCCGCCCGACCCGCGCCTTCCGCGAGCGAGTCCGCGAGGTCGTCCTCGCGGTGAGCGATGCGCTCTATCATCTCTATCATCGTGTCGGCGTCGCCCCAGTCGAGGCCCTCGTCGATGTGACCCTCCTCGGTCGCCTCCATCGCCATCGCCATCGTGTTACCCACGTCGATGGTGTCGACGCCCATGTCGTTACACCGGTCTATCATCATCGCGACCTTGTCGCGGTCGTCGCTCATCGAGTTGGGACCGAGCGCCCACGCCGACTCGTACTCGTAGGACTCCATCCGAACGTTGTGGTCCTCGCCCTTGTGGTGGACGTTCACCTCGACCTCCTTCTTGCACGCGACCGGACAGGAGTGGCAGGTCGG
>SDGW01001224.1_pt1 | contig 10651 bp, 10 predicted proteins | sample 2873831 | NCBI WGS metagenome assembly SDGW01 (sample SAMN08132700, study PRJNA421101) | hypersaline lake metagenome | isolation source: celular fraction 0.22 microns magnesium sulfate-rich crust from ephemeral... | place: Spain: Penahueca Lagoon, Toledo | collected 2011-07
GGTGTCGTCTCGTCCCGGTAGCGATTACCGGGGGTCCGCGTGACATCCCAGCGTATTTCTGGTTAGGGTGATGATATGTTCGTATGGCTCTCGCTGTGTCAGTCCCCGACCCGCCCCAGCACTCCCAGGGAGCGCCCGGCAGGGGATACAACAGCGTCGAACCGCCCGAAGCCGACGCCAGCGACGACTACCACCGGAACGATATCGAATCGGCGCTACACGCCGGCGCGTGGGTCGACGGGTTCGAGGCGTGGGCGGCCCAGACGGAACTCGGCGAGAGCGAGTTCCGGCTCCTCGAGCGCCACAACCTCGTCGACGGCCTCGACTTCTTCTGGGACCCCGCCAGCGAGACGGTCGAGTACCACGCCCCGACCCTGTCCGACGACGCCCGCGAGGCGCTGCACGGGAACGCTGCCGACGTCGTCGATGCAGAACTGAAATCACTGGGCGAACACGTCTCGGAGACGCTGTCCGAGGCGTACCTCGTCCGGGAGGCCGGGGGAGTGCGCTTCGTCGCCGAAGAGTAGCGAGGTGGCTCGCTTGCGAGCAGTAGCGAGCGACGGGAGCCCTCGACGAACGGCGAGTGAAAGGAGCCCTGGAGTAGCGAGCCGCTTCAGTCGGCCCGTTCGGGCCGGACGTCAAGCGCCTCGTAGTCCTCGACGACGGCGTCGGTACCGCCGACAGCGACGACCTGCCCCTCGTACTCGACGCGCATACTGTTCTCGACGGGGGACTCGTTGGTGAAGGGGTCGACCAGCCCCTGTCGGAGTTCGACGATGGGGACGTCGGTCATCTCGACTATCTCCCCGGTGGTCGTCGACTCGGCGGTGATGGTCGCCAGCAGCTGCTCGCCGGAACGGTCGCCTGGACGAGGGCGTGATGAGGTGGAAGTGGCTGTCGTACTCGGGATACCGCTCCCGGTAGTCCCCGTGGACCGAGCGGGCGATATCACGTTCGTCCGCCGCGTCGACGAGTGCGACGGTCGCGCCGCCCCACCGGCCCCGGTGAGCCGGGCACCGTGGTCGAGGGCCGTCTCGACCACGTAATCGAGCTCCCCGCAGCTGGCCTCGTAGTTGGCCGCGATATCCCGGTGGTTGTCGGGCCACAGACTCGGTTCGGACTGCCACGTCAGGCCCGCCCCGCTCGCCTCTTCTGGCCGGTTAACCGGGACTCCTTTCCTGTCGGCCCCCCGCATCGCTCACCCTCTCGACACCAGTTGACTGGTACGACACAACCGCCGGTAGAGGGGGTTCAGCCTGTGAGGCTGTGCTCAGTCGATGAGGTCTAGCGTGAGCGGGTACTCGTACACTTCCCTCTCGCTGGCCCGGACGGTCGCCAGCACGACGATGACCAGCCACGCCACTCCGACGAGCGGTACCAACAAAAACCCGACGCCGACGAGCAATGAGAGTAGCGCCCCGAGCATCAGCATCGTCCACGTCAACTGAAAGTTCAGCGCATCTTTCCCGCTCTCCTCGATGAAAGTGCTCTCGTCTCGCTTGATGAGCCAGACGAGGAGCGGACCCAGCACGTTCCCGAAGGGGACGACGAGGCCGCTGAACGCCGAGGCGTGCAAGAGCACGCCCCAGGTCTGCTCTTCGTCGCTCACGCTCTCGACGGCGCTGTCCGTACTGACATCTGTGCCAGCGCCGACGTCGGCCGATTCGGAGTCCTGGCTGTCGAGTGTCTCGGTGTCGGCCCGTTCCACACCGGAGTCGGGTGGGTCAGATTCCTCGGAGACCATACTAGTCACTACGTCGATACATACAAAACCTATGTGGCTTCCATCGCGACAGTCCTGACCGCTATGCCATCATATTGAACTCGCCAGTACACATCTCCGAAACTCGTCGTCCATGGAACATATCCACCGTGCCTCTGTCAGTTCGTCATCGATTCGATATGGAGCGTCGTGAGAAGAACGAACAGTCAGAGACACACCACGATTACGAGTGAAGTAGATAGCACAACTCGACTGCTCACACCCACCGTCTATCTACTCCGCTGACGAGCACCGTGCGAGCGGCGCTGTGTTGCTGGACTTCGAAAGCCTTCGGGCACAGACGTTTGTCAGTCTTCGTCAAGTTCCGCTTGCCACTGCTGTACCTTCGCCATCAGCTCGACGGGCGGCATCTCGTCGACGTCGAGCTCCCGCAGCTCCTCGATGACCTCCGCAGTCGCCGGGTCGGTGGTCGAAGTATCGCTGTCCTCCGTGGCCGCACCGCCGTCCGCGCTGGCGCTACTGAACTGCCCCGACGAGAGATCGAAGACGGCCTGTGTCGTCCCCTCGTCGCCGCTGTCGGCCCCCCGGACCTCGATGGCTTTGTCCTCGCGCAGTCGGTCCAGTACCGCCCGCGAACGGTCGACGACCGGTTCGGGGACGCCGGCCAGGTCGGCGACGTGAACCCCGTACGAACGGTTCGTCGGTCCCTCGCGGACAGTCCGCATGAACGTGACGTCGCCGTCGCGTTCGTCGGCCGCGACGTGGACGTTCTGCACGTTCGGGAGCGACTCCCCGAGCGACGTTAGCTCGTGGTAGTGGGTCGCAAAGAGGGTCTTGGCGTGTATCCGCGTCGAGATGTACTCGACGGCCGCCCACGCGATGGAGATGCCGTCGAACGTCGCGGTCCCGCGACCGACCTCGTCTAAGATTATCAGTGAGTCCTCGGTCGCCGAGTGGAGGATGTTGGACAGTTCCTGCATCTCGACCATGAACGTCGAGCGGCCCTGTGCAAGTTCGTCCAGCGCGCCCACGCGCGTGTAGATGCCGTCGACCAGTCCCACCGTCGCCGACCGGGCCGGGACGAAACTGCCCGTCTGGGCCAGCAGCGCGATGAGTGCGGTCTGGCGCATATAGGTCGATTTCCCGCTCATATTGGGCCCGGTGACGACGAGGAAATCCCGCTCGTCGGGGCGCATTTCGAGGTCGTTGGGGACGAAATCGGTGGTCTGCTCGACGACGGGGTGGCGGCCGGCCTCGATGTCGAGGCGGCCGTCGTCTGTCAGCTCGGGCCGGGTCCAGTCGTTCTCGACGGCGTGGACCGCAAGCGAGGCCAGCGTATCGACCTCGGCCAGCGCCCGGCCCACGTCCTGCAGGAGCGGGGCGTGGTCGGCGACCCGCTCGCGCAACTCCTCGAAGCGGTCGTGTTCCATCTCGTGGCGCCGTTCCTCCAGTCGGAGCACGTCCCGCTCGCGCTCGTCGAGTTCCGGGATGGTGTAGCGTTTGGAGTTCTTGAGCGTCTTTATCTCCTCGTAGGCGTCGGGCACCCGGTCCGTCTCGCTTTTCCCGACCTGGATGTAGTAGCCGTCGGTCTTGTTGCGGTCGACCGAGAGGTGGGTGATGCCGGTCTTTTCCTTCTCGCGGTCCGGGAGGGTCTCCAGCCACTCCAGGGCCGCCTCGTGTTCGTCGATGAGCGCGTCGAGGTCGTCGTCGTACCCGCGACGGAAGAGCCCGCCCTGGGTGACGGTGCCGGGCGGGTCCTCGACCAGCGCCTCGTCCAGTTCCGCGGCGAGGGCGGCCGCCCCCTCGCGGTCCACAGTCGAGAACACGTCCGCGAGCGGCGAGTCGGCCAGCCGCTCGGTCTCGGCGACGGCGTCGGCGACCTCGCCCAGCAGGCCGAGCGTGTCCTCTATCGCACGGAGGTCACGTGCGTCGGCACTGCCTGAGGTCGCCCGTGCCGCGAGCCGTTCGAGGTCGTAGCCGTCGGCGAGCGTCTCCCGAATCGCCTCGCGGGCCATCGCCTCGCGGGTCAGCGCCGCGACCGCGGACTGGCGCCGGACGAGTTCGCCCCGCTCGCGTCGGGGACGCTGGAGCCAGCGTTTCAGCAGCCGGCCGCCCGCGGCGGTGACGGTGTGGTCGACGGTCGCAAAGAGCGAGCCCGAACTGTCCCCCTGCATCGTCTCGGTGAGTTCGAGGTTGCGCTGGGTGGTCGCGTCGAGCGAGACGTGGTCGCGGGCGCCGTAGGCCTGCAGGCGCGTCACCGCGGCCAGCGTCCCGACGCCGGTCTCCTCGACGTACGAAAGGACGGCACCGGCGGCCGCGATGGCCGCGTCGTCGTCCGCGATACCCACGCTCTCGAGGGTCTCGGCGCCGAACTGCTCGCGGACCCGGTGGCGGGCCCGGCCCGGCGCGAACGCCTCCGTCGCGTGCAGCGACACGGCGGCCTCGGAGCGCTCGTCCAGTGCGGCCAGAAAGTCGTCGTCGTTCCTGAGTTCGGGTCCCGGCAGGACTTCGGCGGGCGAGAAGGTGTACAGCTCGGTCAACACCGCGCTCGCGTCGGCGTCGTCGAGCTGGGTGACCTGGAACCGACCCGTGGTCACGTCGGCCACCGCGAGGCCGTAGGTATCTCCGTCGGCCCCGCGACCACCGTCGTGGCGGACCACGGCCGCGAGATGCTGGGCGCTCTCGTCCCCGGTCGCCAGATGCGTCCCCGGCGTCACCACGCGGGTTATCTCCCGGGCGTGGCCGTCCGCGGTCTCGTGCTGGTCGGCCACCGCCACCCGGTAGCCCCGTTCGACCAGCGCGGAGACGTAGGGGGTCAGGTCGTCCACGGGGACACCGGCCATCGGGTACTTCGAGCCGTGGGAGGACTTCTGGCTCACCTTCAGGTCCAGCTCGTCGGCCACCAGCTCGGCGTCGTCGGCGAAGAACTCGTAGAAGTCACCGCACTGCATCGCGAGGATGTCGGCGTCGGTCTCCTCTTTGAGCGCGAGGAACTCCCCGACGATACCCGTCGCCTCTGTCATACTCACCCGTGTGGTCGTCCCCGGCGTAAGGATTGCGGGTGCGGGCTGACCAGCCGTGTGATAAGGTTCAATAGAATCTAATACAAATAGATATATCAGATGCCGATACGCAAAGACGAGTTTCGGTCACTCGACACGGACGGGCAGACACTCCCGGACCTGTCACCGGACACGACACAGGGGAGAGTGTACCGGTTCCTGCTCGAACACGCCGACCAGGCGTTTCGACAGCGTGAAATCGTAGCGGCCGTGGACGTGCCCGAGGGGAGCGTGGGACCGACGTTGCAGCGACTCGAACAGCACGGGCTTGTCGACCACCGCGACCACTTCTGGGCCGTCTCCGATACGGAACACGCCGTCGTCTCCGCCGGCCGCCACGGTGCGGCAACAGCCGATGAGAGAGATGGCGGCTTCTCCGACGAGGACATCGAGGTCTGGATGGACACAGCGGTCGAACCACTCGACGAAGCGCCAGACGGCGAAGCCAACTGAGATGACATCTAGAGGAACTGTCGTATGGGCGCCGGACCCGTTCAAGACGGACAGTGGAAACCCCCGTCCCTGGCTCGTCGTCTCGGACGACCGATTGCCCTATCCCGAGGAAGAATCGATTGCTATCGCGTTCACCACGCAGTCACACCACCCTGACAGTATCGCAGTCCCCAGTAACGCGTGGGTTCGCGGTGAACCCGACCAGCGGAGCCACGTGTTGCCCTGGACTGTTGCGACGCTGAAAGACGCTGTCCACGTCGTCGGGACGCAGGGCTCGCTCACCAACGAGTTCACCGACCGGGTCGCCTCGGCGACGGTATCCTATCTGAACGGGACCACAACAGACGAGACGTGACACCGAACGCCACGAACAAATATCCCTATATACCGATATAGAGACGCGAGCGCACCGAAAACGCCATCTGTGTTCTCGTGCGACTTCGACCAGAGACACCGATGACAGACCAGTTCCGCGTCGCCTTCGTCTGCGTTCAGAACGCCGGCCGCTCCCAGATGTCGACCGCCTTCGCCGAGCAGGAGGTCGCCGAGCGCGGCCTCGGCGACCACGTCGAGGTCGTTACCGGCGGTACGGACCCCGCCGACCACGTCCACGACGAGGTCGTCGAAATCATGCGGGAACTCGATATAGACCTCTCGGACCGAACGCCGCGTTCGGTCTCGGACGAGGAACTGTCGGCGTGTGACCTGGTGGTCACGATGGGCTGTTCGACGCTCGACTTGGACGTCGAGGTCCGGGACTGGGCGCTTTCGGACCCGGACGGGCAGGACCTCGATGCGGTTCGGGAGATTCGGGACGACATCCGCGACCGCGTCAGCGACGTGTTCGACGACATCGAGGCGCAACTGGAGACCGCGTAGGCAATCAGATATATCAGCCGCGACCCGTAAGCAGTGCGTAATGCGCAGGACGGACCGCGGGTGGGTCGCCGGAGCGCTCGTACTCGTTCTCGTCGTATCGCTGTCGAGCGGCGCCGTCGCTGGCGGGCCGGCCGACGCGTCCGACCTGACCGTCGAATCGGCCGGTTCGGCGACGGATGCCTCGGTAGCGACCGGTAACACGACACAGACCGACGACGACATCGTCCGGACGGGCACGTACGCGCTGACGCCCGACCGGCCGGGCGAAGTACGGGTAACGCTTACTTACCGGATACCCGACCGGGTGCGGTCGCTGCGGGCGTATCTCGTCGACGACGGGACCGTCACCGACACGGACGGGTTCGACCGCGTCAACGACACGGCCTACGACTGGGACGAGTCGACGTCGAAGCCGAGTGTCACGCTTACGTTCGACCCGAACGAGACGACAAGCAAGACCGGCCCCGAAGCGGCCGACGGTCGGTATCTCTTCGCCGACACCGGCGAGTGGGCGCTGCTCAGACAGTTCCGGACGTCCACTGGATACAGCTACACCGGATCCCAGCCTGACGTGGACCGACGAGCGCGGACGGCCGGCCCGGGCGCAGTCGGCGACCGCATGGTGTTCCTCGGCGAGGTGTCGACCGCCGAACGGACCCAGAACGGCCAGCGGTTCCGGCTGGTGGTCCCCGAGGCGGCGGACTTGGAGGAACCCCCCGAGGCCATCCTGGACTCGCTGACCAACGCCTCGCAGTCCCTGCGAATCGGTGACCGCGACGAGACGGTCACCGGGTTCGCGGCGCCGACCGACCGAATCGAGTGGGGGGTTCGGGGGCTGGCCACCGGCGAGTCGGAGTTCTGGGTCCGGGACAACGAGGTGCTCGACGAACCGGCCAACGTCTGGCTCCACGAGTACGTCCACTCGCGCCAGTCCTTCCGGACCACGGCAGAGACGCGCTGGCTCACCGAGGCGACGGCCCAGTACTACGCCGCCGCGCTGACACTCGAACAGGAACGCATCGACTTCGAGCAGTTCCGTCGGGAACTCGCCCGGGGCGAGCGCTCGACCTACGACGACGTCGTGCTGTCGTCGCCGTCGACGTGGACGGCCAACGCCAACTACATCAAGGGAGCGCTTGGTGCCGGACGGCTCGACCTGACGCTCCGGGAACAGACGGACCAGTCCGAGACGCTCCAGCAGGTGATACGCCAGATGAACGCCAGAGACGGGCCCGTGACACAGTCCGACTTTCTCGGCATCGTCGAGGAGACGGGCGGCGCCGACTCGCGGGCGACGGCCACGGGGATAACCGAGACCAGCGACCCCCTCTCGATGTGGGACCAGCGGACGCACACGGAGCTGTTCGGGGTGGTCCCGGCCCGGATTAGCTACGCGCTCCCGACTGCCGCCGACGGCTACCGGGCCAGTGGCCCCTACCGGAACGACACGGTCTCGGCGACGCCAGTGCGGCTGGCGACCGGGGAGAGGCTGACGGTCGACGCCGTCGTCAGCAACGCCGGCGGCGAGTCGGGCGAGTACAACGCCACGCTGACTGTCGACGGGCGCGTCGTCTCGTCGACCGCGGGAGAACTGTCCCCCGAAAGCGAGCGGACAGTCCGACTGAACCACACCTTCGAGGAGCCCGGTGAGTACACCGTCGGCGTGGGCGAGGAGACGGTGACAGTCGTCGTCGAGGAGCCCGCCGAGCCGACGGTCAGCGAGGTCAGCGTGGACCGCGAACAGTTCCGGGTTGGCCAGCGCGCGACCGTCACGGCGACGGTGGACAACGACGCGGCGGTCCCGGCAAACGGCACCGTCGCGTTCACGCGGGACAACGAGTCGGTGACACAGCGAGCGGTGACGCTGGCGCCGGGCAACACCACCGAGCTGTCGGCCGGTATCGAGTTGCCGACGGCCGGGACGGTGCGGCTCGGCGCGGGGGCCGCCGACCCGGTGATGGTGACCGTCGCAGAACCGACCGCGACCGACAGTCCGGCGACGAGCGACGGCAGCGGGCCGGGCTTTACTGCCGGCCTGGCCGTGGTCGCGGCTCTGCTGGCGGTGCTGGCGCGTCGGCGATGAGTGGGAAAAACGGGACGGCCGTGGTCTTCACCGTGCGAGACGGCCGTTGATTATCCGGTCGATGATGCGCTCCGGCACGGGAGCGCGCTCCTGCTCGTCGTCGCGGTCCGGAAAGTCGTGTGCTGGCATCGGTGACCTCCGGGCGTGTTAGGACTTCGACACCAAAAAAGCGTTAGCTTGCGTACTATTCTCGACCGCGAGAGCTGGGTATCTGACACCACAGCCACGAATTAGTACCAGCCACGAATACCACCAGATATGCCCGAACTCGGCAAGGTCGACCGCGACTTCTTCGACGAGTACATCTACCCGAACCTGGGCGCCGAGCGCGAGGACGTGACGCTGGGCCCGCAACACGGCGTCGACTTCGGCGTTATCGACGTCGGCGAGCGGGCCGTCGCGATGGCCAGCGACCCGGTGTTCGTGATGCCGTCGCTGGGGTTCGAACGGGCCGCCTGGTTCGCCTTCCACATCCTGATGAGCGACGTCGCCGTCTCCGGCCTCGCGCCGACGCATCTGTCCGTCGACTTCAACCTCCCCCCGGAGATAACGAACGAGGAGTTCCAGACGGTGTGGGAGACCTTCGACGCGGAGGCCCGGGAGCTCGGGGTGTCGGTCGTCACGGGCCACACCGGCCGATACGCCGGCTGTAACTACCCGATGGTCGGCGGCGCGACGGCCGTCTCGGTCGGCGACTTTGCCGACCTCGTCCGGCCCGACGGCGCGAGCGTCGGCGACCGCATCGTCGTCACGAAAGGCCCGGCTATCGAGGCGACGGGGCTCCTTTCCATCCAGTTCGAGTCGCTCATGGCCGAACAGTTGGACGCCGCAACCGTCGCGGACGCGACCGACCGCTTCTACGACATGAGTCCCGTCAGGGACGCCCTGACGGCGGCCGCGGCGGGGCCGGTGACGGCGATGCACGACGCGACCGAGTGTGGCATCTACGGCGGGCTCTACGAGATGGGCCGCGCGGCCGGCGTCGGCGTCGAACTGGAGACCGACCGCGTCCCGGTCCAGCCCGGGGTTCGAGCAGCCTGCGACTTTTTCGATATCGACCCGTGGATATCCATCAGCGAGGGGACCCTGCTCGCGGCGGTCGAGCCCGAGGGCGTCGACGACGTGCTCGCGGCGCTGGAATCGGAGGGAATTCCGGCGGCCGACGCCGGGGAAGTCGTCGAGGGCAGCGGGTTAATCGTCGACGGCGAGCCGACCGACCACCCCGGCGTGGACCCCTTCTGGGGTACCTTCGAGGAGTACCTGGGGAAAGTAGAGTAGGCGTCGAAAACCGTGAACGCGACCGGCGAGGTCGTCGGACTCGGTGTAGCTGGGGCGCGCGGTCGGGTGTCTGTTCGGGAGAGCTGGGGCGAAACGACGGAGAACTAGGCGCTTGTCCGCTCGGAGGTGGGGCCTACTTCGACGGCGTAGTCGGACTGGAGCCACGCCTCGGGGTTGTCCGTGTCGTAGACGACGACGTCGCCGTCGCCGGTCGTGAAAGCGCCGTACTGCTCGTCCGCGTTCTGCGTATTACTGGGGGCCGATGCCATTGTGCAGGTGATGGTTGGGCAGTTCTACCAGATAAGCCTTTCCCGGGTGTCGTATGAAGTATTATTAGCATACTAGGATGGTACGCATATTGCCGGTTTGTCCCCGTTTCGAACAAAGGTACGTACGGCTTTCCGGGACGATAGCGAGTGTTACTCGCGCCAGCCAGTCGGCACCCCTTTGGGGCCGCCGGTCGACGCCCCCGCTATGCAACGGACGGAGTCACCGGTTTCCCCGCCGGTCGTGCTCACCATCGCGGGGAGCGACTCGGGCGGGGGAGCCGGCATCCAGGCCGACCTGAAGACCATCGAGGCCGGCGGGGCCTTCGGCACCAGCGCCATCACGAGTGTCACCGCACAGAACACGACGGGCGTGCAGGGGAGCCACCTCCTGCCGACCGACGACATCGCGGCCCAGATACGGGCCGTCCGCGAGGACTTCGACGTCGCGGCGGTGAAGACGGGGATGCTCGCCACGAGCGAGGTTATCGACCTCGTGACCGAGCGAGCGCTCGACCTGCCGAACCTCGTCGTCGACCCGGTCATGGTCGCCACCTCGGGCGACCGGCTGCTGGCCGCCGAGGCCGAGGACGCCTACGAGGCCCTCGTCGCCGAGGCAGCGCTCGTCACGCCCAACGCCGACGAGGCCGAAGTGCTGACGGGCCGGGCCATCGACGGCCCCGAGGACGCGGCCGCGGCGGGGCAGGACCTCGTGGGGATGGGCGCCGACGCCGCCCTGGTCCAGGCGGGGAACGCCGCAGGCGCCGACGTCGCCGCCGTCCTGGTGACAGACGCCGCCGTCCGGCCTTCCCGCCACGACCGGGTCGACCCCGACGCGACCCACGGCTCGGGCTGTACGCTGTCGCCGGCCATCGTCAGCGTGATGCGCCCGTCGACTGCGGCGACC
>SDGW01001225.1_pt1 | contig 10648 bp, 12 predicted proteins | sample 2873831 | NCBI WGS metagenome assembly SDGW01 (sample SAMN08132700, study PRJNA421101) | hypersaline lake metagenome | isolation source: celular fraction 0.22 microns magnesium sulfate-rich crust from ephemeral... | place: Spain: Penahueca Lagoon, Toledo | collected 2011-07
GTGAGTGTGTCGATAGCCTCACCGACGGCGTCGACGACCTCGATGATATCGTCGTACCACCAGCGCGTATCAGTCCCGTTGATCCGGTAGCTGAGAACCATGCTGTCCCAATCTTGGGCCTCAATAGTATCGATGAGTTCGGACCGTGCCGACCGTTTCTCCCCGGGGCCACCGAGTCCTCGAGATCGAGAAATATTTCGTCGGCAGCGCTCTCCATCGCCTCTCGTTTCCCGGGATTCCCAGTTGGGAACGCCGTAGCGGGGTTTCGTTCGACATATGCTTCGTACAGACGGATGAAAAATAAACGTACTGGAGACAAATTAACTGCTAGAGTTTTGAAACAAAACAAGGACGCTCGGATGGTGTTGTCTCCCTGACCGGGAGGAACGCTGTTTCGTTACAAATCACGTCTGTGACTGGTTTTAGCGCTTCCATTACATCCATATGTTTGTAATTAAATCGAGACAGCGAGGGATCACCAGCCCGTCGACGAAGAAGCGTGTTCAGTTCTGCCGAACGGAAAGATCCGATACTGTATTTAATCCTACAGAATATATTAGTATCGCTGTCTTGTCTCTCAAAGCCGTTCATCATAACTGAACAAAAGTCGCGAACTAGTCTTTCGTCGGTGGGCGTGCTGGATTCCCCAAATTCAACTGCCGAAGGTGACTCTGTAAGACAGTAGCGTTCTCCATCGGGTCACGCAATCAGACGAAAAAGGGAGACGGCGAGTCGAGATTAGCTGTTCTGGCCGTAGCCCTCGAACTTCTCTTGGAGGTGAGTGACTTCGTCGTCGGGGAGGATTTCCGGGTCGCCGATGGCGCGTGCCTGGAAGTGGATCCGAGCGCAGTACTCGACCATCTCTGCGGTCTCTAAGGCCTCGCTCAGCGAGTCACCCACTGCGAGAACACCGTGGTTGGCCAGCAAACACGCGTTGTATTCGTCGCCAAGCGCCTCGACGGTCCGTCGACCGAGTTCCGGGGTCCCATAGGTTTCGTAGTCGGCCACAGGAACCTTGTTTCCAGCAAATGCGATCAGGTAGTGTGAAGCAGGAATCGGCTCGCAGAGGCTCGCGAACGTGCTGGCGTACGGCGAATGTGTGTGGACGATCCCGCCCACGTCATCACGAGCGTCGTATACGAATCGGTGCATCGAGTCCTCGTTGGAGGGTTTCTCACCCTCGTGAACGATCTGTCCCTCCAGATCGATTATCGGGACCTCTTCCGGTTCGATTTCACCGTACGGCATCCCGGACGGACTGATCGCCACCAGTCCGTCTTCGGTACGGCTGCTGACATTGCCGCCGGTGCTTTTCGTGAGGCCCTTTTCGAGCATTTCTTGCCCGTAGTGGACGACGGTCTCTCTCGTGTCACGGTTCGGCAGTTCGTTCTGTGGTTGGTCGGTCATAATGATCTGTTATTTTCGTGGTTGGTCAGGGGTCAGTGCTCCGGCGTGAACGCGAAGTCGTCCAGAACGGCATCGTCTGCGATGTGTGCTGGCTCGGTGCCGTCGAACAACGCTTCGATGTCGTCGAGGATCATCCGGGAGTGACGGTCGACGACCTCCTCGGCCGCACCTGCGAGGTGTGGTGTCGTGACAGTATTGTCGAGCTCGAGGAGTGGATGGTTTTCGGGGAGCGGCTCTTTGTCGTATACATCGAGTGCTGCGCCGCGAATGCCGCCCGATTGAAGCGACTCGACAAGCGCGTCTTGATCAACGATGGCACCGCGGGCCGTATTGATGAAGAAGGCGCTTTCTTTCATGCTGTCGAACTCATCAGCGCCAAGCAATCCCCGTGTGCTCTCGGTGACGGGACAGTGGACCGTGACGAAATCACTCTCTTCGAGAAGCGTGTCGAGCTCTGCTTTTTCGACATTGTGGTCGGCCATTGCCTCCGCATCTACGTATGGATCGTACCCGAGGAGGTCGACTCCGAACCCGTGAGCGCGAGCGGCAACCTCCTGACCGATTGCTCCCATACCGACGATCCCGACCGTTTTGCCGCTCAGTTCGGGACCTTTGAGAGTAGCAAATGGTGAGTCCTGTGCGACGCCCCACGTCACATCTTCGCGTTCCCCGCCGCCCGCTGCATCCGATACCGGGTCACCGGTATACGTCCCGGTATGGAGCAGGTGGTGGGCACGTGCGATCTGCCGTGCGGTACTCAGAATCAGCCCCCACGTGAAGTCCGCGACACTGACAGCGTTACGGCCTGGTGCATAGAGAACGGGGATACCGTGTTCAGTCGCCGCTTGAATGTCGACGTTGGCGTCGGGCCCGCCGCGTGCACAGGCAACTACCTGCAACTGCTCGGCTGAATCGAGGACGCTCTCGGAAACGCCTTCGTAGCCCACGATGAGGACTTCGACGCCCTGGAGGCGATCGATGAACTCGTCTTCCGACAGGCGGGCGTCTCGGTCGGCGATCGGTGCGTAGTCTACGTCGAAACCGTGATCATCCTCGAGACGACTGAGCGCCTCGGAGGAGAGGTTGGCTGTTACGAGTGCTTGCATACTGGTGGTTGTGACTGACGACCCGGCGCTGCAGTCAGTGAACCGGAACCCCAGCGGTCGTCGAACTGGCCGCAGTTCCCGTTCAATCGATCTGACTGCATACGCAGGGGTATCCGGAGAGTACCCTCACGTTTCGCACAGTCAAATCAACGATTGAAGATCATATATTTAAACCGACCGGTTTGACAACCCTCACATTTATTATTAGTATTTCGAATTAGCATTTAGATAGTAGTTGGAGGCAAAGACGTGGATGCCGGTACGACAGTGATCACGTCCGTCACTCCTCGCTTGAGGGCGACGAACGCCACAAGAGTAGTGTCGAGAGTGCAGTCGACCTCCGAATCCGAGCTGGGGAAAAACAGTCTATGACAAAGACGCCAATCTGGTCCGGCTCGGAATCCTGTGGTCCGACGGCCCGCCACAACTATTAATATCACATTTCATTTATAGATGAAATATTAAGATTCTGAACTGGTCAACCAGTATATGCTTAGATTAATCGTTGTTCAGTAACCCGATTTTTGTAAAAACTGTTTTTTAGAGGGCAGTAAGATACACCAAGATGTTTATATTTATTATATTTGTAGATTCATATACCGAACCATCACATTCAACCTAATAATAAGGTTTTCTGTGAACCGACGATTGGTCGACGCTCGGAACTGGTTGATCAAGACCGATTCGTGACCAGCCAAACGGGTTCGACATGGCAAATGCACATAAACTAACAACGAGACTAACTCTCCATAAAATAAACAAAGTATTTTAGTGTATCTGGGTATATAGTGTATATCTATGAAGACTGAAAGAACAGAACCACACGAATACCGAGTTCTGAGGGATATGAATGAAAATAACGCAATGAGCGTTCTGGCACCATCTGCGAACCGGGTCTTCCAGATCGTTGCCTACGAGGATGACAACCTCCGTCAAGAGCTTTCGACACTCGATCCGGGCAAATTGGTCGAACTCGATTTGGACCGAGTAGGAGGGCGTGCAAACGTCTGGCGTGCAAATTGGCCGGAGAACGTCGAATCCCTCGTCGCGACTCGTTGATACTCAACTGTGAGATTCGGATTTTACGTGGAATTGTGATCCACAAAAATTAATCGACCGTTGAGGGTTACCGGACTCTGGAGGGAGTCGTTCCGATGGTGTTCGGCGAAGAGCAGTCGACGAAGGGTTGGGAAAATACAATACAACCGCGGAGAAATATAATAAATCAGATTGCCGACTGTTCGATCGTGTTCGGCTCGATGTGTTCGGTGGCAACCGGTCGGATATCAGCCCAGGTGTGGCCAAAGATGTAGAAGGCCGCGACTAGGGCGTAAAACTGGACGAACAGTCCAGCGAGCGTCCCAACGAGAGGGACAACCGAGAGTGCACTGACTACGACGGCACCACCGAGGAGAACTGCCATTGCGGTCAGCCAGCCGACCGCGTAGGCTTTCGTCGTGATGACGGCCCAGATCGATCCGAGTTCGAACCCTGCGGTCAGACTGTCGGCCTCAGCGAAGTTCGACAGTGCTGCAGGAGTGACGTATGCACCAGCAATCGAGAGCACAAGGCCAAGGAACACGAGCAGGAGTGCTAGTGTGCCACCAATAAGGCCACCAGCTGCACTGTCACCGAGTCCAGCGACCGCAAGCCCAATGCCGAAGATGCCAGCGATGCCGAGTATCGCCACGGGGATCACCGAGTACACCACTGAGATAGCGACCGTTTTGAGACCGTCGACACCGAGATCGGCCCAGTCATCGAACACCGGTGGCTCGTCGTTTCCGGTCGAAGTCTGTCGAAGTACACGCATGAGATATCCTGCAACGAAGATCACTGGGAAAAGGAATACGCTCAGGATGAACAGCACACCACCAATGGCGGTTGTCATGACTGCGTTGTCGCTCTCTCGGAGGTAATTGAGTGATGCTGAAATCATAGTGATTCGGCTACTATTTGATGGCTGAGATATTAAATTAGCCTATATGCTGGCTTTTGAGGAGTTTTATCACTGATATCGAACTCTTTTTGACAATTTCAGATAATATGTCCGTGAGGAATTCAGCTCTCGATTTCCTCGACAAAAAAGTACCTCAGCACGTCTCGATTCGAGATTTGTTCCTCGAAAACAGTCATGTAGCCGGGCATCATCGATTCCTCGCGCCGTAGTGGTCTCTCAATACCGGTTGTCTACCGGGGTCAGCTCAACGGATTGGTTGATCTGGGTCAGGGACATCCTACTGACTCCAGCGATGCCTACGTTCGGGTCGACGCCACCTTCGTCTTCGATCTTCGGACGTGGTGTTAACCGAATCCAAATGCAGCCACTATGTTTCAGGTAGGATACAATTAACAGCGACTACGGCCCCGGAATTTGATCGAGCGCCTGCGTCAACTCATCGCGGTCCGGAAGAACGTATATCCGACACTGCGTCTCTCGGCCGCCGATCTCTATGGCGGAGTCGATAGTAAATGCATACTCCTGATCGTCATCCAATCGGCCCACGACATCGTGCATCACCTCTGCCCCCGCATCGCGGACGTACTCCGGCGGTGAATGTTCGATCTTCGTCTGGAGCGTATTGGCCCAGCCGTCGATGAACCCACTGGTCAGAATATTCCCAAGCTCTTCGATTGCGCCTTTCATCATCGAGTCACTGACCTCGTCGTCGCCCGGCATCATCGCCGATGCGACGGACTTCGCCGACGCCACATCGAAGAGGATGAGGAAGTAGCCGCTCGGGAGACCGTTCATTTCGAAGACCGAACCGATGTGTGGCTCGCGACCGAGGTTCGACGCCATCTTCGAGAGTTCCATGAACCGCAACTGGCTCACGTCGACGTCGGTCGACAGCCCAGTCAGCATCGCGATTTGCTCGGAGGCACGCTCCGCGCTCTGTTCGGCGAAACTGTTGAATACGGTGAGCTTTTTTGCCGGGACAGTCGGGCCGTTGGACCGTGCAGCAAGCAAACTGACGAACTCGTCGTACTCCGGGATCAGGTACAATGGGACCGAGAGATCCGTGTCAGTGGCTTCGAGTTGGCTCTCAAAAAGGAAGACGCCTTTATCAGCCGCGTTGCGACGGGTCAACCGCGGGAGGATCCGGGTGCCCGTCGCTTCGATGTATGTCGGTGGCGTGATATCGACTTCGACGCCGAGATGGTTTGCCCAGCCATCGACGAACCCACCGATCATAATGTTCCCGAGCTCTGCAAACGCGCCGCCGGACATCGACCCGGCGGTCGACGCCCCGGGGATCTGTTGTCTGACCTGGTTTGCCGAGTCCGGCTCGAAGATCAGCACGGTTTCCCCCGAGAGGCCCCCGCTGAGTCCGACCTGTACTCCCACGTACTGCTGGCCAGCGAAGGTCTCCTCGAGAACGGATTCCGTGACGAGGCTGACGGTAGTCATCCTGTCCCGAATCGAGAGGCCTGTGAGCTGCGAGAGCGACGATGCAGAGTGATTGGCCCCACGGGAAGCAAGGTGGTTGAACTGTTCGAGCTGGTTGATCTCGATCCTCATAGACGAGTTGCTCCGTCGGACAGCTGAGAGCTAACGCCTGTCAAGAGAGACACTCTAGATCGGGAGACACCCTCTCCCCTGCTTCGGTTCCAGAGGCCCATACAGTACTGATTCATGATAGTACGTTACACTGGAACATAAATTAACATACTGGTCGCGTCTGAAATTCTGTTTGGACGCGGTGAAGGTGATGTCGCATCGATCGAGGGCATCATACCAGAGTCCAACACGATAATCGTATTTTTCACACGTATCGATCGGCATCTTTGAGCCTCGTATGATGGACTCGCTTCAACGCTGAAGGCGTGGAGATGCCGTATCCACACACCGAACTCACTGGTTCGGTCGGGGTCAAATCCCTCGAGAGCATTGGGACGGACCCGGTTTCCGACGACTGAATCGCTTCAAAAACGGCTGCTAGTAGATATTATCGAACAAAATAAGATACAACTGCTGATCTGTTAGGCTCAGTATTGATCATTGTAAAGTACTACCTATATTATGTGTTTGTGGCCCTACTGAGGGGGGTCGGAGGAACCAATCGATGATGAATCGGGTGTATATAAAATGGCTGGGCCGCGTAGTCACCAGCAATGGCTTCGGTCACCGAGTCAATCTGGATCGATTCCCCAGTTAAGACGGTTTTTAATTACCTCGACGATCCGTACAACCACGCCGAAGTCACCCCTAGCGTGACCAACGTCCAGAACGTCGACCGACTGGATAACGGCGGCAAACGGTTGGATTGCACATACACGATGGCGGGGATCGGCCTGCAGACGGAACTCGAACAGACGGTCCACGAACCGAACCAGCGGATGGTCTTCGACATGCGCAGCGGCATCGACGGTGAACTGGAACTCCGGTTTACGGAGGCAAACGGCGGTACTGAAGTGACATACAGGGCGGAATACGAAGTCCCTGGCCGCGTTGTAGGAAAGGTGGTCAAACCGTTCGCTCTCAAGTACAACGAACGGGAGCTCCGCGCCGCTCTGAAGAACTTGAAACAGCGATTGGAACTCGAAGGCAAGGGCGAGGAGTAACCGAGACGAGCGGAGTGAAAGCGACCGCACCGCTCGCGAAGCTGCCCGTATCGGGCCCAAGTTACCAGTTCCAACGGGGTCGCTCAACATATTTCGTCGCAAATGCTGACATGCATGCCGTAAAATCCAGCTTTTCAATAAAATAACATCTGAAGTAGCGCCAGTAACAAATGTAGAGTCGAACTCCTGGCGGAGTATCGATCAGTAGCACCAACCATCGATTGGCATCTGTGAGCACCGTATGACGGATTCACCTGCGAACGGACTACGGTTGAGTATCCTCTCGCGTTCACCCACACTGACTGAACCAAAGAGATAATTCTTAGGCGGCGGACCAGTGATTATGGATTCCCACTCCACCCGTCGACGCGCTGTCAAAAGTGCCGGGACACTAGTCGTAGGAGCCTCACTGGCTGGTTGTGCTGGAAACGGTGATGGTGGAGATGAGAACGGCGGCGGTGGGAACGGTGAAGACGGGACCACAGTCGATATGACTGATGGACTCGTCTTTGATCCGGATCAGCTCACCATCGGCGTTAATGAGACAGTAGTCTGGGAGACGGTCGGGAGCGTCGGTCACTCGGTGACGGCGTACGAGGATGAAATCCCGGATGGGGCCGACTATTTCGCTTCGGGTGGCTTCGATAGCGAACAGGCCGCCAGGGAGGCCTATGCCCCGGGTGACAGCGACGACGGTAACGTTCCTGCGGGTGAATCTTATGAACATACCTTTGAAACGGCCGGCACCTACGAGTACTTCTGTATCCCGCACGAGGCATCGGGAATGCTCGGCACGATCCAGGTAGAGGAGTCGTAGTCCTCCGAGCAGACAGTTAGTAGTCGACGCTCTGGAATCCCCTATCCAGTGTCGACGCCGATCTTTACCCACAAGGGATCGATGCCCGCCGATCGGCCCTCTATCGACGACCTGTTGGAGAGCGTGCGGTCGAACGTTGCTGACACGCCTGCGGCTTCAGCCGACGACTGAGCATCAGACGAAACCCCACAATGAATACGAGCCTATTCAGGCGTCGACGCTGGAGATCAGTTCATGAGTGATGTCCCGAAGGAAGTGGCTGCTGAGAACGATGAGGGCGACGAGAGTGACAACGAGTCGTTTCTCGGCGCACTGTCGATCATCGGCGCGATCAGTTTCTGTTGTATCGGCCTCGGCACGGTTGTCGGGACAGCCGCACTCGCAGGCGGGTTCACTGGGACCACCGTCGCAATCGGAGCTGCAAGCCCCCGCGGCTCGCTTATTAGTGCCCTCGTGACTGCGTTGACTGTCGTTGCAGTCGCGCTCGTTGCCCGCTGGTACTACCGGTGAGCGGTCTCCCAAACTGGGTAGCCACGTCCGAACCGTTACCACTCAGGCCGCCGTCCGACCAGTCGATGACATTCAACCCCGACCGCGTTTCGACAGTGACCTTCGACTCCTACAGTACACTGGTCGACGTCGACGCCGCCGAACAGGCACTCGCCGACAACGTAGCTAACCCCGAGCCGGTTTCCAAACTCTGGCGCTCCCGCTCGCTGGCCTACACCTTCGTCGCGAACCAGATCGACGCCTACCAACCCTTTTACGAAATCAACCGCGACGCCCTCCAGTACGCGCTGGATGCCCACAGCGTCGACATCACGACTGACGAGCGCGACGAGATTCTGGCGGTCTACCACGAACTGGATGTCTTCGACGACGTGCGGGAGGGGATCGAGCGCCTCCGCGAGGGCGGCTACGACTGCTATGTCGTCTCGAACGGGAACCCTGAGATGCTCGATTCGATGGTCGACCACGCCGATATCGGCGAGCTCCTCGAAGACACGATCAGTGCCGACGAGATCCGGACGTTCAAACCGAACGCCGACCTCTACCGCCACGCCGCCGGGCGAACCGGTACCCCAATCGATGAAATCGCCCACGTCACCGCGGGCTGGTTCGACGTGATGGGTGCGACCCACGCCGGAATGCAGGGCGTCTGGGTCGACCGGAAGGGCTCGCCGTGGGAGACGTTCGGCACCGAGCCCGATCTCACCGTCGAGACGTTCTTCGAGTTGGCTGACGCGCTCGGCGTCTGAGCGGTTGAGACGGTTAGGCGTCGACTACTCGGTCGACGGCCCCTGCGTCAGATCGACTGAGGCGGTTAGGCAGCGGCTACTCGGCTGATTCAGGGTATAAAACGCGTCGGGGCCGTGGTCGTCCTGCCACGCGAAGGCGAACAGTCGACGGGCCGGGAGTCGGTCCAACCGACGGCCGTCGTCGCTCTCACCGGTCGCGGGAGTCCACACGGTCTCGTCACCGACGAGTCGACCATCGGTATCAAGAACGAGGTCGAAGCCGGGATACTCGAAGGCGTGCAGTCCGTCGTCGGTTGCGACAACGACGACACGTTGGTCGCCGACCGTCGACGCGATCACGCCGCCCGCCGCCTCGATTGTTGGCAGTGGAAAGCCGACGGCCTCGTCGTCAACGATCTGTGTGTCCTTCGGCTTGACCTCGCCAGAGCCGTAATTCCGCTTCCCGCCGAACTGGATTCCTTCCAGCACGTCCTCGCCCAGTGGCAGCGTATCGGGGTCATCGGCGTGCAGGTAGGCGTGAACGTACCATTTCGTCGTCTGCTGCTGTTTCCGCTGGTCTTCCCGTCGACCCATGAGCGTCTCATGGGCGAGCGTCGGGTGTCCACCGTGGATACGGAGATCGTGCGTGTTCAGTGCGTCACAGGCTCGCGTATCCAGCAGCCACGGATGCATCGCCTCTCGCTGGAGGAACAGGTCGTCGTAGGCCTCAACGTCGGGGAGCCCATTCCCGAGATACGGACGAATGCCCGACTGACTGTGTTCCTCGGGAAACGTCCCGAACTGGCCAGGAACGAACACGCCGTGACTTGCCGAGAGTTCGGCGTGTGTCTCGGGATCGAGATGCTGGCCAAGGGCGTGCAGGATGGCGTTCCCCGAGACGTAGTACGGGTGGTCAATGTAGTTTTGACAGAAGTGGCGTGCGATACTTAGAGACCAAGTTCAACACAACAGCATCCGCTTGTTTGTAAAAAGGTGTAATCCACCTCAGTCGTCTTTTCGAAGGTTCGTAACGTCCATCAACTCCGTAAGGAGTTGCGTCTCAAAATCACCGTCTGCGACAATTAGTTCATCACCAGTAGATCGCGCAGTCGCCGCGATGAGGAGGTCCCGGGCAGCCATCCGTTCCCCGTCGTCCATCAACTGGTCCTGCATCCGCCCCGCCTCCAGGGCGATCTGTTCAGTGAGGTCGACAGCGCGGACACCGCCGAACTCCTGGCGTACCTTGACAACGTCCGTGGTTCCAGAGCCGACCTCACCATCGATGACCTCGAAGACACAAACTGAGGAGGTGAGGTAGGGCTGTCCCCGGTCTTCAACGTAATCGACGACATCAGGAACGCCTTCGAGCATATCGATAATGACCGAGGAATCGAGGAACGTCACCGTTGGAAACTCTCCCGAGAACGCTTCACTGCCTCGCGGGCTTGGTCAGCCTGTTCCTCACTCCACGCACCGATGTTGATTGGCTTTTCGCTCTGTGCGAGGCGTTCGAG
>SDGW01001227.1_pt1 | contig 10646 bp, 8 predicted proteins | sample 2873831 | NCBI WGS metagenome assembly SDGW01 (sample SAMN08132700, study PRJNA421101) | hypersaline lake metagenome | isolation source: celular fraction 0.22 microns magnesium sulfate-rich crust from ephemeral... | place: Spain: Penahueca Lagoon, Toledo | collected 2011-07
GACGTTCTCGAAGAGTCGCTGCTGGCCCTCGTCGGTGAGCGCCATCGACGTCGCGCTCGCGCACTCCAGGCGGCCGTCGTCGAGCATGTCGAGCAGGCCGTCCTGGATGAGCTCGCCGAAGTAGACGACGTCGCGGCCGCCGAAGTCGAGCTCCTTGAGTTCGCCCATCAGCGCGTTCCCGAGCGACCCGACGCCGAACTGGAGGTGGACGGCGTCTTCGAACACCGGCGAGCGCTCCATCTCGGCGTCGAGGAACTCCCCGAGGTTCGCCGCGATGGCGAGGTCGTCGTCGGTCGGGTCGCGGAACGTGTACGTGGAGTCCGCGATGTCCGTCTCCACGACGCCCGCCAGCTTCTCGGGGTCGAAGCCGACGTGCGTGGTGCCGATGCGCTCGCCCGGGTCGGAGATGGGGACGGGGTCGCGGTTCGGCGGCGCGTCCGGGCGGTAGATATCGTGGAGCGCCTGCAGCTCCAGCGGCTGGCGGCGGTTCAGTTCCACGTACAGCCTGTCGGCCGCCTCCACGAACGCGGGCACCTGGCCGAGCGAGGTGGAGGGGACGAACCAGCCCTCGCCGACGGCGACCGCTTCGACGATCGCGACGTCGGGGTCGACCAGCCCGCCGTGCTGGACCTCGTCGCCGATCGAGGAGGCGTTCCGGTCGCTGAACGACACCTCGCGGCGGTTCGTCAGATCGCGGGCGACCCGGGAGGACTGGTAGGAGAACCGTCGCTCGACGGCGCCGGACTCCACGAGGTCGACGTCGATCTCGTCGCCGACGTTCCCGCTGGCGACCAGCGTGAGCGACAGGTCGCGGGGCGACGACGCCAGCGCGAGCGGGATCGCCTTCGGGTAGCCGACGCTCCCGAAGCCGCTCGTGAGCACCGTCGCGTCGGGGTCGATCGCGGCGGCCGCCGCCTCCGCGTCGACGATCGGCACGTCGCCGTGGAGCCGGCGCTCGACCGGCTGCCGGTCGGGACCGCGGCTCATCGGGGCCCCCGGTCCGGGCTGGCGGAGCGCTCGCGAGGGGCGGGGCGCTCGCGAGGGGCGGTGCGACCGTCGGTGGCGACCCGAACGGGGCCGCGGCGAGTCGGGGGGAGCGCGTGGGATGTCATAGGTCTGAGAGCGGGACGCGCCGCGCGGGAGCGGCGGCTCCCTCGGCGTCGTCCCGCGGATGGTGGTCCCAACGTCGGACCGGCGGGACTTAAACGGTCACCTTCGCCGCGAGCCGCTCCGCGATGTGCTCGCCGAACGGCAGCGAGGAGGTGAGTCCCGGGGAGACGGCGTTGAGGACGTGGACGGCATCCTCGCGCTCGACGAACATCGGCTCTTTCACCAGGTCGCCGTCCTCGCTCACGAGCTGGGCGCGGATGCCCGCGTAGCTCTTTCGTAAGTCCTCGGCCCGCACGTCCGGCACCAGCTTCTGCGACGCCGACGCGAACTTCTCCTTGCGGTAGGACTTGTTCAGCTCCGCCCACGCCACCGAGAGCATCAGCGGCGAGGCGAGCAGCCGCCGGAACCCGCCGTAGGTGAGCGTCTCCCACAGCTCGCGGGGGTTCACGTCCGTGTTGTCGTACGCCTCGCGGCCGAACGCGAGCACCGCGTTGGGGCCGACGATCACCTTCCCGTCGGTGCGCCGCGTGTAGTGGACGCCGAGGAAGGGGAGCTCGGGGTTCGGCGTCGGGTAGATCATCGTCTCGCAGAGGTCGGCGCGCTCGGGGCGCACCTCGTAGTACTCGCCGCGGAACGGGACCACCCGGTACTCCTCGCCGACGCCGACCTGGTGGGCCAGGGTGTCGGCGTGGAGCCCGGCCGCGTTGACGAGGTACGGGACCTCGAACCGACCGTTGCTCGTCGCGAGCCGGTACCCCTCGGCCGCCGCCTCGATCCGGGACACCTCGTAGCCCGTGTACATCGTGACCCCCAGCTCCCGGGCCTCGCGGGCGAGCGCGTAGACGTACTGCTCGGAGTCGACGGAGGCGGCCTCCGGGGCGCGGAACGCGGCCTGCCCCTCGGCGTGCGGCTCGTGCGCGCGGATCGCCTCGCGGGAGTCGAGCAGCTCGTAGGCGACGCCGTTGGCCTCGGCCTGCTCCGCGAGGTCGTCGAGCCGCGCCTCCTCCTCGTCGTCCGTCGCGACGACGAGGACGCCGAGCTCCTCGCACGGAACGCCGTGCTCCTCGCAGTACGCCTTCATGCGGGCGGTGCCCTCGGTGGCGAACCGCGCCTTCTTCGAGCCCGGCGGGTAGTTGAACCCCGGGTGGAGCACGCCGGAGTTCCGGCCGCTCTGGTGGGCGGCGAGGTGGTGTTCCTTCTCTATGACGGCGACGTCGAGGTCGGTCCGCTCGGCGAGGTGTTTGGCGACCGACAGCCCGACGCAGCCGCCGCCGACGATGGCGACGTCGTGGCGCATCATTGCTCGTCCGACGGATCCGGGAGCGGCGGCATATAGGTGCCGCTCGGGGCGAGCCGGGGCGGGAACCGTCGACGCGGCCCGCCGACGCGACGGTAACGCCTATGTCGCTGCCCGACGGTGGTAGTGACGAATGACCGACACGGACGGCGGCCGCCGGAACAAGGTGGCTCGGCTCGTCGACGAGTACGACTTAGACGGCGTCGGCGACGAGCTGGAGGCGCGGTGGACGGCGACCGGCGACGACCACACGAGCCTGCGCGACCTCGCCGCCGAGTTCAACCGCCGGCTCGTCGAGGCCGAGGTCGACGATGCCGGGATGCGGCTGTCGGCGCGGGAGATCGACGCGGTGGTGCGGTCGCTGACGGGCGACGACGTGACCGCCGCCGACCGCACGCAGCTCCGGCGGCGGCTCGAGCGCGAGGGCGTCGACGTCGACGCCCTCGACTGCGACGTGGTCACCTATCAGGCCGTCCGGAGCTACCTCCGGGACCACCGCGGGGCGGAGTACGAGCGCGACGGCGGGGACCGCGCGACGAACGCGTCCCGGGCGATCGGGAAGCTCCGCGGCCGGCTGGTCTCGGTCGCGGAGTCGAAGCTCCGGGCGCTCCGGAAGACGCCCGCCCTCACGCTCGGGGAGTTCCGGGTGCTGGTCGACGTGGGCGTGCTCTGTACGGACTGCGGCTCGCGGTACGGCGTGGACGAGCTGCTCTCGTCGGGCGGCTGCGACTGCGAGGAAGCGGCGGGGCAAGAGGCGGCGGAGCAAGAATCGGCGACGGAGCAGGAGGCGGCGGCGGAGCCGGAGGAGTAGGGCGCCCCGACGACGCTACAGGTCGTACTGCTCGCGGACCAGATCGTCGAGGCCCCGCTCTTCGAGAACGTCGAGCGGCGCCAGCATGTCGAGCTGGACGACGCCCGGGAGCCGGCCGATCTGGACGCCGCCGGTGAACGTGCAGCGCCCGCGGACCTCGCCCTCGCTCATCTCTAAGAGCTTCGTCGCGCGGTCGAAGGCGTTCTGCGTGGCGTCGTTGACGGTGGCGCCGGAGCCGACCACCTGGATCGGCGCCATCTCCGTCTCCGTCTCGACGCCGTGCTCGGCGCCGAGCTCGCGGCCCGCCTCGCGCTCCGCGTCGGTGTACGGCGCGCTGATGAAGGGGAGGTCCTCCTCGTTCGGGAGCAGCACGGGGCCGTCGAGCTCGAGCCCCTCGATGACCTCGACGTCCATGGTGACGGTGCCGCTCACGTCGGTGGTGTGGAGGGAGAGCTCGCCGTCGCCCTGGTTCGCGTGGAGGTCGCCGACGTAGATCCCCCCGCCGTCGACGTCGACGGGGCAGATGAGGGTGGCGCCCGGCCGAACCTCGGGGATGTCCATGTGGCCGTCGGTGCGCTTCTCGAGGTCTTCCTCGGTCTCGACGCCGTAGTCGTGGTCGGCGCCGATGAGGCTCTGCCCGAAGTCGCCCGCGTTGTGCGAGTCGGGCATCGTAACCGAGGGCGTCGTCCCGATGTTCCCGATAAAGGGTCGGAGGCGACCGAGCGTGCCGGGCATCCCGTCGGGCTCGTACAGGAGGATCGGGTGTTGCCGGGAGTTCTCGGGGATGTCCATCACCTCGTCGGCGTCGGTCGCGAGCTCGTGGGCGCCCTCTTTATCGAGCGTGACGCCGACCGCGTTCTCGTGGTCGAACGCGACGGTGTAGCCGTACTCGAAGCCGAACGAGGAGGCGTTGGCGCCGCACTCCGCGCAGCGGATCGCGTCCTCGCCGGTCCCCTCGACGTAGGAGTCCGGCCACGTCGTCCCGCACTCCGGACAGCGGTGGTCGACGAACGGGTCGTCCCGGAACGCCTCCTCGCGCTCGTCCATCGACCCCGTGCTCGTCGCCATGCTCGTCACCTCCACGTCGCGGATGCGGATCGCGACGGCGTCGCCGACCTCGGCGCCCTCGACCCGGATCGGCCGCGTCACCTCGTGGCCGCCCCGGAACGAGGGAGTGACCATCGGCCCCCAGCATCCCGGCGGCGTGTACGTCTTCACCGTCCCGCCGTCGGCGACGGTGCCGGCCCACTCCTGGTCGGGGCCGACGAGTCCGAGCGTGTACTGGTCGACGTACAGCTCCTCTTTCACTTCTTGCTGTGACATGACACGGCACACTACGTGGCACGCCGGAATAACGCTACTGTTCGCGGAACCGATCGGGGCGTCGGAGCGCGGCTTTTAAAAATGACATCATTCATATACTATTCGGTTCACCACTGCTATCCGTAACGTTTCGACGGAAACCGGCACGGAAATGGGTCCCACCGCGAGAGGACTTTTAAACCGAATACGACGTCTCTTCGGTGAGCCAGCACGCGGATCGGCGTTCGACCGATCCGAGATTCACAGACGCGATGTGACCGGTTTAAAACTCAGTTAAATCCCCGAGACGGCAGTTCGCGTCGTTTCGAGGAGAGCGGCCGCCTCCGAGACGTATAAAATATGAATAATACTATGTATTCCAATATACGTCTCCTTCGGGGCGAGACGCCTACCTCGCGCCTACGCCGCGCGGTCGGCGGCGCCCTCGACCAGCTCCTCGGCGACGGTCGCGGCGTCCATCAGAGCCGGGTCGATCGCGAGGTCGGCGACGCCGGCGACGAACTCCGGCAGCGACCGCTCGGCGTACGTCACGGCGTAGGCGTTCGGGTTCAGCTCCTTGGCGATCGGGATGCCGGTCGCCTCCTCGACGTCGGTGAGGACGAAGTAGGCGGCGTCGGCGATCCCGGCGTCGGCGAGCGCGTCGGCGGTGACGAGCCCCTCGATCCGGCGGATCTCGACGCCGAGCGCGGCGAGCTCCTCGCCGAGTCCGTGCTCGTCGGGACCGGCGACGACGGCGACGTCGCCCTCGGCGCGGCCGCCGTCGGAGCGAGCGGATTCGCCCGTCATCACTCGTACTCGATCGTCGCGGGCGGCTTGTGAGTCACGTCGTAGACGACGCGGGCGACACCGTCGTTCTCGCCGGTGATCCGGCTCTGGATCCGCTGGAGCGTGCTCCAGTCGATCTCCTGTGCCCGCGCGGTCATCCCGTCGCGGCTCTCGACCGAGCGCACGGCGACGACCCAGCCGTGCACGCGGTTGTCGCCCTTCACGCCCGTCGCCTTCCCGAGGACGGCGGCGAACGCCTGCCACGGGTCGTACTCCTCCAGCTCCTCCTCGACGACGTGGGTCGCCTCGCGGGCGACCGCGGCCTTCTCCGGGGTCACCTCGCCGACGATCCGGACGGCGAGGCCGGGCCCGGGGAACGGCATGCGCTCGGAGATGATCTCTTCGAGACCGAGCTCGCGGGCGACCTCCCGGACCTCGTCCTTGTACAGGTCGCGCACCGGCTCGACGATCCCCTCGAAGTCGACGACCTCGGGGAGCCCGCCGACGTTGTGATGCGACTTGATGTTCCCCTCCGACTCGATGCGGTCGGGGTAGATCGTCCCCTGCACGAGGTAGTCGGCGTCGACGTCGCGGGCGACCGTCTCGAACTCATCGATGAACCCCTCGCCGATGACGTGGCGCTTCTCCTCGGGGTCGGTGACGCCCGCCAGCCGGTCGAAGAAGCGGTCCTGCGCCTCGATAACCCGCAGCGAGTCCATGAAGGAGAACGTGTCGCGGATCTCCGTTGTCTCGCCTTTGCGCATCAGCCCGGTGTCGACGTAGACGGGGGTGAGCTGGTCGCCGACCGCCTCGTACGCGAGCGTCGCCGCGACCGAGGAGTCGACCCCGCCCGAGAGGGCGATCACGGCGTTCGCGTCGCCGATCGCCTCCCGGATCTCCGCTATCGCCTCGTCGATGAATGCCTCCGTCTCGACCATCTATAGCCTCACGTCCGCGTTCCGCTCGGTTGTGTCCGTCGATTCCAGCGCCGCCTCGACGAGGGAGACGAACGGCGGGCTCGCTCGGTCCGGCCGCGACCGGAACTCGGGGTGCGCCTGCGTCCCGAAGAAGAACGGGTGGTCCGGGCGCTCTAATATCTCCATCCGGTTGTCGGCGCGCCCGGAGAACGTCAGTCCGTCTGCCTCCAGCTCGTCGATGTACTCGGGGTTCACCTCGTAGCGGTGGCGGTGGCGCTCGGTGCAGGAGTCGGCGCCGTACACGTCCGCGGCGAGCGTGCCGGGCTCGATGTCCGTCTCGTGGGCGCCGAGCCGCATCGTCCCGCCCATATCCTCCGTCTCGTACTGCTCGGGGAGCAGATCGATGACGGGATGCGGGGTGTCGGGGTCGATCTCGGCGGAGTGGGCGCCCTCCAGTCCGAGGACGTTCCGCGCGTGCTCGACGACCGCCATCTGGAAGCCCAAGCAGAGCCCGAGGAAGGGGACGTCGTTCTCGCGGGCGTACCGGACCGCCTCGATCTTCCCGTCCGTGCCGCGGGAGCCGAACCCGCCGGGGACGACGACCGCGTCGGCCGAGGCGAGGCGCTCCTCGTGTTCCGCGCTGGTCTCGTCGGCGTCGACCCACAGCACGTTCACCTCGGTCTCGGTCTGGATCCCGGCGTGTTTCAGCGCCTCGTGGATCGACATGTACGCGTCCTCCAAGGCGTACTTGCCGACGAGGGCGACGTCGATCTCGCGGTCGCGGTCGCGGGTGACCAGCTCGCGCCACTCCGTCGAGCGCTCGGCCTTCGGGAGCGCCTCCTCGGCGAGCCCGAGCCGCTCCATCACGTACTCGTCTAACCCCTCGTCTTCCACCATCAGCGGGACGTGGTAGATGTCCTCGACGTCGGGGTTCGAGAAGACGGCGTCCGTGGGGACGTCGCAGAATAAGGCGATCTTCTCCTTCGTTTCGGGGTCCAGCCGGTCCTCGGAGCGCCCGACCAGGACGTCCGGCTGGAGCCCGATCGAGCGCAGCTCCTTCACCGAGTGCTGGGTCGGCTTCGTCTTCTGCTCGCCGTTCTTCGAGTAGGGGACGAGCGTGACGTGGGTGAAGAGGATGTCCTCGTCGTCCTCCTCGTGGGCGAACTGACGGAGCGCCTCGAGGAAGGGCATCGACTCGATGTCGCCGACCGTGCCGCCGATCTCGACGAGACAGACGTCGGAGCCCTCGGCGGCCTCCCGGATGCGGCGCTTGATGTCGTCGGTGACGTGCGGGATGATCTGGACGGTCTTCCCGAGGTAGTCGCCGGCGCGCTCGCGCTCGATGACGTGCTGGTAGGTCTTCCCCGTGGTGACGTTGTGGTCGAACGTCATGTCGGTGCCGAGGAAGCGCTCGTAGTTGCCCAAGTCGAGGTCGACCTCGCCCCCGTCTTTGAGGACGTACACCTCGCCGTGCTCGTACGGGTTCATCGTCCCGGCGTCGACGTTGAGATAGGGGTCCACCTTCACCGCGGTGACGTCGAAGCCCGCGTTCGCGAGGAGCCGCCCGGTGCTGGCGGCGGTGATCCCCTTCCCCAGCCCGGACATGACGCCGCCGGTGACGAACACGAACTTCCGACCCAGCGACGGGTCGTACCCTGTGTCGGGATCCGTTGGCATATCGACCGTCCGTCAGGGGCCGGCAAAACCGTTTCGGACCCTCCGTTTCGAGTGGACGTTCGTGACGTTTCCGCGGTGGGCTCCGGCTCCGGGCCGGGGTACGCGCCCGCGCCTCACTCCGGCGCGGCGAGCTTGTAGCACATCCCGGCCTCGTCGGAGCCCTCCGGCGCGCGCTCGGCGTAGTATATCGCGCCGTCGGCGACGAGCGGCGCGCTGGTCACGTCGCCGCGCCCCTCGACGGTCCACGCGACCGATCCGTCCGCGCGGTCGAGCGCGTAGAGGTTCGCGTCGTACGAGCCGACGAGGACGTGCTCGTCCGTCGCGGTCGCGCTGCCCGTGATCAGGCCGCCGGTCTCGGTCGACCACAGCTCCTCGCCGGTCGCGAGGTCGATCGCGTACGCGTTGGTGTCGTGGCTCCCGACGTAGACCGTCCCGTCGTGCACGGCGGGCGCGCACATGACCCCGCCCGTCCGCATCGGGTCGGGGTCGTCCGTCGGCGACACGCCCGGGTTCGTCTCGAACTCCCAGAGGCCGGTGCCGTCCGCGACGTCGACGGCGGTGACGGTGCCGGCCCACGAGGGCACCACCGCGATACCACGGCTGACCGCGATCGGCGCCTTGACGTCGCCGCCGGTGTCGTACGTCCACGCGCGCTCGCGGTCCGAGAGGGACCACGCGTAGACGTGGCCGTCGTTGGAGCCGAAGAGGAAGCGGTCCCGCTCCAGGTCGACGGCGACCGTCGAGTGCGGGTGGTCGGTCGGCCGGTCGTCGCGCCACTCCACGTCGCCGCTCTCGGCGTCCATGACGACAACGGTGCCGCTCGGCGTCGCGTACTCGACCGCCACGTACAGCCGCCCCTCGTGGTAGGTCGGGCTGGCGGCGGCCGCGTCGCCCACGTCGGTCTGCCACTCGATCTCGCCGTCCGCCACCGAGACCGCGGAGACGACGCCGTCGTAGGTCCCCACGTACGCCGTGCCGTCGGCGATCGCGGGGGTGCCGTGGCTCCCGCGGTCGTCGTCGGAGACGGAGGTCGACCAGTTCACGGTCCCGTCGGTCGCGATCGACTGGACGCGGCCCGTGTCGTCGGCGACGAGGATATCGCCAGACGGCGCCAGCATGGGGCTCCCCTTCGAGGCCGTGTGGTCGCCGCGGTTCGCCGGCACCGACCACCGCACCTCGACGGTCTCGGGTATCGTCGCGTCGATGTGGCCGTGGTTCCGGAGCCCCTGTCGGAACTGCGAGGCGAGCCCGTCGGGCGACTGCGGTCGGGCGTCGAGGTCCAGCGGGAGGTCGGCGCCCCCGTCGAAGTCGGAGCCAGCGTCGTCGCCGCCGGTCGGGGAGACGCCGCGGAGCGAGCCGCACCCCGCGAGTCCAGCGACGCCGACGCCGCCGGCGACCCGGAGCCAGTCGCGACGCGTCCGTTCTGTCATGGGTCCCGGTTCGCGGGTGAGGGTAAAAAGCCATGCCGCTCGGGAGCGCGGCGGCGAGCGGTCGGTCCGCAGGAGCGACGGCGCTCATCGATTCGAGTCTGGGCCGGGAGAGACAGTCCCCCGAGGAACGACGACTCGCACTCAGACCTTTTCGGCGCGGACGAACGGCTGATAGCCGTCGATAGAGCGCCTCTCGACGGAGAAGCCGCGAGATGCGAGGAAGTCGGACACGTCGGAAACGGAGTACCCCTGAGAGTCGAGCCGATCCTCGTGGACCTCGCAGTAGACGAGCCGACACTCGGGGCGCGACAAGGTCGAGTCGAGGCCCTGCAGAACGTCCATCTCCGTTCCTTCAACGTCTATCTTCAACGCGGTCGGCGGCGGTGCGCTCTCCGCGGCGACGAACTCGTCGCCTCGCAGCTTCGTGACCGGGACCGATTCGGACTCCTCCTCGTAGTACTCCGTGAGGAGCGTGTGCCCGGCGGATCCGAGGTTATCGGGTCCGAACCCGGGCGAGAGCTTCATCTGTGCGCTTCCCGACGAGGCGGCGAGGGCGACGCGATGAACGGCGACCTTCGACCCGTTCAGTTCGGCGTTCCGTGCGAGCCGGTCGGCGTTCTTCGGATGGGGTTCGAACGCCACGACCGTCGTGTCGAGGACGTCAGCGGCGAGACAGGCGTACAGCCCGAGGTTCGCGCCGAGGTCGTAGAAGACGTCGTCGGGCCGCAGCTCCGAGAGCAGCTCTTCGAGGATGCCCCGCTCCGGGAGCCGCGCGAAATCGAGGTATTCGCTTTTCGACAGCACGTAGAGGTCCGCCTCCGCACTGCCGACCGCCACTCGGTAGGTGTCGCTCCGGAGCCGGTGCTGTTTGTACCTGAGGTCCTGCCACAGTCGCGTCACCCGTTCGACGAACGGTTGAACACGGAGTTTGGTCGTCAGTTCGGTCTCGGGCCCAGGATTGTGACTCATCGTCGCATCATGACGGTAGCGGTACATCGTTATGGACCGTCTTACGGGTGTCGCGAGGTTATGCCCCGATTTCAGAGCTGAGGAGCGCCCCGGAATGGAATGCTTACTAACGCCTGCCGTCGGGACAACGGCCGACGAGACCGGCACCGATTCGATCGTGGCGGGCTCCGCGTCCGGGCCTTGCCCCGGTCGCGGGAGACGGTCGAAGCGCCGCAGCGACGGAGTTCGATGAAAGCGCCGCGGCTACGAGAGTCGACTGAGGAATTTTTGCGAGGGAAGAGCGCTCCGAGAGCGTCTTCCGCATCACGGGGGTGGACCCCGGCGATGCGAGGGGAGGGATTTGAACC
>SDGW01001229.1_pt1 | contig 10643 bp, 13 predicted proteins | sample 2873831 | NCBI WGS metagenome assembly SDGW01 (sample SAMN08132700, study PRJNA421101) | hypersaline lake metagenome | isolation source: celular fraction 0.22 microns magnesium sulfate-rich crust from ephemeral... | place: Spain: Penahueca Lagoon, Toledo | collected 2011-07
GGTACGTGGCGATCGTGATCGGCCGCACCTGCTTGGTACCGCCGTGATACTCGCCGATCTGGGCCGGTGTCAGCGTCGTCCGGGCGAGAATCTCCTCGCGCCACTGGCCCGCCAGCTCGCGGCTCGGCACGAGGACGAGCGTCTCGCCGCCGACCGCCTCGATGGCGGCCAACCCGGCCACGGTCTTGCCGCTGCCCGGTGGGCCGACCAGCACGCCGGACTTCACGTCGACGAACTCCTCGATCCACTCGCGCTGGTAGGGCCGGAGTTCGAGGTTCAGCGTCAGGTCGAGGGGCTCGCCGGTTTCGAGGGAGCGATTGTCCTGCACGGGGTAGCCCGCCTCGTAGAGCACGCGCTTGACCTCGGCCACGCTGTCGGACGCGACCCAGCTCTCGTCGTCCGAGATGGGCGCGCGGAGCTGGCCGTCGTCGAGCTTCTGCCGGGCGACGTTGCCCATCAGGTCGTCGCTGGCGGCTTCGAGCACGACGTAGCCGTCCTCGTGGGTCGTGAGCCGGAACCGCGTCGCGCGAGTCCACTGCTCCTCGACCCAGTCCGTCAGGCCGGGGCAGTCCCGCGGCAGCACCTCGTCCATCGCCGCGAGCAGGTCGTCGAGGCTGTCGAACGGCGCCGCCCACACGTCCTCCTCGCGGACGACGTACCGGTAGCTGCCCGTGCGCGTGGTGTCCGCGAGGTGCGCGAACCGCGACAGCTGGGCGCGCGTGAACTGCGCGGGCTGGTCGACGACGAGCTCCCGGCGGTCCGGGAACACCACGACCCGCTCGCGGTCCGTGAGCTCCAGCCAGTCCCGCGGATACCACACGACGGGGTCGTTCTCCACGTCCGCGCGCTCCACGTCGCCCGCCTCGGCGAGCTCCGCGAGCGCGTCGGCGGCCTCAGCCTGCGTGCAGTCGAGCTCCCGGGCGACCTGCGCTGCGGTCGCGACCGGCCGGCCCGCGGCTTCGAGGGCGTCGTGGAACGCCTCCTTGGAGATATCGGTCACTACACCGGAGTAAGGCGCGCGCGAAAAAACGGGTTTCGAGTCCGATCAGTCGTCGGCGGACGCCGCGCCGCTCGCGGAGACGCCGGTGCCGGGACCGAGGTCGATGCCGAGCTCGTCGAGCTTCTCGTCGGGGACGACGCCGTCGACCCAGCCGCGGTCCTGGTAGTACTCGTCTTTCATCGCGTCGAGCTCGCAGAGCTCGCCCTCGATGCCGCCGCCCGCGGGCACCGCGTCCTCGGCGCCCTCCACGAAGCGGTCCGGGAGAGTGTCGTCGCCGCCGTCGAAGCCCGCGAGGTTGTTGTAGTAGCGTTCGAGGTTGTAGATGCGCTCGCCGGCTTCCAGGAGCTCGTCCTCGTCGACCGAGCGGCCGGTCATGCCGTTGTACTGGTCGATGTACTCGTCGACGCCCTCCGCGAACGCGTTGAACTTGCAGATGTCGAAGGAGTCCGAGATGGCGTGGAGGTCCTGGAAAGTCGCGGTGAGCTCGCCCTTGCCCTCCCAGTCGGTCGGGTCGACCTTCTCCGGGATGCCGAGAATCTCGGCGGCGGGCGTGTACCCGCGGAGGTGGCAGCCGCCGCGGTTCGAGGTGGCGTACCCGATGCCCATGCCTTTGAGGCCGCGCGGGTCGTACGCCGCGATGGCCTGGCCCTTGACGTCGAGGCGGCAGTCCTGAGCGTCGAGTGCCCCTGCGGCGCGCTTCTGGCCCTCCGCGAGCGTGTCCGCGAGGTCGCCGTCGCGCTCGCCGATCATCTCGATCATCTCGGTCATCGCGTCGATGTCGCCCCAGTCGATGCCAGCGTCGTCGTCGATGTAGCCCTTCTCGGTGGCTTCCATCGCGAACGCGAGCATGTTCCCGGTCTCGATGCTGTCGATGCCGATGTCGTTACACCGGTCCATCATGACCGCGATCATGTCGCGGTCGTCGTTCATGGAGTTCGGCCCGAGCGCCCACGCGGGCTCGTACTCGTAGGACTCCATACGGACGTTGAGGTCCTGGCCCTTGTGGTGGACGTCGACTTCGACTTCCTTCTTGCAGGCGACCGGGCAGGAGTGACACGTCGGGTCGTCGACGAGGATGTTCTCCTCGACGTTCTCCCCGGAGACCTTCTCGGAGTCGATGTTCGGCTCGTCGGGCTCCGCTTCCGCCTCGGTGCTCGTGGAGGTAAACCGGCCGTTCCGGGTGGGGAGTCCCTCCATCTCCTCGGTGAGGTTCATCAGGACGTTCGTCCCGTAGACGGAGAGCCCGCCCTCGTTGGGTGCGGTGACGTCGGACTCCTGGATGGCCTGCATCGCGGCCTTGTGGCCGTTCATGAACGTCTCGCGGTCGGCGGGCTTGGGCATCTCCGTGGAGGACTTGACGACGACCGCTTTGAGGTTCTTCGACCCCATGACGGCGCCCGTGCCGCCCCGGCCGGAGGCGCGGTCGTCCTCGTTGATGATGCAGCCGTACCGGACCTCGTTCTCGCCGCCCGGCCCGATGGCCATCGCGGAGAGGTTCTTGCCGTACGCGCCCTCGACTTCCTCCTCGAGGGTGTCGATGGTGTCGTGGATGCCCTCCCCCCAGAGGTGGCTGGCGTCCCGGAGTTCGAGTTCGCCGTCCTCGACGACCGCGTAGACGGGCTCGTCTGCTTTCCCCTCGAACAGGAGGCCGTCGAAGCCCGCCCACTTGAGGCGCGCACCGCTCCACCCGCCGTGGTGGGAGTCAGTGACGGTGTCCGTCAGCGGGGACTTCGTCACGACCGCGATGCGGCCGCTCATCGGCGTCTGCGTGCCCGTCAGCGGGCCGGTCATGAACGCGAGGAGGTTCTCCTCGGAGAGCGGCTCGACGTCCGGGCCGTTCTCGAAGACGTACTTCACGCCGAGGCCGCGCGCGCCGATGTACTTGCGCGCGTCCTCGTCGTCGATGCTCTCGTAGTCGACGTCGCCCGCGCCGAGGTCTACGCGCGCGACGTTGTCTCGGAATCCACCTAGGTCAGTCATAAGTTGTGTTCTATCGTTACATACGGACTGTTCCCCGATAGTGATTCCCACGTCGACGTAACCGATTGCGGTTACAATCGGGGGCCTCCGGGGTCGCTGTACCGGGGCCGACTGCCGCTCGGCCCCGCTCCGTCTCGGGGTTCCGGCGGCGGGAGCTTTATGCTCGTCGCCACGCCACGTGCCACCATGGAGACGGTGTCACTCGGCGTCCCGGAACCGATTCTCGACGCGCTGCCCGCCGACAGCGAGGACACGCGCAAGGACATGCAGCAGGCGGTCGCGGGCTGGGAGCGCCGGCTCAACGACGCCATCGAGTCGGCCGACTCCGAGGAGGAAGCGGTCTCGTACGTCGTCGACGCCGTCGAGCGCTTGGAGTCGCGGCTGGAGCGCTTCGACGAGTTCGTCCCGGAGCTCCGCGCGTGGGGGCAGTCCCCGATCTACGCGATCTCGTGGCGGAACCTCTACGCCGAACTGATCGCTCAGCTCTACGACCACGACGAGCTCGGCGCGGCGCTGGACCGCGAGCGCAACCAGCGCCTCGTCGAGGACGGCATCAGGTTCGGGAACGCATGAACGTCGAACTGCGCTTCTTCGCGACGTTCCGGCAGGCCGTCGGCACGAAGGTCGTCGAGCGCGAGTACGACGACGGGACGACGGTCGGGGACGTGCTCCGCGAACTCGAAGCCGAGTACGACGGCCTCGACGGCCAGCTCGTAGAGAACGGCGGGCTCCGTCCGCACATCAACGTGCTGAAGAGCGGGCGCGAGGTGCTCCACCTCGACGGGATGGAGACGGAGCTCGCGGACGGCGACAGCCTCAGCATCTTCCCGCCGGTCGCGGGCGGCCGCCGATGAGGCGCCGCAAGGAGTTCCGCGGCATCTCCGTGCGCCTCGCGCGGAACTACCTGGAGAGCCTCGGCGGCACCGTCGTCGACGACGACACCGTGGAGGGCGACGGCTGGCGCGCGGAGCTCTCCGCGGAGAAGGTCGCAATCGGCCCGAGTCTCGAACTCACGGAGGTCACCGTGGAGTTCGAGGCCGACGACGACTTCGGCGACGCGGCGTTCGAGCAGCTGATCGAGGACTTCTCGCAGAAGGCGATGCGCGCGGGCGGCTAGCGGTCGACGGTTTCGAGGCTGTCGATCAGTCGCCGGGAGAACTCGACTTCGGTGAGGTCGCCGTCAGCGAGCGCGACGAACCACGCTTCTTCGGCCCGCCAGCTCCCGAGCGGGTCGTCGTCGAGGTCCGTCACCGTGGCTTCGACGCTGTGCACGGGCCAGTCGCGTCGGTCGAACAGTTTCCGGAAGTCGTTGACGACGTCCCCGACCTGCTGGTGGGGAATCTCGCCGTTCGCGTCGGCGGCGGCGGACTGGTAGGTGAGGTGGTAGCCGTCGTCGTCGACGGCGACCTCCCGGAGGTAGCAGCCGTGGTTCGTGAGCCGGGATTCGAGCGCGAACTCGCTGTCCTCGTCCATCGTCGGTACGTCGTCGGGCAGCGGGATAGGCGTTTTCCCGCAGCCCGAGGCGAACACGTTCGGGGCGGTGTTTAGGCGTCCGGGAGCCGAACTATCGGTATGAGCGTCCAGGACCGCGAGGAGGCCGGAGCGGCCGACGGACAGCGCGCCGAGACCACGGTGGAGGTCCGCGCGACCGGGCACGTCCGCCGCGAACTCGGCACGCACAGCATGGAGTTCACCTTCGAGGGCGACACCCTCGGGGAGTTCCTCGACGCGTTCTTCGACGAGTACGGCCTCGAAGAGATGCTGCTCGCGGAGACCGAGGAAGAGGAGACTGCGGCGACGTGGGCGAACTACCCCGGCGACCCGCCCGGCCGCTGGGAGCGCAACCCCGAGGGCGAGCGCACCCGGGCGTACGCTCGCGTGCTCGTCAACGGCCGCTTCAACGAACTCCTCGACGGGTTCTCCACCGAACTGGAGGACGGCGACCGCGTCGCGCTCACCTACCCGTTCTCGTACTGCTTCTAGCCCTCGGGCTCGAAGTCGAGCGCGACCGAGTTGATGCAGAAGCGCTCCCCAGTAGGCTCCGGGCCGTCCTCGAAGACGTGGCCGAGGTGGCCGCCGCAGGTCGCGCAGACGACCTCCGTGCGCTCCATCCCGCGGCTGTGGTCGGGCCGGCGCTCGACCGCGTCGCTGTCGGCGGCGTCCCAGAAGCTCGGCCACCCGCAGTGCGCGTCGAACTTCGTGTCCGCGTCGAACAGCACCTCGCCGCAGCCCGCACACCGGTACGTGCCGTCGTCGTCGCGGTCGACGTGCTCGCCCGAGTAGGGCCGCTCGGTGCCGGCCTCGCGGAGGACTTCGTACTCCTCGTCGCTGAGCCGCTCGCGCCACTCCGCCTCGCTCTCGGGGACGTCTCGGGCGTTCGCGCCGCCGGCTTCGGAGCTATCACTCATACCAGCGCGTAGGCACCGACGGCGGGTAAACGTACAGGTCGTCGCGGCTCAGAGGCTCCCGAGGATGTCGGCGGCGTGTTCGAGCTCGTCCTCGTTGACGGTGTGGCCCATGCCCTCGTAGATGCGCTCGGTGACGTCCGCGTTCATCGACTCGAAGGCGTCGCGGGTCTCGTGGACGCGCTCCTCCGGGATGTGCGGGTCGCGGTCGCTGCACCCGAGGAAGACGGGGGTCTCGTCGAGGTCGCCGTCGTAGTCGTGGGTCGTCCCCTCGGGGCCGTGCAGGCCGCCGGAGAACGCGACGAACCCGCCGAAGCGCTGGGGGTTGTGCGCGACGAACTCGCTGCCGAGACACGACCCCTGCGAGAACCCGAGGAGGGCGACGCGGTCGGCGGGCACGTGCTCGGTGACGTCCGCGAAGACGTCGCTCACGAGGCCGAGCGCGGAACTCAGCCACGGTTCGTTCTCCTCGGTGGGTTCGAGGAAGCTGTTCGGGTACCAGGTCGCGCGGGCGGCCTGCGGCGCGACGAACGCGGTGCCCTCGCTCGGGAGATCGTCGGCGAACCCGAGCATTCCCTGTGCCCGAGCGCCGCGGCCGTGTAGCAGAATCACGGCCCGCCCGGCGTCCGCGAGGTCGGGGCCGCGGTGCTCGACTGGCTGTCCGGCGTGGGGGTCGGCGTCACTCATGCGGTCCCGTACTCCACCCACACGTAAACCGTTCAGCTAACCTCGGAGCCATCCGGTGACGGACGCGTCACCGAGATTGTAGTTTCACTGTGATACCTGATTCCAGCCGGAACCACTATGCGTGGGGGCTGCCTACGTGCTCGCATGGCAGACGAGCGATACAGCGAGGAGGCCTGCAGCGTCATCGACTCGCTGGAGCAGATCGGCTCCCAGTGGCGGCTCATCGTGCTCCACGACCTCCAGGAGGGAGAGAAGCGCTTCAACGAGCTCAAGCGCTCGACGGACGCCAGCTCGCGGACGCTCTCCCGCGTGCTCGACGACCTCCAGGAGATGGGGTTCGTCAACCGGCGCCTCGAAGAGGAGTCCCCCGTGGCGACGTACTACTCGCTGACCGCGAAGGGCGAGTCGCTGTTCCCGGTGTTCGACGCCATCGAGGAGTGGGCCGAGGAGTGGCTCGGCGACGAGGAGGACACCGCCGACGCCGTCACGTCGCTCGCCGACACCTGAGCGCGTTCTCCATTACCGTGAAGCGGTCCGGACCCGGGGTCAGTCGCTGGGCCGCGGGGCGCCCTGGCCGGTCATCTCGAACTCCGAGAACACGTACACGAGGCCGCCGAGCAGGATTACGCCGGCCGGCAGCAGGAGGTACGGTGTCACGGAGAGGTACCCCCAGACGAGGAACAGCGCGATGGCGACCACGAACGCCGTCGCGGCGTAGTAAATCTGGGTGCGGACGTGGTCGATGTGGTCGGCGCCCGTGAACGTCGAGGACAGCACGGTCGTGTCGCTGATCGGCGAGCAGTGGTCGCCGAAGATGGCTCCGGAGAACACCGCGCCGATGACGGGGCCGAGCGCGCCCATGCCGGAGACCTCGACCGCCAGCGGCACCGCGATAGGGGTGATGATTCCCATCGTCCCCCACGAGGTTCCGGTGGTGAACGACGTGAACCCGGCGGCGACCGCGACCACGACCAACAGCAGTCCCGGCGTCACGAGACCCTCCGCGACGGACGTGACGTACTGGCCGGTGCCCAGTTCCGTGGTCACGGTGCCGATAGACCACGCGAGTACGAGAATCGTGTTCGCGGTCATCATGATCTTCATCCCGTCGACGAACGTCTCGACGCTCTCGCCGAACGAGAGAATGCCGTGGCGGAGCCCGAAGTACCCCGCCGAGAGGACCATCCCTGCCGCGCCCCAGACCAGCGACAGCGCCCAGTTCGCGGCGCCGAGCACGCCCACGAGGTCGCCGCCCGCTCTCCCGGTCCAGTAGACGCCGACGAGCGTGACCGCGACCAGCATGACGATCGGGACGACGAACGACCGCACCATCGGCTTCGTCGTCTCGGGTTTGCCGAGGTCGCCCTCGATGTCCTGCATCGGCTGGGCGTCGTCGCGCAGCACCTTCCCGGTCGAACTCGCGCGCGCCTCGGCGGTCTTCATCTCGCCGAAGTCCCGCCCCGAGATGACGATGATGCCGACCATCAGGACGGCCAGCAGGCAGTAGAAGTTGAACGGGATCGAGCGCAGGAACGTCACGAACGCCGCGGGCGCCGTCTCGGAGATGCCGGCGGCGCTGTACCCCTCCTCTATCATCGACACCTGGAACGCGATCCAGTCCGAGAACATGAACGTCGCGACGGGCGCGGCCGTCGAGTCGACGACGTAGGAGAGCTTCTCGCGGCTGATGTCGTGGCTGTCGGTGACGTCGCGCATCGCCGTCCCGACGATGGCGGTGTTCGCGTAGTCGTTGAAGAACACCAGCATCCCGAGAACCCACGCCGCGACGCCGGCCTGCCGCCGGTTCTCCAGGCGCGAGGCGGCCCAGTCGCGGACGGCGAACGACCCGCCGAGCCGCCAGATGAACCCGACGCCGGCGCCCAGCAGGAACGTGAACACGAGGATGGACACGTGGAACTCCGTCGCGATGGACGCGATGATCCAGTCGAACGTCGTCCCGAGGCCGTGCCCGCCCGTGTAGATTATCGCGCCCGCCCACACCCCCACGAGCAGTCCCGGTATCGCGCGCCGTGACACGATGGCCGCGACGATGGCTAGCACTGGCGGTACCACCGAAAGTGCGCCATAGGTTGCCATATCTAGAGCTTTCGATGGATGTTTCCGTGAACGTTTCGGTGGTCTCGACGACTACCGGGCCCGGCGCTGCGACCGTTCGCGGCGGGGCGCGGTCAGAACGACAGCAGCGCGGCGACCACGCGTCTCCCGGCTGTACTCGCCGCGGGGCTTGGAGACGCGTCGCGTCACCCCTGAGTCGAGGCCCGGGGCGTCCGGTGCGCGAGTCGTGTGAGCACCCTCGGCGATGCGATGGATAAGCCGAATCCCGGTGCGGAGTGAAAGTAAAACTCTCGATAGCTAGACCAGAAACACTCGAAAACAAACGTTTCACGCCCGCAATCACAGCGACGGCACTCCGGCTGACGGCGCTCTACTTTCACCCGTAGACTGGAGAAACAGTGCTGGGTCCCAGCGAACCGGTAGACCTTACGGCGCTCCCGGGCAAGCACGTCCATGAGCGCGTTCGACGACCTCACCGACGGCTGGCGGGTGTGGAACGACGACGAGGGCGGGGCGATTCTCGTCTACCGGCCCGACGTCTTCGACACTCAGCAGTACCCGGCCGCCTGTCTCCCGACCATTCGCGTCACGCCGCGCCCGCCCACGCAGCGCAAGCGCCGCGCGAACTCCCAGTCCTCGGGCTGGTTCGTCTTCCTCCGCCTCGAACCCGAGGTGCGCGTGAAGGACGCCGACGCCCGATTCGACTCCCGGGAGGCCGCAGAAGCGGGCGCGGTCGACCTCGCGGAGCGCTTCGCCGCGGGCGGCGTCGACCACCGCGGCGCCTACCAGATCCCCCGCGAGGACTACCTCGCCGCGCTCGACGAACTCACGGGCTAAGCGCTCTCCGCGAGCCACTCCTGAACGCGTTCGTACGTGAGGTCCACCGCCTTCTCCATACGGAGAACGTCCGTGTCCACGACGAAGTCGGCGTCCGGCCGGCCGAACTCGTCGTAGATCACCTTCACCGCGCGTTCGGATACGCCCTCTCGCTCGTGGTTCCGGCGGATGCAGGTGTCTCTGTCGGCGGTCACCAGAATCACGTACACGTCCGGAAACTTCCGGATTCGCTGTTGGTACTTCGACTCGTAGAACGTCCCGTCGAGCAGCCAGTTCGCGTCGGGCGCGTCCGCTACGCGCTCGAACAGCCGCTCGTAACGCGGCGACGACAGATCGTCCGTGTGAACCACGCGGAACTCGCGCCCGTCGGCTTCCAGTCGTCGCTCCAGCCCCAGCGTCACCGTCGTCTTCCCCGCCGCGGGCGGCCCGCACACGACCACTATCACGGCTAGGCTCTCGGTGGTTCGTCGGGTAGGTGTTCGGTTTGAGTTCCGTGTCCGTTCTACGTACGTCGGCCGTTGTCGACGTTTCCTCGAAAGCCCCTGCTCGCTCGACTCCCGGGCCTCGCTGCGCGCTTCGGTCGCTACGCTCCCTCGGTGCTTGCGTCGGCCGGGTTCGCCGAGCGAGCAGCCCCTTTCAGTCCCCCCGCTACCGGCTGACCAGCTGGCAGGGTGGGACTGAAAGGGGCGAGTCCACAGCCTCGGGGCTTTCGAGGTGTTCTCAGTTACTACTGGGTCACGACGAGCGAATCAGTTTGAGGCCTCACGTTACGAGACTGCTGGCGGGAGGCTTAACCACGCGCGCGCCGAACCTCCGAGTATGTCTATCACGTTGCTCGGGTCGCGGCTGGCGGAGCCGGGCACCGAGTTCGTCTACCGCGGCGAGGCGTCTGCCTGCGAGGGGTGTCCGTACCGGAAGCAGTGCTTGACGCTGGAGGAAGGGGTCCGCTACGAGGTCACCGAAGTCCGGGAGGGCGGGCAGGTCCTGGACTGCGCGGTCCACGACGAGGGTGTGCTGGCTGTGGACGTGGAGCCGACGTCAGTGACGGCGAACGTGCCGTCGAAGGGCGCGTACGCGGGGAGCAAGGGGAAACTCGCGGGCCCGTGTCCGCACACGGAGTGCCCGAGCCACGAGTACTGCGAACCCGCTGGTGCGGAGTTCGACGAGGAGTACCAGATTCAGGAGATTCTCGGCGACCCGCCCCACGACTACTGCGCGCTCGACAGGGAGCTGACGCTCGTGGAGTTCGCGTCGTCGGAGGACTGACCGACCGTGCCGCGGTGCTGGCCGCGGTAGCCGAACTGGCCGGCGTAGCCGTACGGGGAGAGCAACACGGGCCAGAACGGGTCGTCCGCGACGAGTTTCTCGCCGTCGGCGGCGGCGAACGTCTCGCCGCGCTCGACGCGCTCGAAGTTCTCGACGAACACCTCGTACTCGTCGGCGGGCGGCTTCGGAATCGCTTCGCCCATCTCGAAGACGGGAATCTCGCGCTCGACGGCGCTGCCGGGGAGCGCGTCGACCGCGGTGAGGAACGCGCGGGCGAGCCGGAACGCGTTCTCCGCGGCGGTCTCGGTGCCCTGGAGGCCGGCCTCGACTTCGACGATGTCCGCGTCCGAGACGAACAGCCGCCCCTCGCCGAACCCGTGGGTGTCGACGGT
>SDGW01001230.1_pt1 | contig 10642 bp, 11 predicted proteins | sample 2873831 | NCBI WGS metagenome assembly SDGW01 (sample SAMN08132700, study PRJNA421101) | hypersaline lake metagenome | isolation source: celular fraction 0.22 microns magnesium sulfate-rich crust from ephemeral... | place: Spain: Penahueca Lagoon, Toledo | collected 2011-07
GTGTCGGAGCGCCGACCGCAACAGGTCGTACATCGTGATGTCGTCGTCGTCGAGTCGTTCCCGGGTCACCGAGGAGAGCCAGTTGTCGTGGTACAGCGACAGCTCGCGAGTGTCCTCGATGGTCAGGACCTTCGACCGCGGCGGGATGAACATCGACACGGCGTTCATCGAGGTGGTCTTCCCGGCCGCGGTCCCGCCGGCGAACAGCAGCGACTTGTTGTTCTCGATGCACAGCCAGAGGAAGGCGAGCATGTCGAGGTTCGCGGTGCCGTACTCCAGCAGGTCGATCGGCGTGAATGGCTCGTCGGCGTACATCCGGATAGTGAAGGCCGACCCCCGCGGGGTGACCTCTTCGCCGAGCGCGAGTTCGATCCGCGACCCGTCGGGGAGCGTCGTCGAGACCACGGGGTCAGAGACGCTGACGTGCCGGCCCGACCGCTGGGCGAGCTGGATGACGAAGTTGTTCAGTTCCTGGCTTCCGTAGGAGACGTTCGTCTCGACGTCGGTGTAGTCGTCGTGGTAGACGAAAATTGGGAGCCCAGGCCCGTCGCAGGAGATGTCCTCGACGTGCGGGTCGTGCATGATGGGATCGAGCTTCCCGTAGCCGTGGAAACGCCGGTGGAGGTAGTAGAACAGCCGGAAGAACGTCTCGATGCCGACGTCGACGCCGTACTCTTCGAGTCTGAGCTTGAGTTCGTCTCTGAGTGCGCCTTCCGGATCGTCGGCGACCTCGTCGCGGTACAGCAGTGGTTCACGGATGTCTTCGAACAGCCGGTCGAGGAGTTCGACCTCCAGTTCGTCCAGGTCCGGTTCGACGACGTGATACAGGTGTTTGTCGTCGTCGTGGTCGTAGTTGATCGAAACGAACGAAAACGGGGCGTTGAGCCAGTACCTGTCGGTTTCCTCGAATCCCGAAAGGCCGCTGAACGTGAGGAGGCGATCGTGTTTGTCCGGGTCGTAGTTCTGGACGGGAATCGTCGATCCGCGAAGTAGTTCCGCCGTACGGGCCAGCCAGTGTCGAACGTCGCCGATCCGACCCAACTCGGTCCCGTCGTCGCCTGTATCCTCACGTGACATCGCTAGGGTGGCCCCCGCCACGTCGGGCGGTAAGCCGTCTTACACTCCGGTTGCAACCCCACTTACTTAAAATCGACACTCGTTTCTCACCAGTTAACCTCGCTCCTGGCAGTCAGGCCAGGTCGTCTGCTGGGTCGCTGGGCTCGTCGGGCGTCGGACCGTCGACGCGTTCGACCCGCAACAGTACGTACGCGAACGCGAACTGGAAGACGACGCCGATGGGAAGCAGAATGCCCGGGAAACTGTCCGAGGCCACCGATTCGACCGGGAGTGCGCCGAACTGGAGCAGCGCACTGGCGACGGTGTGGAGGACTGCAGCCGCCAGCAGCAGGCCGCCCATCACGCGGACTGGGTCGACCGACGCCCGCTGGAACCGATCCTCGAAGAGGTACATCCCGATGCTGAGCAGCACGGCCAGTGCCACGACCGCTGCGCCGACGCTCCAGACCATGAACGGTATCGGACCGGGCGCGCCACCGTAGAACGACACGGCCTCCCAGGGCAACAGGACCAGGGGATTCGGGGCGGGGACGTCGATGCCGAAGAGGAAGCGAACGAGGAAGAACGGAAAGTGAAATTCGACGAGCGAGCCGCCAGCTAGTTCGCCCAGCGACACCGAGATCGACCACGGGATGAGGGCGGAGAGCCAGGCTGCGACGACCGCCAGTTCCTCAGCGAGTTCCGACTTGACCCATACCATATCCGTCCTCCGAACGGCCGTCCCTAAAACCTACCCCCAGTCGTCGGTGGTCGTCGCGTCCTGATCCAGCCGGGCGTTACGTTCATTGCACCGGAAACCGTATGTCGTACTGGGAATGAGGCGCGATTATTTCACCCTCGGGCTCCGGAACGTCGATGACGCAGCCGACGGACAACCGACGGTCCACGTCGAGTACAACGGACCGTCGGACGCCTTCGAAACGCGCCTCACATCGGAGACGGCAGTGGACGTCGCCTTCCGTTTTCAGACGCCGGTGGACGACACCGCGCCTAGTGGAGTCTTTTCGATCGCCGACCGCATGACCGGCGAGTTCGTCCTCGAAGTCAACGCCGACGCCACGGACATCCTGGCCCTCATCGACGCCGCGCGAGCGTACGGCGAAGCCACCAACGACACGACCAAAGAGTACAGCGTTCGGATCGAACGAGACGGCGAGCGACTGTTCGAGACCGACAAGCGAACGCTCCTCGTCTACGATCAGGACGGCAGCCTCCTCCGCCAGCACTCGTTGATTCCGAGCGGCGTGGAGCTATAGTTAGCGCTCTAACATGCGTCGCAAGTTTCGCCAGCACCTAAGTAGATGCCACTGGATGGCCTGGTATGGACCTTTTCGGCACGGCAGGCATTCGCGGCCCCGTCACCGACACGGTGACGCCGGGGCTCGCACTCGCGGTCGGGCAGGCCGCCGCCGTCGACGATCGGGAGTTCGTCGTCGCACGCGACGGCAGAGAGACGGGATCGGCACTCGTCGCCGCGATCGAAGCGGGATTGGAGAGCGGCGGTGCGACCGTTCGCCGCGCCGGGCGACTCCCGACGCCAGCGCTCGCGTTCGCGTCGCAGGGCCGCCGGGGAATCATGGTCACCGCCAGCCACAACCCGCCGACGGACAACGGACTCAAGCTGTTCGTCGACGGGAAAGAGTACGATTCAGTCGCGGAAGCGCGAATCGAAGACCGCGTGGACGACGGACCCGACCCAGCGGCCTGGGACGAGTGGGGCACCTCGACGACGGTCGACGTCCTCACTGCGTACCGCGAGGCCGTGATCGAGTACGCCAGGGGGTTCGGCGCACCGCTGGACGGCCTTCGCGTCGCCGTCGACTGCGGCAACGGGATGGCCAGCGTCGCGACGCCCCAGGTCCTGCGAGCGCTCGGCGCTGACGTCGTCGCGCTGAACGCGAACGTCGACGGTCACTTCCCGGGGCGAGCGAGCAAACCGACGCCGGAGAGCCTCGCGGACCTGCGCGAGTTCGTCGCGGCCGGCGAGTTCGCGCTCGGCATCGGCCACGACGGCGACGCCGACCGGATCGTCATCGTGGCACCGGACGGGAGCGTCGTCCACGAGGACACCGTCCTCGCGATCCTCGCCGAGCAGTACGTCCGGCAGAGCGAGGTCTCGGACCCCGTCGTCGTCACGACGCCGAACGCGTCTGCTCGCATCGACGAGCGAGTTCGGACTGCGGGCGGACGCGTCGAGCGCGTCCACCTCGGTGGGCTTCACGAAGGGATCGCGGACGTGCACACGGACGCCGACGAAGAAACGGACGTCGTCTTCGCTGCCGAGCCCTGGAAACACGTCCATCCCGGACTGGGGGGTTGGATCGACGGCGTCGCCAGTGCGGCCATGTTCGCACGGCTCGTCGCGGCGGAGGGACTCGACGCGCTGCGAGAGCCCGTCTCCGAGCGGCCCTACCGGAAAGAGAGCCTCAGCTGTCCGGACGAGTCGAAGGCGTCAGTGATGGACACGCTCGGCGACCGCCTGCCCGAGACGTTCCCGGACGCCACCGTTTCGACCGACTACGGCGTTCGACTGGCGTGGGCTGATGCCTCGTGGCTGCTGGTCCGGCCGAGCGGGACGGAGCCGTACGTCCGCCTGTACGCCGAGAGCGACACCGTCGATGCCCTCGTCGGAGAAGCGCGGACCGTTATCGAACGAACTATCGACGAAATCGCCAGCTAAGCACGGCAGTCCTCCAGGTGGTTCTCCAGTGCAGACTGTACCGTTTCGAGCCCGGAGAGAGCCGTCACGTCCAGTGTCATATCACCGAGCCACCGCGAGCGCCGTCGCAGAATGAGCGACCGGTCCGTGAGTTCGTAGGACTCGAACTCGTCCCACTCGGTGAACGAGCCGTCGACGGCAACACCCTCGTCCGTGATCACGATCGAGCGCTGATTGGCACTGTAGAGCGCGATGAGGGACAGCGGGACCAACATGGTGCCAGCGAGGAGCAGTGCCGTTGGAACTGCGCCAGAGATTGTGAGTACGGCGAGCAATCCCGCGACCATGCCGAGTGTGACGGCAAACGAGCCGTATCGGATGCGGCGCCGGCGTTGGGCTGGTCCCGTCGTGAACGACGTGTATACCGTCGAATCCTGGATGCGTTCGACCGTCAGCTGGCGGTTTGCGAGGACGACGCCGACGAGTGCAACGCCGAACGCGAACACGCCGGCCGTGCTCGGTCGGCCGAGCAGCGTCAACAGTACCTTGTTGGGATTGTGTGCAAACAGGGCGATCAGCCACACGAGATATCCCAGCGGGGCCACCGTCACGACGACGGCAACCGACTGCTTCGTGAGCCAGCGAACCATCTCCGTCCCTGTGGAGAACGCGTACCCGACTCCCCCTGCAATCAGCGCTCCGAGACTAAACAGGAGCCACCGGTTCGCAGCGACCCCAACCAGAGACAGGAGTGTGGGGGCCGCAGGGCCGACGAGGAGAGCGAGATAGCTCCCCGTCAGTGACCGGTAAAGTCGCGCGGTGAGTGCCATAGCAACTCGTTCTCGTCGTCTCAAAAGAAACCAATTATTGTTTCGACAGCTCGTACCGCGGCCGAGACTATTTGGACCGGCCACTCGTCGTCCCGGCATGGACAAACTCCTCCGGGCGGCACGTGAAGCGCAGACCGAAGCGTACGCCCCCTACTCGGAGTACCGCGTCGGCGCCGCCATCGAAACCGCGGACGGGACGGTATACACCGGCTGTAACATCGAGAACGCCAACTACAGCAACAGTCTCCACGCCGAAGAGGTGGCGATCTCGGCTGCTCTCAAGCGCGGCCACCGATCGTTCGAGCGGTTGGCGGTCACGTCGAGCGAGCGCGATGGCGTCACACCGTGTGGCATGTGTCGCCAGACGCTCGCGGAGTTCTGCGGCGAGTCGTTCCCGATCGTCTGTGACGACGATGACGACACCGTCGAGTACACGCTCGGTGAACTGCTGCCGAACGCGATCTCGAAGGAGATGCTCGGGAAATGACCGACGACGACACCACCGCCGCCGACCACATGGACAGCGAGGACCCCAACGACGAGACCCAGTACCATCTCGAAGTCGGTCCCGAGGACGTGGCCGAAACAGTGTTGCTACCCGGGAATCCGGAGCGACTCCCGAAGATCACCGACGGGTGGGACGACAGCCAGGAGGTCGCACGGCACCGCGAGTATCGGACGGCAACCGGAACCTACGAGGGAACGCCCATCTCGGTCACGTCGACGGGAATCGGCAGCCCCTCGGCCGCGATCGCCGTCGAGGAACTGGCGCGAGTCGGCGCGGACACGTTCATCCGGGTCGGGTCCTGTGGGGCCATCCGTGAGGAAGCCAGCGTTGGCGATCTCGTCATCACCCGCGGGGCCGTCCGCCAGGAGGGAACCAGCGACGAGTACGTTCGCGAGGACTACCCAGCCGTGGCCGATCACGCTGTCGTCGCTGCGCTCGTCGCCGCAGCCGAACGGCTCGACTACGACTATCACGTCGGGTTGACGTGCTCGACGGACTCGTTCTACGCCGGCCAGGGTCGCCCCGGATTCGAGGGGTTCGAGGCCCGCGGCAGCGACGAGTTGGTCGCGGAACTGCGGGACGCGAACGTCTTGAACTTCGAGATGGAGGCCAGCACGATCCTCACGCTGGCGAACGTCTACGGCCTTCGCGCAGGAGCCGTGTGTACCGTCTACGCGAACAGAGTTACCGGGGAGTTCCGGACGGAGGGCGAACGGAAGGCCGCAAAGACCGCCAGTTTGGCGACGCATCTGCTGGCGAAGATGGACGACCGCGTCGCGGAGTCAGGGGCGAAGGAGTGGCACGCCGGGCTGGGAATCGACGAGTAGCTTCCGAACGCGTTCGCGACGGTCGGCACGAGCGACCACGAACCGTACGACGACTCGGACCACCTCCGCGACGGGCCAGTGGTTCTCGCCTTCTTTCCCAGCGCGTTCACGCTGCCGTGTTCGTTCTCGACGAGGACGGAACGATCACCTACAGGTGGGAAGCCGACGACCCGACGAACAAGCCGGCGTACGACGAGATACTGGAAGCGATCTAACGTTGGCGCGGTCACTACCGCTGTCGACGCTGTTTCTGATGGTGGTGGCGTTGCTGGTGGTGGTACTCGCCGCCCTGCTGAGTCTGGTGTGGCGTGAGGTGCTGTTGCTGAATGTCGTGCTGCTGGTGCTGGTTCTGCTGTCGTTGTTGTCCGTGTTGGTGCTGACCGTGATGTTGTTGGTGCTGGTCCTGGTACTGGCGTTGCCCGTGTTGGGACTGCTGGCGCTGCTGGTACTGGTGACTCTGTCGGTGCTGCTGTCCCTGCTGGTTTCGGTGGCTTCGCTGGGACTGCTGTCCCTGGTGTCCGTGTTGCTGGCCCTGCAGGAACTCTTGGCCACGATGTACTCCTTGCTGACCCTGTTGGCTACGTTGTTGACCGTACTGTTGCTGATGGCCCTGTTGGTGTTGGTGTCCCTGGTGACTCTGATGGTGTTGTCTCTGCTGGTGCTGTTGCTGTCTATGCTGTTGCTGTCTATGCTGTTGCTGGTGTCCCTGCTGGTGCTGGTGTCTCTGGTCTTGTTGTCCGTGAGAGACGCCGATATGCACCTGTTCCTGTTGCTGATCTCGCTCCGGCAGATTGTGGATGTGGTATGTCATGAGTCGAGCGGTCGATGTTCAAGTCCCGCACGACACCGGACACGTCCTATCCGAGGAGCGTAAAACCGACTTGGGCCTGCATGTGTCACCGTTTCAAGACGGGAGGAGCCCCAGCAGTGTCGAACATAGCACTGCTTTGAGTAGTGACGAGCGGCGCTTGGATCACGTGACTGGTGAGTTAAACGGTGACGTCGGATCAGACCGATTTGGTGCGGTAGTGACGCTGTGCGGTGCGAACGAAGAGGGTTCCGGAGCCGAGACCCGTTGCAAGGCCGACACTGTCGATCAATGCGTCCATCCACGTCTCTTGTGGGGCAGGAAACAGAACGAAGAACACGATGCCCAGAAAGAACCCCCACGCGGCAGTGAGGCCTGCTTCCTTCAGGTGGTGTCTGCCCTCATCGTCCACAATAGTTTCTTTCACACGAGGGGTAATGAAACCACGAGCGTCCGAGCGAGCGGAGCGAGCGCGGTTCACCGGAAGACGCGAGCGTCTTCCGGTATTTTTTAGCGTAGATTTTTTTGGACGAGTGGTTCCCGCAGCGCGCTTAGCGCGCGAGGAAACCCGAGGAGAAAAAAGGTACGCTCACATGTCCGGCCAGGCCTTGAGCGCGCGGCCTGGGCCGGTGATGGACGCGATCCAGCGGGCGGCAATGGCCTTCTTCAGGTTACGGGCGAGGAAGCCGCCGAAGGTGTCCATCGGCATCATCATGACGTCGTGGGCGACGGCGTCGTGACCGACAGAGATGGCGGTCCCCTTGCTCTTGAACGTCCAGTCTTCGAGTGGCTGGCCGCGCATCTGGCGGGCCATGTTCTTCCCGATGTGGTCGGCGGCCTCCCAGGCGGCCTCGGCGGTCGGCGGCGCGGGGTTCTCGCCGGGCTGGTCGATGAGGGCGCAGTCACCGATGGCGAAGACGCGCTCGTCCTCGGTCTGGAAGTTCATCTCCGTGTGGATGCGGTGGTTGCGCTCGTCCTTGTCGAGGTCCACGTCCTGAACGGCGTCGCGACCGGTGATCCCGCCGGTCCAGACCAGAACGTCGTAGTCGAGTTCGATGTCGTCGCCGATGTAGACGGTCTCCTCGTCGACTTCGCCGATGAACTCGCCCGTCATGATATTGACGTCACGCTCTTCGAGGCGTTTGCGGAGCGCGGCCTGCACTTCGGGGTCGTTCCCGGGGAAGATCTCGTCGAGTCCTTCGACGAGGTGGATGTCGATGGGGGCGCGGTGGTCCTCGCGGAAGCCGGCGACCTCGCCGGCCGTCTGGATGCCGGAGAGGCCGGCACCGCCGATGACGATCTGTGCGGGGTCGGACTGGGAGGCAGCGCGGGCGGCCTGCTTGACGTCCTCGTGAATGCCCAGCGCGTCGTCGAGGCTCTTCAGTTCGTGGGAGTACTCTTTGAGGCCCTCGATGCCGAAGAAGGCAGTCTGCGAGCCGAGTGCGACGAGGAGGTAGTCGTAGTCGATGGTCGAGTCGTCGGCGAGTTCGATGGTCCGCTCGTCGGTCTCGATGTCGACGACCTCACCCTGGACGAAGCGGGTGCTCGGTGACTTGATGTCGTCGACGGGGATACTGATCTTCTCCTGAATGCTCGGGTCACGGATGCACCGGTGGGACTCGTGGAGCACGAGATGATAATCGACGTTCGAGACCCACGTGAGATCCGCATCATTCCCCAACTCCGATTCGAGACTCTTGATGGCACCCGCACCCGCGTATCCCGACCCGAGTACGACTACGTTCTCTGTCATAGGTGCCACTCTGGCGTCACCTGATACAAAGGCTTTGAAATCGTGATGTAACTATCGGCAGTTGTTACCGAAGGAAGGCCGTCTCTATCCGGGGATATTTACAATCGCGCCGAACAGCGTATGTGAAATTATATCAAAACAAACACTGTCACAGCGGCGCGATAACGAGTGTCAGTGCCTCGGCCAAAACGCCGGTTCTCGGGCCGAACAGTTACTTCTCGACTTCACCGACGGGTGCTTTCATGTCGTCGATGGTGAGGATGAGGATGTTACTGGTGTCGTCTTTCCCCTCGAGGGTGCCGATGATCCGGAGCTTCGAGAGCGGCGTCGGGCCGACGGTCATCGTGTCGTCTTCGTGGAAGTTGGAGATCGATCCCTGGAGCTTGATCTCCGCACGGCACTCTTCGGGGTGGTGGACGCTCGTGAGGTCGATCTCCTCGACGTTCGCCGACTCGACGGGTTCACCGTTGTGCGCGAGCGGCACGTCTGCAGCCTGATCCATGTCCTGGACTTGCAGCGCGTCATACGCGTTCGCAGTCGGCTTGTAGCCACCTTTGGGGCCAGGTACACCCTCTACCAGTTGGAGGGCTTTGAGACTCTGCATCTGGTTGCGAATCGTCCCGGGATTCCGATCTACCTGTTCGGCGATATCTTCGCCCTTGACTGCGGACTCGGATTCTCTGTAAAGGTTGACCAGTTCCTGGAGGATGTTCTTCTGACTCGGAGTGAGTTCGATTGATGACATGATGGAACGTTCGTGGTAGTTTTCCTTAAACCCGGCGGATAAATGAGTATCGTTCCACGTGTCCAAATTGCGACAGCTGACGGAGAAACGGGAGGTTCAGACAGATTCCAATCAGGCAAGCGATAAACATTTGGTCGTCCCCTCGGGTGTCCGAGGTATGCAGGGAAAGCGCATACTCGTCACCGGTGGGGCAGGATTCATCGGTTCCAACTTCGTCCACCACGTCCTCGACGCCCACGACGACTATCGGGTGATAACGCTGGACAATCTGACCTACGCCGGCTCGCTCGACAACCTCGCGGGCGCGCTCGACAGTCCTCGGCACACGTTCGTCGAGGGGGATATCTGCGACGAGGCGGTGGTCAGCGAGCAGCTGAGCGAGGTAGACGCCGTCGTCAACTTCGCCGCCGAGTCACACGTCGACCGGTCTATCGACAGCGCGAAGCCCTTCGTCCGGACGAACGTCCAGGGGACCCAGACGCTTCTCGACGCCGCGCTGGACGCCGACATCGACCGCTTCGTCCAGATATCGACGGACGAGGTGTATGGCCACATCCTCGACGGGACCTTCACCGAGACCGACCCGCTGCACCCGCGCAATCCCTACGCCGCCACCAAGGCCGGCGCCGACCTGCTCGCGCGGAGCTACGGGACGACACACGGTCTCCCGGTCGTCGTCACCCGGAGCTGCAACAACTTCGGTCCCCGGCAACATCCGGAGAAACTCATCCCGAAACTGATAGAGAAGGCCGAGGCAGGCGACGACCTGCCCCTCTACGGCGACGGCTCCAACGTCCGCGAGTGGATATACGTCGCCGACAACTGCCGCGCCATCGACACGGTGCTCGCCGACGGGGAGCCAGGCGAGGTGTACAACATCGGCTCCGGCGCGGAGCGGACGAACCTCGAGGTCGCCCGCGCGGTGCTGGACGAGATTCCGGAGACGGACAGCGAGGTGACCTTCGTCGAGGACCGGCCCGGCCACGACCAGCGGTACGCGCTCGATTCGAGCAAGTTGCGCCAGCTCGGCTGGGAACCCGAGTGGTCCTTCGAGGTGGGGCTGGCCGAGACGGTCGCGAGATACCGGAGCTAGCGTACTTTATGCTCCGGCCGACAGGCCAGGGTATGGACATCAGCGTCGAGGAGGCCGCAATCGACGGCGTGGTGCTGGTTCACACGCCGGCCTACGAGGACCAGCGGGGCCACCTCCAGGAGCTCCACGCGACCGACGGGTTCGCGGACGAGGGGATCGATATCGCCTTCGAACGGACGCTGTACTCACGCTCCGACAGAGGGGTGGTACGCGGGCTACACATCCAGACAGCGCCACATCAGGAGGCGAAACTGGTCTCCTGTCTCCACGGGGAGATATTCGACGTCGCAGTCGACCTGCGTCCGGACTCCGAGACTTTCGGCGAGGCGGTGACGGCACGGC